>Ga0075421_100000966_pt1 | contig 32365 bp, 27 predicted proteins | sample SoiMetdeltSBSDD5_FD_75292 | JGI IMG/M metagenome (GOLD analysis project Ga0075421, IMG submission 75292) | Bulk soil microbial communities from a Populus tree surrounding site in Tennessee, USA - Soil MetaG P. deltoides SBSDD5 | ecosystem: Environmental > Terrestrial > Soil > Tree plantation... | reverse complement strand
CGGCCATGCGGACGTGGAGGGAATCCCGATCCGCCTCGCTGTACACCGCCACGGTTTCCAGGCCGAGCTCGTGGCAGGCTCGAATAACGCGGACCGCGATCTCACCGCGGTTGGCGATCAATACCTTGTGAAACATGCCGCTCCGGCCCTTTCCAGGGTTCGAGTCTACCCGGCTTTCTTCTGATGCTCGAATGACTCCCAGGTCAAATCCGAGGCGGAATGAATACCGCGTGCCCGCAAGTCGAACTCCGCCGGATTCGTGCAGTGCTTGAGCGCCTGCTCATAGGTGATCTTGTCCTCTTTGTAGAGGCCCATGAGCGACTGATCGAAGGTCTGCATCCCGTACTGGGCAACCCCTTCCTGCATGGCCTTGAAGATCATTTGCGTCTTGCCCTGGTCACGGATGTACTCGGCGACGGTTGCGGTGTTGATCAGGATCTCGGTGGCGGGAACGCGACCCTGCCCGGTCTTGTGCGGGATGAGCCGGAGCGAGAGCACGGCGGTCAAGTTGTCGGCGAGCAGGAAGCGCACTTCCTCGTGCTCGTTGAGGGGAAAAAACGAGATGATGCGATTGATGGTCTGGGCCGCGTCGGGCGTGTGGAGCGTCGATAGCACCAAGTGTCCCGTGTCCGCGGCCATGATCGCGACCTTCATCGTCTCCAAGTCCCGAATTTCACCGATCAAGATGATGTCGGGATCCTGCCGCAAGATGTGCTTCAACCCGTCATGAAACGAGCCGGTGTCCAGGCTGACTTCGCGCTGGCTGATCATGCACATGTTGTCGCGATGCAAGAACTCTACCGGGTCTTCGACGGTAATGACGTTCCGCGGTTCGCGATTGTTCACGTGATCGACCATCGACGCCAGCGTGGTCGACTTACCCTGTCCCACCGTGCCGGTGACGAGAATGAGTCCTCGCGGGCGGAGCACCAGATCGGAGAGCGTGGTCGGGAGGTTCAACTCCTCCAGACTCGGCACACCGAACGGGATTTGCCGGAACGCCATCGCCACCGTTCCCCGCTGGCGATAGAAGTTGGCGCGAAATCGGGAGAGACCGGGGATCGAGAACGCGAAATCGATCTCGTTCACTTCCTCGAAGCGCTGGCGCTGCTTCGGGGTGAGGATTTGCTCCACCACCGTGTCGAGATCCTGGCTCGACGGCTCCGGTTCATCCAGAGCAATCAGCTTGCCGTCCACGCGAATGGTGGGCCGGGTGCCCGCCTTCACATGCAGGTCCGAGGCCATGCTTTGCACGGTCAAATTCAGAACGTGACGGATGTTCAACTGGGCCTCCGCCCCGCGATCAGTCGGCCTTGACCAGGAACAAATCCTGACCGAACTCCACCGGGGTGGCGTTCTCGACCAACGCTCTCGCGATCTTCCCTCGGACCTCGGACTGGATCTCGTTCATGAGCTTCATCGCTTCGATGATGCATACCGTTTGCCCGGGTTCCACTCCGTCCCCGATTTGAATGTACGGTTCCGCATCGGGGGCGGGGGCCCGGTAAAACGTGCCGACCATGGGCGACTTGATCGCAATCAAGCCCTGGTCGGAGGCAGAGGGAGTCGACGGCTCGGGGGCGGGGGGCGCGGCGTGGATATCGAGGGTCGGCGTCATCGCGGGGATGAACCCGCTCCTCTGCACGAAGACCTCGGCGTTGCCGTTAGTGACCGCACCCTTTCGGATACGGATGCGCCCCCACCACTTCCACACCTCGAGCTCGCTGATCTCGCTCTCTTCGACCAGACGAATGAGCCGGCGCACCTCGTCGATTCTCATGGATCCTTCCGCGGAAGACTGTCCACGAGCCGGAGGGTGCGCCACCCGTGGACCTTGACCTCTGCGGCTCCGGTCCGTGTCCTCGCCGGCAGGCTGGGTTGGCCCCTGATTTCCAGGGCCCTTCCCCAATGAGGGAACCAGCCCCGGTCACGAGGTGACCACCCTCACGGCGGTGCGCAAGAGTCGGCTCGAGATGTGGGGCCAGACACTAGCACTGCCGATCTGGAGCGTCAACACGACCCGGATCTTCTTGTCCCGCACCTTCTTGTCCAGCTTGAGGTTGCGGGATATGGCCCCCTTATCGGCATCCGGAAGAACCAGCTTGAGGCCCAGGGCTTGGAGGCAGCGATTCTGGCGGTCCCGGACGTCTCCGGCGGAGATCCCCAGCTCCTCCCCCAGCCAAGCGGCGGCGTTCATTCCGACCGCCACCGCCTCCCCGTGGCGCAGACGCCCCCGGTACGCCCCTTCCACCGCGTGCCCTACCGTGTGCCCGTAGTTGAGGATTGCCCGGACGTCCTCATCCCGTTCGTCTCGGCTCACGATCTCGCTCTTGGCCTCGACCGAGATCGCCACCAAATCCTCCAGAAGCTTGGCATCGCGGGCGAGCACGGAGTCGGTGTGGCGTTCCACGAGCTCGAACAGATCGCGACGGAGCGTGATCCCCATCTTCACCGACTCGACCCATCCCGCCCGAAAATCACGGTCGGAGAGGGTGGTGAAAAGCACGGGGTCCATGATCACCAGCGAGGGCGGATGAAACGTGCCGATCAGGTTCTTCGCGTGATCGAAGTTCACACCCGTCTTGCCGCCCACCGCACTGTCCACCTGGGAGATGACGGTAGTCGGCACGTGCACGATGGGCACGCCACGCAAGAAGGTCGATGCGGCAAAGCCGGCCACGTCTCCCACCACGCCCCCGCCGAACGCGACCACGACGCTCCCGCGATCCGCGCCCGCCTGAATCCATGCCTCGTACAAACTGCGGGCGGTAGCGAGGGTTTTGGATCGTTCTCCGGGAGGGAGTGATGTCCAGCGCTGGATCTCCAGTCCTGCTTTGGCGAGCGATTGTTTGAGGGCCGTCCCGTGATGCCGGGTGACGTTCCGGTCGGACACAACGAGCACCCGCGTGGCGTGAATTCGGGATTGGATGAGCTCGCCCGCGTTTTTCAGGAGGCCGGAGGCGATAAGAACGGGGTAGGTGCGAGCGCTCGAGCGAACGTCAACCTGATGTATCGAGTCGAGCGAACGCGGGCGCAAGCGACGCATTGCGCCTCATTCTAGCAGGCTGGGTTCAGCGCAGGGTGGGAGCGACCCCCGCCTCCCCGGAGAAGGATGCGATGGCTTTGTCCATCCCTGGATCCCAGACCGGTTCGGGGGCTTGCTCGATGCGCGTCGAGACGATGTTCTTCACTCCCCGCCGCAGCACGAGCATGTTCACGTCGGAACCGGGAAGGGTGGCCCCGACGAGATACGACAGGTTTTCCGGATTCTGCACCTTCGTGCTGCCGTACTCGAGGATCACGTCTCCCGGAATGAGCCCCGCTTGCTCGGCGGGACTCCCCGGAACCACGCGATGCACGAGCACGCCGGGCATCGATTGCGTTTTCTTGGATGTCCTGGACACGAGATCGACCTGGAGTCCCAAGTATCCGCGCTCGACTTGACCGCGAGCGACCAGCTCGTGCGCGATCTCCAGCGCGAGCGTGGCCGGTACCGCAATGGTCGCCGAATTGGGAGCCAGGGTGGTAAAACGCCCGCCCTCGAAGGTTCCCGCCACGAGATCCATTCCGGGAGGAAGCATGACTTCAGCCGGATTGAATGCCATGCGTCCCGACACAATGCCGACCAGCTCCCCTTTGAGATTCAGAAGCGCTCCGCCCGCAATTCCGGGAAACGCAGGCGCGCTCACTTGCAACGCGTCGGTCTCGGTGAATCCCAATCGCGCCCCGCCGGTCACGATGACGAGGCCGAACGTGATCGTCACCCCGGGACGCGGTCCGCGCCCGACCGCAATCACCGGATCGCCCGGAAACGCCAGCGACGTGTGCGCCACCGGGATGGATGGCGATTCCATGCCGCGCACTTCGAGCACGGCAAGATCGGTGCGGCGATCGACGCCCAGGACGCGACCGCGCAGCGTTCCTTGCCCATCGCGGATCACAAAGACCTCTTCGGCGGGTCCAACGACTCCGGCCGACGTGAGAACGCGTCCGTCCCCGATCGCCACGCCGGTGCCAATCACTCGGCCGGTACCGGAGGCGGCGCTATCGGGCTGGGAGCGGATCACCTTGACGAGGAAAGGGGAAGCAGTCTTGACCGTGGATTCGACGTTGCGGGTGAGCTCGGTGAACACACCGACCGAAGTCGGACGCGCTGACACCGGCCAGGCCGCGAGAAGGCTCAACAGGACAATGAATAGTCCCCGCCCGAGCCTCGACGTCAAAACGTCACCACCACCGGTACGTCGGGCTTTGAGGCCACAGGGGTCAAGATGGGGGTGCCACCCTCTCGGGGCGTGCGAAGCTCGTAGGTTCCGAGCGCGTAGGAATCCTGCACCATGCCGAGGGACTGGCCTTCCCCCTGGCCGTAATGAATGACTTCGGGAGGCGTGACAGGACCCTGCGCGGTTGTGGTCTGGCTCGAGCCGGGATTGGCGGGCTGGACTGCCGGCGCGGGGTTGGACGTCTCGGTGGTTGTATCGCGAGAGGCGGTCTCGGGCTCGTCCGAACGGCGAGCGATCTGCAAGCTCACCAATGCCACCGCGAGCGCGGCGGCCGCCGCCATGGGTACGCTCCACTGAAGCAGGCGGCGCGTCGTGAAACGCGGAGCCAGAGCCCAGGGCTCGCGGCTTTCAAGATCGGCCGCGCGCAGGCCGCGGGTTCGCACGAGTACTTCATCGGTGAATTCGGGGCGCGTCTGGACGCGGGGCAAGCGACTCAGCTCTTCCATGGCGAGGCTCACCTCGTGGATCTGAGCGCGGCAGCGGGGGCAGGTCGGCAGATGGCCTTCAACAAAGCGCACCTCGGCCGGGCTGGCTTCGTGTTCCAAGAAGGCTGAAACCAGGGAATCAATGCGTTGACACGTGTTCATGAGAGGTCCTCTATCCGGCGATTAGCCAAGTTTCATAGTTCGGTCTTCGCAAATCCCTTCAGCTTGTCTTTGAGCATGATGCGGGCCCGATTGATTCGTGACCGCACAGTCCCTCCTGGGATACCCAGGATCTCGGCGATTTCTTCGTAAGCCAGTCCTTCGATATCTCGAAGGACGAGCGCCTCGCGGTAGACCACGGGGAGCTTGGCGATGGCGTCGGCCACCACTTCGCTCGTCTGGCCTCGTTCCGCCTGGCGATCGGCCGCCGGCTGGCTTTCGTCTTTGATCCCGGGGTCCGAGCCGCCGAGCATCTCGGCGACGTGATCCAGGCTCAAGACATCCCGGAGGCGCACCTTCCGCCGGATCTCGTTCTTGGCCAGGTTTACCGCAATGGTAAAGATCCAGGTCGAGAACTTGCCGGTTTTCCGGTAACGCTCCCGGTGGAGATACACCCGGACGAAGGCTTCCTGAGCCAGATCCTCGGACCGCTGGAAGTCCCGGATATAGCGGTAGACGATGTTCTGGAGGCGGTTCTTGTATCGGTCCACCAGGGTCGCAAAGGCGGCTTCGCTGCCTGCGACCACATGGTCCATCAGGTCCTCGTCCGGGAGGTCCCGATAGAAGGCTCTTTGTTCCAGGTCCGCCTCCGTCCCTCGGACGTACCTCCGAGGTGTTTTACCCCTAGCCATACCCCCGGTTCCCAGCGCATCGGTGGGGGTTCACGTATGAAGGCTAAGAAATCCCGCGGGTTGGGGCAATCGGAACCCCGGGATGGGGCTCCCTTCCCCGCCCTAAGCGGGAACCCCGCGTTTTGCCAGGGGTGTCCTTCCTGGTAGCATTAGGTAGCTTCCGACGGGCCGGAGGTGACAAGTTCATGCATCGTCGTCCCCGCGCCGGACGCTGCCGCAGTTATTTCCTTCCCCTTGTGGTTCTGCTCTCGGTATTTCCCCCATGCGCCTCGGCTCAGTATGTGTACCAGACACCGGTGGAGGTACAGGAAACCGACATTTTTGGCTTCGGAGCGCGGGCCTTGGGAATGGGGAACGCTCAGGTCGGCCTGGCCGATGACATTGGAGCCCTCTTTTTCAATCCCGCCGGCCTTGGCCAGCTTCAGGTTCCGGAGCTGACGGTCGGGGGTACGCACGATGTCATGGATCACCGAACGGCGCACGTGGGCCTGACCACGGTGACCCAAGATCACACCCGGTTAGGGGAGGTTGCCGTTGCAATTCCCTTGAAAACGCATCGCTTTGCCCCCCCGACCATGACGTTGGCGTTCGGATTTCACCGCTATGCCGACCTCGACGACATCGTGGCGCGCGAGGGATTGGTCGTTGCCCCGAGCACCAGCAGCCCCGGCTTGTACGAACTCGAAAGCTACAACCGGCAGGGCGCACTCGATGCGTGGTCCACCGCCCTGGGCATTCGCGTCGCCAAATCAGTGTTCATCGGGGGGTCGTTGCGATTATTGACCGGAAATTCGACCGAACACTTCACGCTCGCGAACTATCGCGCGGTGGACACGGGCGGTGGCAACCTGGTGCTGGATGTCGGTGATCCATCGAATCCCGATCCACGCGCGTTCGAAGAGCAAACCTCGCGCGAAGCGAATGCGTGGGGCGTGACCGGATCGATCGGGTTCCTGGTGAAGGGCAACATCTTGCGCTTGGGGGGCGTGGTGGATTTGCCGGCCACGCTGGAGTGGGAAGGCGATTCGTTCTTCCGCCTCGAAGACACGGAGAAGATCGACACGAATTACGGCGGCTATCCCGATCACTTTCATGACGACATGACGCTACCCTTGTCGTTGTCGGGCGGCGCATCGGTGGACATCGGTATCGTGGTGGTGGCCGCAGGCGTTCGCTGGACGGATTACGAGCAGCTCGACTTCGAGGGCGAGATCGTGGCTCCGCCGGATGGCACGAGCCTCCTCCCGCGCCCCGCCTATCGCGAAGTCGTCGCGTATCACGCGGGCGCCGAAGCGCGCCTGGGCCCCTTCCGCGGGCGAGCCGGTTACTACACCGATCCGCTTCCCTATCGGTTGATCGCCGCGGATCCCAACTTCACGTTCGTGCCCGATGATGGGGACCCAAACACGTCGGACGACGCGTCGATCGTCGCTCGCGATTACCCGGATGCGGACATCGTGACCGATCGCCACGTGTACTGCATTGGCGCGGGGATCGTGGTGGAGAAGGTGTTCTCTTTGGATGCCGCGTACGCGCTCGAGGAATGGGAGCGCCGCACGCCGGCAGGCTACGAGAACTCGACCACGTTCTATCCGACCACTCCGGCCGGCGAAAAGGCGCGCGACGAACGCTTCATGCTGAGCGCTTCCGTCCGATTCCACTGATCGATCGCCCCGCAGGGATCACTCCGGATTCGGCGGCAGGCTAGGCTCGGCAAAAGCCCTTCGCCTCGGTCGGCTCGCCGCTCCTCGAACGATTATCAATCGTTCTTCGTCGCTCCTGATCCGCTGCGGGTCCCCGCTCGGGTCCCACCTTGTTCAAGCGCGACAAATGCGGAGACAACTCGGACCCTCGCGCCCGCAGCGTCTCAGACTCGCGCCCGAGCGAAGGGCAGGGTTTTCCCTCGCTACGCCTGCCGCCGAATCCTGGATAACTCGCCCCGAGACGAGCAACTGGTCCTAGGACCAGTCGGTGCTCACAACAATCCCACGCGCTCGAGAGCGTTCTGCGCCGCCGCTTGTTCCGCGAGCTTCTTGTTCGTGCCCTTCCCCAGGCCGAGCTGTTCACCCCGCACCGTAACCTCGACCGTGAACACTTTGCGGTGGTCGGGTCCGGTTTCCGAAACAATCCGGTAACGCGGGTAGGTCTTCAATCTTTCCTGCACGCTTTCCTGGAGCACGCTCTTGTAGTTGACGTGCGAGCGGCTGCCCAGGATGCCGTCCACGTCGATCAACAGCTGCTTCTCGACGAACCGGCGGGCCTGGACCAGACCTCCGTCCAGGTACAGGGCTCCAATCACCGCTTCGAAGCCGTCGGCCAGGATCGAGGCCCGGAACGAGCCTCCGGACTCCCGCTCCGCATCACTCAAAAAAAGAAAGCGGCCCAGATTGAGCCGCTTCGCCTGTCCCGCCAGCACGCTCCGGCTGACCAGGAGGGATTTCATCTTGGTGAGCTCACCCTCTTGCTGCCCGGGGAATCGCGCATAGAGGTACTCGTTCACCACAAGCTCGAGCACCGAGTCGCCAAGGAACTCGAGCCGTTCGTTCGAGGCCAGCGCTTCTCCGCCGTTCGCGTTCAAGAAGGAACGATGGGTGAGCGCCTGGATCAAAATCTCCGGATAACCGAATCGGTATCCGATGTGAATCTCGAACTCACACAGGCTCTTCCGTTCGTTTGTATCGAGCGATGACAAACGACGGGTACGGGTGAGGTATCCTACCCAATAGCGTACGCTCATGTCGGCCTGATTAGGCCGCCGCCGAATCCAGGCTCAGTGTTTCGTATCACCCGTCATGCACGCGATGTCGTGCGAATGACATGGACTTGAGAGCACTAATCGAATCGGCGTACAGCCAGTGTCACGTTGTGGCCGCCGAACCCGAGCGAGTTGGAGAGGGCGGCCTGGATCGTGGCCCGTCGCGCTTCATTGGGGACACAATCCAGGTCGCACTCCGGATCCGAATGCTCGTAGTTGATGGTCGGGGGCAAGATACCTTCACGCACGGCGTAGACGGTGGCCACAAGCTCGATGCCTCCCGCGGCACCCAGTAAGTGGCCAGTCATGGACTTGGTCGACCCCAAGGCCAGTCGCCGGGCCTGTGCCCCGAAGACCGTTTTCACGGCGGCGGTCTCTGTTTTGTCGTTGAGCGGCGTCGAGGTGCCATGGGCGTTGATATAGCCCACGTCCTCCGGGCGAAGGCCGCCATCTTCCAAGGCGGCGGCCATAGCGCGAGCGGCCCCGTCCCCCTCGGGGTCGGGTGCAGTAATGTGGTAAGCGTCCGCGGTAAGACCGTAGCCCACTAGACGAGCATAGATCCGGGCGCCGCGCTTTCTCGCATAGTTTTCTTCCTCCAGGATCACAATCCCCGCCCCTTCCCCCATCACGAACCCATCCCGATCCCGGTCGAAGGGACGTGACGCCCGTTCGGGTTCGTCGTTCCGGGTGGACATGGCCTTCATGGATGAAAAACCAGCGAAGCAAAGCTCGGTCAGGGTGGCCTCGGCGCCGCCCGCCACCATCACGTCGGCCCGGTTTTCGCGAATCGCATCGAGCGCATCGCCGATGGCGTTGGCACCGGAGGAACAGGCGCTCACCGTGGCCAGATTGGGACCCTTCAGCTTCCAGCGAATGGAAATGAATCCCGAAGCCATGTTGGCGATCATCATCGGAATGAAGAAGGGGCTGATGCGGGAGGGCCCCTTCTCGAGCATGTTCCGATGTTGGGTTTCCAGGGTGGAGATACCGCCGATCCCGGTGCCGACGATCGCGCCCGCGCGATCAGGCTCGGGAGGTGTCTTATCGAGACCCGCGTCCTGGATGGCTTCCTGAGCCGCGGCAGCGGCGTACTGCACGAACAAATCGGCGCGTCGAGCATCCTTGGGATCCATGAACGGCTCGGGCTTGAAATTCTTGATTTCACCCGCGATGCGAGTGGAAATTCGGGAGGGGTCAAAGCGGGTAATCGGACCAATACCGCTCCGTCCGGCGAGGAGTGCTTGCCAGAATGCGGGAGCGGTGTTGCCGATCGGGGTGACGGCCCCCAATCCGGTGATAACGACGTTGCGATTCATGCAGAAGATGCCGGAAACGGAATGCTCCGCCGGCCTTAATCCTTGACGTGCTCCCGAAGGTAGTTCAGGGCGTCACCGACGGTGACCAGCTTCTCTGCGTCCTCGTCCGGGATCTCGACCTTGAACTCCTCTTCCAGGGCCATAATCAACTCGACCGTGTCGAGCGAATCGGCGCCAAGATCGTCGATAAACCGATTTTCGGGCTTCACCTGTTCCGGCGATACGCCCAGCTGCTCGACGATTATTTCCTTCACCCGGTCCTGGTTGAACGCCATGAATGTCTCCTCCAAGGGTTCGTGATTCTTCCCTACGCGGGACGGCCATCAAGGTTAGGCCATTACCATACCACCGTCAACACGGATCACCTGTCCGGTAATGTATCCCGCTTCTTCCGCAGCAAGACATGCAACCACGTAGGCAACGTCCTCACCCGAGCCCAAACGTCCCAACGGAATGGCGGAAAGAAGGGAGGTTCTAGCCGCCGCGGGAATTGCGTCGGTCATGGCCGTCTCGATGTAACCGGGCGCGACGGCGTTGACGGTGACCTGTCGCCCGGCCAGCTCGCGCGCCACCGCGCGCGTGAATCCGATCACACCCGCTTTCGAGGCCGCATAGTTGGCCTGGCCCGCGTTCCCCATTTCCCCCACCACCGACGTGATGTTGATGATGCGTCCCCAGCGGGCGCGCATCATGTCGCGCGCGAAAACGCGCGTGGTGTGAAACGTGCCGTCGAGATTCGTGCGCAAGACGATGTCCCAATCCTCCGGTTTCATGCGCACGAGCAGTTGATCGCGCGTGATGCCGGCGTTGTTGACCAGAATGGCGACTTTGCCGAGCTCGGATTCAATGCGCGATGCCGCAGCCTCGACCGCTTCGCGTTGGCTTACGTCCAACGCCAAAGATAGGGCACGGCGACCCAGATCCCGGATCTCCCCCGCCGTTTCGGTCGGTTCATTCCGCGCGGCGAGGGCCACGTCCGCGCCCCGCCGGGCCAGCTCGAGCGCGATCGCGCGACCAATGCCGCGCGAGGCCCCGGTCACGAACGCCACCCGCCCGGTCACTGCAACAGCTCCTCAATTTCGGCCGGCTCTCCCGCCGTATCGCAGCGCGCGTCACGATCGATCGATCGCAAGAGCCCGCGCAAGACTTTGCCCGGTCCGGCTTCCAAAAACGGAGGTCCTGGCGTTTTGAGCAAGAGGCGCATGCTTTCTTCCCACCGAACCGGTGCGCCCAGTTGACGGAACAACGAGTCTCGGATCGCTTCCGGTTCCGTGACGCTGTTCGCGCTCTGGTTGGCGATCACCGGAATGCTCGCCGTGCGAATGTTCACTTCCGCCAGCGCGCGTTTGAGTCCCGCCGCGGCATTGGCCATGAGCGGAGAATGAAACGCGCCGCTCACGTTGAGCGGCACCGTGCGCTTGGCGCCCCTCGCCTTGGCCAGCACCATGAAGGCCTCCACGGCCGGTGGATCTCCCGACACCACCACCTGTCCCGGCGAGTTGAAATTGGCAGGGGCCACAATGCCCTCGGTAACCTCTGTGCAAAGCTCGGTCACGACATCGGCATCCAGGCCCAGAATCGCAGCCATCGTTCCCGGCCGCTCGAGTCCCGCCTCGAACATGAGCTCGCCGCGCCGGCGCACGAGACGCACTGCATCTGACAAAGAAAGTGCACCCGCGGCCACGTAGGCCGAATACTCACCCAAGGAATGGCCCGCCGCCGCCCGCGGCACCACCCCACGCGGTCCCAACACGCGCAACACCGCCACCGAATGAGTGAGAATGGCGGGCTGGGCGTTCTTCGTCTTGACGAGCTCGGTGTCCGGGCCCTCGAACGCGAGCCGCGCCAAATCGAGCCCGAGCGCTTCGTTGGCCTCCTCGAACGTGCGGGCCGCTTCGGGAAAGGTTTTCGCGAGCAGCGCCCCCATCCCCACGATCTGCGAACCCTGTCCGGGGAAGAGAAAGGTCGTTTCGGTCACGAACCAACTTCCCAGCGCACCATTGAGGCGCCCCAGGTGAGCCCGCCTCCGAATGCCACCATGGCCAGCATGTCGCCCCGGTGCACGCGTCCTTCGCTTTCCGCCACGGAAAGGGCCAATGGAATCGAGGAGGCCGAGGTGTTGCCGAACCGATCGATCACCACCACGACCTTTTCTCGCGGGATGCCGAGGCGTTTCGCGGTCGCGTCGATAATGCGTGTGTTGGCTTGATGCGGGATGAGGAGGTCAATGTCCTCCACCGTGCAGTCCGCCAATGCCAGGGCCGACCGTGCAATGGTTTCCATACCACGCACCGCGATCTTGAACACTTCGTTCCCGGCCATGTGCATGTAATGGAGTCGCTGATCGACCGTTTCGTGGCTGGCCGGCTGCTTGGAGCCGCCGGCGGGAAGGCACAACAGATCGCCCTGATCGCCGTCCGACCCGATGGCAACCGAGAGAATGCCGCGGCCGGGTTCCGGAAACCCTTCGATGACCGCCGCGCCGGCCGCGTCGCCAAAGAGGATGCAGGTCGAGCGATCCTGATAGTCCACGATGCGGCTTAGGGTCTCCACGCCGACCAGGAGAATGCATTTCGCTTGTTCGGAAAGGATGAGGGCCCGGGCCATGGAGAGCCCGTAGATGAACCCGGTACAGGCGGCGTTCAAATCGAACGCGGCCGCCTGCGGCGCGCCGATTTTCGCCTGCAGCGTGCAGGCGCAGGAGGGAAATACGTAGTCCGGGGTGACGGTGGCAACCATGATGAGGTCGAGATCGGTGGGCTTCTTGCCGGCCCGTTCCAGAGCGGCAAGTGCCGCGCGATGCGCGAGATCGCTGGAAGCCATCGAGGGATCGGCGATCCGCCGCTCGCGAATGCCGGTGCGGGTGCGGATCCACTCGTCGGAGGTGTCCACCATTTTTTCGAGATCGGCGTTGGTGAGCACGCGTTCCGGATAGTAGGCGCCGATTCCTCGGATGACCGCGCTCTTAGGAGCTGGCAACCCGTCCTCCCTCGAGGCGCCCCAATTCGGCTCGAATCTCGTCGATCACTCCGCAGGACACGAGATCGGCCGTCACCCGGAGCGCGTTCCTAACTGCCTTCGGGGTCGAGCGGCCATGCCCGATGATGCACACGCCGTTCACCCCCAGAAGGGGGGCGCCCCCGTGGTTGGAATAATCCACGCGATCCCGGAAACGACGCAAGGAGGGCTTGAGTAGAAATGCGCCCATCTTCGCCAGCACGTGCTCTCCAATCTCGCGGCGTACCGCTTCCACGCCCCAGCTCCACACGCTTTCCGCGAACTTGAGCAGCACGTTACCGGTGAATCCATCCATGATCACCACATCGGCCCGGCCGTTTAAGATGTCCTTTCCTTCCACGTTGCCCACGAAGTGCACGCCGCTTTGGGCGAGAAGCGGATACACCTCCTGAGCGAGCTCGTTGCCTTTGGTCGATTCCTCACCGATGTTAAGGAGGCCGACCCGCGGGCGATTGATCCCGAGAGCGAGGCGTGCGTACACGTCACCCAGAATGGCGAACTGGAGCAAGTTGATCGGCTTGCAATCCGCGGCCGCGCCCACGTCGAGCATCACCACCCAATGCTGCGGACCTTTGGTGGGAACCATGGTGGCGAGGGCGGGACGACTCACCCCGGGAATGCGGCCGAGGTTGAGGAGGCTCGAGGCGACCATGGCCCCGGTGTTCCCGGCGCTGAACACGCCCTGGGCCGCGCCGTCACGCACCAAGCGTGTGGCCACGTTGAGGGAGGAATCGCGCTTCTTGCGAAACGACTCCGCTCCTCCCTCGTCCATCTCCACCCGCTCCGCGGCATGGACGATCTCGACTTTTTCATGACGGGCACCCAGGCGGTCGAGCTCCGCCTCGATGGCGGCTTGATCGCCGACCAGAATGGGCAGGATGCGTCCGTGATACACGTGTACTGCTTCAATGGCTCCGGCCACGATATCGGCCGGAGCTCGATCACCGCCCATGGCGTCCACCGCGACGCGCACGGGAGCGCTCCCGTTCTTGAAGCGGGCTGCGGTTGTCGGGTCCAAGGGTTATTCCTGTATCACGCGATGTCTGGGGTTACGATCTCACGCCCACCATAGTAGCCGCAGTTCGGACAGACCCGATGCGGACGTTTGGGTTGTCCACAATGCGAGCATTGAGTCGCGGTGGGTTTGGTGAGCTTCCAGTGCGTGCGGCGTTTCGCTTGACGCGTGCGCGAGTGCCGCCGTTTCGGTAGGGCCACGAGTTCGTTCTCCTCGAGTCGCTCGAGCAACTCTTCTAGGGCTTATCTTGATTCAACTGACGCAATCGTTCCCAGCGTGGGTCGATGCCGCCCGGAGCACAGTTACATTCGCCCTCGTTCCGATCCTGGCCGCAGCTGGGACAAAGACCACGACAATCGGGGCGGCAAAGCGCGACCTGCGGCACTTCGAGAATGAGTGCATCCCGAATGGATGGCCCCAGATCGATTTCAACGCCCTCATGATAGAGGACCGCCCCTTCTTGTTCCAGGGCTTCCTCGTCACGCGGATCGTCCGATCCGCGGCGGTCGGCCAGGATGAACACCGGGGCGGTCAGCTCGCCCCCGAATTCCTTGAGACAGCGGGCACAGTTGTGGTCCACGTCCAGCTCGGCCCGCCCCCGCATCATGACCTGCTGCCCGCGGCGGTCCGTGTCCAGCACGACGCGTACCTCGGCTTTGGGTCGTACCCACTGTTCAATGTCCAACGCCGCCGCGGATTCGCGGCGGTCGATGACGCTGTGCCCCTGTGGGATCTCGCTCAATAAAATCTTCATGACCGTGATTGCCTATTTTTCAGAATCCATACTGTCCAAAGCGGTCCCCGCTTACACCTCGTCCGGGAAGAAGAAGCCAATCTCGCGGGTCGCGGAGGTCGGAGAATCGGACCCGTGCACCGAATTGGTCTGGATGTCGATCCCGTAGAGCTTTCGGATCGTACCGGGATCGGCGTTCATTGGATTGGTCGCGCCCAGGAGTTTTCGCAGCTGGGTCACCGCGCTATCTGCCTCGAGGAGCACGGGGATACACGGACCGGAGGTCATGTAGTCCACCAGATCCTTGAGGAACGGCTTCCCTTCGTGCTCGGCGTAGAAGTTTCGCGCTCGATCGGAGGTCAAGCGCTCCATGCTGAGGCGCACGAGCCGGAAACCATCCGCCTCGACCATGGCCAGAATCTTCCCGACCAGCTTTCGTTCCACCGTATCGGGCTTAAGGATGAGCAGCGTTCGTTCCACGTCGTTCGTTCTCCTTGGCGTCTACTCTAACCTCGACCCAGAACTTTGAGCACGAGGCCGGGAATGTCGGAGGGCACGCGCGCGACTGGGATCCCAGAGGCGTTCAACGCTTCCGTTTTCTCCTGCGCCGTGCCTCCCCCACCGGAAATAATCGCACCCGCATGGCCCATGCGCTTTCCGGGCGGGGCGGTGCGACCAGCGATGAACCCTACCACCGGCTTGGTCATCGAGCTTTTCACGAAGCGCGCCGCTTCCTGTTCGTCCGTTCCCCCGATCTCACCGATCATGACCACCGCTTTGGTCTGGGGATCGTTTTCGAACATCTCGAGCGCATCCAGGAAGTTGGTGCCGATGATCGGATCCCCCCCGATGCCAATGCACGTGCTCTGGCCGATGCCGGCCCGAGTCAAGAGATCGACCACCTGATAGGTCAGCGTGCCGCTTCGCGAGACGACGCCCACGTCCCCGGGCTGATGAATGAATCCGGGCAAAATGCCGACTTTCGCCTTGCCGGGGCTGATGAGACCCGGACAGTTGGGACCGATGAGTCGCGACGAGGAGCGCTCGACCGCAGCGTAGACCTCGATCATATCGTTGACGGGAAGACCCTCACTAATGCACACCACGAGCTTCACGCCGGCATCGATGGCTTCATAGATCGCGTCGGCGGCATAGGCCGCCGGAACATAAATGACCGATGTATTGGCGCCGGTGGCGGCGCGTGCTTCGGCCACCGAATCGTGCACGGGGATGCCGTGCACCATCGACCCGCCTTTGCCGGGCGTGACTCCGGCGACCACTTTGGTTCCGTACTCCAGCATGCCCTGGGTATGAAAGGAGCCGTCGCGTCCAGTGATGCCCTGCACGATCACTTGCGTTTTTTCATCGACGAGGATGCTCATGGTTCTCCCTCTAACCGGCTAGGCTCGGGGGCCGCCGGCCCGCGCAATGACCAGCTTGACCGCGGCATCCATCGTATCCGCCGATTCGACAGCTTTGGCCTGGGCCAGGATTGCCTTCGCCGCTTCCTCGTTGGTGCCGGTGAGCCGCACCACGACCGGCACCTTGATCGACAGGCCGTCCAGTGCGAGCAGGATGCCTCGCGCCACGTCATCGCAACGCGTGATGCCGCCAAAGATGTTGAACAAGATCGCCTTCACTTCCGGATCGGCAAGGATGATTTTCATCGCCGTGGTGACTTTTTCGGGATTCGAGCTGCCGCCGATGTCCAGGAAGTTGGCCGGCTCGCCACCGTAATGCTTGATGAGATCCATGGTCGCCATGGCCAGCCCGGCACCGTTGACCACGCAACCGATCGTGCCCTCGAGCGGCACGTAGGAGAGTCCCATTTCCCGCGCCATGCGCGCGTGCTCGGATTCGTCTTCGCGGAACGCAGCCAGCCGCGGTTGCCGATACATTGCATTGTCATCGATCGAGATCTTGGCATCGAGAGCCAGCACGTCACCCCCCGGGGTGAGCGCGAGCGGATTGATCTCGACCAAACTCGCGTCGGTGGCCCAGTACGCTTCCACCAGCCGCTCCAGAACGGCGGCCATCTTGGGGAAGACCGAGCGTCGGGGCTCGATCTTGGCCGCGACTTGCCGCGCCTGGTAGGACCGGAACGTGCCCGGGCCATCCAGGTGAAAGCGGTGGATCTTCTCCGGGGTACGGTGCGCAACCTCTTCGATGTCCATGCCGCCCGAGGCGCTGGCGATGATCACCGGTCGCTTGGCCGCGCGATCCAAGGTCACCGCGAGGTAGTACTCCTTCGCGATCTCGGCCGCGGGAACGATAAGCACCGTGCGCACCGGATGACCCTTGATGTTGAGGGCGAGAATCGCTTCCGCGTGTCGCCGGGCCTCTTCGGGTCCCGAGGCGAGCTTCACGCCCCCCGCCTTCCCTCGTCCTCCCGTGTGCACTTGGGCCTTCACCACGACTGTGCCCCCCAGCTCCGCGGCAATGCGGGCCGCCTCATCGGGGGTGGTGGCTACCTTGCCCGGCAGGACAGGAATGCCGTACCCGGCGAAGACGTCCTTGGCTTGATACTCATGAATGTTCACGCTCTGGAGACCTCCCGGCGCGTTGCACCTTTACCCCAGCGTGGCAAGAAGCTGTCCAGAATGTCGGAGAGCTTGGGAGAGCCGATCTCTTCCAGCTCGTAAGTCACGCGAACCGTCGGCTTGTCGAGCTTGAGAATGCGACCCAGATCGATGGGCGTGGCCACCACGACCACGTCGACCGGCATCGCGTTCAGAGTCGCCTCGAGGTCGCGCATTTGCTGCTCGCCGTAACCCATCGCCGGCACGAGCGTGCCGATGCCGGGATACTTCGCGAACGTCTCTGCAATCTCGCCCCGGACCCAGGGCCGCGGATCGAGAATCTCGGCCGCGCCAAACTGTTCGGCGGCCAGCATCCCGGCACCATACCGCATTTCGCCGTGGGTGAGCGTCGGCCCGTCCTCGACCACCACCACCTTCTTCCCTTCGATGGCTTCCGGCCGGTCGACAAAAATAGGCGACGCGGCGTGAATGATCTTGGCCCGGGGATTCACCCGGCGCACGTTGTTCTGCACCTCGACGATGCCCTGATAGTTGGCCGTGGTCTCCTTGTTGATCACCACCACGTCGGCCAGCCGCAGGTTGGTTTCCCCCGGATAGTAGCGAACTTCGTGACCCGGGCGATGGGGATCGACGACCACAATGGTCAGATCGGGACGGTAAAACGCGACATCGTTGTTACCCCCGTCCCAGAGAATCACGTCGGCTTCCTTCTCCGCTTCAACAAGAATGCGGCCGTAGTCCACGCCCGCGAACACGATCGTACCGTTCCGGAGATGCGGCTCATATTCCTCACGCTCCTCGATCGTGCACTCGTAACGATCAAGATCATCGAGGGTGGCGAATCGCTGCACGCCTTGCTTTTCCAGATCCCCATAGGGCATGGGATGACGGACCGCGACGACGCGGATGCCGCGCTCGACCAAGAGCCGGGCCACCTTCCGCGTGGTCTGGCTTTTTCCGGAACCGGTGCGCACCGCCGTCACCGCGATCACCGGCACCTTGGCGGGCAGCATCGTGCTCGACGTTCCCAGGAGCGTGAAGTCGCAACCCAGCGCGTTCACGCGGGCCGCCATGTGTCCGATGTAATCGTAATTGACGTCGCTGTAGGAAAAGACGACCTCCAGCGGTCCATGCTCGGCCACGATGCGCTCCAAGTCTTCCTCCGGCACGATGGGAATGCCCTTGGGATACCGGGGTCCGGCGAGCGACGCCGGATAGGAACGATTCGCGATGTGCGGAATCTGCGTGGCGGTGAAGGCGACCACGTGCGTCTCCGGTCGATCGCGGTACACGACGTTGAAATTGTGGAAGTCGCGGCCGCCCGCGCCCAGGATGACGATCTTGTTGCTGCTGGCGGTCACGGGGTGAACCCTCCCGAAGACGTGTCGACTGAACGCTCGGCGCCCATGCGCCGCCGTAGCGCCGTGCTCGAACGATCGGGGGTGAGGGGAACGATGACCACTCGCCCTCCCTCCGTAGTCACGCTGTCGGCGCCTACCACGTCTTCAGCCCGGTAGTCGCCGCCCTTCACCAGCACGTGCGGATGCAAACTTCGAATGAGCTCCCGAGGCGTGTCCTCGGGGAACACGATGACCCAATCGACCGCCACGAGGGCGGCGAGCAACGCGGCTCGATCGTCTTCCCCCATCCACGGACGATCGTGCCCCTTGAGCCGGGCCACCGATGCGTCGGAGTTGATGCCGACCGCGACCACGTCGCCGAGCCGGCGTGCCGCGGCGAGGAGATCGACATGCCCCCGATGAAGCACGTCGAAACAGCCGTTCGTGAACACGAGGGTCTTCCCATCGCGCCGCAGATCGGCGGCCAGGCGCACCGCTTCCGCTCGATCCATCACGCGTCCCACGCCGCGCCCCCATCTCTGAACGATCCTCGTAGCGCGTCCACATCGGGAACCGCTGTTCCCAGTTCGGCCACTACCAAACCGGCTGCGTGCGTGGCCACCAGAGCCGCTTCACGGGCCGTGGCTCCGCCCACCTGGGCGGTGGCGAACGCGCTCACCACGGTGTCGCCGGCCCCGGTCACGTCGTAAACGGAGCGCGCGGTCACCGGAAAATCGGTGCGGCCTCCCTGAGCTTCGAAGAGGCTCATTCCTTTTTCTCCGCGCGTGATCAACACCGACCGCGCGCCGAGGCGGGAAAGAAGCTCGGTACCCGCGCGCGTCACCGATTGATCGTCGCGCAGCTTGTAGCCCAGAACTTCGGCGGCCTCATACTGGTTGGGCGTGATGACGTTGACGCCCTGATAGGAAAGGAAGTGCGTGTCCTTGGGATCCACCGCCACCGGCACGTCGCGTTCACGGGCCATGGCCAACAAGGTTTCGAGGAGCGACTTGGTGACGACGCCTTTCCCATAGTCGGAAATGATGATCGCCGCGGCGCCGTCGAGACAGGCCGGCAACTGGGCAAGGAGCGCTTCGGCCACGTTTCCGCTGGTCTCGGCGCGATCCTCCTCGTCCGCCCGGACGAGATGCTGGCCGCGCGCGACGACGCGGGTTTTCTGGGTCGTGCGCCGGCTGGGGTCCTTGATCATGCATTCGGTGGGAAGCCCCGCCGCCTTGACCTCGGCCTGCAGCCGTTCCCCCACCGCGTCATCACCGAGTACGGTCAAAAGACGCGGGAGGGCGCCGAGGCATTTGACGTTATTGCAGACGTTCGCCGCGCCGCCCAAGCGCATGGTTTCGCGCTCCACGTCCACGACCGGCACCGGTGCCTCGGGGGAAATGCGAGACACGTTTCCCCAAAGGTAACGGTCCAGCATGACGTCTCCAATCACGAGGATGGGCTGGCCGCGGACCGCCCTGAGAATCGTCTCCAGGCGGTCCAAATCGAGATGAGTATTGCGGTCGATCACCATGAGCCCCGCATTGGGAAGGGTGAGAAAGGCGACCGATTTTACCAGCCCGGGCCAGGAATCGGTAGCCCCCTCCCCGTCGAAAACACATGATGCAAATCCTACAAGTGATGTCTTTTATTGTAATTGTCTCGCCGGGTGCCACGGCTTATGACAGGGCCTGGGTTTCCTTGAGGCTCGTATAGCCCCGACCGCCCACGATCACGTGGTCGAGCAGCGGAACGCCCAGAATCTCCCCCGCTTCGGACAATCGCCGCGTAATGGCAAGGTCGTCCTCGGAGGGATCGGTCTCTCCCGACGGATGGTTGTGCACCACGATCAGGCTCGCCGCCCCTTGGCGAAGCGCCGGCTCGAATACTTCGCGGGGATGCACGATGGACGCATTCAGGCTGCCGATGGAGATCGTCTCCCGCACCAGCAGGCGATTGCGCGTGTTCAAGTAGAGGCCGATGAAGTGCTCACGTCGTAACCGGCGCAAATCGGCGGTGATTTCGAAGACGTCCGAGGGCCCTTCGACGAGCGCGGCTTGCGTGCCGCCGGCGAGATCCAGACGCCGTCCCAACTCGAGCGCGGCGGCCAGCCGTACGCGCGCCCGTGGGGGCAGGCGGCGCCACCAGACCGGAGGCCCCGAATGAGCCAGGCCACGAATGCCTTCGGCTCCGCAGAGCGCGTCCACGCGGTCCCGGATACGGCCGGGGCCGGAATCGCCAAGGAGCAGGGTGAGGAGCTCGGTATCCGAGAGCAAGGCGCCATCCCCTCGCTCCAGCACCCGCGCTCCGCTCTCGGCCGCCCCGGAAGGAACATCCAATCGAAAAGGAATAGGAACTTGATCCGCCCCAAAGGCGGAGAACGTCCCCGTCTTCATTGCTTGCACGGTGCTCTCCCGTTCTGGACGAGAGGACGGGGACAAGAAGGCGTTATTTCTTTCGGGCTCTCCCATGCGCGCGCTGCTCGCGCGCCCGTAGTTTCACCCGCTCTTTGCGGCGTTTGCGTCGGCGCCGTATTTCACGTCTACGTTCGGATCCCATGACACCTCCAGGGAAAGGGGATGGATTCTAGCAGGCAGGCGGGCGGAGGTGTTGCTCTCTCGGACCCTTCCATTTTTTTTGGCGCTGCCCGGCGCCGTATGGGAGAATCTATCCACTTCCCATGCATCCCAGGTTGCGGCAAGAGCCCAAAGGTCCATCCCCTCATCTTGCCCCGGTGAACCGCTCTCCGTTCATGGGGAACGCGCGCCGTTTGCCCCTATGGCTCATCCTGGCCGGGATTTGCCTTACCGCCGCTCTCTCCGGTTCCGAGCCCCAGGCCTCCCGCACCATCCTGCGTGAGATCGCCCTCGATCCGACCGCCCTCAGGGTCACCGAGACCGAAGGGTGGTCGCGTTTGGATCTCGAGGGAGGCACGCGCGGAACCTTCGCGCCCGGTTTGCCCGATCTGCCCGCCTATGCCATGCACGTCGAATTGCCTTCGGGCACCCGGGCCTTCGCCGCCCGCATGGAGGTCCTCCAGTGGCAAACCCTTCCCGGTACGCACCGCATTCCGGGGGTCGTGGTGCCCAAACGTGACCAGGATGCCTCGGTCCTCTACGCTCCGAGCGCCGTATCGGGCGGATGGTTTCCCAGCCAAACCGTCGCCGGCGTCCGCACGGGTCGCATGCGCGGCAAATCGCTGGCCGCGGTCGTGGTGCATCCGGTGGCGTGGAACGCAGACACGGGCATCCTTCGCCTGGCCACGCGCTTTCGCATCATCGTGGATCTGGAGGATGTTCCGACCGCGCTGGATGACTTCACCCTCCAGCGCGAAAGCCCCGAGGGCCGGCGCACCTTCGATGGTGCGTTCGTTCGTCTGGTGGGATCGCCGGCCGTGGATCGCACGCTCCTCGCGCCGCGAACGCTGCCCACGGGTCCCTTCGCGCCCGGATTTCGTCCCTCGGTCGACGGTAGCCCCGTCGACATGGTCATTGTGACGCCGGCCGATCAGGAATCGGAATATCAGCGTCTCGCGACCTTCCACACCCAGACCGGTCTCATGACCGTCGTTCGCACCGTGCCCTGGATCGAAGCGAACTATCCTCACGGCGCGGATCGCGCCGAGACGATTCGCAACTTCATCAAGGATGCGGTCTCGAAATGGGGAACGGCGTGGATTCTTCTCGGCGGTGACGTCGGTCAGATTCCCATTCGCCACAGCTACAGCGTTGGCTTTGCCAACGACCAAATGTCGACCGATTTGTATTACGGCGATCTGGATCGCAACTGGAACGCCGACGGTGACTCCACGTTCGGCGAAGGCGACCTCTACAACGCACTCGTCGACAACGTGGATTTGTATCCGGACGTATGGGTGGGCCGCCTCCCCTCCCAGAACACGGCCCAGGCAAAGCTTCTCGTCGACAAGACCCTCGCCTATCTGCAAAACCCGCCACTGGGCTATCAGAAGGATGCGCTCGTTCTGGCCGAGGTCCTGTTTCCCGACAACTGGGATCCGGGCCAATCGGTCGGGTTGGACGGGGCAACGCTGGCCCAAGCCGCGGTCGATTCCCTTCCTCCGACCATGCACGCGGTGCGCATGTACGAGAACTACACCGCCTGGCCGGGCGCGCTCCCCGAACAGAAATCCGCGGTGTTGGATTCTATGGATGCCGGCTTTCATCTCGTGCACATCGTCTCTCACGGATTCATCAACACGATTTCGCTCGGCCTCGGCCACTTGACGATGGGCAACCTGGACGCTGCGTCCTTGACCAACGGGAGTGAGCAGTTCCTCCTCTTCACCATGGACTGCACGTCGAGTGCCATCGACTACAACTGCATCGCGGAGCAGTTCCTGCTCAATCCAGGTGGGGGTGCCTTCGCATCGGTGGGCGCGACGGAAGTCGAGTACCCGACCACCGCCTTCGTATACGAAGAAGAGTTCTATGATCTGGTGTTTCGCGGCGGCGTGCCGGAGGTGGGGGCGGCGCTTTCGCTCGCCCGCTTGCCCTTCGTCCCCTACTCCACCGAGGACAACCCGCACCGCTGGACGCAGCTGTCGCTCATTTTCCTGGGCGACCCCACCATTCCTTTCCTGGGCGCCGTCCCCAAACTGCTCACCGTGTCCCATGCCACCGCCTTCACCCTCGGTTCACCGAGTTTCTCGGTGACAGTGCTCCAGAATGGGCAGCCGCTCTCCAACGCCAAGGTGACCCTGTTCAAGGACGGCGATGAGTATGCAACCGGCAGCACCAACCTCTTCGGACAAGCCATCGTTCCGTTTCATCCCGATCTCACTGGTCCCTTCTGCATCGGGGTGACCGCAGCCGGCTGCGTGCCGCATCTGGACAGCGCCACCGTGGTGACGCCGGCCTCGAAGGCGTATCTATACGCCGGAAGCCAGACCCTGAACGATGTCACCGGGGGGTCCCGGAACGGAAACGGTGACGGCCGCCTCGACGCGGGAGAAACGGTCGAGCTGCGGTTCGCGGCCAAGAACCAAGGCACCGTCACCGCCAGCGGCGTGAGCGGCTCCTTGAGCGTGTCGGACCCTTACGTGACCGTGCTCGACGGCGCGTCCGCGTTCGCCAACATTGCGGTGGGAGCCACCGTCACCGCGACCGACCCGATGTTGATCCGGGTGAACCGCAGCGCCCCCGACCGTTATGAAGCGCACGGCACCCTCACCCTGAACGGCACGAATGGACCCTTCGTGGAAGAGGTCGTGCTGTGGGTTCATGCGCCGGTGATCGATTATCAATCGCAGTCGGTGCGGGACACGGTGGGAACGGGAAACAATAACGGGATCATCGAGGCAAACGAAGACCTCGCCATCGTGGCCAGGTTGCGGAATGCGGGAGCAGGGCTCTTGCGATCGGCGTCCTTGCGGCTCAGAAGCACGGACCCGGCCGTGGTGCTTTCAGACACCGTCATCACGATCGGGAATGTGGCCTCAGGAGTCGGCGTTACCCAACATACCGACACCTTCCGCCTCAAGTTCACGAACTTCAGTGTTCCCCATCCGGTGACGCTGTTCGTGGTGGATGCATACGGCCAGATATATACCCAGAAACTCGACGTGTTTGCCCCGAGCGTGCCGGGAGGAATGATCAGCACCGCGACACCCTCCTCGATCACGCTTCTCTGGTCGCCGGTCAAGGTGCCCGATTTGCGGGGATACGCGATCTATCGTGCTCCGACTACGAGCGGACCCTTTAGCCGCATCAACCCCTGGACGGTGCTCAGAACGTCGCTTTACGAGGACAACGGACTCCCCGCTTTCACCCGCTATGCCTACAAGGTGGCCGCAGTGGATTCATCGGGTAACGAAGGCCCGCGCTCGCCGGCGATCTCGGCGACAACGGGGTTGCCGCTTCATGCCGGGTGGCCGGTGGACACTGGAGCCCCGACGCCGGCCGGCATCGCGCTGGTCGACCTGAACGGTGACGGTCATCTGGAGGTGCTGGGGGGCGGACTCGAGATCCACGCGCTGACCGCGGATGGCGGTGACATCCACGACGGCGATGCCAACGCACAAACGTTGGGTCCCCTCTCCAATACCGGTTCGACGTTCTGGAGCACGCCGGCGGCCGGTGATTTGAAAGGCGACGGCAGCGTTGCCGTCGCCGCCATTGGGTGGGAGGACCTCATGCTTCACGTGGTCGACATCCAGGGAAACGAGCTGCCCGGCTGGCCCAATTCCATCGACATTCCAGGGATCAACATCGCCGCGAATCCGGTGGGTTCGGTGTGCCTGGGCGACATCGATGCGGACGGCAAACCGGAAGTGTTCGCCTCGGTCGGCAAGATCATCTTCGGCTGGCGCGCGAACGGCACCCAGATCAAGGACGGCGACGCCAATCCAAACACGTCGGGCGTTTTCGCCATCACCGGCCTCGAGTACAGCTACGGCACGCCGAGCGTGGCCAATCTGGATGCGGATCCCTATCGCGAGCTGATCGTAGGCATGCGGGACGGCAAGCTGTACGTCTATCGTCACGATGGGACGACCTATCCCGGGTTTCCGTGGAATGCGGGCGGCGACATCACCACCGGACCGGCCATCGGCGACATCAACAAGGACGGCCGCATCGAGATCGTGTTCGGCTCCTCGAACGGCTTCGTACATGCGCTTCGAACCGATTTGACCGAAGCGACCGGATTTCCGAAGGCGGTGCCGCTCAGCGAAGACTGGGATTCGTCTCCTGCGCTGGGCGATGTCACCGGCGATGGCGCCCCCGACGTGGCGATCGGAAGCTCGGACGGTTACCTGCACGTGCTCAACGGAATGAATGGCGCCGAACCGGCTGGTTTCCCGGTGAACCTGTCCTCCGGGCCCAACCCCACGCCCACGCGTTCCAGCCCGGTGCTGGTCGATCTGGATGCAAACGGCTCGGTGGACATCCTGATCGGCGACCACAGCGGCTTCCTCCACGCCTACAACGGACAAGGCATTCCGCTGGCTGGCTTTCCCATCCAGACTGGAAATAACATTGAGTTCGGCCCCGCCGTAGGCGACATCGACGGCGATGGTCTGGCTGAAGTGGCCGTCCAATCTGGCGACCAGAAGATATACGTGTGGGACACGCCGTGGACGTTCAACCTCGCCCGCGCGCCCTGGCCAATGTTCAAGGGCAACCCGCGCCATACCGGAGCCCTCGGGGATCCGGCCTTCGCCGCCGCCTCGACGGGAATTCTCGATGGCGAGCACACCGCGCTCTTCCTTCGCGCCGCGCCCAATCCGTTCCGAGGCGCGGCAACACTGCAGTATCGCGTCCCTGTTCTCGCCCCGGTGCGACTCGTCGTGTACGACCTTTCGGGGAGAGCGGTGCGGCGCTTGGTCATGGAGGAGCAACCCGCGGGCGATTACACGATACGCTGGAACGGCACCGACGACGCCAGTCAGCACGTGGGTGCGGGGCTGTATGTGTACCGGCTCTCGGTCGGCGCACGCTCCGCCAGCGGCAAACTCGTCCTATTGCCCTGACGTTGCTCCATAGGACGGAAGCGGCTTAATCTCTCTCGGCCATGCAAACCCTGCTTCGGTTACGCCCCTATCTGCGCCAGGAGTGGCGCACCGTGTCGGCGGGCCTGTTCTTCATGGTCGTGAACTCGCTTTTGAGCGGGTTTTCGATCGCCCTCACCCTGCCCATCATCGAGAGGGTGTTTCTGCGTAAAGGCGCCGCGGAACCGACCGGACTCCACGTCGGCGAAGGATTGCGGCGCACCTGGGCCGCGGTCCGGCAGGCGTTGTCGGCTCCCGAAGGATGGACAACGCGGTGGCATGACGCGCAAGCGGCTGCCACCCAAGGGTTGCGGGCGATTCAAGATCAAACGCCGCCCTTGGAAATGCTGGGCTGGCTCTGCGTGATCACACTTCTTGCGGTGCTGCTTAAGAACGCAACCGACGTCGCGCGCAAAGTGTCCTTCCTGCGCGTGGAGCAAGCGACCACGGAGGCGCTTCGCCGCGATCTCTTCGCGCGCGTGCTCGAGCTTCCCATGGCGACCATTCATCGGTTGACGGGCGGGCAGCTCCTCGCTCGCATCGTGACCGACGTCGAGCTGGTGAAACAGCTAACCATCAGTAACGCGGCCACGTTCGCACAGAACCTCCTCCTCATCCTGGTATTCCTCGGATTGTGCCTCGCCGCGAGCGTGCAGCTGTCCGCGGTCACGCTGCTCATCGTGCCGCCGGTGGCGCTCTTGATCGCCAAGCTGGCCTCGAAGCTCAGAAAGCAAAGCGCGCGCGCTCAAGCGCATATCGCCGAGCTGACCGCGGCGTTGAACGAAACCCTGGGGGGCATTCGCATCGTCAAGGGATTTGGGGCCGAACCCGAGGAAAAGGACCGGTTTGCCCGCGCGACATCCCAGTACCGGCACTCGGTGGTGCGGCTATTGACGCTCGACGCGCTGGCCGGTCCCCTATCCGAATTCTGGGGCGTGGTGGTGGGGGTGGCGGTGCTCTACTATGGCGGCCGGCTCATTCTGGCTCCCGACGCCACCATGAGCGTGGGGCCATTCTTCCTGTTCTTCTTTGCCTTGGTCTCCATGCTCCATCCGCTCAAGGAGCTGGCCAACACCGTGGCTAGATTTCAACGCGGGGCGGCCGCGGCGACGCGTATCTTCGAGATTCTCGATCTTCCCGGCGAAACCGAGGATGCACATGCCGAACCCGTGCACGCGCTCAAGCGCGACATCGTGTTCGAGAACGTCTCGTTCGCTTATGACGGCCGATCCGAGGTGCTGAACGGGGTCAGCTTTCGCGCGCGAGCCGGAACGACGACGGCTCTGGTGGGCCCGAGCGGCGCCGGCAAATCCACGCTTGTCGATCTCATTCCGCGCTTCAACGATCCCCATGAGGGCAGCGTGCTCATGGACGATCGGGACCTGCGCCGGCTCAAGCGCCGTGACTTGCGCTCCTTGATCGGCATCGTGAGCCAGGATCCGATCCTCTTCAACGACACGATCCTTCGCAACATCGGGTACGCCAACTCCAAAGCGAGTCGCGAAGCGATCATGGATGCCGCGAAAACCGCCAATGCCCACGAGTTCATTCTTGCCTTGCCGGAGGGCTACGAGACCCGCATCGGCGAGCGCGGCGTGTTTCTCTCCGGCGGCCAGCGCCAGCGCATTGCCATTGCGCGGGCCGTACTGCGCAACCCCTCCATCCTCATCCTCGATGAAGCCACCTCCTCCCTTGATGCCGAGTCGGAAATGCTGGTGCAAGAGGCGCTGGAGCGGCTCCAGAGCGGGCGCACGACGTTCGTGATCGCGCACCGTTTGAGCACGGTGCTCGAGGCCGACCAGATTCTCGTGCTCGATCGCGGGCAGATCGTGGATCGGGGCAGCCACGATGAGCTGCTGCTTCGAGCCGGCTTATACCGGCGGTTGTATCAGCTGCAGTTCAAGATCGACGAGTTTCCACGCGCCGTCGAATCCTGAGCGACGGCTCGTTTCATTCTAGAGGCGTGCTCCGAAGGCGGACCACGGTGTAACCGGAGTTCGAGTAGACCTCGGGCAGGTCGAGCGGCGGCAGTTCCGGAAGTCGGGCGATGATCGCGTAGTCGGCGTCGTATTCGTCGCCAAGTTGCCGCAAACGAACGGCCCCCAGCTCCCCGAGCGATCGATGCGCGTGGGCCACGCCCTTCGGTGATTCGGGACCATGGATGTCGCGCATCCGTTCCCACCACGTCACGATTCCCACCGCATCCTGCGGGACATCCTTCCAATTCACGACGTCCTTGCGGTTGGAGTACCACTGGAAGCTCGCCCCGGCGGGAGGGGTGAGAAAGCACGCCGACTCGGGAGTGTGGCCCGCTACCCAGGCGCACACGTCGCGCCACGCGCCAGGCTCACTCAGCATCCAATCCGACCGCGGCGCGGTCGCGGATTGAATGCGCCGCGTGCGATCCGCCAGGTGCATCGTGCCGAGGAGAGCCAGGAGAATGAGCAACGCACGTCCCCGCACCGGGCGCGATATCCAAAGCCGCGTCATCAAGTAGAGAACGGTCAACACGAACACGGCGGGCAAGACGGCGTCAGACAACCGAAACCAGTAGTACTGAAGCACGCTCGCTTGGAGGCCGGGACGGCTCTTCGTGACCCCGGCAACGAGCAAGCCCAAAGCGGCCAGAGCCATCGCCGAAAGCGCGAAGCGTTGTAACCGCGCCAATCCGGCCGGGAACGGACGCCCGAACGCCATCGTCGTAGCGAGAAGTATCCAAAGCCCGAAGTGACGCAGCATGTTGCTCGAGGAGAACGCACTGGGAAGCAGGTGATGCGGCACGCGCTCGAACACCATGATCTCCGCCGCGCGGTGCACGATGCTGGGCTGTGTTCCAACATTGAGGAGAAGCGCCCACCAAAGCCCCGGAATGGCCAAGAGTGCGCCGGCCAGAAACGGAAGGGGACTCCGCACCGGCTCGCGAGGCCCGGAGAGCCACACGAGGGCCATGGCGGCGAATGCCCATCCCCCGACGAGCGGGTGCATGGACACCGCCCCGCCCAGAAGCGGCCAAACCCGATTCCAGTCGTTTCGGGATAATCGCCACAACGCGATAAAAACCAGAACGTAGGCGAGTCCTTTCGCCTCCGCCCCCCCTACAATCCACTCTCCGGCCATACTTGACCGCTCGTTCGCCGCCACCAGCAACGCCGCCGACAGCACTGCCCAGCCGCGTCTCGGAACCACGGCAAACGACAATCGCTGCCACGCGAACGCAAGCAAAACCCACGTGCATCCTCGAACGATCCAGGCCAAGGCCCAGAGCGACACGAAACGGGCAAGCCAACCGACGAGGACATAGAACACCTGATGCGCGTTCTTGGATTCCAGAAAGAGGACGCCCCGGCCCCAGGATGGATTCCAGAGGTGCTTGGCCTTCTCGAGATAGTAGGTCTCGTTTCCGTCCGGCGCCGGCCAGCGCGCGTTCAGGAAGAAGACCAACGCGATGAGAAGGATCTCCACGCCCAGCAGGGCACGTGAGTTTCCGGCCGCCTTTGGTAACGCCGCTCCCTCGTTCATCGAGCCGGCAGGGTACCGAGCCGTGCTCGGTCTGACCAGCGTGGACAGGGGGGCTTTACGGTGGTTAAGGTTCGCTGGCATGCCCTCTCAAGACGCCGGAATCAGGATCGCGTTCGTGAACTCGACGCACCGCTGGGGCGGCGTGAAGACGTGGACGCTCGATGTGGCTCCGCGTTTGGCCGCTCGCGGGCATGCCGTGCATCTCTTCCTGCGTCGCGACGATACGTTCCAGGACGCATGCCGAAATGCCGGGCTCTCCGTCCACCCCATGGACTTCGGGCCCGACTGGAATCCCCTCGCCATTTTCCAGCTCAGGCAGTTGTTTCGCCGTCACCACGTCGACATCGTGGTCACGAACGTGTCCAAGGACAACCGCATCGGCGGTCCGGCGGCTCGCTCCCTTGACTTGCCCGTGCTGCAACTCGTGGGCGGACCGGGCGACCTCACGCCGCGTTACCGGGTACGTCTCGAGCAGCGGCGCTACGTGACTGCGGCCGTCGTTCCCGCTCACGCGGTCCGGGACTCGCTCTCCCGTTTCGACTGGATGGACGTGGAGCACCGGGTGGCCGTCCTCTACAACGCGGTGGATCTCGATTTCTTCAAGCCCGGCCAAGGAGCGGGAGCCTTGCGTCGCGCGCTCGACGTCGGGCCGGATGTTCCCATCGTGATGACGACCGGACAGCTCACCTCGATCAAAGGGCACGACGTGTTGCTTCGGGCCCTGGCGAACCTTTCCTATTCACCCCTTCTCGCCCTCACCAGCCGGGGACCGGAAGAAGAAAAACTTCGCTCGATCGCACGCGTGCTCGGCATCGAAGAACGCGTGCGCTTCTTGGGGTTCCGCGAGCGTTCGGAGATACCGCTCCTCCTGGAGGACGCGGATGTCGTGGTTCAGCCGTCCCTTGAAGAAGGCTTGCCGATCAGCGTGCTCGAGTTCATGGCCAAGGGAAAAGCGATCCTGGCCACGCGCATTTCCGGAATGCCCGAAGCGATCGAGGACGAACATGACGGCTTGCTCGTTGCTCCCGGCCGCGTCGACGCGCTTCGTAGCGGCCTCGAACGGCTCCTGGGAGATCCTGCCTTGCGGGCCCGCCTGGGCCAGGCGGCGCGCGTGCATGCAGAAGCCGCGTTCGGCCTCGACACGCTGGTGGTGAACTTCGAGGTACTTCTGCGCGGCCTTCTCCGCGGCGGCCGCACGGGCGGGTTGTTGTACTACACGCCTCCTGCAACATCCTGGTCCGGAAAGAGGGCATGAGGCGATTGCTTCTGTTGACAGAGACATGGCCGCCCGCCTGGAGCGGCGGCGTGCAGAGGCCGCTCAAGTTCGCCCGGCATCTTCGCGCATTCGGGTTCGAGACGACCGTTCTCGCTCCCGAGATTTATCCGGGAACCCGCCTGGATCCGTCTCTGCTCGAGCAAGTCGACGGCATCGCGTGCCATCGCGTGCCGGTGATGCGGTCGTGGCTGGATCGCCTTCCCGGCACCGCGCGGCGCATGGCCAAAGGACTCGCGCGCCGGCCCGCTCCCCTGCCGGATGGCCTTCAGCCGTCCTTGGGCGCGTTCATGGCGCGAGCCCGAGCTCTGCACCACGCCACACCGTTCGACGCCGTGTTCTCCACCTCTCCCCCTCATTCGTTGGCGCTCCTCGGGGCCAGCGTGAAAGCAGATTTGGGACTTCCGTGGATCGCCGACTTTCGGGATGAATGGAGCCGGAATCGATTGCGCACGAGCGGCATGTCCCCCGCTCTACGGTCCAAAGACCGGCGGCTCGAAACACAAGCGTTCGGCGCGGCCGATCTCATCGTCACCACCACCGACACCATGCGCTCCTTCGTGATCGCCTCCGGGGCAATGCCCGATCGCGTGGTCACGATCCCGAACGGCTTCGACGAAGAGGATCTGCCTCCGCCCTCCGAGCACGTCTATGGCGAGCGTCTGGTGATGACCTACTTGGGGACGCTGAGCTCTTACCGCAATCTCGATCCGTTGCTCGAAGCGGCACGGACACTGCGCCGCGAGATCCCGGAGTTCCCATTCCTTTTTCGGTTCATCACCCCCGGCGGCCGGGCCCGGCGCTTCGTCCGCGGATACGAGGACCTGGTTCGAGACGGAATCGTGCGCCTGGACGAGGCGCTCCCTCATCGTGAGGGCCTCGTCCAGGCCAAGAAGGCCGACGCCCTGCTTCACGTCCTATCGGGGGCCACCGCGGAGGACGAACCGGTGGCGGGCAAACTTTTCGAATACTTGGCCCTCGAGCGGCCGATACTCTTCGTAACTTCCGTCCGGGGGGAGAACGCGCGCATCCTGGCCGAGACGGAAACGGGAATCACCGTGGACCTGAACGACGTGTCCGCCATTCGAGACGCCTTGCTCGATCTCCACCGGAAATGGATCGACCACGCGCTCACGGTGCGTCCTCGCGGACTCGAGCAATATTCCCGGAAACGCCTGGCCGAACGCCTGGCCCGAGAACTGGAGGTCGTTCTTCGATGAGCGTGTCTCGGCATTCATCCCCCCAGGAAGCTGGCGCCCGGATTCACGAAGCCAAACAACTGCTCTTGGTTGCGCTCGGCACATCGTTGAGCGAGCTCTTGTCGGCCACCGCGGTCATCGGGAACGTGCGGGCGGCATTGCCCCACACCAAGCTCTGGTGCTTGACCGATCCGGTAGGCGCGCCGGCCGTGCTCGATCATCCGGCGCTCGAAGAGGTATGGATTGCTCCCGACTCGGGTTGGGGAGCATCGCTACAGCGCCGGGTCCTCGCCCGGCGAATCAGTCAGCACGGCTTCGACGCCGGTCTTAGCTTGTCGGCATATCCCCCCAACGCCAGCGCGATGTCGTTCATGCGGGGATTGAAACTTGGCCTTCTGGCCGGTCTCGACGACCTGTCCGAAAACGGGGACGGCCGGACGACCTACGATTGCGTGATCCCGTGCCCCGACGATGACGCTGGCAACGTGGTGGATCACCATCTCACGCTCTTGGAAGGACTGGGCATCGGCATCGTGGACCGCATGCATCACCTCGAGGTTACGGATGCACAGCGGGACCGCGCCCGCGTCC
>Ga0075421_100000965_pt1 | contig 32396 bp, 19 predicted proteins | sample SoiMetdeltSBSDD5_FD_75292 | JGI IMG/M metagenome (GOLD analysis project Ga0075421, IMG submission 75292) | Bulk soil microbial communities from a Populus tree surrounding site in Tennessee, USA - Soil MetaG P. deltoides SBSDD5 | ecosystem: Environmental > Terrestrial > Soil > Tree plantation... | reverse complement strand
GCCGCTCGCCGCGACGGACCCGCTGGGCACCGAGGTGCTCGTCGGTGCCGGCAATGCGGCCCGGTGCGACGGCACCAAGGACGAGGCCACCGCCCTGCTGCTCGACAATATCGCGGGCACCGTGTTCGCGCTGGGCGACAACGTGCGCCAGAGCGGCTCGCTGCAAGACTATCAGAACTGCTACGAGCCGAGTTGGGGCCGGCACAAAGCGCGCACCCGCCCCGCCGCCGGGGACATCGAGTATAAGACCGCCGGCGCGCCGGGCTATTTCGCGTACTTCGGCGCCGCCGCGGGCGATCCCGCCCAGGGCTACTACAGCTACAACCTGGGCGCGTGGCACGTCATCGTGCTGAACAGCGAGATCTCCACGGCCGCGGGCTCGGCGCAGGAGCAGTGGCTGCGCGCCGACCTGACGGCCAACACCAAGTTCTGCACCGTCGCCCTGCTGCACGACCCGCGCTTCAGCTCGATCGGGACGCACGTGCGCAAGGAAGTGAGACCCCTGTGGGCGGCGCTGTACGACTTCCGGGCAGACGTCGTCCTCAGCGCGCATTACCGCGTGTACGAGCGGTTCGCACCGCAGACGCCCGACGAGGTGGCCGATCCCGAGGGGCTGCGCCAGCTCACCGTCGGCACCGGCGGCCAGGGTGTCGACACGTTCGGGGGGACCGCCCGGCCCAACAGTCAGGTGCGGGGCAGCAACATTTATGGCGTCTTGAAGCTCAGCCTGGCCGACGGCAGCTACACCTGGGACTTCGTGCCGATCGCGGGACAGACGTTCACCGACACGGGCTCCGGGACCTGCCACACGCGGGTCCTGGTCGCGTCCGTGGCGGTGAGTCCGGACGCCGCGACCCTGATCCCAGGCCACAGCGTGCAGCTCGCCGCGACGCCGCTCGACGCCGAGGGGAACCCCCTCGCCGGCCGCGTGGTGACGTGGTCCAGCAGCAATCCCGCGATTGCGTCGGTTGACGCGACCGGCCTGGTGACGGCGCACGCGGCCGGCCCGGTGACGATCAGCGCGACGAGCGAAGGGAAGACCGGGACGGCGGCGATCACGGTGAGCAGCGTCGCGGTCGCCTCAGTCGAGGTCACGCCGGCGGCGACGACGATCGAAGCCACCGGCGACACGGTGCGGCTCACGGCCGTGGCGCGGGACGCCGACGGAAACATCCTGACCGATCGGATCACGACCTGGACGTCGAGCGATGCGGCGGCGGCCACGGTCGACGCGAACGGGCTGGTGACCGGCGTCGCGCCCGGCGGTGCCGACGTCTCAGTGACGATCGAGGGCATCAGCGACACGGCGACCATCACCGTCGTGCCCCCCGCGGTTGCCTCGGTCCAGGTGACGCCGGCGACCGCGACCATGGAAGCAGGCATGGGCTTGGCCCTCACCGCAACGCTGCGGGACGCGCGAGGCAACACGCTGACGGGCCGTCCCGTCCTCTGGACGTCGAGCGACGAAGCCGTCGCGGTCGTCGAGTCGGACGACGGCGAAGTCAGTGGCGTCGCGCCTGGGACCGCGACGATCACCGCAACAAGCGAAGGCCAAAGCGGGACGGCGGCGATCACGGTCGTGCCGCCTGCCGTCGCCTCCGTTGAGGTCACCCCCGCCACGGCGAGCACCGTCGTCGGCAGCACCGTGCAGCTCACCGCGACCCCGAAGAGCGCGAACGGCACGCCGCTGCCCGATCGCCCGGTCACCTGGGCCAGCAACAACACCATCGTGGCTACCGTCGACGCCGCGGGCCTCGTCACAGGCGTCGGCCAGGGCACGGCGACGATCAGCGCGACCAGCGAAGGAAAGACTGGGACGTCCTTGATCGGCGTGGGGGTCGTGCCTGTTGCATCCGTGGAGGTCACGCCGTCCACGGCCAGCGTCACCGAGGGCGGCACGGTGCAGCTCACTGCGACGCCGAAGGACGCCAACGGCAACCCGCTCAGCGGTCGCACCGTCGCGTGGACACGGAGCGACCCGGCCGTCGGCTGGGTGGATGCGAACGGCCTCGTGCTCGGCCTCTTCCCCGGGAGCGTCACCATCACGGCGACGGTAGAAGGGCAAAGCGGCACGTCGCTCGTGACCGTGACGCCGGCTCCGGCGGGGACACCGGTGGTGCTCGTCGGCGCGGGAGACATTGCGACGTGCCCCCTTGTGGGCGACGAGGCCACCGCCGACGTGCTCGACCGCACGGCCGGTACCGTGTTCCTGGCCGGCGACAACGCGTACGAAGACGGCACACTAGCCGAGTACAACGCCTGTTACGGGCCGACGTGGGGGCGGCACAAGAGCCGGACCCGTCCGGCCCCGGGCAACCACGAGTATCAGACGCCGAACGGTGCCGGCTACTACGCCTACTTCGGTGCCGCCGCCGGCGATCCGGCGAAGGGCTACTACAGCTTCGAACTGGGCGACTGGCACGTCATCATGCTGAATCCCGAGATCGATGCGTTCGCCGGTTCGGAGCAGGAGCAGTGGCTGCGCGCCGACCTCGCCGCGAACGAGCGGCAGTGCACCCTCGCGATCTGGCACGAGCCGCTCTTCAGCTCCTCGTCGCGCGATGGGTCCGGCGGCTACACCATCGGGCGCGCGTTCTACGAAGCCCTGTACGAGGCGTACGCCGACGTCGTCGTCAACGGCCACGATCACGTGTATGAGCGCTTCGCACCTCAGTCGCCCACCGGCGTGCGCGACGACGTGCAGGGTCTGCGCCAGTTCACCGTCGGCACCGGCGGGTCCAGCCTGTCCGGGTCCGGCGGCCCGCTGCTGCCGAATAGCGAGACCCGCAACACCCAGGCCTGGGGCGTCCTGAAGCTCACTCTGCGGGCGAGCAGCTATGACTGGGAGTTCCTGCCCGGCACGGGTCAGGTCTACTCGGACGCCGGCAGCGGCGTGTGCCACTCGCCCGTGCCGGTCCCGAACCAGCCGCCCACCGCGCGGCCCGGCGGCCCGTACCAGTCCGAAGGAGCCGTCACGTTCGACGGGAGCACCTCGCACGATCCCGACAACAACCTCCCGCTGACCCACAGTTGGGACTTCGGCGACGGCGCCACCGCGACCGTTGCCACGCCGACGCACACCTACGCCGTTGATGGCATCTACACCGTGACGTTGACGGTCACAGATTCCAAGGGGCTGAGCGGCGACCCCGCGACGACCACGGCGACGATCGGGAATGTCGTGCCTACGGTCAACGCCGGACCGGACGCGTCGGCCCTCACGGGGGGCACGTTCACCCTGAACGCCATCTTCAGCGACGCTGGGGGGGCTGGCGACGCGCCCTGGGCATACACCTTCGATTGGGGTGACGGCGCCAGCAGCACCGGCAGCGCATCGGCGCAGGGGGCGATCTCGGCCAACCACGTCTATGGGACCGCGGGTTCGTACACCGTCCGGGTCACCGTCGTGGACAAGGACGGCGGCGCCGGGTGGGACGAGCTGGTGGCGTCGGTCTCGCCAGCCAACACGCCGCAGGTGTTCATCGGCGCGGGCAACATCGCCCAATGCACCAACGACCGCGACGAGCTGACGGCGCAGCTCATCGACGCGAACCCGGGGAGCACGGTCTTCGTGCTGGGCGACAACGCCTACCCGAGCGGCACGCTCGCCAATTACAGCAATTGCTACGGACCGACGTGGGGCCGGCACAAGAGCCGCACCCACCCGACCCCCGGCAACCTCGACTACGCGACCGGGAACGCCAACGGGTACTTCGACTACTGGGGCGCCGCCGCCGGGGAACGGAACAAGGGGTGGTACAGCTACGACGTCGGGGATTGGCACATCGTCGTGCTGAACGATCTGGTCGCGTTCGGCGCGGGATCGGAGCAGGAGGCCTGGCTGCGGGCGGACCTCGCCGCGAGCGCGAAGCTCTGCACGCTCGCGTACTGGCACAACCCGCGCTTCTTCTCGTCCACTGTAGCCGGCTGGACCAGTAGTAGCACGCGGAAGATCCTGTGGGACGACCTCTACGCCGCCGGCGCTGAGATCGTGCTCAACGGACAGCAACATCAGTATGAGCGCATGGCGCCGATGCGTCCTGACGGGACGCGAGACGACGTCACCGGGATCCGGGAATTCAGCGTCGGCACCGGAGGCGAAAGCGCCGGCATGCCGACGGTGATCCACCCCAACAGCGAGACGATCAGCATCGCGTACGGCGTACTCAAGCTCGTCTTGAGCCCGGACAGCTACACCTGGGAGTTCCTGACCATTCCCGGCTCGACGTACACCGACTCGGGTTCGGGGACTTGCCGCTGAGCGCGCGGCCGCGGCGGTCTGGGGTGAAGCCGCTCCGCGACAATCGCGGGGCGGCGGCGCAGCCGCTCGCCCTGCTGCAGGACCTCGCCGCGGCGCTGGCCGCGGCCGGGGTGACGTACTGCCAGTGGAAGGGCCATTTCAAGCGCGAGCGCTGGGGCCAGGGCGTGGGCGACGTCGACTTGCTGGTCGAGCGCCAGTCGGCGGCGCGGTTCGTCAGCGTGTTGTCGAATCTGGGGTTCAAGCTCGCCGTCCCGCCTGCCGAGCAGCAGCTCCCCGGCGTGCTGTCGTACTTCGGGCTCGACTCGGTGACGCAGCGGCTGGTACACGTGCACGTGCACTATCGCCTCGTGATCGGGTCGTACTGGCGCACGACGTACCGCGTGCCGCTGGAGCGCGTCGTGCTCGAATCCACACGGCCGTCGGACGTGTTCCCCACGCCGGCGCCCGAGCTCGAGCTGTTGCTCTTCGTGCTGCGCCAGGTGCAGCGGTTCAAGCTGCGCGACGCGCTGCGCCCGCCGCGCTGGCTCGCCGGCATTCAGGCCGAGCTCGCCTACCTCGTCGGGAGGGCGGACCACGGACGGTTGCGCGAGCAGCTGGCGCGTCACCTCCCCGCGGTCGCCGGCGACTTCTTCGAACGCGCGTTGGCATCGCTCGGTCCGACGCCGGCCTGGCGGCGTCCACGGTTGCGTCGCGAGCTGCATCGCGTGTTGCGGGCGCACGCGCGGGCCCCCCTGCCCCTCGCGCGGCTGACGGTCCTGGTGCGCGAGATCGTCACCCTGCGCGGCCGGCTCGGCGCCAGCATGTCGGGCAAGCATCTTGCGACCGGCGGCGCCGTCATCGCGCTGGCCGGCTCGGACGGTGCCGGAAAGTCGACCTGCGCGCGGGAACTGGTCGCGTGGCTGGCGCCGCACTTCCGCGCCGCCCATGCGCATCTCGGCAAACCGCCGCGCTCCCTCGCGACCCTCCTTGTGGGCGGGGCCCTCAAGGCCGCGCAGCTCATCGAACGGTGGGTACCCGCCCCCGCGACCTATCTCGACCAGCTCCGCGGCGTCGCGACGGCGTGGGACCGCTATCGGCTGTACGAGAAGGTGCGCCGCATCGTCCGCGACGGCGCGCTGGCCGTGTGCGAGCGCTATCCCATCCCCGAAGCCAGCCTCTTCGCGGGACCCAGGATCGCGCGCGACTTGCCCCCCGGCCCTCCGTCCGCGCTCACGCGGTTGTTCATGCGGGTCGAGCACCGCTACTACGAGCGGATGGTACCGCCGGACCTGCTCGTCGTGTTGCGGGTGGACCCCATCACGGCCGTGCGGCGCAAGACCACGGAGCCCGCCGACTACGTCCGGGACCGGGCCCGCGCCAGCGGCGCGATCGACTGGGCGCAGACCAACGCGCACGTCGTGGACGCCGCGCGGCCCCTCGCCGACGTGGTCGCCGAGCTCAAAGCCTACCTCTGGGCGGAGATCTAGCTCCGATGGTGGGGAACGGCACCCGGTCCGTCGCGCAGCGGCGACGCCTCGTCGAGCTTGTCGGTGCGGCGGGCGCCGGTAAGACCACGGTGGCCCACCTGCTGCGGCGGCCGGACTTCGGGATGCGCGCCGCCCCGGGCCTATGGAGCCTGCCGCGCGGCCCGCTGGGACTGAACACGCTGCGGCTGTTGCCCCGCGTGCTCGGCTTCTACCGCGCCGTCCCGAGCTGGAAGGAACTGAAGCAGATCGTCCGGCTCGACACGCTTTACAAGGTGGTCGGCCGCCGCAACGGCGCCACTGGTCCCGTGCTGCTCGACGAGGGACCGGTGCTCGCCCTCGGGTGGCTCGCGGTGAACGGCGACGACCGGATCCGCCGCCCCGCGTTCGCCGCGTGGCGTGACGACGCCATCGCGCGCTGGGCCACGGCCCTCGACGTCGTCGTGGTGCTCGACGCCCCCGACGCCGTCCTCGCGCGGCGCATCCGCGAGCGGGCGAAGCCGCACGAAGTGAAAGGCGGAACCGACGACGAGATCGCCGCGTTCGCCCAGAAGTTCCGCGCCGCCCTGGCGGGCGCCATCGCCGCCTTGCAGCACACGGGCACCGTGGCTGTCATCCGGATCGATACGAGCGACGACCCGCCGGAGACCACGGCCGCCCGCATCCGCACCGCCCTCGATCGAGTCACCGATGGCGACTGACGCGCCCCGCCTCGCGGAACCGCTGCCGGTCGCGGCACCGGCCTCGCTCACGCAGCGGGCGACCCTCACCGCCGTCGCGTCCCTGCTCGATTACGCGGCGCGCGCCGTCGTGGGGCTCGTGACCATCCCGATTCTCGTCGGTGGTCTGGGGCGGTCGCTCTATGGTGTGTGGGAGATCCTGAGCCGGCTCATCGCCTATATGACCGGCGCCGACGGACGCCCGACCGAAGCCCTGCGTCTGACGATCTCGAACCACTTGAACCGCACGGACGACGACGCCAAACGTCGGCTCGTTGGCAGCGCGGTGTTCGTGTGGCTGTTGTTCTTGCCGGTCGTCGCCGTGGTGGGCGCCGTCATCGTGTGGCTGGCGCCGACGTTCGCGAAGGTGCCGCCCCCGGAGCACGCCATGGTCCGGGTCACCGGTGCGCTGCTCGTCGCCAGTTTCCTGTTGGGCAGCCTCGCGTCGATCCCCGAGTCGGTGCTGCGCGGCGCGAATCTCGGCTATAAGCGCATGGGCTATCAGGCCGGCCTCAGCGTCATCGGGGGCGTCCTGATGGTCGCGGCGGTGTGGCTCGGGCTGGGGCTGCGGGGATTGGCCTGGGCGCAGATCGCCCTCGCCCTCGTGACGGGACTGTGCTTCTGGTGGCTGGTGCGTCAGTTCGTCCCGTGGTTCGGCGTCGCGCGCCCCTCCGGGACCGAGGTGAAATCGCTGCTCGGTATGAGCGTGTGGCTCTCGGCGGGCGACGTGATCGCCAAGCTGCTGCTCGCCAGCGACGTTCTCGTCCTCGGGCTGCTCGTCTCCAGCTCGGCGGTCACCAGCTACGTGCTCACCGGCTACTCGGCGCGGCTGGGGCTCAATCTGTTCGCGCTGGTCGCCGGCGCGGCGACGCCGGGCCTGGGCGGTGTGATCGGCGCGCAGCAGCACAGCCGTGCGGCCAGGATCCGCGACGACTTGCTCGCCGTGACCTGGCTGTTCGCGACGGCCGTGGGAACCACGATTCTCGTGTGGAACCGCGCATTCCTGGACCTCTGGGTGGGCAGTCAGAACTACGCCGGGGTGTGGCCGAACGTGCTGATCGTGCTCGCCACGGCCCAATCGGCGTTCATCCGGAACGACGCGTTCGTCATCGACGCCGCACTGCGACCGCGCCTGCGCGTGCTCGTCGGCACCGGGGCGGCGGCGCTCACGATCGGGTTGATGGTGCTCCTGACGCCCACCCTCGGTATCGTCGGCGTCTGCATCGGCCTGCTCGGCGGTCGCCTCGTTCAGACCATCGCCTATCCGATCATCGTGCGTGCCTGCCTGGGCGCGACGCCTCAGCCCAGCGCAGCCGCGCAGTGGGTGCGGCGCCTCATCACGATGGCGGCCTTGTTCGCCGGCGCAACCTGGCTCGGCCAGCGCGTGACCGCGTCGACCTGGGTCCTGTGGGGCGCGGGCGTCGCGCTTACCGCGCTGCTCCTTCCCGCGCTGGCGTGGGCCGTCGGCCTCGACGCGGCGGGACGACACGCGGTGCTCGAGCGGGTCCGGGGAGTGCTCGGGGGGGTGCGGCCGTGGCGTCGTTGATCGCCCCACGGTTCGTGCGCGACGCCGCCGGCGTCGTGGTCCTGTCCCCGTCCTACGCCCGGCCGGCGGCGGCGGTGGTGGTGCCACCGGTCGCGCCCGTCAGCCGGCTGGTCAAATGGGCGCTGTACCTGATGGTGTTCTCGATCCCGTTCGAGCTGCCGCAGCGACAGGTCATCCCCGTCGAGATTCCCACGCTGACGGCCGCCATCTTCCTGCTGACGACGGCCCTCCAGCCGCGACTGGCGTACGGCCGGCTGCCCAGTCCTCTGGGATGGTTCTTCGGCTTCTTGTACGCGTTTGTGCTCGCGGCCGCCGTCACCAGCACCGATTACGGTTCCGAAGTCGTCCACTTCTTCCTGCTGTTGCTCGAGGGCATCCTCGTGTTCTGGAGCGCCTCGAATCTGCTCCGCAACGAGGCCATCGCTCGGAGGGTGCTCATCACGCTCGCACTCTCCTGTGCGGCCCTCGCGCTGCTGTCCCTCGCCGGGGTCGGCCGCACGGCCCACGTCCAGTTCACCGGCGGGGAGCGGCTCACGGTCTTCGGACAGAACGCCAATAACACGGCGATGATCCTGTCGGCGGGGTTGGTCGCGCTGAGCGGGCTCGCCTACGTGCTCCACCCCTCCTGGCCACGGCGTCGCTGGCTGGTGTGGCCGCTGGGCGCCGCCATCGGCTGGGCCATCGTCGGAACCGGCTCGCGCGGAGGCCTCCTGGCCCTCGGGGCCGGCCTTCTCGCCTTCATGCTCAGCGGCCGGAACGTGTGGATTCGGGCCCGCAACGTTGCGATCGGCGCCATCGCGATCGGCGCGCTGCTCTGGGCGAGCTTTCAATCGACGCTCATGCGGAACCGCTTGGAGCTGACCGCGACCTCGGGCAACCTAGCGGGGCGTGAGCGAATCTTCCCGGAGTTGTTACGGATGTTTCAGGAGAAGCCGTTGCTGGGCTGGGGGCCCATCACGAACAAGTACGAGCTGGGGCTGCGGCTCCACGAGATCCGCTTTCCCCGGCGGGACGCGCACAACGTCGTGCTCGAAGTCCTCACGTCGGCCGGCGTACTGGGGGCGATCCCGTTTCTGTTCGGGCTCGGCCTCGGAGCGCTCGCCGCGTGGCGCGCCCGGGGCCGCCTGCACGGCATCCTCCCGGCCGCGCTCCTGGCAGTCGCGCTCGCGGCGAACATGAGCGGCAATCATATCGTCAGCAAGGTGCTCTGGCTCGCGTTGGCGTACGCGGTCGCCGCCGCCACATACCCGGCGGACCGTAGCCGTCAGTCTGCGAGGACCGCATGAGACTCGCCGTCTTCACCAGCAAGTATCCCGCGCGCGTCGCGACCTTCTTCGAGCGCGACATGCGAGGCTTGATCGAGGCGGGGGTCGAGGTCGACGTGTTCCCGATCTATCCGCTCGATGCGACGATGTGGCGCTACAGTCTCGACTTGCTCGACGAGACCGTACTCCCCCGCGAACGGGTGCATCACCTGAGCTTGCCGCAGGCGCTGCGCGGCGCGCGGCCCTGGCCGCCCCGGCACGCTGCCACGGCCCTGCGCGACGCGGCCGCGGTCACCGCCTCGGCCCTGCGGTTCGGTCCGGCGGCATTCGCCAAGAGCGCCTATGTCATGCCCAAGGCCTGGGCCTGGGCCGAGCAGTTCCCCGATCACTTCGATCACGTGCTCGCGTATTGGGGCAATTACGCCGCCAGCTGCGCCTACGCCTTCCACCGCCTCACCAACCGGCGGACGCCCTTCTCGATCTGGCTGCACGCCGGGACGGACTTGTACCGCCGGCCGGTGTTCCTGAAGCAGAAGCTCCTCTACGCCGACAGCATCGTGACGTGCTGCGCGTTCAACCGCTCGTTCGTGGAGGAGCAGTTCGCCGACATCGCGCCGCGGGTGCGCCACAAGATCCACGTGGCCTACCACGGCCTGGCCTTGGCGGAGTTCCCCTACGTGCCGGATGGTCGGCCAGCGGCGCGCGTTCTCGCCGTCGGCCGCCTGGCCGCCGAAAAGGGGTTCGACTACCTGCTGCACGCCGCCGCCGAGGTCCGACGCCGGGGCGTGCCGCTCGAGGTCGAGATCCTCGGCGACGGCCCCGAGGGGCCCGCGCTGCGCGCGCTCGCCACCGGCCTCGGCATCGGCGACCACGTCCGCTTCGGCGGCTGGGTGCCGTTCCGCGAGGTGCACCGCGCGATGCAGCAGGCGACGGTGCTGGTGCATCCGTCCGCGGGCCTGGGCGACGGGCTGCCCAACGTGCTGCGCGAAGCGATGGCGCTCGGGACGCCGGTCGTCGCGTCCCGCATCGCGGGGATCCCCGAAGCGCTGGATGACGGTCGGTGCGGCATCCTGGTGCCGACCAGAGATACGGCCGCGCTGGCCGACGCCCTGGTGCGTCTGCTCGCTGATCCCGCCCTGCGCCGCACCTACGCCGATCGCGCCCGGCGTCGGACGGAAGAGCTGTTCGACATGTGGCGCAACGGCACGCAGCTCGCCGCGCACCTCCGGTCGGTCCAGCGCCACGCGCCGGGAAGCGCCGCCCTCGCCACCACCGCGCTCAGCGAGGTGCCGCCGTGCTGATCACGTTCTCCGGCCTCGACGGCGCCGGTAAATCCACGCTCATCGAGTGGCTCCGCGCCGAGCTGGAACGCCGTGCGCGGCGGGTCGCGGTGTTCCACATGAACGACCACGTGGGCGTGTACGCGTATCTCCGGGCCATCCGCGATCGGCTGCGCCCACCCCGCGCTCCGCGCCCCCCCGCCGACCCGGCGAGTCCCACCTTGCGGCGGGGCCGCCTGGCCGCCGTCCGCGACGCGGTGATCTGGAACAAGTCCCTGCGCCGACTGCTGTACCCGCTCGACCTCGTGGTCTTCTGGGTCTATCGGTTGTACATCGAGAAGCTGCGGGGACGCGTGCTGATCATGGACCGCTACTTCTACGATTCGCTGGTGGACGTGTCGAACGGCCGCGGCACGCGCTGGGTCCGTTTCCTGGCGCGGCTGACGCCGACCCCGGACCTCGCCGTGTTCCTCGACATCAGTCCCGAGGAATCGTTCGCCCGCAAGGGCGAGTACTCGGTCGAGTATCTTCGGGCGCGTTGGCGGCACTACCGCACCGTGGCGCCGTGGGTGCGCTCGGCGCTCGTCGTCGACAACCGCGACCTCGCCGACACGCAACAGATTCTCGCGCGCGCCCTCGAGGAGCGTCTGGCGTGACCCCGCGATCGGAGGCCCGCCTGCCCACGGCCGTGCTCCGGCTCTTGCTCGATCGCCGTGACCCGCCGCTCGCGGACGCGCCGTGGCACGATTGGGTGGTCGTGTTGGAGCGGAACGCCGTCCTGGTGCGCGTCGCCGACCGGCTGGAGGCGCTCGGTCAGCGCCTGCCTCCATCCGTCTCGATCCCCGCCGCCTTGGCACGTGCCCGCAGCGAGAGTGTGTTACGACTGATGGGCCGGGTGACAGACGCGTGCGAGCGGCACGGCGTCCCGCACGTATTCCCCAAAGCCCTCCCGCACCTCCCGGACGTCGGAAGCGACATCGACCTGCTGGTGGCCCTGCCGACGAACGTCGACACCTTGATCGTGGACGGCTTGGGGGCGACGCTCCGAGGCCCGGGGCTGGGCCACGCTTTGTCGGGGAGTCGCGTCTACCACATCCCCGGCTCGGACCTCGACCTGGACATCCAGCACGGTCGCGTCGGGCGCCTAGGCGAGCACCGGGAGCTGGCGACGCGGCTGGTGCAGAACCGGCGCCGTGTCTCGATGGCGGGGCGCGACTGGTGGGTGCCCGCGCCCGAGGACGCGCTCGTGCTCCAAGGCCTCAACCGCCTCTCCGGCCGACGCTCGTTCCGGATCGCCGACGTGGTCAGTACGATCAACGCGGTGCGCGACGGCCTCGACTGGGATGCGGTGCGCCGCACCGCGGACGCCACGGGCATCCTGCCGGCCCTCGCCTGCTATCTGAGCTACGTGTCGCAGATCCATCGCGAGGCGCTTGGCCGTGAGCTGGCGCTGCCGCCGCTCGGCGTTCCCCGCGCCGCCGGTTGGGGACGCGCCGAGTTCCACCGCGGGGCGTTTCGCTTCCCCGCCGTGCGCGTGAACGGGGAGCTGTACGTTCGGGCGTTCGGCTCGGCGGTGACGCACGGACGCTGGCTCGGCGCGGGCCGGTTGCTGCTGCTCCCCCTCGTCGCCGCGACCGCGTTGACCGGGGCCTTGGCGGCCGGCGCGTTGGAACCCGCGGCGCTGCACCGGGGCGACTCATGAGCAGCCTGCTCCTGAAACTGTACCACCACCTCCCGCCGCCAGCCCGCTCGGCGGCCGCCACCCTGCGGGGTCTGTATTTGCGCGCCTGGCGCTACGGCGCCGGTAGCGAGCGATTGATCGAGGAGGCCCTGGCCCGCGAGTCCTGGACTGCGGCCCAGTGGCAAGCCTGGCGCGACGAGCGCCTCGCCTTCGTCCTGCACCGGGCGGCGCGGCGCGTACCCTACTACCGCGCACACTGGGAGGAGCGGCGCCGCCGCGGGGATACCGCCTCCTGGGAGCTGCTCGAGCACTGGCCCGTCCTCGAGAAGGACGCGCTGCGCGCGCAACCGGAGGCGTTTGTCGCGGACGACTGCAACATCGGCCGCATGTTCCCGGAGCAGACGAGCGGCACGACGGGGAAGCCGCTGCGGCTGTGGCGCCGGCGGGAGACGGTGCAGGGGCTGTATGCCATCGCGGCGGCGCGCACGCGTCGTTGGAACGGCGTGACGCCCGAGGATCGGTGGGCCCGGCTGGGCGGACAGCTCGTGACGCCGGTGGCGCAGCAGCAGCCGCCCTTCTGGGTGTGGAACGCGGCGCTCCGCCAACTCTACATGTCCACGTACCACCTGGCGCCGGCGCTGATTCCCCACTACCTCGACGCGCTCACCGAGTACCGGATCGTCTCCCTGTCCGGGTACACGTCGTCGCTGTACGCGCTCGCCCAGGAAGTGCTGCGCGCCGGCCGGACCGATCTCCGCATGAAAGCCGTCATCACGAATGCCGAGCCGGTGACCCCACAGCAGCGCGAGACGATCGCCCGCGCGTTTCAGTGCCCGGTGCAGGAGACCTACGGCATGGCCGAGGCCGCCGTCGCGGCGAGCCAGTGTGCCTCCGGCCGCCTGCACCTCTGGCCCGAGATTGGAATGCTCGAAGTGTGGGACGGACACCGGGCGGCGCCGCTCGGCGAGTTCGGCGAGTTCATCGCGACCGGCCTCCTGAACGCCGACATGCCCCTCATCCGGTATCGCACCGGCGATTGCGGCCGTCTGTCGGCCGACGAGGCGCCCTGTGCGTGCGGACGCTCGCTGCCCGCCATCGGATCGGTAGACGGGCGTACCAACGACTTGCTCATCACGCGCGACGGCCGCAAGGTGTTTTGGTTGAACCCGGTTTTCTACGGCTTGCCGGTGCGCCAGGGACAGATCGTGCAGGAGACGTTGGACCGGATCCGCGTGCGCTACGCGCCGGCGCCCGAGTTCTCGGCGGAGGTGGGGCGGGAAATCATCAAGCGCCTGCGCGAGCGCATGGGCGACGTCGAAGTCGTCCTGGAGCAGGTCGCCGAGCTGGCGCGCGGCGCCAATGGCAAGCTGCGCGCGGTGCTGTGTAATCTGTCACCGGCGGAACAGGCGGCCGCCCTGGTCGGGGACGGCGCCGCGCCCTCGGCACCCGTGCCTGCACCCGTCGCCACGCGTCCGCGCAGCCGCCGCGTGCTCGTGCTCGATGGTCACCGGAACCAGGCATTGGCGTGCGTGCGCTCGCTCGGGCGGGCGGGCCATACGGTGTTCGTCGCCAGTCATCTCTCGTGGCCGCTGGCCGCGTGGTCGCGGCACAGCCAGAAACGGTTCCATCTGGCGGGCGAGACGGTGGTCGCCTTCGCCGAGCTGCGGACCTGGGCCCACCAGAACGGCATCGACCTCGTCCTCCCCGTCACCGAGCGGTCGTGTCTGCTATGCAACGCCGAGCGCGAAGCGTGGGAGGCCCTGGGGATCACCGTCGGCAGCGGTCCGAGCGATATGCTCACCCTGGCGTTCGACAAGGCCCAGACGATCAAGGTCGCGCTGGCATGCGGCGTGAACGTGCCACTCACGGCCTTCCCCGCCTCGCTCGACGAAGCCCGAGTCGCGGCCGAGCAGATGGGTTACCCGTGCATCGTGAAGCCGCGCTTCAGCAACGCCTGGGACGGCGGCAAATTCGCGCGCGATTTCGGAACGGCGTACGTCGGGCGGCCGGAGGACCTCGCGGACGCCGTCGTGACCCGCATTCAGGGGGACCATTGGCCGCTGCTGCAGCGCTACGTCCCCGGCCAAGGGAAGGGCATCTTCACGCTCTGCGACCGCGGCCGCGTGGTCGCCTGGTCGGCGCACGAGCGGCTGCGGGACGTGCGACCCTCCGGCTCGGGGAGCAGCATGCGCCGCTCGGCGCCGATCGCTCCAGCGCTCCGTGAGGCCGCGGAGCGGCTGCTCGGCGCCTTCGCGTGGCACGGGCCGGCAATGCTCGAATTCCGCGACGACGGCGTCCACACACCGTGGTTGATGGAGGTGAACGGCCGCTTTTGGGGCTCGCTCCAGGTCGGCATCGCGGCGGGCATCGACTTTCCGGCGCTGTGGGTCCAGGTGCTCGGCGGCCAGGCGGTGCAGGAGCCGTCCGAGTATCGGGTGGGCGTGACACTGCGCTGGCTGTGGGGAGATTTCAAGCGGCTGCTGTACATCCTGCGCGGGCCCCCGCGCGGTTTCCCCGGGCGTTATCCGACTCGCTGGGAAGGACTGAAGGAATTCTTCGGACGGCAGCCGCCCGAGACCCGGCTCGAAGTTTGGGACCGGCGCGACCCGTGGCCGCTCGTCGCGGAGTGGCTGCAGGGCGCGCGCGAACTGTTGGGGACGGGATGAGCCACCCCTTCGTGACCGTGATCGTCCCGACGCGGGATGAAGAGCGCTACATCGCCGCGACGCTCGACTCCATCCTCGCGACGACGTATCCCGCGGACCGCCTCGAGGTACTGGTGGTCGACGGTCGCAGCCGCGACCGCACACCCGCCGTCGTGGCAGCGTACGCTGCGCGGCACCCGGCGGTCGTGTTGTTGGACAACCCCAAGCGCACGGCACCGGCCGCGCTGAATGCCGGGATCCGCGCAGCCCGCGGCGACATCATCGTCCGCATGGACGCTCACGTCGTGTATCCCCCCGATTACCTGTCGCTCGCCGTCGCGGCGCTGCTCGAAACCGGTGCCGACAACGTCGGGGGCGTCATCGTGACGCTCCCCGGGGCGGACACGCCGATGGGCCGGGCCGTCGCGATCGGGCTGTCGCATCCGCTCGGCGTGGGGAATTCGTACTTCCGCATCGGGACGGCGGTGCGGCGGTGGGTCGATACCGTGCCGTTCGGGTGTTTCCGTCGCTCGCTCTTCGACCGCGTCGGACTGTTCGACGAGGAGCTGGTCCGGAACCAGGACGACGAGTTCAACTTCCGCATCCGGCGCGGCGGGGGGCGAGTCCTCCTCCTTCCCGACCTCGTTGCCAACTACTACGCGCGGCCCTCGCTCCGGCACGTGGCGCGGATGTATTTCCAGTACGGCTACTTCAAACCGCTGGTCGCGCGGAAACTGGGCCGCATCATGACCGTGCGACAGCTCGTGCCGGCCGGCTTCCTTCTCACGCTCGCGGCTGCCGGGCTGCTCGCCCCGTGGTTCACGTGGGCGGCCGTGGGCGGCGGGGCGATCGCGGCGGCATACGCCCTGGCCGTCGGCGCGTGTGCCGTCGCGGCGGCGACGCGGCATGGGGCGCGCTGCGGCCTGGCGCTGGCCGCGGTCTTCGCCGTGCTGCACGCGAGTTATGGGTTCGGGTTTCTCCGCGGCGTCGTCGATCACGTGCTCCGCCGAGGGCGGGCCGTCCCCGACCCCGCCGCCCTGGCGCCGTCCCGATGACACCGCACCTGGCCGGGTTCATGTATCACGAGATCGCCGACGATCCGGCGGCGTCGGGCTTCCAACGCCCCGGCGCCCGCGACTATCGCGTGACCACGCGCGCCTTCGCCGCCCAGCTGGACGCCGTGGCGCGCGGAGCGGTCTCGCCTGCCCTGGTCACGACGGTCGATTTCAGCCACCCGGGCCGCCACGTGCTCCTCACCTTCGACGACGGAGGGAAGAGCGCGCTGTACGCGAGCGAGGAGCTGCGGCGCCGCGGGTGGCGCGGCCACTTCTTCATCGTCACGGACCTCGTCGGCGCCCGAACGTTCCTGGATGTGGCGGGCGTGCGCGCGCTCCGGGCCGCCGGCCACCTCGTCGGCAGCCACTCGCACACCCATCCGGACATCTTCAAGAACCTGTCGGCCACCCGGATGGCGGACGAATGGCGCATCAGCCAGGACCGCCTGGCGCAGCTGCTGGGCGAGCCCTGCATCGCGGCTTCTGTGCCCGGCGGCGACATCTCCCCGGAGGTCCTGCAATCGGCGGACGCCGCGGGGTTCCGGTATCTTTTTACGTCCGAGCCCTGGCTCGAGCCGCGGCGCGTCGGGAGCTGCTGGGTGTTGGGGCGTTATAGCCTCAAGGCCGCCAACGACGCCGCGCAGGTCGGCGCGCTCGCCCGTTTCCGCGGATGGCGGCGCGCGCTGCTGGTGCGCCGCGTCAAGGTGTTGCTGCGCGACACCTTCCCGCACCTGTATGGGCAGTACGTCCGACGCACGACGCGCGAGGAACCGGCCCCGTGACCGAGTCGCCGGTGGTCGTTCGGGAAGCCTCCGCGGAGGAACTCCGGAGCTGGGACGAGCTGGTCGCCCGCTTCGAGAATCACCGCGTCGTGCACAAACTGGCGTGGCTGCGCTCCCTGGAGGCGTGTGGACTCGGTAGCCCGCGGTTCCTCGTGTTCGAGCAATCCGGTGCGATCGTCGGCTGCATGCCCGGGCTCTTGGCGCACCTCGGCCCGCTGCGTCTTTTCGGCTCCCCGCTCCCGGGATGGCAGACGGTCAGCATGGGGCCGGCCTTCGATTCGGCCCGGGTGAGCACCGGCGCCCTGTTGGCCGCCGTCGTGCCGTTCCTGCGCGAGCGCTACCACGTGCACCACGTCGAGATCATGACGAACGCCCTTGACGGCGAGGCGATGCGCGCGCTGGACTTCCGTGGTGAACCGGTTCCCACGTACCGGGCGCGGCTCTTTCCGGGCGACGGGGCGCAAACGCTGAAGGGCCTCAAGGACAGCGCCCGCCGCAACGTGCGCCGCGGCGAGAAGCTCGGCTTGATCGTGCGGTTCGAGACCGAGGAGTCCTTCGTCGACGAGCACTATGCGCAGATCGAAGAAGTGTTCGCACGCGGCGGTCACAGCCTGCCGTTCACCAAGCGGCGCGTGCTCGAGTATTTCCGCCACATGAAGGCGGCTGGCCACCTGGTGGCCGTCTCGGTGTTCCTGCCCGATGGGACGACGAATATCGCCACCGGCATGTTCACGATCGAGCGGCACGAGCTGCTGCTGTGGATGTGGGCGCACCGCACGCGGTACCGGTGGTACCGACCCACCGAGTTGATGACCTGGACCGTGATGCAGAAGGCGATGGACGCCGGGTGCGACACGTTCGACCTGATGGGCCGCGGCGACTTCAAGGCCAAATTCGGTGCCGAACCAGACGTCACCAAGTACCGCTGGGTGTGGAGCCGGCACCACTGGCTGACGGTCGTCCGTGATTGGGCGGAGCGCGGCTATCGGTGGCAGCAGGCCGTGCGCGGGCGCGTGAAGCGCCTGGCCTTGCCGCGCGAAGCGCCCGTCATCCCCGAGGACGGCGAGCACGAGTCGCCCGCGCCGCCGCGGCGGCGCGGCTCGCCCCCGGCGCCCTCCCGCCACCGCCCCCGCCCGCCCCCGCCCCCGCCCCCGCCCCCGCCCGCCCGGGGGCGGTCAGCCGGGCCGCCGCTCGCGTGCGTCATGGGCGATATCGATCTGTTGCGGGCCGTGGTGCTGGGAGGCATCCCCGCCGTGGTGGCGACGAAGCCCGGTTCCCCCGCCCGCTATTCGCGCTACGCGCGCCGCGCGCTTGCCTGGGCCGACCCGTGGGAGCAGCCGGACGAGGCAATCCGGCTGCTGGTGGAGTTCGCTGCCACGCAGGCCGCGCCACCGGTGCTGCTCTACGAGGAGGACCGGGAGCTGCTCCTGATCTCGCGCCACCGCGACGAGCTGGCGAAGGTGTTTCGGTTTGTCGTGCCGGATGCGACCCTCGTGGAAGATCTCGTCGACAAGGCGCGCTTCCAAGCCCTCGCCGCACGCCTCTCGTTGCCGGTGCCGCCCGCACTCGCCTTGGATCCGGAGCAGCCGCTGCCGCCCGAGGTGCTGGAGCTCCGTTTCCCACTGATCGTCAAGCCGCTGACTCGGCGGACCGATCAGTGGGCGCCGCTCGCCGGCTCGGCCAAGGCGATCGAGGTGGGCACGCCGGCCGAGCTGCGAGGGCTGTGGCCGCAGCTTGCCGCGGCCAGGATCCCGGTCCTCGCCCAGGAGATCATCGCTGGTCCGGAGACGGCGATTGAGAGCTACCACGTGTACGTCGACACGGAGGGCGTTACGGTCGCGGAGTTCACGGGCCGTAAGATCCGGACCCATCCGCAGGCCTTCGGCGACAGCACGGCGCTCATTACCACCGACGCGGCCGACGTCGCCGCCCTGGGTCGCGACCTGGTGCGCAAGCTCAACCTGCGCGGCGTTGCCAAGTTCGATTTCAAGCGCGACCCCGCCGGCCGCCTCTACATGCTGGAAGTGAACCCCCGCTTCACGCTGTGGCATCATCTGGCGGCGGTCGCCGGCGTCAACATACCGGCCTTGGTGTACGCCGATCTCGCGGGTCTGCCCCGGCCCGCCGCGGGTCGCGCTCGCGCCGGCGTGCGCTGGTGCAAGCTGTGGCGGGATCGCGCGGCGGCCCGCACGGCGGACCTGCCCCTGTGGCGCTGGCTCCCCTGGGCCTTGGCGTGCGAAGCGAAGTCGGGGCTGGCGTGGGATGATCCGCTTCCCCTGGTGCGCGCGGCCTTGCGTTCGGCCGGGCGACGGCTCATTTCTTCCCCCCACCCCGCGCTGGCACCTTCTACAACGCTCCGCGCGGCGGCGTCGCGGGGATGATCTTGCAATTTGACTACACGCTGAGAGAGAACTGGCCACCGCTCGCGTGGTTGGCCCGCTGCCCGCGCTCGGACGGCCCGGTCGAGGTGTGGCACGGCCGCCAGGTCGAGGTACACCCCGACTGGTTCTGCGAAGCGGTGTGGGACGGGGCCTACGCCGACGGAGGCTTCGACCGCACCGATCTGGTGTTCGGGTCGGGAGGCCGCCGCCGCCCTGACGGCATCCACTTCGTGACCGCCGGAACGACCGTCGATCGCGTACAGCTGCTGGACGCCGGCGACGCCGTCTGGCTGTCGAACTCGCTGCCCTGCCTGGTGGCCGCCGTTAACGCGACCCTCGACCCCACGTACCCGAACTACTTCGGAGACTTCTCGTCGATCCGGATGGGCCTCGAGCGCTACCACCGCACCGTCTCCACGTCCGTCGGGGCCATTCGGCTCGTGTATTTCCACAACTTGCGGTGGGATGGACGCGTCCTGCGTGACACGCCCAAGGTGGCCAGCGAACGGGTCCTCGACAGCTTCCACGCGTACCGCTCGTTCCTCGGCGGGGCGCTCGAGCGAGTGGCCGCGAACGCCCGCGACATGGCACGCCGCCAGCCCTTCCGGCTGCTGGGCACCGCGTCGTCGGGCTACGATTCGCCCGCCGTGGCAACGCTGGCGCGCCAGGCGGGCCTGCGCGACGTCATCTGCTTCGACCGCGCCAACACCGCCGAGTCGGACGGCGGCCAGGAGATCGCCGCGATCCTCGGGCTCAACGCGACGGTCGTGCCGCGCGATGCCTGGCGGCGCGGCGCACTCAACGAAGTGCCCTTCCTGGCCGCGGACGCCAAGGGGGAGGACGTCTTTTTCCGGAGCGCGGAAGAGCGGCTGGGAGGAACCGTCCTGCTGACGGGGTTTTACGGCGACAAGGTCTGGGGGATGCGCGGGCGGGCGCTGGGCCACGACATCGTCCGGAACGATCAGTCCGGGCTGTCGCTGTCGGAGTACCGGCTGCACGTGGGCTTTCTACATTGCCCGGTCCCGTTCATGGGCGCGCGTCAGATTCGCGACGTCCACCGGATCTCGCGATTGTCCGAGCTCACCCCGTGGGATGTGGGCGGCGCGTACAGTCGCCCGATCAGCCGACGCCTGCTCGAGGAAGCGGGCGTGCCGCGCCGCCTCTTCGGCACCCACAAGAAGGCCGCCTCGGTCCTGTTCTTCGACCGCTCGACCTTCTTGTCGCCGGAGTCGCGCGCGAACTATGTCGAATGGCTCGAAAAAAACTGCCCGGCGGCGCTCGCGGTGCCCAAGCCCGGTCCGCTGCGTCGCGGCGCTGTGCAGATCGCTCGCCTGCTGGACGAACTGGCCCACGCCGCGGGCGATGGCCCCGGCTTGCGGGGTCGGATCGCGGGGCACCTGGCCGCCTGGGGCCGGTGGGAACCCCTGTTCCAATGGCTGTTCCCGTGGGCGGTGGAAAGGACCGTCAGCCGTTACCGGGCAGCTCGCGAAGCCCGTCGCCGTCGGGTATCAGACCTCAAGGACGCACCCGGAATCCAAGTCTAGGGCGTTACTCGCGTCACCACGAAAACGTCGAACGCGGGCCCCGTGACCGGCGCCGGGGAGCTGGCCATGCCGAGGGGCGTCGGCGGCGTGACCGCGCCGAGCGGAATCGCGATCGTGCCGCCGCCGTAGGTCCCGCTGGCGACCGCCGAGCCGAACAGGTTTTGCACGCTCCGCACCTCGTAGGGATCGCCGTTCGTCAGGATCCCCGCCACGTTCGCGGCAGCGGTCCCCTGTGCCCCCCAGTTGTACACGACGACGAACCCCAGCCCCGGCTGGTAGACGCTCGGGCGGACGAACACCTGCGTGACGGCCGGTGTGCCGGCGATGGCCGTGTCCGTAGCGGCGAGCCCGCTCGCCGTGCGGAAGTTCGCGAACGTCGAGGCGCTGCCATTCGCGAAGCGCCACGCGCTCGCCGTGGGATCGCGCCAGTTCGTGTTGTTGCTCCAGGTGTACCCGGCGTCGCTGGTGTCGGCCAGATTCACGAGGATCGCCGACCCCACCCACGTGTTGCCACTGACCGTCGCCGTCGCCCACAGCCGCATGTCGAACACGGGGTCTCCCCCCACCGACAGGTTGCCCCGCGCCAGCACGCCGGCGTTCTGCGTCGACTGGAAGCCTAACTTGAAGTTGGCGACCATCCCCGTGACGGTGGACGAGTAGTAGGTGAGGTTGCTGTCCGCGACCGCCGCGCTCACCACCTCTTCCCCGCCGGCGAGCAGGTTGCCGGCCTGCGACGTTCCCGCGATCGCCAGCGCCCCGTTGTTGAATGCAACGTTCCCCTTGAACGTAATCCCCACGAGCGAGCCCGACCCGAGGCTGCTGTACTGGTGCAGGCCGAACCCGAACTGGTTGAACATGACGTTGTCGCGCACCAGCTTGGTGCCCGTGTTGTTTTTGATGTAGATCGCGTGACCGTGGCCTCGATCCGAGGCGTCGGCCTGATAGCCGTTGTTGTAGATGACGCAGCCGTAGATCTCGACGTCCGTGGAGGTGGGCTCCGTATAGATCCCGCTCCCGCCGTCGTGCACCAGCAGATGGATCAGTTTGACGTGCGACGCGTCACGCACGTACACGGCGTCCTGACGCAGGCTCGTGCGCGAGGTGGTCCCCACCTGGACCTCGAGGCCCCAGAACCAGGTGTACGTGCCGTCGATCTTCAGGGTGTTGCTCGAGCTGTTACCACTGATTATCGCCCGCTCGCCCGGGTAGCCCTTGACGATGATCGCCGCGGCGGCCGACCCGGCCAACGTGCTCGTGAAGATCCCCGAGTAGGTCCCCCCACGCACCCAGATCGTGTCTCCGGGGTTCACCTGACCGCCGGCGCCGCCTAGCGCATAGGATAGGCTCCATGGATCGGCGTCGCTCCCGTCGCCGGCGCTGGTGCCGGCGGGAGTCACGTAGTAGCCGACCCGCGTTCCCGGGGGCAGCGGAGGCCCCGACGTCTCGCGCCCGCACCCTGCTCCGACCAACGCCACGCAAATGACCAAAGACCGATGCATGCCCATGCCTAAAACGTACCGCCCGCCGGGGATGTCGGATAGATGCAACAGGGGCCCTATCCCCAACCAGGGCTTTGACCTATGCCTGCCGCCCAACCTCTTGCCCTCGGTGCCGGTCGCCAACATCTTCGTGGGCTCATTCCGCCTTCAGGCGAGCGCCCAAGCTTTTCTCCACACGGAGGTTGAGAGCGGAGATGTGCGGGATTGCGGGCCGCTTTCATCCAGCCGCGTTGCCCCCTGCGCCGGACTGGCAGGCGCGCGCCGACGCGCTGCTGATCCATCGGGGACCGGACGGGAGCGGAAGCTACCGCGATGAGCGGTGCGAGCTGGTGCATCGCCGGCTGGCGCTGATCGACCTGTCACCCACGGGTCACCAGCCGATGGCCAACGAGGATGAGAGCGTCCTCGTGATCTACAACGGCGAGATCTATAACCATCGCGAGTTGCGGGCGAAGCTCGTCGCCGCCGGCCACCGCTTCCGCGGCACGTCGGACACCGAGGTCCTCGTGCATTTGTACGAGGAGCGCGGGGAGCGACTCGTCGAGGATCTGCGCGGCATCTTTGCCTTCGCGATCTACGATCGCCGCCGCCACAGCCTGACCCTGGGGCGCGACCGCTTCGGCGTGAAGCCGCTCTTCTACGCGCAGTTGGACGCGCAATGGGTGTTCGCGAGCGAGATCAAGGCGATCACCGCGCTGCCGGGGTTCCAACCCACACTCGACCGGCAGGCCTGCTACGACTTCCTGGGCCTGGGATACGTGCCGGAGCCCGCGACGGGGTTCGGCAACATCGCCGCGCTCCCGCGGGCGAGCACGCTCACGATCACCCCCGAGCGACACGCGGTGCGCCGCTATTACGAGCTGGTCGCGGAGCCGAACGGGTCTCGCGACGTCGCCGCCGTTTCCCGCCTCGCCGAAGAACGGTTGCTCGCCGCCGTGAAGCGCCAGTCGGTCGCCGACGTGCCCGTCGCGGCGTTGCTCTCCGGCGGGATCGACTCATCGCTGGTCGTGGCGGCCCACCGCCGCGCGACCGGCGACGCGACGACCACGTTCAACGTGCGGTTCCCCGACCGCCGCTACGACGAGACGGAGACGGCGCTCGCCGTCTCGCGCCATTACGGCACGCGCCACCACACGATCGATCTCGGCGACTGGGCCGTGACCACCGACTCCCTGCTCGAGCTCTTCCGGCACTTCGACCAACCGTTCGCCGATACGAGCCTCGTGCCGATGTACTGGATCGCGCGGGCGGTGCGACAGCAAGGGATCATCTGCGCGCTGTCGGGCGACGGCGGTGACGAGGTGTTCGGGGGCTACGCGCGCTTTTGGCAGGTGGCCTCGCTCGCACGGTTGATGCGGTGCCCGCCATGGCTGCTCGGCCCACTCGCCGCCGCCGGCGGGCGCGCGGCGCGCTGGAGCCGCGACTGGGGGCGGCGGCTCGTGAAGGCGATACAACTCGCCCGGGAGGGCCGCGCCAACTCGGCGATCGCGTTGGCGGGCCTCTCCAACTATCTCAGCGAGGACCAGAAGGAGTCGCTCGTCCCGCCCGCTGCGCGTGCCGGGTTGGTCCCCGTGTACCGCCATTTCGACGGCCACGTCCCGACCGGTACGGCCGATCTCGAAACCCTCTCGCAACGGATCACCGAGACGTGCTTCGCGGTCAGCCTGCCGGGCGACATGCTCCGTAAGGTGGACATGATGAGCATGCGCGCGAGCATCGAGGTGCGCGTGCCGCTGCTCGACGAGGACCTCGTGGAGCTGGGCGCGTCGCTGCCGCATCGCCTCAAGGCCGAGGGGCGCACGGGCAAGCGTGTCCTCCGCGCGCTCGCGCATCGCTGGCTCCCCCGCACCGTAGCGAACCATCCGAAGCAGGGGTTCAGCGTCCCGCTCGACGTCATGGTGCTTCCCGGGTTCCACGATGCCCTCGACGGGCTGCTGCTCGGCACCGATGCCCGCACCGGCCCCCTCCTCGACGGTGGGGTCGTGCGGCGCTGGCTCGGCGATTTCCGCAGCGGCGCGAGCCGGGCCGGTGGCGAGATCAGCCGCGGCGGGCTCTACCAGCGCGTGTTCACGGCGCTCGCGCTCGAGCTGTGGCTCCGGGAGTACCAGCTGACATGGTGACGCGCCCCAGCGCCGCGACGCCGGAGTTCGCCACCCTGATGTACCACGACGTCGCCGACGATCCGGCGGCGTCGGGGTCTCGTCGATCCGGAGCCCGGCCCTTCAAGCTGACGCGCGCGGCCTTCGAGGCGCACCTGGAGGCGATCGCGGCCACCGCCTGCCCGCCGACGCTGGTCGCCGGCGTCGACATCGAGGCGCCCGGGCGGCGGCTGCTGCTCACGTTCGACGACGGGGGCGCGAGCGCGCTCCCGATCGCCGATGCGCTCGAGCGACGGGGTTGGCGTGGTCACTTTTTCGTCGTGACGAGCCGCATCGGCCAACCTGGCTTCCTGAGCCCCGCCGCGCTTCGCGATCTGGCCGACCGCGGCCACGTGGTCGGAAGTCACTCCCATACGCATCCCGACATCTTTCGCGATCTGCCGGCCGACCGGATGCTTGCGGAATGGCGGACGAGCCGCGACGTGGTGGCCGACGTGCTCGGCGCCCGTTGCCTGGCCGCCTCGGTGCCGGGCGGGGACATCTCGACTCGGGTCCTCCACGCCGCGGCCGTCGCCGGGTACCACTACGTCTTCACCTCCGAGCCCTGGCTCACGCCGCACTGGGTCGGCGGCGCGTGGGTGTTGGGGCGCTTCACCGTGAGGGCGAGCACGTCGGCGCGACAGGTAGGGGAGTTGGCCCGCTTCCGCGGGTGGCAACGCGCACTGCAGCTGCGCCGCCTCAAGGTCGCAGCGCGGCGCCTCGCGCCTTGGCTGTACCGTCGCTATGTGGCGCGCCGGACGCGCGAGTCCGCCTAGCCGCGCCCGCCGCCGTGCCGTTTCGTCTCAACTATCGTCCGATCCCCAGCCTCCCCCGCCTGGCCTGGGCGGCGTCCGCCGATCCCCGTTCCGGCGACGTCGAAATCGCCCATGGCGCGGCCGTCGAGTGCCGCGACGCCTGGATGGTCGAGGGCGTGTGGGACGGGGAGTTCACCGCCGGGGGCTTTGACCGCAGCGAACATTTCTTCGGCAGCGGCCTCCGGCTCAACGAGGAGCGCCTGTCCTTCGTGGCCGCGACCGGTCTCGGGGATCGTCTGCTGTGGACCGTTCACCAGGGCCGCGTGGTGGTCTCGAACAGCCTGCCACTGCTCCTCGCGACCACCGGCGCGCGCCTCGATCCGCGGCACGATTATCGAGCCGAGACGTTCGCGATCCGGCAGGGTGCGGTGCGCTACCCGGACGCGTTCGTCGTGGATCATCCTGAAATCCGCACCTTCCACCAGCTCTACGATGGCTGCCTCGCCCTCGAGCCCTCCGGCAGGACGGAGCGAATCAACGGGCGTACGGCGCCGCGGTTCCGGTCATACGCAGAGTACCGAGCGCTCCTCGGCGAGGTCCTGCGGCGGTTGCGGACGAACTCTACGAGCGCCGAGCGCCGCGTGGCGCTCGCCGCCTTCGTCACCGTCTCGTCGGGCTACGACTCAGTAGCCACCGCCGCCCTCGTCGCCGGCTTGGGCATCACGGCTGCGTTCAACTGTCGCCGGTCGAATTCGCATCTTCCGGCGTGGTTCGCGCCTCGCGCGGCGATCGACGACGGCTCGGAGATTGCGCGCGCCCTGGGCCTCTCGCTGCTGTCGCCGGATCCCGCGAGCGCGGCCACCGCCGACGAGCGGCACTTCCTGGCGGCCGGTCGCATGCCGCCGTCGCTGGCGCTGCGCCCGCTCGCCTCCACCATTGCACACGGGGCGTCCGCCGCGGTCGTCTTCACGGGGTTCGGTGGGGACGACGTATGGGATACCCAGGCGGAACGCGAATACCACGAGCGCGGGATCGTGCGCGGAGACGCGGCGGGGCTGGGGTTATCGGAGGTTCGGCTGCAGAGCGGATTCATCAATGTCCCGGTTCCCACGCTGTGTAGCCGCCACATCGCGGACCTCGACGCAGTGGCTGCCGATCCAGAGATGGACCCGTGGCGTCTCCTCACCGCGTACGATCGACCCATTGCGCGACGCATCGCCGAGACCGCGGGCGTCCCGCGACGCAGCTTCGGGCAGACAAAGAAGGCCGTCGTCGCCTGGCATCCCTATCCGGTCACGCGCCGGCTGCGCCCGTCGTTCTTCGCGTACGTGCGGCGGACGTTGGGCGTCGGCCCCGCGTTCGTTCGGGTCCACGCCGTGCTGAACCGGTTCGTCTTTCCGTTCGTGCGGGCGTGGCATCTCATCCGCCGTGCCCTGATCGGTGGCGAAGGAGTGCTCGCCGCCAAGACCCCGCACGCCCACCTGTGGCCACGGTACGATTTCCCATATGCGATGTTCTTGTGGGCGGTCGAGACCCTAACCGCCGACTTGGGCACCACGTTGGACCACCGCCCGTCAAAAAACGGTCCGGGCGCCCCGAAGGGCGCCCGGACTGGCGGCTGAATCCGCCCCGGCTACTGTGGAACGATCGTGACGATGAAGACGTCGAAGTACGGACCGGTCCGCGGCGCGCGCGAGATGGCCAACCCGATCGGCGTCGGGGCCGGGACGCCGCCCATCGGGATACTGATCGCGCCAGCGTAGGTCCCGCTCGCCACCGGCGCCCCGAACAGGTCCTGCACGTTACGTACCTCGTAGCGCGCCCCCACAGGCACGATGCCCGACAGATCCACAGAGACCGCACCGAGCCGCGACCAGTTGTACACCGTCACGGTCGCCCGCCCCGCTTCGTAAACGTTCGGCCGGACGAACACCGCCGTCTGCCGGGCGGCGGGGCCCGCCGCGAGCACCGTATTCCCGCTCACGCTCGCGTTGGTCCACGTGCCTTGCGTGATGCCGCTGCCGCCCACGACGTAGTTCCCCGCCGCGCGCAGCCCGCTACCGGATCCGAGCGTGAGATTGCTGCCGGTGAGCCCTGGGGCCAGGTAGGTCATGTTCGCGAGCATCGTCAGGTTGTTGGCGGGCGGCTGACCGAGATTGCCGATGTTGGCCGACGTGCCGCTGGACGACAGGGTCCCATTGTCGAACGAGACGTTTCCTTCGACCACAATGTTGTTCAGCAATCCGCTGCCCAGGTTCGTGTACGCGTGAATGCCGTACCCGTACTGATTGAAGATGACGTTGTCGCGCACGACGACCGGGCCCACGTCGCTCTTGATGTACAGCGCGTGCCCATGCCCCCGATCCGGTCCCTGCCAGCCGTTGTTGTACCAGATCGAGCCGTAGATCTCCACATCAGACCGCGCCGAGTAGGTGAAGAAGGCCACCCCTCCGTCGTGGACCACGAGATTGATGTACTTGTTGTGCGACCCATTGTTCACGAGAAGGTTCGGCCGTGCGTTGTTGGACGTGGTGCTGGACGTACGCGTCGGCTCGGAGTTCATCAGCTCGAGGCCCCAGAACACCGACCACGAGCCCGCCACCACGAACTGGTCGCCCGCGTATCCGGCGGCGTCCACGATAGCCCGTTCGCCGGGGTACTGCCGCACCACGATCGGTGCGCCACTGAGCCCCGTGAGCGTGCTGCGGAAACCGCCGCGGTACGTCCCGCCGCGCACCCACACCGTGTCGCCGGCGCGGATCCGCCCGCCCGCCGTGCTGAGGGCGTACCCGAGCGTCCACGGCCGGCTCATACCGCCGTCGCTCGCACTCGAGCCGTGGGGCGACACATAGTAGCCCGCGCGCACCACCGGCGCCGACGCGGCTGTCACCGTCACGGTCGCCGTTCCCCTCGTGCCCTCGCTCGTCGCCGTAATCGTGGCCGTTCCGGACGCGATCGCCGTGACGAGGCCGGTTGCGCTCACGATCGCGACGGCGGTGCTGCTCGACGTCCAGGACGCCGCCTGCCCGGTTAGGACGGTGCCGGCGCTATCCTTCGCGGACGCGGACAACTGCACCGTCTTCCCCGTCTCGAGGGTCGCGGTCGCAGGCGTCACGCTGACGGATGCCACGGCCGGGACGGTGACCGTGATCGCGGCGGTGTCGCTTGCCCCGCCGCTCGTCGCGATCACCAGTGCGCTCCCCGCGGACAGCGCCGTCACCAGACCGGCCGCCGACACCTTGGCGATCAGGGTATCACGACTCACCCAACTCATGGTCCGCCCCGTCAGAATGGTTCCCGCCGAATCCTTCGCCTCGGCCCGCATTTGCACGGTGCGCCCGATCGTCAGGCTCGCCGCCGCCGGCGTCAGCACCACCGACGCGACCGGCGCCATGCTGGCCGGCGCCACCAGGGTGAGCCCCACGTAGGGCTCGGCGGCCCAGCCATCCACGCCCGCGTCGAAGTTTACTTGCCAGCGCAACAGCTTGTCGCCGGCCGAGTCGATGACGGGCCCGGCGAGCAGCGTGCCGAGTGCCCCAGCGGGTTGGGTGCCAAGCAGCGCCGCCGACGCCGACGGGCCGCTGCGGATGTTGGCCGTACCGGAGGTCTTCACGCGATCGCCGGGGGCGAACGTGGCGGCGGACAAGTTGGGAAGGGAGGGAGTGAGAAGACCGGTGGGATCAGCGTTGCAGGCCGCCCCCGCGCCGAGGGCGAGGAGGAGGCAACCTTCGATGGCGAGCCGCTTCGACAGCTTGTGCTTGAACGTCATGGCAGAAACTCCTCAAGAAAACGTGATTCAGGGCACGGCTCGGCCCACGCCCGAAAGCCCGAAGGCGCCCGGGTTGGCAGGCGAAAGAGCCGCTGTGACTACTGCGAAACGGTGGTGACGATGAAGACGAAGACGTCGAAATACGGGCCGGTCAGCGGTGCAGGTGAACTACTCATGCTGACCGGTGCGAGGGTTCTGCCCCAGCACATCCGCATCTCATGCCGCACATCCCCTTCGAACAGCACCGCAACTACGCCTTCCGGTCCAGGCTGGGCGCCCCGAAGGGCGCCCAGACAGACCGGAAGGCAAACAGCCGTTACAACTACTGCGCTACGATTGTGACGATGAAGACATCGAAATACGGACCGGTCCTCGGCGCAGGTGAGCTGCTCAGACCGATCGGCGTCGGGGCCGGGACGCCACCCATCGGGAGACTGATCGCGCCACCGTACGTCCCGCTCACCACCGGCGCCCCGAACAGGTCCTGCACGTTACGCACCTCGTACCGCGCGCCGACCGGCACGACGCCCGCCAGGTCGACCGTGACGCTCCCCTGACCGCTCGGGTTGTACACAATGATGTTCGCCCGACCCGCTTCGTACGCGTTCGGCCGCACGAACACCCTGGTCGGCGCGGACGCCGTCGCCGACAGCACGGTATTGCCCGTGACCGTCGCGTTGGTCCACGAACCTTGACTCATCCCGCCGCCGCCCACCACGTAGTTGCCCGTCGCCGCGAGGCCGTCGCCCGATCCCAGGACGAGGTTCGATCCCGAAAGACTCGGCGCGAAGTACGTCATGTTGTCCTTGACGACGAGGGCGTTCGCCAACGGCTGCCCCAGGTTACCGATGTTCGCTGACGTACCGGAGGGCGAGAGACTGCCGCTCCCGAACGACACGTTCCCCTCGAGCCGGATGTTGTTGAGGAATCCGCTTCCCGCGTTCGTGTAGACGTGAATGCCGTACCCGTACTGGTTGAAGAGCACGTTATCGCGCGCCACAACCGGCCCCAGGTCGCTCTTGATATACATGCCGTGACCGTGGCCGCGGTCCGGCGCCTCCCAGCCGTTGTTGTACACGATGCTGCCATGGACTTCCACGTCCCACTGCTGGGAGTAGTTGAAGAACGCCACCCCGCCGTCGTGGATCACGATGTTGATGTACTTGTTGTGCGGCCCGTTGTTGATGACGGTGTTGGCCCGGTAGTTGTGGTTGATGACCGTGGCATAGCGTGACAAGGCCGTGCTCGTGAACTCGAGGCCCCACATCACCGACCACGACCCCGCGACGACGAAGTTGTCACTCGTGGTGTTGACGCCGTCGATGATCGCGCGCTCGCCGGGGTAGGCGCGCACCACGATCGGCGCCGCCGCCGTGCCGGTCAGCGTGCTGCGGAAGGGCGCGAAGTACGTCCCACCGCGCACCCAGACGGTGTCGCCCGCCTGGATCCGTCCCCCCGCGCCGCCGAGCGCGTGCGCCAGACTCCAGGGCCGGCTCGAGCTGCCGTCGTTCGCGCTCGACCCGCTCGGCGCCACGTAGTAGCCGGTATGCGTTCCGGGCGCCGGAGGAGTCGTCACGGCAACCGACGCCGAACCGTTCGTGCCTTCGCTCGTGGCGGTGATGGTGGCCGTGCCGCTGCCCACGCCGGTCACCAAGCCGCCGCCGGCCGTGACGGTGGCCACGGCGGGGTTGCTGCTCGCCCAGGTGATCGCGCGTCCCGCCAGTGTATTGCCGTTGGCGTCTTTGGGGGTTGCGCCGAGTTGCACGCTGGCCCCTACGAGAACGCTCGCCGAGCTCGGACTCACCGTCACCGAGGCCACCGGCGCGAGCGTCACGCCGACCGTGGCGGTCCCACTCTGTCCCTCGCTCGTGGCGGTGATCATGGCGTTGCCGACGGCCACGCCCCTCACCAGCCCTGTCGTCGACACTGTGGCGACACTGGGGGCGTCGCTTGTCCAGGTGATGTTCCGGCCGGCAAGGACGTTGCCCGCCGCATCCCGTGTTGCCGCAGTCAGCTGCACCGTGCCCCCCATCGCGACGCCGGCCGAACCCGGGGTCACGGTTACGGAGGCGACCGGGACGGTCGTGACGGTAACGGCCGACGTGTCGGCCAGAGGACCCTTCGTTCGCGTGGCGATCACGCGATAGGTTCCTGCGACGGAGCCGGCTGTGAAGAGACCGTTGTTGGTGATGGCCCCACCAGTGGCGCTGTATGTGACGGACACCGGCACGGTGTCGCCGACGTTGCGGAGGCCCACCGCGTTGAACTGCTGCGTGGCTGCCGCAAGCAGCGTGACGCTCGCGGGGTTCAGGAGGACTGCCACGACGTGACGCTTCCCAACGCGCGCCGTGCCGGTGAGGGTGCCCCCGCTCTCGTCCACGAGACTCGCCGAGACGTCCACGTCGCTGTCTGAGGTGTCGGTCGTGTAGACGCCGGTCTGGGTGATCGCCCCCGCCGTCGCGGTCCACGCCGCATTGACGGGGACGGTGTCGCCCGCCGTCGTACGGCCGAAGGCGCGAAACTGGAAGGTCTCGAACGGATCGAGGATAACCGTATCGGGCGCAACGAACACCCGGGTGATCCGGGCCCCGCCGGGGCCGGTCACACGATTGCGATCGAGATTACAGGCCGACAGCAGGAACACGGTCAACAGCGCAGTGCGCTGCAAGGTCTGGCGATTGAGCATCGGAGCCTCTCCTGCGGCCCCCTCCAACGACACGGGCCGCCAAGTTCGACGTGAGGTCGACGCTGGCGGCCCGGCTGGCGTGGCGGCTGGTGCCGCGGTAGCCCCGAAGCTCTGCGTCACCGCCTTTCGGCGGTTTTGCTCTGAGCAGCGATGGTCAGTTTGGTCGACCCCCAGGGAGGCCCAAAAAACAACGCCGGGCCGCCGCAATCGATGGAAGTCGATTCGCTGGCGGCCCGGCTGGCGTGGCGGCTGGTGCCGCGGTAGCCCCGTTGGCTCTGCGTCACCGTCTTTCGACGGCTTTGCTCTGAGCAGCGCATTACATGGGACAACTCCTTCGGTCCCCTGCCAAGGCAAGACGCATTCCAGGTGCAGCGGGACGAGCGCTTCGCTGCGGCAAAACCGTCACTTAGAACCTGTGTCCGCAGCGACCTGGTGTCATATGCACTGCTGCATTATGCACGAATAATTGCATTACACGGTAGCTATTGGCCAGTAACAGGGGCCAGCTGTCCAGTCGAATCCGCTCAGCGCGCTCGGGCCATGACCCCAGGCGTTTGCAGCTCCTCGGCCATGTGACGCAGGCCCGATTCGAATGTGTGGCGGATCGCTGGCACCCGAACCATCCAACCCACATCGGCCCCACTGGCGCGTCGACGCAACAACGTAACACATTGCTACTGAAGCTGTTGCGATCAGACCAATACTGACGGCGCTGGCACAAAGGGGCACGGAATATGACCAAGTGATCTAGCCCCTTTACGGGAGTCGCCCTTCTATGCTTCGCGCGCCGTTTAGGTCCGCGCCCATCGCCCTCGCGACCATGCTCCTCGCGGCATGTGGAGACGGGGCGGTCGACCCGTCGCGAGACCTCGGAACGCTGATCGTGCGAGCCGACGTCGCCAGCTCGGCGGTCGTGACCTTGGTCGC
>Ga0075421_100000964_pt1 | contig 32402 bp, 23 predicted proteins | sample SoiMetdeltSBSDD5_FD_75292 | JGI IMG/M metagenome (GOLD analysis project Ga0075421, IMG submission 75292) | Bulk soil microbial communities from a Populus tree surrounding site in Tennessee, USA - Soil MetaG P. deltoides SBSDD5 | ecosystem: Environmental > Terrestrial > Soil > Tree plantation... | reverse complement strand
CTGGACGCCGAGAATCGCGTGCAGCTCTATCATCCGTTCCGCCGTCCCGGCTTCGGGGGCGGCCAGATGACCTTCGCGGTGCGCACCGCGGGCGACCCGAACGCTGCGCTGCCGGCGGTTCGGGCGGCGATTCACGCCGTGGACCGTGACATTCCTCTCGCGAATGTGGCGACCATGGAGGCGAACATCGCGAACTCCATGGGCCAGCGACGCTTCGCGATGCTGCTGCTCGGCCTCTTCGCCGCGATGGCGGCGCTGCTGGCGTCGATCGGGATCTACGGCGTGATGTCGTACGCGGTGACGCAGCGCGCGCACGAGATCGGCATCCGCATGGCGTTAGGCGCGGCGCGGCAGAATGTCCTGGCGATGGTGATGCGGCAGGGGTTCATGCTCGTCGGGATCGGCGTCGTGATCGGCGTCGTGGGGGCGTTCGCGCTCACGCGACTCATCACGAGCCAACTCTTCGGCGTGCAGCCGACGGATCCTGCGACGTTCACGATGGTGGCGTTGCTGCTCGTCGGCGTGGCAATGCTCGCGACGCTCGTACCGGCGCTCCGAGCCACCCGCGTTGATCCCATCGTCGCGCTCAGGGACGAGTAGCTGGCCGCTGGGTCCTGACCGGTCCGTCAGATCTCAGCGGGCGGAGCCCTGTTCTGAGAGTGTTCAACCCGTCGTTCGCGTCGCATCATACGGATGCTCCTCGGGCTGATGGCAGCCGTGGGGAGTGTAGGGCCAACGCCCCCGGGACCCCACGGGGGCGTTGTGTTTTTCGCAGGTCACCTACGGGCCGCTGTGCCGACTACCGCGTTAGGTGTGCTTCACATCCCAGTGAAGAACATGATATGTGCCTTCGGCGTGCCCGGGAACATGATCCACGGCACACCCGGCGCCGCCTTCTCGGTGAGTCCCGTGGACGCCGCGGTCGCGCCCGGGATGTACACCACATAAAGCCACCGCGCGCCCGTGATCTTTCCCGTCGCCGCGTCGAAGCTCGTCGGCGGGCCCGTAAGCGTATAGAGCGACGACGGCTGGCTCGGCATCCTGAGCGAGCCCGCCTTGATCTCCTTGAAGCGCACCGTGTCCACCTGCTCGCCCTTGACGCCTTCGGCGCGCAGGCTTCGGCCGCGGGCCATGAACGGCTCGAGCGCCTTGTGGTAGCACGCAACGTGGAACCGCTGAGCGTCGTTGGGGTCGTCCGCCAGGCAGACCATGTCGCCTTTGCCCTCGCGGAGCGTCACGAGCTTCCTGCTGTCATTGTAGCCGAGCACCGTGGCGGCATCGCGGAACTCGGCTGGGGCGGCCGAGACGGCGGCGGTGATCTGCTGCTCGGCGGTCAGCACGGGTCCCGGAGTGGCTGCGGCGCTCTGCGCCGCGAGTTGGAGCGGAAGCGCGAGCGAGCTCGCGCAGACGGCGATCATCGAGAATCTCATCGTGTTTTCGAGCTCCAGGGATGGAAAGCGTGAGGTCGGCCGCCTACTTCCTCTCCTTCTCCTTTCGTCGGCCGCCGGCGGGTGAGACGTCGATCATCAACGCGATCACGAGCCCCACGATGGGCCACAGCGTCCACTGGCCGTCGAACCACCGCTGCACGGCGGTGAACCACAGCAGCGTCGTGGGGAGAAAGAAGAACCCAAGAATCGGCCACAACGCCGTGTCGAACAGCCCGCGGAACCAGTTCGTGAAGAACCAGAGGACCGCGATCACCAACCGCGGCGTCGCGAGCGCGAGGACGACGAGCAGGCAGGGCATGGCTATGGATGACTATACGCCGGTAAGCTCGGTAGGGCCATGTCTACGGGCCAGGACTCGGTCTCGCCGAGTGGCGGTGTTAGTCGAATCGTGGTTCCTGCCGCCGAATCTCGTCGGCGTGGGCTGCGGCCGTCCCGGGGATCGGACGCCGCTCAAGCCACGCGCCGTTCGGGTCGAGCTCGTACACCGCGCCATCATCGCATACCACCACGAGCAGGGTTCCGACTACCGTTGCACCCACCGGCTTTCGCGACATTGTGTTGCTCCAGTTCAGTCGTTGTGAACGTCGTTGATCAATCGCCCAGGGCGTGAGCGGCGGCGGAGCCTAACGGGATGTCGGCAACTCGGGCGCGTTGGCTGCACGCAGCCGCGCATTGAGCGCGGAAACCTCCCGCGTACGCATCTCCGTCCAGCGCGCCAGGACTGGCGGCACGCCACGCCGCGCTGCCTGGACCGCTGCGATCAGCTGTGATGTCGGTGCGACGTCCGCTTCCTGAAGCGTGCCGTACAGCTGCGCGAGCTGGCCGATGGTCCCAGCCAAGGACGGCGTCGCGGCGGCGGCGGCACCTCCGCCGAACCCACCGGCGGCACCTTCGAGTGCGCCCGCAGCACGCTCGAGCGAGTCGACGGCGGCGGCCACGTCGCCCGTGACACGCGGACGGGTTGCGCGAAGGCTCGCGCGGAGTGCGCGAACTTCGTCGAGTGCCGCCCGGGTCCGAGCGATATCGTCGTAGACGCCCTTCGACAGCGCGAACTGTCGTGCGAGTGTGGCCGCAGGAGCCTTCACGCGCGGGTCCATACGCACGGTGAGCGGCTGGCTATAGGCGCGGCCATTGACGGTCAGACGAACGGTGTATGTCCCGGGCACGACCCAGGGGCCGCGTGGCTCACGGGGCGTGTTGCCTGGTTGCCCGGAGATCGGATACTGGAAGTTCAGCACCGCCGGCGAGGGATACCGCAGATCCCACACGAAGCGATGCATCCCGGGCTCAGCGGACAGAACGCGCGTGGGGCGGATCCAGTAGCGTGGCACGTTGCCAATGTCGGTCGGCGCCATGGCGGTGTCGGTGCTGGCGTGCCGCCTAACGACCGTCGTGCCGGCGAGGATCTCGAGCGTCACAGGCTGACCGCCGGTGCCCGACGGACCGATGACGTAATCGATGATGGCGCCGTCCGGCGGGTTCTCGCCGGCGGGCTCGTCGGGCGGCAGTGGCGTGTCTGTCCAGAGACTGTAGCGGATGCGTATCGCGGGCTGGGGCCGGAATAAGCGAGTCTCAGTGGGAACGGGGAACCGGGAACTGGGAACCGATGCTCCTTGCTGCTCAGCAGCCCCCGTTCCCCGTTCCCGGTTCCCGGTTCCCACCAGTTGTCGCAGTGGAGTCACGTCATCCAGGATCCAAAAGGACCGGCCGTGAGTCCCGATTGCTATGTCATCATCCTTCACGACGAGATCGCGGATCGACGTCGCCGGCATGTTCAATCGCAGCGACTGCCAGTGGTCGCCGTCGTCGAACGAAACCCAGACCTGCTTCTCCGTGCCCGCGTACAGCAGCCCGCGTTGCTTCGGGTCCTCGCGGATGACGTTCGTGATCGCACCCGAGTCGATCCCGGCGACGATCTCGGTCCACGTCTTCCCGCCGTCGCGCGTCCGAAACAAGTGCGGCCGCATGTCGTCGAGCCGCATCGTGTTCACCGCCGCGTAGGCCGAGAGCGTATCGAAGTGCGAGGCGTCCAGGATGGAGATCTTGCTCCACGGACGATCGCGAAGCGCGGAGGGCGTCACGTCCGTCCACGTGCGACCGCCGTTGAACGTCACGTGGATCAGCCCATCGTCGCTCCCGGCCCACAGGATGTTCTCCTTGAGATGGGACGGCCCGAGCGTGTACACGACACCAGGGTGTCGCGACGTCGCCGACCGTTCCGTCGAGTACTTGCCGACGTTAGGCGGGACGACCGAGTCGGTCCGCGTCAGGTCCGGTGAGATCTCCTGCCAGCTCTGGCCGCCGGTCGTTGTCTGCCAGACGGTATTCGTCGCGAAATAGAGCTTGCGCGGGTTCACCGGCGAGAAGAGCACTGGCGCGGTGCGGAGCGCGCGATACGTAGCCGACCGGCTCAGCTTTGGCGCGACGTTCTGGGTCTGGCCCGTGCGACGGTCGTAGCGCGACACCTTGCCGCCGTACACGATGTCCGGGTCCAGCGGGTCGGGTGCGACGTAGCCGTACTCCTCGACACCCACGGGGTGCCAGTCCATGAACGTGATGCGTCCGCGATCGCTGCGGCTGAGCACGCACGCCGAGCCCGACTCCTGCTGGCCGCTGCACACCCGATAGGGGAAAGCGTTGTCGGTGCTCACGTGATACATCTGCGCCGTCGGCTGGTTATACCAGCTACTCCACGTGCGGCCACCATTCACCGTGATGATCGCGCCCTGGTCGGAATTGATGAGGATGATGTCCGGGTTATCCGGGTTGATCCAGAAACGATGGTAGTCGTCACCACCGGGTGCGCCGCGTAAGGCGCTGAACGTCTTTCCACCGTCGGTCGATTTCCATGCGACGATGCTGCCGGTGTACACGATGTCCGGATTCTTCGGATCGACCTTCACTTCGGCGAAATCCGACCCGCGCGATACGACCCGCGCGTCGTCGGTAATCCGCGCGAACGTCTCACCGGCATCGTCCGATCGATACAACCCGCCATTGCGAGCAGCGTCCACGGTCGCGAAGAGCCGAGTCGGGAGGCTCGGTGCCACCGTGATGCCGATGCGCCCGAGCCCATCCCGGTCGAACGTCGGCAGGCCGCGTCCGATCGGGCGCCATGTCGTGCCGCCATCGGTCGACTTGAACACACCTGACCCTGGACCGCTGAACACACCGTTCTCCCACGGCGCCTGGCGCGCCTCCCAGAGCACCGCGTACACCGTGGTCGGATCGCGCGGGTCGAACGCGACGTCGATGCCACCAGTGTTCTCATCGCGATACAGCACTTTCTCGAAGGTCCGACCGCCGTCGGTCGATCTGAAGATGCCACGCTCCGTGTTTGCACCGTACGGGTGACCGAGCACGGCGACGAACAGTCGGTTCGGGTCTCTCGGGTCGACGATGATCTGCGGGATCTGTTGCCCGTCGCGTAGCCCGAGATGGGTCCACGTGCGACCGGCATCCGTTGATTTGTAGATGCCGTCACCCGTCGAGAGATCCGGGCGCTGCAGCCCTTCGCCGCTCCCTACGTAGATGATGTTCGGGTCCGTCGGCGCGACGGCGATCGCTCCGATCGACCCCGTTCCCTGTGCATCGAAGATCGGATTCCACGTGCGGCCGTAATCGGTGGTCCTCCAGACGCCGCCGTTCACCACGCCGATGTAGAAGACATTGGGCTGCGAGGGCACGCCCGTGCCCGCTTTCCCGCGACTCGCGCGGAACGGACCGATCATTCGCCACCGCATCTCCTGGAACAGCGATGGGTCGACGCCTTGGGCGGAGCCGTCGAACGGCGCGGCGACGGCGCCCAGCGCGAGCAGACCGGCGAGCCGACGTGCGCGGCGAACGGCAGGCATGACAATGTCTCGGACGAAGAGGAACGCGGCCGGCTCGCCGGGGCCGGTCGAGCCACTCGCATCATGTGCGCGCCCGGACCGTCGCGCCAGTCCGCTCTTGCCAGTGTGCTCCCGGCGCCGCAACGTCGTGCTCTCGCTCGTCCCATACTGGAGTCCCATGCCAACTCGCCGCACCTTCCTTAGTACCACTGCCACGGCCGTCGCTGCCACCGCCGTTCATGCGACGCGCGCCGACGCCACGAACGTCATCGCGTCCACGCCACAGCAAGGCGGCGGTTCGCTTCCGCCAGCGATCGCGGCACTCACCCCGATGAAGGACGGCGTGAAGCCGATCACGCTGGAAGAACGCAAAGCACGCATCGACAAGGCGCGGCGCCTCATGGGCGAGCGCCGCATCGACGCCATCATGCTCACCGGCGGGTCATCGCTCGATTACTTCACGGGCATACGTTGGGGGCTCAGCGAGCGTCTCCTCGCACTCATCCTGCCAGAGCGCGGGGCAGCGTTCATCGTGTGCCCCAAATTCGAGGAGGAGCGGGCGATGGAGCAGGTGGCCACCGGCCCGCTCGACCGCGGCACCGAGATCCGCACCTGGCAGGAAGACGAGAGTCCGTGGGCGCTCGTAGCCGATGGGCTCCGAGCGCGCGGCCTGGCGAGTGGGACGTTAGGCGTCGAGGAGACGGTCCGGTTCGTCTTCTCGGACGGCGTCACGCAAGCGCTCGCCACGGTCCGCCTCACGAGTGCAACGCCGGTGACGGCGGGATGCCGCGGTGTGAAGTCGCCCGCCGAGCTCGCGCTCATGCGCCACGCGAGCGCCGTGACGCTCAAGGCGTACGAGGCCGCCTGGAAGTCCCTGACCGACGGAATGACGCAGGACCGCTTCGCCGCACTGGTCTCCGCGGCTCACCAGCGACTCGGCTACCAGGGCTCCGCTGGCGTCCAGGTCGGGAAGTACTCGGCTCTCCCACACGGGTCGACGACGCCACAGATGATCCGCGAAGGCACCATCCTGCTCATCGACGGTGGCTGTAAAGTCGAAGGCTATAGCTCCGACCTGAGCCGCACGTTCGTGTTAGGCAAGCCGACGGACCGGATGAAGCACGTCTTCGACATCGAGTTCCGCGCGCAAACGGCGGCCCTCAGGGCAGCACGTCCAGGCGTAGAGTGCCAGGCCGTGGACGCGGCAGCGCGGAAGGTCATCGCGGACGCCGGGTTCGGGCCCGGCTACACATACTTCACGCATCGCGTCGGCCACGGCATCGGGCTCGACGGACACGAGTGGCCATACCTCGTGAAAGGCAATACGCAGAAGCTCGAACCGGGCATGACGTTCAGCGACGAGCCGGGGATCTACATCCCCGGCGAGTTCGGCGTTCGGCTCGAGGACGACATGGTCATCACGGAGGACGGCGCCGAGCTGTTCACCCCGCAAAGTCCATCGCTGGAGGATCCGTTCGGCAAGCCGGCCTGACTAGGATGACGTGGACGGCAGATCGCTTCACGACACTTGGAACCAGCCCCCGCCGCGGGTGATGTAGGCCAGCCCCATCAGCGTGCCCCAGCAGAGAAGGGCCGTGATGACGGCCTTCGTGGTGGAGAAGCGGAGCGCCGTTCGAATCGCTATCACGCCCGCGACTACCATCCAAATCGCCACGATGGTTCGCATGAGGCCGCCGAGGATGGGGATGATCCCGAGAATCATGAACACACCCGGCGACTGCGCGAACCCGATGGTCCTCAGCAGTTCAGGCCACGTTGCCGTGCTGCCGAGAAGCTTGTCGCCGATCACGTAGGTAATCGCCGTCCAAACGAGCCACGTGACGATGGCACTGATTGGCGCAGCCGCGATCGCCAGGGCGCCGTGCCAGAACGAGCCAATTGCCGAACAGATGGCGACGATGACGACCACGGCGACGGCCTCGCCCGTCGCCTTCGGGTCGCGCTCGATCTCCTCGAAGGTCACGGGATCGAGCGCGGCCGCCCCGGTCATGCGCTCCCATACCGATCGCTGATCGAAGATCCATCGTTGCGCGAGTACAGCCATGGTCAGCTCCTGAGGGCGCGGAAGGCCTGAGGTGAGTGTCCAGACTCCACGCTACACGGAGCGCTCGCGATCGGCATATTCGGCCTTCGTATTACATGCGGAACCAGCCGCCGCCGCCCGTGAGGATCGCGAGAACCACCAGCGCGCACCACCCGAGGAACGCGGTCAGCACCGCCTTGCCGGTGGAGAAGTCGAGCGCCTGACGGATCGCAATCACGCCGGCGATCAGCAGCCACACGGCGACGACGAGGCCTACGAGGCCGCCGAGGATCGGGATGACCCCGAGGATCATGAACACGCCCGGCGACTGCGCGAACCCGATCGTGCGCAGCAGCTCACCCCACGTCGCCGTGCCGCCGAGGAGCTTGTCGCCGATCACGTAGGTGACAGCTGCCCAGAGGAGCCAGCCGATGATCGCGGTGATGGGTGCGGCGATGATCGACGGTCCGCCGCGCCACACCGCGCCGATCGCGGAACAGATGGCCACGATGACGACGACCACTGCGGCCTGACCGGTCGCCTTCTCGTCGTGCTCGACTTCCTCGTACGTCGCGACATCGAGCGACGCCGCTCCTCTCATGCGATCGAATACCGATCGCTGCGCGTACTCGGGCATGGTCCGCTCCGAATGATGCTGGGTAATTGGGGTCAGAGTCGAATTTCATCCTTCCAGCGCGTAACGCGCTAGAAGGATGAAATTCGACTCTGACCCCAATTACTCGCGGGACGCAGGTTGGGCGAGGCCGATCTCACCATCGATGCGCAGCTCGGTGAGAACGCCGGGGATGGTGAGCGTGGCGCGGACGGACAGCGTCTCGGTTCCCTGAAGCGTGCCATGCTCGATGGCCTCAGCGACGGTGCGCTCGATCTCACGCTGCGCCGTTACGCCAAACCGCTTGAGAAACTTCCGCAGGTCCAGGTTGAAGACCTCGTCATTCATCGCGCTCTCCGGTGGTTCGAGAGTTTCAAACTGACGGGCCTCGGCGCAACGCGGAAGTGAGCCTAATGTTCAGCGACCTCGCCGGCGACCGGTAGCGACCCCGGGCGATCCGGCGGTATCGTACTTCAACAAGGGTGAGACAGGGTTATGGCGCACAAAGGGACCATCGCGATCCTGACCGGCGGCGGAGACGTGCCCGGCCTGAATCCGGCGATTCGGGCGATCACGATCCGCGCGCTGCGCGAAGGGTATCGCGTGGTGGGGCTGAGGCGGGGATGGGCGGGGCTCGTCGATTACGCTCGTGAGAAGGACGCCGACAACAGCGACAATGTGCAGGTGCTCTCGGAGGCGATCGTCAACCGCGCCGGCCGAACCGGAGGCACCTTCCTGCATACTTCCCGCACACGGCCGAGTCACTTGCCGCGCGAGCGCGTGCCGCAGCACCTCACGGGCTACGAGGAGAAGACGAACGACATCACGAAGGACATCCTCAAGAACCTCGAGCACATCGGCGTCGACATCCTGATCCCAATCGGCGGTGACGACACGCTCAGCTACGGGAAGCGGCTCCACGACGAAGGCGTCCACGTGGTCGCTATCCCGAAGACGATGGACAACGACGTCTACGGCACGGACTACTGCATTGGCTTCAGCACCTGCGTGACGCGTACCATCGAGGCCACGCACCGGTTGCGAACATCCGCCGGCTCGCACGAACGGTTTCTCGTCATCGAGGTGTTCGGCCGGTACGCTGGGTTTACCGCATTGCTCCCGACCATGGCGGGGGCCGCGGACCGCTGCGTGATCCCCGAGCACGCGGTGGACGTGGAGCACCTGGCCGAGCTGCTCACCTACGACCGCAACCGCCACCCGAGCCGTTATTCCGTGTGCCTGGTTTCCGAGGGCGCACGTCTTACGGCCCATGACGGCATGAGCTTCGAGGGCGAGGAGACGGACATGTTCGGGCACCGGAAGCTCGGCGGCATCGGCGACAAGGTAGCCTCGGCGCTGAAGGAGTACTCCCCGAAGTTCAACAACGGGCGGCGCATCGACGTCGTGAACCAGCGACTGGGGTACCTCGTCCGCTCCGGCGACCCGGACGCCCTCGATTCGATCGTGCCCATGGCGTTCGGGAACCTCGCCCTCGACCTCATTCTGAAAAAGCAGTACGGGCGGCTCGTGAGCATCCACCGGGGCTTCTACGACAGCGTGCCGATCACGAACGTGACCTCGGAGAAGAAGGTCGTGGACGTTCCCAAGTACTACAACACGAAGCGTCTGCGGCCGATCTACGAGTTCGATGGCGCGCCGCTGTTCATCATGACCAGCGACTGACGTGCGCGGCGACTCGTTGACGACGCCGGTCCGGTGCGTATAGTCTGCCGGACCGGCTTCACCGCCGAGCAACCCAGCCCTTCCTCGCGGGATCCAGACATGTCAAAGGATTACACCCGGCGTGAGTTCGTCGGCGACACGGCTCGCCTTGCCGTCGGCGCGATGGTCGTCCCTCGTCACGTGCTCGGACGCGGCTTCAAGCCGCCCAGCGCTACGCTGAACGTCGCGGTCGTGGGCGTCGGTGGCATGGGCATGCAGAACATGAAGCGCTTCCTCGGCGAGAACATCGTTGCGATGTGCGACGTGGACTTCCCGTACGTCGAGCGCTCGCTCACCCGCGAGCTGCGACCGCGCCAGGGCACGACGGGCCCGTCGGAGGAGCAGGTGAAGCTGCGCGATGCGTATGTGAAGGCGGCGAAGTACGCGGACTATCGTGAGATGCTCGACAAGCAGCGCGACATCGACGCGGTAGTCATCGCCACGCCGGATCACCTCCATGCGGTGATCGCGCTGGCGGCCATGCAGCGGGGCAAGCACGTCTACGTGCAGAAGCCACTGACGTACTCGGTGCACGAGGCGCGAGCGCTCGCGAAGGCGGCGGCGTCCTCGAAGGTCGTGACCCAGATGGGGAACCAGGGTCACTCGATGGAGGGCACGCGGCGGATCAACGAGCTCATCGCGTCGGGCGTCATCGGGCCCGTGACGGAGGTGCACGTCTGGACGGATCGTCCGGTGCGCTACTGGGCGCAGGGGATTCCGCGTCCCACCGCTGCTGGTTCGGCACCCGCATCACCTCCGGCGACAGCGCCGTCGGGGCCGCCGCCAACGAACTTCGACGGGTCGCCGCTCGGGCCGCCGCCTCCGCCGCAGTGGAACATGCGCACGGTGGACAACGCGATTCTCAAGGCAATGGCGGAGAACCCACAGTCTCCGCCTCCGGGATTCAACTGGGACCTCTTCCTCGGGCCGGCGAAGGAGATTCCGTATCACCCGGCGTATCACCCATTCGCGTGGCGCGGCTGGGTGGACTTCGGTGTGGGCGCGATTGGTGACATGGGCGCGCACCTCATCGATCAGCCATTCTGGGCGCTCGGCCTAACGTATCCGACGAGTATCTCGGCCACGTCGACGCCGTGGGGTGGTGGAGAGCGCACACCGGCGTCGTACCCGCTCGCGACGATGGTGCAGTACGAGTTCGCTGGGCGGCCGGCGGCGGCGGGACGGCCGGCGCAGCCTCCGGTGAAGATGTGCTGGTATGACGGCGGTCTCATGCCGGCGCGCCCGGCGTTCCTGCCCGACGACATCACGCTCCCGCGCGGCGACGGCGGCGGCGGCGTGTTCATCGGATCGAAGGGGATCCTCACCTACGACACGTACGGGAACAACCCGAGGGTCTACCCCGAGTCGGTAGCGCAGGCGGCCGAGCGTGTGCCGAAGACGTTCCCGCGCATCGAGGTACCGCACGAAGTGAACTTTGCGCAGGCGTGCAAAGGCGAGGCGAAGGCCAGCGCGCCCTTCGACTACTCGGCGGCGCTGACGGAGACGATGCTGTTGGGTATCGTCGCGCTCCGGGCGGGGCAGGGGAAGAAGGTGTACTACGATGCGGCCAACATGGCATTCACGAATGCCGCTGATGCGAATCAGTACCTAACGAGAGAATATCGATCCGGGTGGAGTCTCTAACCATCGAGCCGGCTTCCGTGCGGCGGCCGGGTGGGAACTACGATTGTGACGGGAACTTTCGGAAACGGCCGGATAGTGCTGGGCTGACCCTATTGATCTCCTTGATTCTGATCCGGCTGCTTCCGGCGTTTCAGTCACAATCGTAGTTCTCACCGGGCGGCACCACGAACGTCGGCCATCAGCCATCAGCTAAACCTTCCCGTGAACATGCATCGGTTGGTTGGTCTCATCGCGACGCTCTGCGTTGCGACGAGTGCGAGCGCGCAGGCGCCGGTCGTCATCCGCGGGGGGTGGGTGTTCACTGCCACCAGCGATCAGGTCGTGCGCAACCGCGGCATCCTCGTCCGCGGCGGCATGTTTCAGGTCGTGAACGACGACGTGACACCGGCCGACACGCAAGGGGCACGCCTCATCACGCTCTCGGACGACGAGTACGTCCTGCCGGGCCTCATCGACGTGCACGCGCATTACAACATGACGCTCGGGCCTAACGGGAAGCGGGCCGACGAGTACACGTACAACCCGATCATCTTCCTCGCCAACGGTGTCACGACCACATTCCCCGGCGGCGAGTACGACCCCGAAGGGATGATGGCGGCGCGCAAGCGCATCGACGCCGGGCAGCAGATCGGACCGCGGATCTTCAACTCGGGGCCGTACTACGGGACGGCTCGCGAGGGCTGGAACCAGAACTGGACGGCCGAGGACATCTATAAGGACGTCGACTACTGGGCGGCGCAGGGCGTGCGCGGCTTCAAGGCGAAAGGGATCAGCCCGGAGCACCTCAAGGCACTGATCGAGCGAGCGCACCAACACGGGCTGCCCGTGACGGGGCACCTCGAGTCGGGCTTCCGCAACAGCACGAACGCGCGCGAGGCGATCCGCATGGGCATCGACCGCGTCGAGCACGTGTTAGGCGGTGACGCGCTCGATCCGACGAAAGCGGCCTATCCGTCGTGGGTCAAGGTCGACGTGCAGTCGAAGGCATTCAAGGACATCGTCGCCCTGTACGTGAAGCACCGCGTTGCCTTCGACGCCACCATCACCGCGCCCGTCTACTTCGGCACGTTACAGGAAGGGTTCGACTACTGGATCGATGAGCGGAAGTTCTTCGCGCCCGCGATTCAGGAATGGGTGAAGAGCCGACCGCCGCGCCGCGCGAACCCGCTGTTCGATTCGCTCTACTGGGCGATGCGGCGGACGACAAAGGCCTTCTACGACGCTGGCGGCATCATTACGCTCGGCACCGACAACCCGAGTCGGGGCGAGTTCCTCGCGGGGTTCTCGTCGCACCGCGAGCTGCACGCGCTCGTCCTCGCGGGGATCCCACCGGCGGCCGCGCTGCGCATCGGCACGATCAACGGCGCTCGCGCGCTCAACACGGGCGACAAGCTCGGCTCCATTGAGCCCGGCAAGTTCGCGGACCTGTTCATCGTGCGCGGCAACCCGCTCCGCGACATCCGCAGCACCCGCAACGTACGCGTCGTGATGAAGGCCGGTGTCGTGTACGATCCGGCGGAGCTGCTGAGATCCGTCGAAGGAAAGATCGGGTCCGGGGAATCGTAGGGCTCACGATATCCAGGTTCCCAACGCCTTTGCGGCGATCGTGAGAATAACGAGCGCGGCGGCGAGAGTACCAATGGCCGCCGCGATGATGCGAAGCGCAATCAGTGTGCGGCGGCCGTCGAATCCCGGGCCAAGTCGCTCCATTCGCTCGGTCGCGGTGCGCTCGGCGATTCCCCAGACGCCGAAAGAACCGATACACAGCAGCGGGAGCGCACCAAACCACCAGGTCGGCGCGAGCAATCCGATCATCGCCGCGCCGGCGATTCCCGCGGCCGCCGCCATCACCAGCTGACCATCCGAGGCACGACGCGCGAGCTTCGCGACGAGCGCGAAGATGTGCTCGGCGTCAGGGTCGATTCGGGATTCCCGTTCCTCGGTCAACGCTGGATCCATCCGTCACGCGCCTCCCCAAAAACAACCGCGCGGACGCGTCGCGCGTCACGTCCAGTCGACGAGCTTCTCGCCGTCTTTGTCCTTGAACGCCCCGACGATGATCAGTATCAGGTCCACCATCCACCAGATACCGAGGCCACCGAGCGTGACGAGCTGCAGGATCCCTGTGCCCGTCTTGCCGACGTAGAACCGGTGCGCGCCGAAGACGCCGAAAAGGAAGCAGAGCAAAAATGCCGGGAGGATGCGCTTCTCGGAGCGCCGGACGTCGGGCACGGAAGGCTGGATGACGCCACACCGCGGGCAGACGATCGCCGCGGCGTCGATCACTCCGCTGCAGTCGTGACAGTTCTTGGTTGGGCGCGCTATCGTGTAGCCGCTCGACTCCATCTCGGCTAAGCAGACTCGCGTGACGCGCGGACCGACTCCCGGTCGGGGACGCGAGCCGGCTCGGCCGCCCGCTGCCCGATGCTCAACGCCGGTGCGCTGCCTTCGGTGAGAAGTCGCGTCACGAATCGCTGACCCTCGGAGATTCGCTCGACTTCGATCGCGATCGCGTCGACGGCCTGCTCCAACCGTTCCATGCGTTGCGTCGATTCGGTGGAGGCGGGCGCTGGCGCAAACCTCGAGCCGCGCCGCCAAATGTTGCGAGCGAGCGCGATGGACAGCGGGAAGAGGACGAAGATCGTACCAACGATCGAGATGGCGGTGAGCTGGCCAGGGTTCATGCCGAATGGGCCGGGCTGTGGTGGTCGTGTGAATGTCTGATTCTGCGCCAGCGCCGCGGCCGGGGCACTCGCGAGAAGTCGCCCGTTCTCGGCGATCGCCGCCTCGATCGTCATGATCCGCTGATCGAGCTGTGCGATCCGCTGTTCGAGCCCCTGTCGGTTCACGCCTTCGGCATCCTCGAGAGCGCGGGCCAGCTCTTCGCGACGGTTGCTGACCGATGTCAGTTGCCGCGAAAGCTCGCTTCCGCGCTGGCGGAGGATCGCGACGTCACGCGCCGTGAGCCCTCCGGGCCTGATCTGGATACCCTGCATACCAAACCCCTGGTCGATCAGGATGGTTGGCTGGCCGGGTGGAGGCGGCGGGGCCGGCGGCTGCGGGATTTCGACTTGTTGGGCTGGCGACATGGCCATCTGTACGGGGGGACGGATCGCGCGGTTACACCCGCCGCGGCCTCTCACCGGGTTCGCTCGGACGCTAGGTGACGGGGGACGAACGTGCAATAGCTCAGCCCCCGAATCGAAGCGGTGGCGAACCCGGCTCACATTTACGCGCGCGCTGGATGGCTCGTCTCTCGGGCAGTACCGCCCGAGTCCGGCGCAGTCCCACAGCTCCACGGAACGCCTAAGCCGCAGTGGGACTGCCGGTTGCGCCGTCGCCGGCAGCGACGAAAAAAGCACTAAAGTTACGCGCCGACGTGCCGATACTGATGAGGTCGCTTGTGTCTGGAGCTACCTCGGATGTCACGTCGCCCCGCTCGCCTCGCCCCGGCGAGCATCTTCGCCGCCTCCGCGCGCTGCGTTGCGCTGGCCGCGCTCGCCGCCGTCACCTCGCTCACCGCTTGCACCCAGGACGAGTTTTCGCTCCCGACGGGGAGTGGCCCCACCACGGACCAGCCGACGCCTAACGCGAAGCGCTGGTCCGATCCCACCAGCTGGCCCGACCAGAAGGTGCCGATCGTGGGTGCGGACGTCGTGATCCCGAAGGGAACCGACATCCTGCTCGACGTGAGCCCACCCGCGCTCACGTCGCTCCGGATCGAAGGGACGCTCACGGCTGATGACACGGATCTCGAGATCACTGCCGGCACCATCCTCGTCTACGGCACGCTGCGCGTTGGGAGCGAGCAAGCGCCGTTTCTGCGCCGCATGGTGTTCACACTCACGGGCGACGATCCCGGCGGGGACATCGCGACCAAGATGATCGCGGTGTATGGCGGTGGTCTTCTCGACCTTCACGGCGAACCGCGCACGGCGTGGACGCGCCTTGCCGCCACCGCCAATGCCGGAACCGCGCAGCTTCTGCTCGATGCCTCGACGACCTGGCGCGTGGGTGACCGCGTCGTCATCGCGTCCACGAGCTTCAGTGCCGCGGAGGCCGAAGTGGGACGCGTTACGGCGATCAATGGCTCATCGGTCACGCTCGCCGAGCCGCTGCGGTACACCCACTGGGGAAACGTGCAAACGATCGCGGGCAGCGCGGTGGACGAGCGCGCCGAAGTCGGCCTGCTGAGTCGGAACATCGTCGTCCGTGGCGATGATCGCTCGGACGGAACGGGCTACGGCGCGCATATCATGATGATGGGCGGTGACACGCGCATCGAAGGCGTCGAGCTCACACGGGTGGGGCAGCGCGGCAAGCTCGCGCGATATCCGATTCACTGGCACATGATGGGAGACGCGCCGGGGCAGTATGCGCGCAGCAACAGCATCTGGAACTCGTTCAGCCGCTGCGTAACGGTCCATGGCACAAACGACGTGACGGTCGCGAACAACGTCTGTTACGACCACGCGGGTCACGGGTACTTCCTCGAAGACGGCATCGAAGCGCGCAACACCTTCAGCGACAATCTCGGCGTGCTCACGCGAGTGCCACCGGAGGGGAAGCGTCTGCTTGCCACGGACGCGACGCCGGCCACGTTCTGGATCACGAACCCGGACAACACGTGGAACGGGAACGTCGCGGCCGGTTCGGAAGGGCACGGGTTCTGGTTTGCGCTGCCGGAGCATCCAACGGGTCTCTCGACGACGAACGCCGTTTGGCCGCAGCACGTGCCGCTTCGCGAGTTCAGTAGCAACGTCGCCCACTCGAACGCGATGAACGGGCTCCACATGGATGACGGTCCGGCGCCCGACGGGACGTCGCGCACGGTGTTCTACCTGCCGCGACGTGATCGCAACAATCCGTCGTCGTTCGTGACCGCCGAGTTCCGCGACTTCGTGGCGTGGAAGAACGTGGTGCGCGGCGCGTGGCTGCGTGGCGGCCATCTGGTCATGAAGGGTGGCGTCCTCGCGGACAACCGCATCGGCGCGACGTTCGCGGCCGGGGACGCGTACCTGCGCGATGCGCTCGTCGTGGGGGAGAGCGAGAACCGCGCGGCGCATCCGAACCCGACGTGGCCGGTGCACGGGTTCGAATTCTATGACGGTCCGGTTGGCGCTCAGCAGGTCACCTTCGCGAACTTCCAGCCTAACGGGACGCGCGACGCCGGCGCACTCGGTCTCGAGTATCAGAACTGGGCGATGATGAATCCCGCAAACAGCGTCAGCGGGGTGCGGTTCGTGAACGCGCGTGCCGTGACCTTCCCGACGGCGCTGCAGGGCGATGGCGAGCGCATGTCGATCATTACGGACCGCGACGGGTCGCTGACGGGAACAGCGGGAGCGACGGTGACGGTCAATAACCCGCTCCTCGTGGATGGGACATGCACGGCGCGCCCCGACTGGAACGCATCGATTTGCCGGTCGCGGTTCGTCGGGGTGAGCGTGCAGGCCTTCAGCAGCTGGGACCCGATCATTACACCGTTCAATGTCGAACGCGACGACGGCCAGACTGGCCCGACGATGACCGGCTACAGCACGCGTTGGGTTGCGCTCAACGTACCCTCGCGCCGCACCTACACGGTCCGCTACCCAGGCCGCGCGGCCCTCGGGGTCCGGATCGCGTACGACAATCTCGTGGACGGCGAGTGGGTGCGTGTGACATTGCCGTACACGTACGGCAAGTTCGTCATCCATCGTGAGGGCGACAACTTCGTGCCGCTCAACCCGGTGGGGAGCTTTGCCGACCTCGAAGCGGCCGCGCGCGCGACGTTCTACTACGAGGCGGACAAGCAGCTTCTGCATGTGAAGCTGGTGGCGAAGACCGGACTGCCAGCTGGAGCGCTTTGGGTCGAGACTCGCGACTAGGCGTCGGGAACTGTGAATCGGGAATCGTTCATGGACTCTGACCCCTTGAACTCGCAGGTCAGGTTCGCGCTTCGCCGGGTGGGAACTACGATTGTGACGGGAACGCCGGAAACTGCCGGATACGCCCGCGACGTTCGCCGCGCCCGCGAAGACTCCATCGCGTAGTGCTCTTATCAGGCCTGTTCCGGCGTTTCAGTCACAATCGTAGTACTCACCGGGCCGCCGCACTGAAACTGGCCCGAAGGCCGGACGCATGATGCGTTAGGACTCCGGCCCGCGACGTGGCTGAGGCGACTATATTCGCCGCTATGGCCATCCAGTCCGCGCCCGACGAGATCCGCCCGATCTCCCACCAGAGCACGAACGACAAGGTGTTCGCGCTCGTGGTTCCCCACCTGCGGGCGGGCGCACGCATCGTCGACGTCGGTGCGGGAGAGGGGTACTTCTCGAAGATGGTCGGCGACCGTGTCGCCTCCGAGCTTTCTCGCGCGCCAAACACGGTGGTGTCAGCGTGCGATCTCTTTCCCGAGTACTTCCGCTACGCGGGCGTGCCGTGTGACCCGATCAACCCGGACGGGACGCTGCCCTACCCTGACGACTCGTTCGACGTCGTTTGCAGCCTCGAGGTGATCGAGCACATCAAGGACCAGTTCGCGTTCACGCGCGAGCTCCATCGGATCGCCAAGCCGGGAGGCGTGGCGATCGTCAGCACGCCTAACGTGCTCAACCTGAACTCGCGCGTGCGATACCTGCACTCAGGGTTCACGGTGTTGTTCGACCCGCTGCTCCTCTCGAGCGACGACCCGCGCCACACGGCCGGCCACATCAATCCCGTCCCGTACTACTACCTCGCGTATCAGCTCCGGCGGGCCGGGTTCCGCTCGGTCACTGCACACTACGACAGGTTCAAGACCTCGGCGCGGCTCCTCCTCGCGCTCTGGGGGCCGTTCGTCACGGTGGCGCACGCGCTGTTTCGCCGTCGGCTGGCATCGAAGAAGCCCGACGTCGCAGCGGAGAATGCCGAGTTCCTCCGAGAGCTCAACAGCGTGGCGATGCTGACGTCCCGGAGCGTGATCGCCGTCGCGACGAAGTAAGGGCTACCAGCGGACGTCGAGCCGCACCGAGAGCGTTCGGGCCAGCGGAAGCGTGAAGAGGTCCTGCTGCAGCTGGGCACTCTGTCCATACCACGATACCTCGGGGTCGAGTCCCGAGTAGTCGGTCCACAGGGCGAGGTTCCGACCGATCAGCGTTAGGCTCGCGGTGTGTGCCCCGATGCGCCGGCCGAACGAAGGTGGGACGTTCCAGCTCACCGCGACCTCGCGGAGTCGGACGAAATCGCCGTCCTCGAACCACGCCATCCCAGCGTCGGTTGGGTCGACGGCGCGAGCCTGATCGGCCAGCGTCGTCCCGGGCACGTGGCGTCCGGCGCACACGCTGGCACACCGAAGGCGCTCGGTGAGGTTGTGCTGCTTGAAGCCGCCTTTATAGTCGAGCAGCGCGCTGACCGTCACTGCTCGGGCGAACACAACCGACGGTGCCACGCCCCATTCCCGTGTCGGTGTGGACGACCCGACGAAGACGTAGTCCGGGCTCGCCGTCACTTCACTCGAAACCAGTACTCCGTCGCCATTGGCGTCCGCATAACTGAACGGTCGTGCCCAATAGCCGTGCAGCGGATACCCGGTCACGAGGCGAGTGTCTACACCAATGAGTGGCGGCGACTGCCCGAGGCTCAGCACTTCATTTCGGAAGGTCGCGTAGGTCAGGCCGAGGTCGAACTGCACTGAGGCCCGATCCAGCACGCGAGCCTTGGCCTCGATCTCCACGCCTCGCGTCTCCCATTCCCCGGTGCTCGTGAGCGACACTAGCGCACCCCCGGCGCCGGGCAGGCGCGGCGTCGTGTGCAGTGCCCGTGAGGTGCGCTTGTGAAACCAGGTTCCGTTGATCGAGACCTGATCGCGCAAGACGCCAAGGTCCAATCCGCCCTCCGTCTCACGACTGCGCTCGACCGTCGGCTCGCCGGCGAAGTTGCCCGGGATCACCCCCGACTGCGAGAGCCCGAGCGCGGCGTCGAGCGGCCGCGCGTCACCACTCTGGCCGAACGCGCCGCGCAAACGAAGCGAGGAGACGACAGGGTTGCGCGGATAAAACGACTCCGCGGACACGTTCCACGCGCCGTTCGCGAACGCATAGGTCTCGTCATTCAGGCCGAAGATGCTATAGAAATCCTCCCGACGGACTCCGACCTCCGCGAATCGGCGCCCACTCGACGCGAACGACTGCCGCGCGACCACCGCGCGTCTGTCGCTGTCTCGCGTCCGCCACTCATACGAATCGAGATCATCCGGCTGCTCGACGTGAAAGTAGCGCGACTCCGCTCGCCACGAGTCGTTGAACTGGTGAAGCGATATCGATGTCGCGCCGCCCAGAGCCGGCGGACCGTACGTCGCCGTGGCAGACAGAGAGATCGAATTGCGCTGCGTTCGAAGCTGGGCGGTACCGATCGTCACCGCTGGCTCGAGGAACACGTCGCCGGTCGGATACGCCGTGATGATCGGTCGGTCGTCCGTGTCCGATACCTTCGAGTCCTCGCGACCGAGCAGCGCACCGACCGTCAGCCATTGCCGAGGCGCCCATCTCGCGTCGATCAGGCCGCCCACGCGCCGTGCGCGCTGGTCGATGTCGTAGGATTGGAGCGCGAAGCGTGGGAACTCCCGGTATCCGCGGCGCACGGAATCGTCGACACTATTGCCGAAGAGCGCCGCGCTGAGAACCGACCTGCTATAGTTCCCGACGAACGGGAGCTGGACCGCGGTTTCGTTGAACCAGAGACGCGACCGCAGGCGCACCGATGGCTGCGGGGTGACCGTCGCGGTCGCATCGAGAGCGTAGCGCTGCTGTGCATTGTTTCGAAGTGCGCCATCCACATGCATGGCCTGCCCACGCAGTGCTGCCGAGACCGTGTTGCTGAAGGCGGCGACAGCCTCGCCGCCAACGCCGGCCAGCAACCCCGTGCGGAAGGGGCTGTCGGCCTGCAGGGGGCTCCAGGAACGCACTTGGCCGTTAGGCACGGCACCGATGGTCCCGTAATTCGCCGGGTAGCGGCCGACGTCGGCGGCGGCACCGGCGTCAGTAAAGACGCGAAGCCGCGTGGAATCCGCCCCCGCTCGAGCCGTGGCACGAGTGGTGACGTGAATCACGCCGCCCGCGGCGTCGGTTCCGTACCGCGCGGTGGCCGCCGGCCCACGCAACACGTGCACGCACGAAACCTGCTCGAGCGGCACGTCATCGAGCCGGGACGGGGCCTGCCCGCCCGTACTGAACGCGAGCGACTGCAGCTCGTCGTCGACGCGGACCCCATCGATGAAGAGCAGTGGCTGCTGCGGGACGATGATCCCACCAGCGCCACGCATGTAAATGCGCGACCCTGTCCCCGACACCCCACTCGATCGCATGACGGTGACGCCCGGAATCCGGGCGGCCAGCGCGTCGGAGAGCGTGCGTCCCGCAACCGACGTGATTGCCGCGGCATCCAGCACGCCGACCGATAGGCCGGTGGCCTGAGCGGCGATGGGCAACCCCCCCGGCACGAGTGGAACGATCGAGTCACAGGCAGCGGACGGAGCATCCTGAGCGTACCCCGCGCGCACCAGCACGCACGCCGCCATCACGGCGACGAGTCGCAGCATCGACATGAGTTTTGCCTAACGAAGGAAGGACCTACTGGGTGGCTCGGCAGCTCGCTGAGGGAGGCCGAGGCGAACGACGAAGCGCATGGTGTCGGCAGCGTGGATGAATCCGCCGTGCCGTACCTGGGACCTGTGATACTGACTACAGAATTCGGACCGGCGTAACCCACCGGTCACGAGACGCGGTCGGCCGCACGAAGCTGACAGGCAGGCGGCCCGGGGCGGCGCCAGGCGGCGAGCTCCATGCCGAGCGCGTCGGTCACCCGAGACCACCCCTGACACCGCGAAACGGTTGGGTCCCCAAGGCAAACCCTTTGGCCCCAAGCATGGCTACCGCGTGATGCCTGGGACATGCGGCCCGCCGTTGGCGTTGCACGCGCTCGCATTTGATGGCCATTGTCGTCCCGCCGTTCGCATGACCCCGGAAGAAGCCGGATCCATTTCAAGGGTCAGAGTCGTTGAAAGATCCTGGTTCAAACGACTCTGACCGCCTTGAACTCTTGAACTGGGATGCTTCACTGGACGTTCTGGTTTTTGAGAGGTCAGAACGACGATCAAAGCCGAAACACCCGGAAACGGCCAGGATACAGCAACGGCAGGATCCGGCCGTTCCTGCCGTTTCCGATAGATCGTGGTTCTGCCCCTTCCCCTAAATCGCCCAGTGAAGTGTCCTCGTCGCGCCAGAGCCGGACGCGACAAATCCGACCCCTTGCTTACCGAGAGGTCGGGATATACCGTTACCTCGGTAACCGAGAGGAAGCGCCGGATGAGCAGGCCCGCCGATCTCGTACAGGGCACGCTGGACCTCCTGATCCTCAAGATCCTCGCCCTCGAGGCGCTCAACGGCTGGGCGATCAGCCAGCGCCTGAAGCAGCTCTCCGCCGACATCCTGCAGGTCAGCGACGGCTCGCTCTACCCCGCCCTCCACAAGCTCGAGCAGGAAGGATGGATCACCGCCGAGTGGCGACAGAGCGAGAACAACCGGCGCGCGAAGTTTTACTCACTCACGAGACTCGGGCGGCGACAGCTCGAGCAGGAAAAGGCCAACTGGAATCGGTTGTCCGCAGCCATCTCCATGGTAGTGCGGCTCCGGGAGACGTGAGGCCATGCAAGTCGAACGCTGGGTCTACCGACTGCCGCTCCTGCTCCGCTCGCTCCTCCGGCGGCGGGACGTCGAACGCGAGCTTGAAGAAGAGCTGCACGACCATGTGGAGCGACAGACGAACGACCTGATCGCCCAGGGTCTGACCGCCGCCGACGCGCGCCGAGTCGCGCTCGCGAGGCTCGGCGGGATCGAACGCCGGAAGGATGAGTGCCGTGACGTCCGGGCAACCGTGATGGTCGACCATCTCGCCCAAGACCTGCGCTATGCGTTTCGGACGCTCCGACGAAACGCGGTATTCACCGTCGTCACGGTCGCCTCACTCGGGCTCGGCATTGGCGCTGCCACGTCGGTCTTCGGCGTGGTCGACGCCCTCGTGCTGCGGCAGCTCCCGGTGGCCGACCCGGAGCGCATCGTCACATTGCGGGAGATCTTCCCACCCGAGCGCACGAACGACGAGGTGACGTACGAGTTGTACACGCGCCTCCGGGACGAGGCTGACGTGTTCGACGGCCTCGCCGCGATGAACGTGTTCGACCGCTCCAACATTGCGCTCAGCGGGCCCGACGGTGGAATCGACGCAGGGCGTGCGCGGGTCGCGCTCGCCACCGGCAACTACTTCGCCACTCTCGGCGTGGAGGCTGCCCGTGGGCGGACTTTCGGCAGCGATGACGACAAGACGTTAGGCGCGCACCCGGTGGCAGTCGTCAGCGACGCCTACGCAGTGCGACGACTCGGTCGTACGCGTGACCTCGTAGGGCGCACGCTCACGGTCAACCGGACGCCCTTCACGATCATCGGCGTCATGCCCCCGGGGTTCGTTGGTCACTGGACTGAACGACCGACCGATATCTGGATCCCGTTCTCGATGCACCAGCAGGTGCTCGTCGAGGTTCCAGCGCCGCTGGTTCGCAGGAACGACGCGTGGCTCCACCTGGTGGGACGCCTGCGTGCCGACGTTGGTAGGGCGCGCACGGAAGGGTCCGTGCAGGCCGTCTACCAGCGCATTATGCACGATTGGGCGGGCGCCGACGCATCCGCTGACGACCGCCGACGGATCGCATCGCAGCGGCTCACAGTGCTATCTGCTCAGCACGGCTATGCACCACGCCGCGACGCTGCCGGCACGCCGCTTCGCATCCTGGGAATGGTGACCGTGGTCGTGCTGCTCGTCGCGTGCGCCAACGTCGCCGGCATGTTGCTCGCGAGAGCTGCCGCTCGCGATCCGGAGATGGCCCTGCGCCTCGCGATCGGGGCCGGACGCGGCCGCGTCGCGCAACAGCTGGTCACCGAGAGCGTGGTGCTCGCCGCACTAGGTGCGCTGGTCGGTCTCACGGTCGCGATCTGGGGTACCGAGCTGCTTGCGGCGGGGATGAGCGCCGGTCCCATCGAGATGTTCTGGGGGCGATCGTCATGGATTGCCTTCGACGCGCACCTTCGCACGAACGGTCTGCTCGTAGCAGTCGCGGCCGGCCTAACGACGGGATTGCTGTTCGGTCTCGCGCCGGCCGTGCGCGTGGCGCGAGTACGTTTCGCCGAAGCGTTGGTGGGGCGCGGCACCGGCGCGGTCAGGCAGCGGCGATTCTCACTCGGCAAGGCGTTGGAGGTCGGCCAGATCGCGCTGTCGCTCACCATCGTGCTGACCGCGGGGCTTCTGATTCGGACCGTGAGCAATCTCGAGTCGCGAGAGCTCGGCTTCGAGCGCGATCGGGTGCTTCTCGTGTGGACCCAGCCGAGTGCCACCGGCGCCTCGCCGGGGGAGTTGCGGACGCTCTGGGATAGAGTGCTCGACCGACTCGCGACAGTTCCTGGTGTCGTCGGGGTGAGCGCGTCGAACGGCGCGATCCTGAACGGCAGTATTCCGACGCCCGGTCCCACGGGCGTACCAGTGCGAGTGGAAGGACGGCCACCAAAGCCGACGAACCGCGCGATGTGGCGGACATTCGTAGCGCCGCGCTACTTCGAGACCATGGGAATTCCGCTCGTCGCCGGCCGCGAGTTCACGGCGAGTGACGCCGATACGACTCGGCGCGTGGTGATCATCAACGAGACGATGGCGCGATACTACTTCGGCGCCGATGACCCGGTCGGGCAGCGCCTTGCCTTCGGCTCGGATTCGATCCCCGGAACGGAGATCATCGGAGTCGTCCGCGACATCGTCGACGGCACACCGCGCCAGACCGGCCCGATGCCGATGCGAACGTATTACTCGTACCGTGACCGGGAATCGGCGCGGCGGATCGCCGTCATGATGGTTGCGGTGCGCACGAGCGGCGACCCGCGCGTCGTCGCCGGACCGGTTCGGGAGGCGCTACGTTCCGCCGCCCCGACCCTGCCGGTCCTCGACATCCAGACGGTGACCGACCGCCTCGCGGACGTGCTCGCGCAGGATCGGCTGATCGCGTGGCTCGCAACGTTCTTCGCGCTCCTCGCCGGATTGCTCGCGTGCCTCGGGCTCTACGGGTTGATCGCCTACTCGACGACGCAGCGTACACCCGAAATCGGCCTGCGTGTGGCGTTAGGCGCCACTCGGCGCGGTATTCTCGTTATGATCTTGCGCGAGGCGTTTGCGGTGACACTCGCGGGGATCGCGATCGGGCTTCCGCTTGCCCTTCTCGCTGCGCGGTCGCTCGCCGATCGACTGTTCGGTGTCGGCGCGACGGACCTCCCGACGATCGGGATTGCGGTGTCGAGCCTGCTCGCCATCGCGGGAGTTGCGGGCTTCATCCCGGCGCACCGGGCGGCGGCGGTCGATCCCATGATCGCGCTGCGGCACGGCTGAGACTCCGACGGGACGCGTTCGGGGAAGAGGGACTGCTCGCACGTGTGGGGAGGTTTCGACGACCGATTACGCTACCAGCGCGCGTCGAGGCGGAGCAGCAGCGTACGCGGCGGTGCCAAGGTCATGAAGTCCTGCTGATCGATGCGCGACTGGCCATACATCGTCACCTCGGGATCGATGCCGGTGTAGTCCGTCCACGTCGCGAGGTTGCGGCCCGCGAGCGTGAGCGACGCAGCGCGCGCTCCGACGACCGCGCTCCAACTCGGCGGGAGCGTCCACGATAGTGACACCTCGCGGAGGCGTGTGAAGCTCGCGTCCTCGATCCACTCGCCTTCTGCCCTTCCCGGAGCCACGGCTCGCGCCTGACGCGAGAGCGGGACGTCGCTCACGTACAGGTCGGCGCACACCAGGACGCAGCGCAGCCGCTCGGTGAAGTTGTATGTGCGAAATCCGCCGCGGTAATCGATGAGCGCAGCGAGCCTAACGGACCGCCCGAGCTCGATGTGTGGAGTGACGCCGAGCTCGCGAGTCGGAACGGGTGATCCCATGTCCCGAAGCCCGGTGTCCGCGACAACCTCGGCGGGGACGATGATCCCATCGGCGTTCGCGTCGGAGTAGCGGTACGCAAGAGTCCACAGACCGTACAGGGGATAGCCCGGCCATATGCGGCTGACGTTGCTGACAATCGGCGGCGCCTGACCGAGCGTCAGCACCTCGTTGTCCAGTGTCGTGAACGTGATCCCGATTCCCGCGCGGGCGCGCTCGCGATCGAGCAGGCGCGCCTGCATCTCCAGTTCGATCCCCGTGGTGCGCCACTCTGCGCCGTTCGAGATGCCACTCGTTGTCGGGAAGCCGAGGCTTGGCGGATTTGGACGGGTGAGGAGAGCATCCGTCGTCTTCTTCGAGAAGTAGGTTGCAGACAACCTCACCTGCTCGGACGCCATTCCGACGTCGATGCCGGCTTCGATCTCGCGTGCGCGCTGCACTGACCAATCATCCGTGCTCACATCCGCGCCGATCGGCTCGACGATGGCGAACCGAGCCGCGGCATCATACGGCCGACTGTCACCACTCTCTCCGTAGGCAGCTCTCACCTTGAGTGACGAGAGTGTCCGGCCCGGTCCGGCGAGCCCCTCGCGGCCGATGTCCCAAGCGAGATTCGCGAACGGATACGTGGGATTGTTCAGCTCCACGGCGAGGCGATCGAGCCAATCGTGCCTGACGCCAATCTCGAGGAACCGTCGCTCATTCCAGATGATCTCCTGACGTGCGACGATGCCCGTCGTCGTGCCCTCGCCTCTGCTCCAGGCGTAGTCCTCGAACCCCAGCGTGCCCGGGAGCGACCGCGTGTGCGTGACCAACCGCCGTTCCTCCGCGAAGTACTGCGCACCGAGCTCGGTCATCAGGCGGAGGGATCCGGTTTGGAAGCGGGATGTGGCAGAGACATCCACGGACGTACGCTGAACGCGCCGCTCACCGGTCGAAATGGCCCTGGGCGGCCCCACGCTGAACTCGCTGCCGGCTGCGAACAGGATGCTAGGGTCGATCTGCTCCTCGCGTGCCCATGAATCCTCCCGTCCCGTGAGCGCGTTCATGGTGAGCCACCGGGCAGGTTGCCAGCCGACGCGAACAGTGCCGCCAAGGCGACGAAGGCGCTGCTCGAGTCCCAGCTCATCGAGCACCGAGAGCGGAAGGTCCCGGTACCCTCGGCGCACGGGGTCATCAACACTGTTTCCGAGGAGCGCGCCGCTCAGGATGGAGATGGACGGCGCGGCCTGCGGGAGATCCGTGTGGCCCCCCATGAACCAGAAGTTGCCGCTGACGGAAACCGTCGAATCCGGGCGGAAGGAGCCATGAGCCCCCGCGGAGTAGCGCTGGTAGTCATTGTTGTGGAGCGCGCCGCCGTCCACCATCGCACGGCCGTTGGCCGTGAGAGAGAACCACGATGACGAGACCGCGGTGAAGCGAAGGCCGCCATGCAGACGCGGCGCGGTGCGAAACGGGCTATCGGCATCGAGCGGGCTCCAGGAGCGAACGGCACCGAGCTCACACTGGCCGAGCGCGTCGGCCGCCCGCGAGCAGGGGCGCCCGTTAGGAAGAAGCGAGCTGCTGCCGAAGTTTGCCGGGTAATCGGCCACGTCGCTCGTCGCGCCGCCTTCGACGAAACCGGACAATCGCTGCCGGCCGCTATCCGGAGGCGCGAGTGAGTTGCGAGTGACGACGTGAATGACACCGCCGGCGGCATCGGTACCGTGGCGCGCCGCCGCGGACGGGCCGCGCAGCACGATGATGCACGCGACGTCATCGGTCCACACGTCATCGAGGCGTGACGGTGCTTGCCCGTTACCGGTCCCGAGCGCGATGGACTGCTGCTCCTCATCGACGCGGATGCCATCGATGAAGAGCAACGGCTGCTCCGTCAGGAGAATCCCGCCCGGGCCACGCAGCCGCACGCGCGACCCCGTGCCGGCGACGCCGCTCGAGCGCATGACGCTGACGCCAGGCACACGGGCGGTCAGTGCCTCGGACAGCGTCCGTCCAACGAAGGGCGCCAGCTCCGCCGAGTCGACCACCGCGACAGCCACACCCGGGCCGGCGAATGGCGACTCCGTAGCCAGCGGCGTGCACGCTGCTGCCGGCGACGCCTGCTGGGCGGTGACGCGGGACGCCCCAGCGACGACCAGGACGAGTGAGAGCGCGATGCGAGTACGAAGACTGTCGAACATTGCGGCGTTAGGGACGCCCCGACATCGGCAAGACATGCGCCCGACGCCACGCATCAACGAGGTTGGCCCGGTACCGCCCAAAAAACAAACGGGCCCCGGGACGCGTTTACCGTCCCAGGGCCCGTGCTGCCGTACCGACTTCCTTACGCGACGACCTGCAGGTTGACGACTTTCTCGTACGACTGCTGCAACGGCACCCCGTGCCGCGCTGCGATCTCCAACACTTCCTCGGCCATGAGCACGCCACGCTCGATCAGCGCGTTGGCGATCGAATCCAGGGCCGACGCGTGCTCGCGCACGATCGACTCCGCGCGCGACATCTGCTGCGCGATGAGCGCACGAACCGCCTTGTCGATCTCCGACTGCAGCTGGGCCGACAAGGCCCCGTTATGCGCCGACGCGTCCGCCGAAACGAGGCCAACCTCCTCGCTCATCCCGAACTCGGCGACCATCCGGTGCGCCACGCTCGTGGCCTGGACGAGGTCACTGCCCGCGCCCGACGTCACCCGATCCGGACCGAGGAATACCAGCTCCGCCGCTCGGCCGCCTAACGCCTTGGCGATCACGCCCTCGAGGTAGCGGCGCGAGTGCAGGTGGCGGTCGGTGTCCGGGGCGAAGTGGGCGGCACCGAGCGATCGACCGCGCGGCTCGATGGTCACCTTGTGCAGGCGATCCTCCGGGCAGGTGACGAGACCGACCACCGCGTGACCAGCTTCGTGGAGCGCGATCAAGCGCCGCTCTTCGTCGGACACGATCACGCCCGCGCGCACGCGGCCGAGGAGGATCTTGTCACGTGCCTGATCGATGTGGGCGCGGGAGATGACCGAGCTGTCTTCGTGCACCGCGAGGATCGCGGCCTCGTTCAACAGGTTCGCCAGCTCGGCGCCGGAGTATCCGACGGTGAGCGACGAGATCTCCTTGAGGTCCACGTCGGGCGCGAGTGGGCGTTTGGCCGCGTGCACCGTCAGGATCTCGAGGCGGTCGCCGATCGTCGGCATGCCGACCTCGACGACGCGATCGAACCGGCCGGGACGACGGACGGCGGGGTCGAGCATGTCCTCGCGGTTCGTCGCCGCCATCCATACGATTCCTTCACTGCCCGCCATCCCGTCCATCTCGACGAGCAGCTGGTTCAGTGTGAGGTCTTCCTCGCTCGTGCGGTTCGGCCGGCCGCGCTTGCCGCCGATCGAATCGAACTCGTCGATGAAAATGATGCAGCGGCCGTGACCGCGCGCCTTCGAGGCGAGGTCACGCACGCGTCGAGCGCCGACGCCGACGTACATCTCACCGAATTCGGAGCCGGACGCGACTATTACTGGAACCCCTGCCTCGCCAGCGACGGCGCGCGCGAGAAGCGTCTTACCGGTCCCGGGCGGGCCGACGAGGAGCACGCCGGATGGGCACCGTGCACCCATCTTCTTGAAGCGGCCGGGGTTCTTGAGGAAGCCGATGACGTCCTGCAGATCGGCCCGTGCTTCCTTCGCGCCGCCCACGTCCGCGAGCGTGAGCTGCCGATCCTCGGCGACCTTGTCGAACTTCTTGCTGCCGCTGACCGCGCCCGCGCGCAGCCGCGCGACGAGCATGAGCGTGACGCCGATCAGGACGAACGAGACGACGAAGGAAACGGGATCCTCGGGGAGACGGCCGGGGCCTTCTACCTGGACACGCGCACCGCGGCCGGACCACCGCTCGAGGTCAGCGAGCCCAACCGCACCCTTCGGGACTTCCGCAGATACGATCGTCGAGCTGGTCGATCCAATGCGGCGCGCCGCCTTGAGGCGTGCGACGAGACGAGTTCCACCGTCCTTCACGTCGAGCTCGCTGACCTGGCGCGAGTCCAGCGCCGATGCGAGCTCCGAGTAGGGGACGGACGGGACGGGAACGTTCGAGCGGCTATGGTGCACCGCCTTGAAGGTCACGACGCTGAGCGTGACCGAGGCGAATGCAACGAGAGCAACGGCCCACCGCGGCTGCTTCTTCAGGCGCTGGCGGACGTAGATGAGGAAAGCAGTAATGCGGCGGCGCATGCGTGTGACCAACGGGAGAGACGCGCTCACGGCCGGCCGTCCTCTGGGCGGGCGGCGACGCGAGCTGGCTGTCCCGAGACGACGACGCGCACATCGCGCCGTCACAACCATGAAGGAACGATCCCGGGAACAAAGCGCTCCCGGATGAGAACTACGACGTGCTACACCGGACTACGGAATCCGGTAGCACGTCAGGACGAAAAAGCGCCCGGGCGCTCGGGACGTCCCGAGCACCTACAGGCATAGACGGACACTATAGCAAATTGTCGCTTTCGGCTCAACGTTCGCGCGCGAGGAATCGAGCGGAATCTGCCCGGTTCATGACCTGCCGGTTAGCGGCCGGAGCCGTTTCAATCTCTTCGGTCTTCGTCGCTTCCAGCATCCCGGTCGAGGTCTGCGCAATCGGTGGCATCGGCCCCATCGGCGTGAGGTCTCAGCCCGGCGTCCCGGTCATGACGCTCGTCTAGCGCATACCGGGCGGAGAGGGGAGCAAGACCTAACGCTGATTGAGCCGATTCCACCGATTGCGCAGAAGCTCCTCACGAGGGAGAGTTCCTCGCGCCAGCAAATAGGTCCGGCTTCAGCCGGCGTTTCCGTTCCAATCGTAGTACCCACCGGGCCGCGGCGAGATACCAGCCCTACGAGCAGCACGGAGCCGTGGGGCTCGTCACACGGCTCGACCCGCGTGTCTTGACGCCTCCCGACCACGATCTCATCCTTCCAGTCACATGCTTACTGGAAGCGCATGACCAAGCCCCCGATCGACCTTCTGCAAGGCACCGTCGACGTTCTCATCCTGCGTACGCTCGCGTGGGAGCCCATGCACGGGTACGCCGTGTCACGGTTCATCCGCCAGCGCACCGACGGCGTGCTCACCATCGAGAGCGGAGCGCTCTATCAGGCGCTGCACCGGCTCGAACGGAAGAAGTGGATCCGCGCGGAGTGGGGGCTATCGGAGAACAACCGGCGGGCGAAGTACTACGCGCTCACGACTGAGGGGCGGAAGCAGCTGCGCGCCGAGGCGGCCACGCTCCGGACGTACGTCGACGCCGTGTTCAAGGTGCTGGAGCCCGTCTGATGCGTCGCTTCCTGCATCTGCCATGGCGTTCGTCGTCGCGCCGGCGAGCCGATCTCGATGAGGAGCTCCGCTTCTACTTCGACATGCGCACGCGCGAGCTGATCGATGGCGGAATGCGCGAGGCCGACGCGCGCCGCGAGGCCGTCCGCGAGTTCGGGGATCTCGAGTACACGAAACAGTACTGCCTGGCTGAGGATGCCATGAGCACACGTGACGCGCGCCGGACGGACTTCTTGTCCGAGCTGCGGCAGGACATCGCTCACAGCTGGCGCACGCTTCGGCGGGCCCCGGGCTTCACCGCCGTCGCCATGATCACCTTGGCGTTAGGCATCGGGGCGAACACCGCCATCTTCAGCGTCGTCAACGCTCTGCTCCTGCGCGACCTCCCGTATCGGAACGCCGACGAGGTGGTCCGCCTCTGGGGCAGCTACGAGAACACCGCGCGCGACCGCTCGCAGATGTCGCCGGCCGACTTTCTCGATCTCCGGGCGCGACAACGCTCGTTCGCGTCGCTGGGGGCCTTCGGGTTCGGCGGCGGGACGTATGTCGGCACCGGCGACGCCGTACGACTCGCCGGGCTGCGGGTGGATGCGAACGTGTTCAATGTGCTCGGTGTTCCCGCCGCCATTGGGCGGACGTTCGTCGTCGGCGAAGACTCGGCGGGTGCGCCACCGACCGTCGTGCTCTCTCACGCGGTGTGGCGTCGCGTCTTCGGGAGCGACAGTTCGATCGTCGGCAAGACCATCAACCTCAGCGGACGGGTGCGAACGGTGATCGGCGTGCTGCCCCCGTCGTTCTTCTTCCCGACCGTCGCCGAAGCGGAAATCTACACGCCACTGGATCTCACGCCGATCCTGCGGGATGTGAACCGCGCCCGAAAGTTCCATTTCCTCGGTGCGGTCGGAAGGTTGCGGCCTGGCGTGACCGTGCCGCAGGGAAGCGCGGAGCTCGTCGCCATCGCGCGGCAGCTCCAGCGGGAGTATCCGGCGTCCAACGAGGGGATCTCGGTGTACGTCCTCGGGCTTCGCGATGCTGTCGTGGGTGACGCGCGGCCCGTGCTCATGGTGCTGCTCGGTGCGTCGCTCGTCGTGCTGCTGATCGCGTGCGCGAACGTCGCGGGAATGTTGCTGTCGCGGGGCGTGTCGCGACGCCAGGAGTTGGCGATTCGAGCGGCGTTAGGCGCCGGACGGGCGCGTCTCATGCGGCAGATGCTCACCGAGAGCGTGGTGCTCGCGGGCGTCGGCGGCCTGGTGGGGTTGGGGCTCGCGGTCCTGGGCACGCGCGCCCTGGTGGCGTCGGCCGGCGACATGCTCCCCGCGGCGAGTCAGATCGGCGTCGACGGCATGGTGCTCGTCACGGCGCTCCTCATCACGGTGCTGTGCGGCATGGTGTTCGGCCTCGTGCCAGCGCTGGTGTCGTCGCGCGACATGCACACGGCACTCAAGGACGCGAGCCGCGGCTCCAGTGGCGGAGTGGCGCGATACCGACTGCGAGCCGTGCTCGTCACGGGACAGCTTGCGCTCGCCGTCGTGCTCCTCGTCGGTGCCGGACTGCTCGTCCGTAGCCTGACGCGGCTTCAGCAGAACGACCTTGGCTACACGCTCGACTCCGTGTTGACGTTCGATCTGAACCTCGCCGGGGACCGCTATTCGACCGCGGCGGGACAGGATCGATTCTTCGACGAGCTGTTCACGCGGATCGGTGCACTGCCGGGAGTCGTCGCAGTCGGTGGGTCGGGGAATATTCCGCTCCGTGGCGGTGCATCCGCTTCGTTCGCGATCGACGGGCGACCACACACAGGCGACAAGCTTCCCGAGGTCG
>Ga0075421_100000961_pt1 | contig 32424 bp, 29 predicted proteins | sample SoiMetdeltSBSDD5_FD_75292 | JGI IMG/M metagenome (GOLD analysis project Ga0075421, IMG submission 75292) | Bulk soil microbial communities from a Populus tree surrounding site in Tennessee, USA - Soil MetaG P. deltoides SBSDD5 | ecosystem: Environmental > Terrestrial > Soil > Tree plantation... | reverse complement strand
CCGAATCTCTCCGGGCATCCTAGCCCACATGCTGCATGGCAGCCACACCCCTTTGAGGATGCGGCGCAACGCCGGCGAAGGCCGGCTGCGGGTCAGAAAAATCCCGCGAATGGTAAATGCCCATTGCCGAATGGACGACTCCGTTCGCCACCCGCGTCGTCCGCGGCACGCTGCCGGTTCACATCTTCGACGGCAGCCACAGTGCCAGAATCGGGAAGGCGATGAGCAGAATGAGCCGCAGGATGTCGGTAACGATGAACGGCAGCACGCCGCGGAAGATGGTGGAGATCTTTACCTCCTCCACCACGCTTTTTATCACGAAGATGTTCATGCCCACCGGCGGGTGGATCAGCCCAAGCTCCGCCACCATGACGATGATCACCCCGAACCAGATGGGGTCGAAGCCCAGCTCCTTGATAACGGGGAAGACGATGGGCACGGTCAGGATGATCATGGCCAGCGCGTCCATCAGGCAGCCGAGCACCAGGTACATGATCATGATCAGCGCAAGCACGCCGTAGCTGCCGATGCCAAGCCCGGTGAGGAACGCGGTGACCTTTTGCGGCGTCTGCGTGATGGTCAGGAAATAGCCGAACAGCAGGGCGCCGATCAGCACCGTGAAGACGGCGGCCGTGGTGCGGGTCGCCTCCAGCAGCGAGCGCACGATGTCCTGCCCGGAGAGGCGGCGGCGGACCACGCCGATGATGAAGGCGCCGGCCGCACCCATGCCTGCCGCCTCGGTGGGCGTGAACAGCCCGCCGTAGATGCCGCCGATGACAAAGAAGAACAGAAGCAGCGTCGCCCAGACATCGCGCAGGCTGGCGAAGCGCTCGTGCCAGGGGGCCGGCTTGCCCGCGGGCAGGAAGCCCGGCCGCAGGCGCCCGATGGCGGTGATGGTCAGCATGTACATGACGACGGCGACGATGCCGGGGATGACGCCGGCGATGAACAGCTTGCCGATGTCCTGCTCGGTGATGATGCCGTAGACGGCGAGCACAGTCGACGGCGGGATCATGATGCCGAGCGTGCCGCCGGCGGCGATCACGCCGGTGGCGAAGCTCTCCGGATAATTGTAGCGGCGCATCTCGGGGTAGGCGACGCGCGAGAAGGTGGCCGCCGTCGCCACCGACGAGCCGCAGATGGCGGCGAAGCCGCCGCAGGCGGCGATGGTGGCGATGCCGAGCCCGCCACGCAGGTGGCCGAGAAAGGCGTTGGCAGCGCGAAACAGCTCGCGGCTCATGCCGGAGGTGGTGGCGAACGACCCCATCAGCAGGAACAGCGGCACCACCGCGAAATTCCAGTCGGTCACCGAACGCATCGACGTATGGCCGACGATCTTGAGCGCCGGGGTGGCGCCGGCGAGATAGGCAAAGCCGCCGACGCCCACGAGCCCCATCGCCATGCCGACCGGCACGCGCAGCAGCATCAGCGCGAACAGCGCCACGAAGCCGACGATGGCAACGAGATCGGTGCTCATGGCTTCGGTTTCACTCCACCGGCCGCGCCACATTGTCGGCGCGGGCCAGTGCCTCCGGATTGAAGATCAACCGCCAGGTGCGCACACCGATGAGCAGTACCGCGGCGGCGTCGCCGAGCCAGGCCACGGCAAACAACGGCCAGGTCGGCAGCCGCAGGGAGAAGGTGGAGATGTTGGCCTGGTAGGTGCTCGCCACCTTGTCGAACAGACAGTACGTATGCACCGTCACGACGAAAAGGAGCACCAGCGTGGCAAACACATCGATCGCCCGCTGCCAGCGCGGGCCTACGTTGGCCCATAGCAGATCGACGGTGATGTGTGTGCCGCGGTAGGAGGTGGCGCCGATCCCCCAGAAGATGAGGATGGCGAGCAGCAGCATGCCGAAGTCGTAGCTGTCCGGAATGTCGATGCCGAAGTAGCGCAGCGCCACCGTGAGGAACACGTCGGCGGCGACAATGCCGATGAAGAGCGCGGCGGCCAGCTCGATGCCGTCGATGAAGCGATCCATGGCGTTGCGTGTCACGCGCAGTCCCCAGTCCGGCTCACAAACGGGGTCAGACCCCTCGCACAAACCGTTGCGTGAAATCTCGCCGGTTCTCGCGAGGGGTCTGACCCCGGTCCGCTCTGACGCCGCCCCTACTCGAGTGCATTGTACTTGGCGACGGAGGCCTTGAGCTCGGCCAGCGCTGCGTCAGGGTCGACGCCCACCTTGCGCACGCTGTCGGTCCACACCTTCACCACCGGCTCCGCGGCCTTGCGCCACTCGCCGAGCTGCGCATCGGTGAGCTTGTAGACCTCGTGGTTGGTATCGGCTTGCAGCTTGGTGACGCCAGTCCGCTCGTACTCGCCCCAGGGGCCGGCGGCGCGCAGCGCCCAGTCGGTGGTGCAGTGGTCGTCGAGGGCCTTCTGCTGCCCCGGCGACATGCCCTGATAGGTGCTCTTGTTCACCAGCCACGCGAACACCGTGACGTAGAGTGGCGCATTCATGTGGTACTTGGTGACCTTGTCGATGCCGAACAGGAAGTTGGAGCCCCACGGGTTGGTGGCTGCATCGGCCACACCCTTCTCGAGGATGTCGCGGATCTCCGGAGCGGAGCCCTGCACGTTGGTGCCGCCGAGCTGGCTCACGAGCGTGGCGACCATGGCGTGGGCGGGCCGGATCTTCATGCCCCTGATGTCGCCGGGCACCACGATCTTCTTGGCCCTGGAGTGGAACGAGCCGTAGTCGTGGATGAAGGCGAAGCAGTACTTCACGTCCTTCATCTCGGCGGCGGCGTACTTGCGATACCACGCGTCGGCGGCCTGCGAGCCGGCCCCGCCCCTGCTCATCATGAAGGGCAGGTTGACGGCGTCGATGATGGGAAAGCGGCCGGGCTGATAGCCTGGGTTGATGAAGACCACGTCGGCGATTCCGTCGCGCACCATGTCGTAGTGGTCGAACGCCTTGCCCAGCTGCTGGGAGGGGAAGACCGTATACGTGATTGTACCGTTGGTGGCCTTCTGCAGCGAGGCGCCCCACTCCTCCATCGCCTTGTGGACCAGGTGCGCCGGCGGCACCCAATGCGCGATCTTGAGGTGTACGGCCTTGTCCTGGGCCGAGGCCGGTCCGATGGCCGTCGCCAGCAGGGCTGCTAACGACAGCCCCATGGCCACCGATAGCGAGCGTAGCAATCGCATTCTGGTCTCCTCCCCTGTGTCTCTAACCGCCGGCCAGCTGCCGACGGTCGAGCCGCCCGATTCTTGGCCATTCCATCGCCGCCTCGACCAGGCGATGCCCGTCGGTCGCGCACCGGGATGGCTTCTCATTTTTCAATCTGGAGAAACAGCCGGTTCGACCGGCCATCTCACGCCGAGTCCATTACGGCACACCGGATGCCCCGTCAAACGCACGGCCGGCATGGCAACACCGCGCGAGCGGCCGGTGAGAGAGCAGTGGGATGGAGCCCCACTCGAACATCACGCCATCGGCCACGCCGTTCTTGATCGCATCATCCGCGTTCACTGCTCCCGCAGGAAATCCAGTGCCGCCGTCTCTGCCAGCACTCGCTCCGGCTCGGCGTGGAGAGCAGCCTGCACCCGCTCCTCCTCGCTGTCGAAGCGGTACCTCAGGTAGCAGCCGAGCCGGCGCGCCTGTGCCACGAACTGGCGACCGACTGGCAGCCGCTGCGCCTCATAAGCGCGGAGGCCGGCCTCCACTGCTGCCTCCGTGTCGAGGCACTTGGCCAGCGCCGCCGCGTCGTCCGCCGCCTTGAGCACGCCGCCGCCGACATGCGGGCGGATGACGAAGGCGGCATCGCCGACCAGCGCGACCCGCCCGAACGCCAGGCCAGCGCTCTCCAGGTCGTAGACCGGCTGCAGGAACGGCTGGGCGATCAGGGCCATCACCGCGCGGAGCTGCGGCGGCAGCAGGCGCTCCGCCGCGGCCCGCATCTCGGCAACCACCCCGGGGGCGATCAGCGGCGGCGGGATCGAGATCTCGTGTGTGCGCCCGTTGCCATCGGTGAGCAGGCGCGGCAGGTCCGCGGTCTCGTCTGCCGGGCGATACCACACCACGTTCCAGCTGCGATGCCCCGGGCGCAGGTCGTTCCCCGGCCCGGCGACCGGATAGCCCAGGAACTGCTCGCCCGGCGGCAAGTGGAAGGAGAACTGACCGAACAACTCCCGCGTGAGGGCTGGCACCGCCGCACGCTCCTCAAGCAGGCCGCGCCAGGCCACATAGCCTGCGTACAGCGGCCGGGTCTCCGGCTGATACTGCGTGCGCACCGCCGAGCGCAGGCCGTCGGCGCCGATCAGCACATCGCCCTCGGCGGAGGTGCCGTCGGCGAAGTGAGCCACCACTGCGGCCCTCTCCTGCGAGGTGGACACGAGGTCCTTGCCCAGGCGGCAGGGGCTGTGGCCCAGCGCGCCGCCCAGCATCTCGAACAGGCGGTTCCAGGAGGTGGCGATCTGCGGATGCCGCCGCCGCGCGATCGCCTGGCCGGCGGCGTCGAGCATCACACGCTCGGCCACGGGCACACCGAAGTCGCAACTCGTATCGAGGCCAGCGGCTGCCGCCGCGCTGAGCAGCTCCGGGTGCGTCATGATGCCGGCGCCGCGGCCGCTCAGCGCCACCGGCGAGCGCTCGTAGAGGGCCACTTCCCACCCGCGGCGATTCAGAAAGAGGGCAGAGAACAACCCGCTCATGGAGCCGCCGATGACGAGCGCGCGACGCGATCTGCGGCAGGATGTCATAGCTTGCGGTCGCTCCCGTCTTCGTCCATGGGTTCGCCCTGTCTCGCCATCGCTCCTGCGGACCACCGGCATGCGATGCGGGATAGCCAAGCTGGTGGCCTTGCTGCACAATGGCTGCCGAGGAGCATAACGCAAGCGCGCCGCCAGAGCCGCAGCAAACGGGAGGGGTCACGCGGTGCCCGCCACACCTTTGGACGACATTGCGCCCAGGATTGCGCCCCAGACCGCACCCGAGGCTGCACCCGGGCGCGCGTGGTGCACCAGCCCATGACCGCCGACCTTCTCCTCAACGCCATCGTCGCCGGCCTGCTGCTCGGCGGCTTCTACGCGGCGGTGACGGTCGGCGTCTCGATCTCGTTCGGCATGCTCGACGTGGTCAACATCGCGCACCCCGCCTTCATCATCGTCGGCTCCTATATCGCCTACATCGTCAACTCGACGTTTGGGCTCGACCCGATCCTGACCGCCATCATCGTGCTGCCGGCGTTCTACCTGCTGGGCCAGGCGGTCTACCAGGTGTTCTACCTGTCGTTCGAGAAGCGCGGCGAGGAAGCGTTGCGCGGGCTCGCCTTCTTCTTCGGCCTCCTGTTCATCACCGAGGTGGTGCTGATCCTGGTGTTCGGCGTCGACTACCGCTATGTGCACGCCACCTACATCGGCCCCACCTGGCGCATCGGATTCGTCGATTTCCCTCTGCGCATGCTGGTCCCGTGCCTCGTCTCGCTCGTGCTGGTCGCCGGCCTGCAGCTCTACCTGTCGCGCACCTTCATCGGCCGGGCGATCATGGCCGTGGCCCAGGACCAACAGGCCCTGCGGCTCCTGTCGGTCGACCCGATCCGCATCAAACGTATCGCCTTCGGCATCTCCATCGCCACCGCGGCGCTCGCCGGCGCCTTCCTCATTGTCATCCAGCCGGTGGAGCCGTCAGTGGGGCGCGAGTACATCGGGCGCGTGTTCGCCATCTGCGTGCTGGGCGGCATGGGCAGCCTGCCGGGGACGGTGATCGCCGCCATGCTGCTCGGCATCATCGAGAGCTTCACGGCCACCTTCTACGGCCCCTCATGGGCGCCGGCCGTGGCCTTCGGCTTCCTGCTCGTCACACTGGCGGTCAGGCCCGCCGGCCTGCTCGGACGCTAGGGGGCGCCGGCCGATGCGCAACTGGGTCTTCCTCATCGTCGCGCTGATCGTCGCCGCCGCGGTGTTTACAGCGGCGCTCCTACTTCGCAACGACTACTACCTGTTCGCCGGTTACGTTGTGCTCCAGTACGTCGTGCTGGCCACGGCCTGGAACATCCTCGGCGGCTATTGCGGCTACGTGAACTTCGGCTCCGCGGCATTCTTCGCCATTGGAGCCTACACCACGGTGGCCCTGCACAAGTTGGGCGCCAATCCCGGGCGCTACCTGTCCGACACGCCATTCGAGGCGCTGGGCGCCCTCTTTCCGCTTTCGCTGCCCACCATGATCGTGCTTGGCGCTGTCATCTCGGGCGCCGTCGGCTTCGCCATGGGGTATCTCACGCTGCGCCTGCGCGGGGTGTTCTTCGCCATCGCCACGCTGGCGATGGCGGTGGTGCTGCAGACCGTCGTCATCAACTGGGACTTTGTGGGCGGCTCGCGCGGGGCCTACATCATCGGGCCCCAATCCATAACGCTTGGGCCCGTATCGCTCACCAACATCCAGTACCTGTTCCTGCTCATGGTGTTGCTGGTGGTGTTTGCGTTATGGATTGCCCGCAGCATCGAGCGCTCGCGCATGGGGCTCGGCTTCGCCACCATTCGCGACGACGAGGCCGCGGCTGAGGCCTCCGGCGTGCCGACGCTGCGCCTGAAGCTCGCCGCCACCGCCCTGTCGGGTGCCCTGATGGGGATGGCCGGCGCTCCGCTGCCCTACTACATTGGCTACGTCGAGCCGGCCGCCGCCTTCGGCCTGCCCTACGCCGTCAACGCCATCGCCATGCCGATGATCGGCGGCACGACGAGCTGGGCCGGCCCCTTGATCGGTGCGATCCTGCTCGGCACCCTGCAGCAAGTCGCCACCGTCACCATCTCCTCAGTGGCCAATCTGCTGATCGTCGGCGCGCTACTCGTCGCGTTTGTGATCGCCGCGCCCGTCGGGGTCGTTGGTTTGATGCAGGAGTTCCTGCGCGTAGCGGCGCCAGGCCGGCTCAACTTCCGGTCAGTCGCCGTCATCCTGATCGCCAGCTACTGCTTCATCGTCGGCATCCTGGACATAATCTTCGACCTGCCTGTTCTCCAGGCTGCGTTCCAGCTGCCGTTGCCACAGATCGTGAATTCCAGCGCCTTCTGGATAGGGGTCTCCGGCATCCTCGTGAGCGGGTTGTATATGGTGTCAGCGTACGGGCTGCTGAAGCTTCAGCGCTGGGCGCCACGAATTGCAGTCCTGGCACTTATAGTCTCCATCGCCGGATCTGCCGCGCTAATGTGGCTCAGCCCTGAACCGCAAAAGGTCGGCCTTCGCTTCGCGATGATCGTTATCCCCCTTCTTGCCGTTGTGTGCCTGGGCAACCGCGAGGTGAAGAAGCTTTACCAGTCACAACCCGGCCCGCAGTCCGGCAGCCGACCGGTGCCCGCATGACCACCGCTCCCTTGCTCCAGGTGAGAGGCGTATCCAAGCGCTTCGGCGGCTTCGTCGCCCTCGACGGCATCGACCTCGAGGTGGCCGAGGGCGAGCGCCTTGGGCTGATCGGTCCCAACGGCTCGGGCAAGAGCACACTGGTCAACTGCATCTGCGGCACCCTGGCGAACGAGACCGGCACGGTGAGCTTCAACGGCCAGTCGCTCAACGGCTTCCCGGCGCACAAGCGCACGCACCTGGGGCTCGCCCGCAGCTTCCAGCTGCCGCGGCCGTTCGCCAGCATGACGGTGGCGGACAACATCCGGGTGCCCCTTCTCTACACCGTGCGCCATCGCACCGGGCTCGTGCACTCCCACATCGATCTGGGGCGCCGCTGCCTGGAGGTGCTCGCGCTGGTGGGCCTGGAGCACCTGGCCGGACGCTCGCCGCGCGACCTCAGCCAGGTCGAGATGCGCAAGCTGGAGCTTGCCCGCGCGGTGGCCTCGGAGCCTAGGCTCTTGATCGCCGACGAGGCCATGGCGGGGCTGTCGCATTCGGAGGTAGAGGACATTGTCCAGCTGCTCCTGCGCCTCAACAAGGAGCAGGGCATCACCGTGATCCTGATCGAGCACATCATGCGCGCGGTGATGGCCTTCTCGCAGCGCATCGCGGTGCTCGTGTCGGGTCGCAAGATTGCCGACGGCAAGCCCGACGAGATCGTCAACAACCCCGAAGTCGTGAGCGCCTACCTTGGCCAGTAGCAGCATCACCATCGAAGGGCTGCACGCCGGTTACGGCGCCGTACGCGTGATCGAGGACGTGTCGATCGGCGCCGCGTCAGGCGAGACGGTGGTGCTGCTCGGCACCAACGGCAATGGCAAGAGCACCCTCATGAAGTGCATCATGGGGATCGTGCGGCCAAGTGCGGGGCGCATCGTCGCCGACATCGACGGCAAGAGCCATGACCTCACCAAGCTCTCCACTGAGGAGATCGTGGATCTGGGCATCGCGCTGGTGCCAGAGGGCCGGCGCCTGTTCCCGAAGCTGACGGTGGAGGAGAACCTGCTGCTCGGTGCTTACCGCCGTTCCGCGCGGGAGCAGATGGGGCGCAACCTCGACACCTGCTTCACCACCTTCCCGCGCCTCGCCGAGCGCCGCAGCCAGCTCGCCGGCAGCCTGTCCGGCGGCGAGCAGCAGATGCTGGCGCTGGGCCGCGCACTGATGCTGGCGCCGAGAATCCTGCTGGTGGACGAGCCCTCCGTGGGCCTCGCGCCACTGCTGGTGGCGCGCACCATCGACGCCATCAAGGAGCTGAAGGAGCGGTATCACCTCACAGTGCTGATGGCCGAGCAGAACTTCACGCAGGCCGTGCGCATCGCCGACCGCGGCTACGTCATCGTGCACGGCAAGATCGCCGTCGAGGGCCGCTCGGCCGACGAGCTCAACAACAACGACCTGATCAAGAAGTTCTATCTGGGACTGTGACGCCTCCACCGGTCATCCCGGAAGCCGAGCCGAAGGCGAGGCTATCCGGGACCTCCATCCACGAGTCGATCCCCGGATCCCTGCCATCACCGCAAAGGTGACGCCGCTCAAACTATGCTGTACCGCTGACGATCCTACGAAGGAGGATCGCAATGCCCAGGAGCCATCTACCGATTGGAATACGGCCAGTCCCGGGAACCTTGATCAAGCAATTTGCAGTCTACATCCTCACCAATCGACCTCGCGGCGTCCTCTACGTCGGCCTGAGGAGCTCGCTGGCAGAGCGCATCCGGCAGCACCGAGAAGGGCTCATTCCGAGTTTCACCAAGCGATACAATCTCACACGCCTTGTCTATTTCGAGTACCTGGATACGGCAGCATTCATGATTGCACGGGAGAAGCGCCTGAAGCGCTGGCGCAGGGAATGGAAGATTGCGCTGGTGGAGAAGACGAACCCGACGTGGCGTGATCTTTGGCCCGATCTGACCGAACCTTGACCCCGCTCACATCTGTCATCCCGGAGGTCGAGCCCGCAGGGCGAGACTATCCGGGATCACCCGCAACAGGGCTCGACTCGTCTCACGAGATCCCGGATCGGAGCGATGCTCGCCTTCGGCTCGCATCGCTCCGTCCGGGATGACGGGTGTCACCGCGCCTTCTCGTATGGATAGACCAGCTTGCCCGACGCGTACTCCGGCGGCGTGACCACGACCTGGGTGTCGACGCCCTTGAACTGCATCGGGTCGTTGTTCTTGATGTCGCGGAACTGCACGAAGAGCACGCGCGATTGTGCCCACTCGCCGCCCTTGCCGAACTTCACGTCGCCCAGCACCGTGGTGAAGGTGCTGGCACGGATGTAGTCGGCGAGCTTCTGGTCGTCGAGGCTCTTGGTGGCCTTGACTGCCTGCTCCAGCACCTGCATCTGCGCGTAGGCCTCGGGCGCCATGTAGTAGCCCAAGGGATCGACGCCCTCGGCTGCCGCCCTCGCCTGATACTTCTTCATCAGGTCGGCCACGCCGGGGAAGTCCATCTTCGGCACCGGCAGCCAGAAGTCGTAAGCGACGAAGCCGTTGAGCAGTGGCCCGAGCTGCGCCTTGATGGACGTGTTTTGCGGGCCGACCATCGCACCTCCGACCAGCTTGGGCTTGAAGCCGATCTCGTTGATGGCACGCACCATGCCCACCGAATCAGGCGGATAGGAGCAGATCACCAGGATGTCCGGATTGGTCGCCTGGATGGCGCGCACGATCGGTGCGAAGTCGGTCGCGGACGGCGGGTAAGTCTTGTCGTAGACGATATTGAGCTTGGCCGCCTTGGCGTTCTCGCGTGCGCCGTCGGCAGCGTTGCGGGCGAACTCGGCGTCGGCCGCGACGATCGCCACCGACTGCGGCTTCGGATTCTGCGCCATGGCGAGGTCGATGAACCCCTTGGTGAAGGAGGGCTTCGGGTCGGGCCCCGACGGAATCATGACGAAGTAGTTGGGATAGTTGAACTCGCTGTTCACGCCCAATCCGAGCAGGCCGATGAACAGCTTCTTGCGCTGCATGACGAGCGGCATCGCCGGCGCCAGCATGTTGGTTGCGTACCCCCCGACGATGAGATCGACCTTATCGACATCGAGCAGCTTGGCGTAGATGCCAGGCACCGTCGACGGATTGGTCTGATCGTCGTAGTAGACGAGCTTCACGGGGCGGCCCAAGAGCCCGCCCTTCGCGTTCACGTCCTCCTCCCAGATCTTCTGGGCGAGCAGCGCCGACTTGCCGTTAGGCCCGAGCCCCCCGGTCATGGCCATGCTGAAGCCGATCTTGACCTCCTGCGCGGCAGCCGGCTGGGGCGCGAGCCAGAACGCTGCTGCTGCGGCAGCAGCCACCGCGCCGGCGAAGGCGCGTCGTGAAAGCAGGTGGTGCATTGGGTCGTTCTCCCTTCAGCATAGTTGTTTTACAGCAGTCTATGCGGCGGCAGGGGGCAAGCCAAGCAACACCTTCGGGCGACGTGGCTCGCCCGTAAGGCGGGATCGCCGACCGTACGGCCGTTGCTTGCCTGCGATGGGAGAGCGCGACAGCTCAGCCGGCGGCGTTGTCCGGCGCCGGCTGCCGTGCCGCGTTGTGCGCGGCGAGTTCCTCCGCCTCGACCTCGTCGAGCCGGGCCAGGAGCTGTCTCACGTTGGCGGGAATATCCTGGGGCGGGAGGCTGCTCGTCACCCAGCGCAGCGTCAGGCCGATACGCGAGAGGAAGTACACATTGTCGATACGGGCGGTGTACCTGCGTTGGCGCAGAAGCGTGCTCATGGGTCTCCTCATGGGCCTTTTTGTGGGGCCGGTTTGCTCTTTGGAAAGCAAGATGGGGTCAGACCCCTCGCCCCCGAGGAATCTGACCCCGTGCCCTCGTGCGCCGAGTGCGGGGTTACGGCGACACGAGAAGCACTACCGCGAGTACGTAGATCGCTACGGCAGCGCACAGTGCGACGCCGACGCGGACGAAACTGCGCATCGGATCGTGACGAGTGGTCATCTGCTGCATCGGACTCCCGCGCTCTTGTGGAGAAAGAGCAGGGCCGCATCGGCACGCGGAAACTCATCGCCGGTGCGGCCCTTGCGGGGTGTCGCTCGCATCGTTCGAGGCCCCCCGGCCACGGGCTCAAATGGCAGCGCAAACCTCTCGGAAGCATCCCCAATCCGGGGGAGACTTGAGGCTTTATTGGGGCCTGACATTCTCAAATCGGCAATGTGACGCGAGCATCATTCCATATTTGCGCGGCCTGACGATAGAATTTACCGGCTTGACGACAGAGCCAATCCATTTGTGCAAAGCAGTGCACTCAATATTGCATAATATTGCAAAGCCGTGCTCCGCGCCCTGAGCCCCGGCTCACGTGCAGCTCCTGTCAGGAGCTATCGCAGCTCGCGTAGACGCAGTCCCCGGCTTCGGGCATAATCGCGAAAATCATGCACGATCTCGTCTCACGGCTCCCCCGCCCCCCGGGCCGCATCCACGTCTGTCCGCTGAGCGCGGTGCCGCATGTAGTGGCCAGTCACGCGGCCTCGCACCTCGTCACCTGCCTGGCCGGCGAGGTGCGCGTGGAGACCCCCGGCGCCATTCAGCCGGCTAACCATATTCGCCTGTTTATCCACGACATCTCCGAGCCAGTCGAAGGCTATATCGCCCCCGATGCCGAGCACGTGATGCAGCTCGTCGACTTCGCGGCCGGATGGGACCGCCAAGGCCCGATGGTGATCCATTGCTGGGCCGGCATCAGCCGCTCCACTGCCGCCGCCTTCATCATGCTGTGCGCGCTCAACCCCGCGGCGCCGGAGGCGCTCATTGCCCGGATGCTGCGCGAGGCCTCGCCCACGGCCTACCCGAACCGTCTGATGATACGGTTGGGTGACGCGGCGCTGGGCCGCACGGGCCGCATGATGGCAGCGGTGGAGACGATCGGGCGCGGCGAGGTCGTCAGCGAGGCGATCCCGTTCTCCCTGCCCGCCGACCTGTCCGAGCTGCACGGCTCCTGAGCGCCGGCACGGCGCTGCCGCGGGACCCAGCGGGACGTGGCCCACGTGCAATGGCAGCCTTCTGCACAACCAGAGCAGAAAATTGCCATGATCGGACGCTAGCCAACAGATGGATTTCCAAGAGCTGTCAGAGGCTTGGATGAACACCCCGGTGCGCTACAAGACGGCCGCGCCGATGCCCGCCCCTCCGCTGCGCGCCCCAACGCGGGTGTCTCAGCCGGGCGAGGCCGTCGCCGTTGCTCTCACCGCCGCTATTCTCGCGGTCCGCGCCGGCGATCCGGTCGTCGCGGTCGTCCCGGCGGCGGCCCATGCCTGCGAGGAATCGCTGCCCTGCGGCCCGTTCTGTCCCCGCTCGCATCGCACCCTGGAGGGCGGCGTGGGGGCCTGGGCCCGCGCCCAGGCCGGTGTGGACATCGGCTTCCTGCAGCAGCTCGGCGCCTTCGTCGACGGCGCCGAGCCTGACCCGGGACGGGCCACCGTCTCGGTGAGCTACCTGGCCCTGGTGGGGCCGGGCCAGTGCAGCGAGCGGCCCCACGCCGGCTGGCGCAGCTGGTACGCCTTCTTCCCCTGGGAGGACTGGCGCCGCGGCAAGCCGGACTGTCTCGCCGACATCCTCGGCCGCCTGGAGGCGTGGGCCTGCGAAGAGGGGCCGCCGTGCGCCGTGGCGCCGCCGGGGGACCGCCGGCAGCGCATCCGTCTGGCCTTCGGCGGCGCGGGTGTCGGCTGGGACGAGGAGAAGGTGCTCGACCGCTACGAGCTGCTGCGGGAGGCTGGCCTGCTCGGGCCGATCGCGGCGGACACGCCCGCAGCGCCCCTGCCGCGCCTGATGCATCCCCTGCTCAGCGACCACGCCGCGGTGCTGGCGCGCGCCGTCGGCGAGCTGCGCCGCGCCGTCAAGAGCCGCCCCATCGTCTTCGAGCTGATGCCGGACGTGTTTACCTTGTTCGAGCTGCAGAGGACCGTGGAAGCCGTGCTCGGCCCGCACCTGCACAAGCAGAACTTCCGCCGCATGGTGGAGGGCGGCGGCCTTGTCGAGCCCACCGGCGAGCACCGCCTGCGCACCGGCGGCCGCCCCGCCCGCCTCTACCGCTTCCGCCGCGACGTCCTCTGGGAGCGCACCGCGCCAGGCGTGCGGGTGAAGGCGGGACGGGCATAGGAGCAGGCGCCTCCGCCCTCATTGCTGCGCAGCGCCCGTCTTGCCGCCGCGACATCCTCGGCCGTGAGCATCCGGCCCGCAGACAGCGCCCGGCTGCGGGCTGTTCGTCCGGTCTTTGATAGGAAAGCTCACAAGCAGGGCAGCGCGAGTGAGCGGCTCGATGTTTGGCGGATGGCATCAATCTTGGCACTCTAGCTGCTTTGCTGAAACGTCCTTCGAATAGTCGGGATCGAACGCTGCGGCCAACTTCACACGCCATCCGACATTCACGCCGCGTGCAGCTAGCGGCGTCGTCGCTTTTACCCTTCCGCGCCAACAAGGGCAGCGCCAGAGCCACGGGCCCAATGCAGCCTGGTCAGCCCATGCAGGCTTGACACCCGCACCTCCTCGTCATAGATTTCTGTCATGACAGAAACACCAGTCAAGAAAGGGCGACTTCCTCCTGCCGTGCAGGAATTCGTCCTGCGCTGGGGGGACATGGGGGGACAGTGGGGCGTCAACCGCTCGGTTGCCCAGATTCAGGCCCTGCTCTACCTCTCCGACCGGCCGCTGACGGCAGAGGACATCGCCGAGCAGCTCGGCCTGGCACGCTCGAACGTGTCGAGCAGCATCCGCGAGCTGATCGGCTGGAAGCTGGTCCGCCGGGTGCCGGTGCTCGGCGACCGTCGCGACCACTACGAGGCGGAAGCCGACCTGTGGCAGATCCTGACCCGGATCGCCCAGGGCCGGAAGGAGCGCGAGATCGATCCGGCCGTCGCGGCCATTCAGAAGGCCGTGCAGGCGGCCGATGCCGATCCTGCGATCGGCAAGGTTGCCCGCACCCGGCTGCACGAGATGCAGACCTTCCTGGCCACCATGGACAACTGGTTCTGCCAGATGCTCACAGTGTCGCCGAGCACGCTCATGCGCCTGATCAAGCTCGGCTCGCGGGTGGTCAATCTCCTGAACCTCGGCCGCGGCAAGGGCGATACAGCGTAGGCGTATTTTTTTGTCCTGATGCTTCTGTTGTGACAGAAGCGTCAGTCATAAGGATAGGGGATAGCGATGAGACCGCAGGCGGCCGCGACGGTGGTGGCCAATGACCACGGCCCCGCTTCGATCGGGGAGGCCCCGCATCTGCACGAGTCGCGGTTCCGGGCCCTGCTGGGTGCAGCCGCCTGGGCGCGCCTGCCGCCGGCGGTGCGTCGCCGCTTCAGTGGACGGCCCGCGGCCGGCAGCGCCGTCACCTATGCCGGAGAGATCGTGGAATGCCGCACGACCTTGCCCGGCCGGCTTCTCGCTCAGCTTTGCCGGCTGATCGGTGCGCCGCTGCCGTTGTCTGACGACGTGGGCGTTCCCGCCGTCGTCACCGTCACGGAGGATGGCGCCGCCAGCGGTCAGCACTGGACGCGAGTGTATGGGCGAAGGCGCGGATTTCCGCAGGTCATCCACAGCAGCAAGCGCTTCGCCGGACCGACAGGGCTGGAGGAGTATCTGGGCTGCGGGCTCGGCATTGCCCTGCGCGTGCGCGCCGACGCCGAGGCGCTGCACTTCCACAGCGACCACTACTTCGCGGCCGTCGGCCCCCTTCGGCTGCGCCTGCCGGCATGGCTGGGGCCGGGCGCTCTCACGATCAGCCATGTCGATCGCGGCTGCGGCCAGTTCGCCTTTGTCCTGGCGCTCCGCCACCCGCTGCTCGGCGAGATCATCCGCCAGACCGGCCTGTTCCACGAGCGCGTCGCTCGCGACGATCGGGAGGATCTCCATGACTGACATGCTCTGGACCATCGTGTTCGTGCAGATGGCGATGGGCGGCTTCGACACGCTCTATCACCACGAGCTGATGGAGCGCCTGGCGTGGCGGCCGTCCCAGGCCGGCGAGCTCCGGCTGCACGGCATCCGCAACCTCTTCTATGCCGTCGTCTTCATGGCGCTCGGCTGGAGCGAGCCGCGTGGCGCGGTGGCCATGGCGCTCATCGCGCTGCTGGTGGCCGAGCTGATCGTCACCCTGTGGGATTTCGTCGAGGAGGACCGCACGCGCCGGCTGCCGGCAAGCGAGCGGGTGCTGCACACGCTGTTGACGCTGAACTACGGCATCGTGCTCGCCCTTGTCGCCCCCCTGCTCGTGCAATGGGCGACGTTGCCAACGAAGATCCGGCCGGTCCATCACGGTTTCTGGAGCTCGCTCTGCGTGGCCGCCGCCCTTGCCGTCGTCGTCTTCGGGCTGCGCGACCTCGCTGCGGCCCGCCGCACGGCCCGGATCGTAGAACGCGATCCCACGTCCCTCGCCGAGGCGCTCACAGAGCGCTGCAGCGTCCTCGTCACCGGCGGGACCGGCTTCATCGGCAGCCGCCTGGTCGCGGCCCTGGCAGCCGCCGGCCATGACGTGACCGTGCTGACGCGGTCGCGCGCCAACGCGGTCGATCTGCCGGCGCCGGTGCGCATCGTCACCGCGCTGGAGCAGATTGCGGACGACGCCCGCATCGATGCCGTCGTCAACTTGGCCGGTGAGCCGATCTCCAACGGCTTGTGGACCATGCGCAAGCGGCGCCGGATGCTCCGTTCCCGGCTCAAGGTCGCTCGCGAGGTCGTCGCGCTGATCTCCCGCCTCCACACACGGCCAGCGGTCCTCGTCAGTGGATCGGCCATTGGCTGGTACGGATTGCGAGGCGACGAGCCGCTGGACGAGACGGCGGACGGCAGCGGCAGCTTCTCGCGCGCGTTGTGCGTGCGCTGGGAGAGAGCGGCGATGGCCGCGTCCGCACTCGGCGTCCGGGTCGTGCGGCTGCGCACCGGTCTCGTGCTGGCGAGCGAGGGCGGGATGCTGGCGCGGATGCTGATGCCGTTCGAGTTCGGTCTCGGCGGCCCGTTCGGCGCCGGCCGTCATTGGATGAGCTGGATCCACCGCGACGACGTGGTCCGCCTGATCGCGCACGCGATCGCCACCCCCGGACTTGTCGGCCCGGTCAACGCAACGGCGCCTGCGCCGGTGACCAACGCTGCGTTCGCGAGCGCGCTGGGTCGCGCCCTGCGGCGGCCGGCCGTTCTGGCTGCACCGGCCGCCCCGCTCCGCCTCGCGCTCGGTGCCTTCGCCGAGGAGCTGCTGCTCGGCGGTCAGCGCGTGATCCCACGTGCGGCTCTCGCCAGCGGCTTTCGCTTTCTCTATCCCTCCATCGACGAGGCGCTTGCGGCGATCGTCGGCCGGCCACCCGGGCAGGCCGGCAATCGGCCGCCCCGCCCCGCTCACCCCCGCGCCGTGATGCGCCCGTTCATCCACTCCGCCGTGCGTACCACGCCGCCGAAGCTGTAGAGGTGCACGCCCACCACGTTGTGGGCGCTGCCGGAGCAGAGGCGGGCGGCGAGGGCCATCAGCTGCTCCGCTGGGTCCACGTGGGTGAAGAGGCGCACGGCCTTCATGCCCTCGGCCTGCAGCGCCCGGAGCGAGGCGGAGACGCCGCAGCGCTGGGCGTAGCGGGCGAGCGCCATCGGGCTGGTCGGACCGGCCAGGCCGACGTAGACGGCGAGGCCCGGGGCACGGCGGGCCACGTCGGCGCAATACTCGACGATGCGATTGGGGGCGAAGGAGAACTGCGTCACCAGGTGCGTCTTGAGGCCGTGGCAGGCCGCCAGCTCCAGCTTGCGCGCCAGCGCCGCGTTGAGGGCGGCGGTGGCGATGCGGGGATGCCCTTCCGGGTAGCCGGCGAGACCGACCTGTGTGAGCCCCGATTGGCCCACGAAGTCCTCGGCCAGCAAAGCGGCGCTGTCGGGATAGGGGCCGGCCGGCTCGGCGATGTCGCCGGCGATCAGCAGCGCCTTGGTGACGCCGGCGCGGCGCGCGGCCTTCTCGATGAATGCACTGGCCTCGGCGCGCGAGGCGATGCGACGCGCCGCCAGGTGCGGCACAGGCTCCAGGCCCGCGCGCCTGAGCGCGACCAGCGTCTCGAGCGAGGCGCCGATGTCGCGCTTTGGCAAATGGTTGACGTAGACGGGCGTGCCGGTGGGCAGCAGGCGGGCGATGCGGCGCGCCTCCTCGGGCGTGTCGGCGCCCATCTCCAGCGACCCGCACGCCACCAGCTCGGCAGCGGCGCGGGTCACATCGGACGGCACCGGGCCGCCCGGGATGGAGCCTCGCGTCGAGCCATGGGTCAGGCCGGGATCGGGCGTGCCGGTATGGGCTTGCGCAGGCATGTTGAACCTCGGGCTCAGTCTCGCTTGCGGGAGATGACGTAGGATTCGTCGTGGAACCACAGCTGGCCGTGCGCCTGCAGGACCTCGCGGGTGGCGTCGAGATAGCGCCGGGTGGACACCACCTCGCCCAGGCGCTCGTCGTCCATCTGGGCGACGTACACAGCCGCGTTCCAGGCCGCGAACAGCGTCGAGGTGCCGATCGAATCGGTGATCTCGGTGGGCAGCGTGTGCATATCGTAGCGGAACTCGGCGCGCTGGTCGGCGTAGGAGTTGAAGTTGTAGTGGCGCGCATCCTTGCCGAGGTCGGCCCGCACGGCGCGCAAGACGTCGTGGCGGTTGGTCTGGAACGGGTTCTCATCCGGCCAGACCTTGCGGATGATCTCCAGCCCCGGATCGCGCCCGCAGGAATGGATGCCGAGCAGGCGCCCGCCGGGCCGCAGCGCGCGTGTCAGCGGCGTGATCACCTTGGAGGCCTTGAACTCGGCGGAGACACGGGCGCGGTAGGGCTGCGAGGCGATGACAAGGTCGTAGTCGGCGCGCGCCCGGCCCTGCACGGGGATCACGTCGTCGAGCAGGAAGCGGAAGTCGTCGCGGTAGATCACCAGGGCGACGGGGCGCTCGTAGACCGGGTTGCCGGTCTTGGCGCTATGCCTGGCCTGCCAGACCTTGGCCAGGAGCGGCTCCAGTGCCGTGATCTGCTCGGAGAACTCCGCCGCCGTGGTGCCGCTGAGCGCCACCTCCTGCCAGACCAGCGAGGTGGCGGCGGAGAGGGCCTTAGGCGCCAGCCACGGCGCCTCGGTGTAGTACATGTTGGTGACCACCAGCACGGTGGCCGGGTGCTCGTGGAAGCGGTCCGCCATCTTGTCGAGCGAGAGCCGCACGTCCTCCAGGCTGATCTCCTTGCCGACGACGTAGAACGGCAGGGTCGGCAGCCTTCGATGCATCTCGCGCATGACGCGGGTGAGCACGGTGCCATCGCCCATGCCGGCGTCGAACACGCGCACCGCCGGCGGTGCGGGATGCAGGTGCCCCAACTCCATGGCCACGCGGTTGGCGATGGTCTGCTTCTCGCCGCAAGTGTTCACGAACAGCAGGTATTTCTGGCGGTTGTCGAAGAAGCGGAAGTTGCGCGACGGCGCATCCCGGACCGGCTGTTGCGACGACGCCAGCACGGTCGGTGCCGGCACGACACGAACAAGCGGCATCAGCTCGCGCGGCGACGCGGGCGCTTCGATCCCCTGTGTGGTGAGGAACACGCTCACCCGCTCCAGGGTCTCCGGCGTGATGCGCGCCCCGTCGCGCAGCCGCGAGACGAACTTGCCGTCATTGACCGCCCGGCGTCCGAAGGTGGACTCGGCCATATTGGCCCGGCGGCAGAACTCCGCGATGCTGTCGATCAGGCCGACGGCTTCCTGCATTGGGTTTCGACGCTCCCTGAAGGGCCAGGTTGAGTGCGGCCTCTGTTGTTGCCCGTATTGACTCAAGCTATCGGCCGCCGTTTTGGGACGACAACCACAAATATATCAGGGTCCAAAATGGGATGAATCCCACAATTGAAGCAGGGTCCGCCCCCTCACGCATACGTTGGCATTCTGGCTGCGAGGCTGAGGCGGGGGGTCTGAGCCCGGCCCCGTCACCGCTTCAGATCCACCTCGTGCGTGAGGCGGGTGCGCCTGTCGCCCTGGAGCAGGTCGAACGTGAGATGCCAGGTCCCGGGCATGTGCAGCATGAGCCCGGTGAAGCGGTAGCTGCCAGCCCCGGTGGCCTCCGCCTTGGGCCGGTAGTTCATGCCGTGGCCGTGGGCGGGCATGGTGGCGTCGACGGCAATCTGCCCCACCGGCTCGGGCCCCGGGGCGCGGCAGGCCACCACCTCAGCGGCAAAGAACTGACCCACCCGCAACTCGGCCGGCTCCCAGCGCACGGCGATCTCGGCGTCGGCGGTCCTGAGGCGCTGGAAGCCTTGTGCGTCGGCCGGGCAGGCGGTGTCGGCTTGCGCCACCGGGACCGCCAGGGCGGCTCCCAGCGCCATGCCAAGCGCAGCAGCCCAGGACGTGGCCGGCAGCCGGCGCCTCATTGCCCCAGCCGCTCCCCCAGCGCCCAGGCGGCGAGCCGTTCGGCGTTGCGGAAGGCGATATTGTCGGCCACGTCGGCGGGCAGCTCGGCAAGCCAGCCGCGCGAGAACTTGGCGTGCTCCACCACGTAGTACCAGCGCTCCGGTGAGGGCGTGTCGGTGCCCACCATGAAGCGGTCGGGGAAGGCGAGCATCACCTGCCTCCAGGCCGGATCGAGGCGGCCGTAGGGCGCGTAGTCGTTGCGGTAGGCGAGATCGGCCCACAGCATCTTGTGCTTGGCGAGCATGGCGCGCACGCTATCGGGCTGGTCGAAGCCCGAGTGCGCCCACAGCACGCGAGCGTCCGGGTCCTGCCTGAAGATGCGCTCCACGGCGTCGGCGTCGGAGTGGGCGTGCAGGAAGATCTTGCGCTCCTTGGCCAGGACCACCAGGCGCCGCATCACGGGGAGGTCAGCATCGGCCCCGAACACGTGGAACTCACCGATGCCGGCGTAGGTGTTGGCCTCGAGGCGGGCCTCCACGTGCGGAACGATGGAAGGATCGCGCACCCAGGTGCCGATTTCGCCACGCCGGCGGTAGGGGCGCAGCACCGGTACCACGAGGTCGGGCGCCGCCTTGTGCAGCATCTGCGTGCCGTCGTCGCTGGAGCTCGATACGAACGCCTTCTTGAGGCCGGCCTGGCGCAGCACCTTGACGGCCTCCGCCGGGGGGATCGGCTCCCACGTGTCGTGGCTGTAGTGGATATGGGCGTCGATGAGGGGGCGCTCGCTTTGCGCAGCGGCCGTGCCAAGTGCGGCGCTCAGGGACCAGATGACGGTGGCGAGGATCGCGGTGCGCATGTGGGTGAACTTTGTGAGGTGCTAGACCTTGCCGGTCTGACACCGTTGCACAACACTCAGCTGGAGCCAAGGTGTCGGCGCTTCCGGGTTTACGACACCATTCCGTTATCGGCAGATATGCGATACCAACGATTGTTGTGCAACGGCGTCTGACCCGCAGGTTCAGACACCTCATGCAGCATCTCGGCCAGGATCTCCGCCGTGTCGGCGAGGCGGGGGCCGGGGCGGTTGAAGTAGGCGTTGCCGTCGGCGAAGTAGACGCGCCCCGCGTGCACGGCGGCAAGGTCGGCCCAGCCGGGCTTGGCCTGGAGCAATGGCAGCTCCTCGAGGCAGCGGGCGAGGTCGTAGCCACAGGGGGCGACGACGATGGCGTCGGGGTCGGCGGCGCGGAGCTCGTCCCACTGCATCCAGTCGGAATGCTCACCTGCGGTGCCGAACAGGTTGTGGCCGCCGGCCGCCTCCACCAGCTCCGGCATCCAGTTGCCGCCGGCCATCAGCGGCTCGACCCACTCGATGAAGGCCACGCGCGGCCTCGGCCGGCCGGCCACGCGGGCTGTGACAGCGGCAATGCGCTCCTGCATCTGTCGGACGAGCGCGTCGCCGGCTTCGGGCGCGTGGAGCGCGTGCGCGACCCTGCGGATGTCAGCGTAGGCATCGGCGAGGGAATCGGGCTTGAGCGAGACGATATGGACGGGGCGGCCCGTCCAGGTGCAGGTGGCGGCCTCCACGTCGGCGAGGCTCACCGCGCACACCTCGCAGTGGTCCTGGGTGAGGATCACGTCGGGGGCGAGGGCGGCGAGCGCGTCGGTGTCGACGCGGTAGACCGAGAGCCCCTGGCGCACGATCTCGCGCACCCTGGCGTCGATCTCGGCGCTGGAGCCCTCCACCTTGAATTTCGGTGCTGTCAGCGCGGGAAGGCGCAGGACCTGGGCCGGAAAGTCGCACTCATGGCTGCGGCCCACCAGACGGCCACCGCAGCCCAGGCCATGCACGATCTCCGTGGCGCTGGCGATGAGGCTGACGATGCGGGGGTGGGTGGTGGGGGGCATGGGTTCTTGCCGGCGATGTGCTTGGTGGATGGGACGATGTAACCTGATAGCGCACTTTCGGTCCAAAAAGAACGGGCCCGCGTTTGTCAGACGTGCACTAGTACGGCAACTGAGAGTCCTTGCGTGGCGATAGCGGATTGTCTACTGCAATCCGCATTGGCATCCAACGTGAGCGGGATCGTCGGCAATTGGAGCAGACCATGGGGATGGGAAGTAGCTCACCTGTCATCGATTCGCAGTATGTCTGGGATGGAGACCACTTGCTTCCCACCGAGGGGGAAGTTGATGTCGAAATCGGAGACCTGTCACTTACGCTTGATCTCCGATTTCCACACGAGAGGCGCTACGCGCTTGGGTTACTGCACGGCCTTCGTAACCCACAAGCGGACATTGATCGCCTGTTGTTTCAAAAGTATGTGCGACGTGGCGATGTTGTGCTTGATGGAGGAGCGAATATCGGAGTCGCATCTGCCGAGATTCTGGCCTGCGGAGCGCGTCACGTCATCTGTGTCGAACCCGAGCATGCGTTGGCGGCACGCTTGAGTGCGTTAAAATTGCGTGCGCAAGAGCGCATGAGCATTTGGCATTGTGCGCTCGGCGCCCGGGCGGGATTTGCTGAACTCTTGCTGTCACAGGTACATAATCAGGGCCATACTATATCACCGGAAATGCTATCCATATTCCCTTCGCTCTTCGATGGAACGCGGCAAAGGGTTGAGGTGAAGACAGTAGACTTCATATTGGCTAACCGACCATCAGATGTCTGGAAGCTCGATGTTGAGGGCGCGGAGGTTGATGTGCTTAAAGGGGCACGCCGAACACTTGAGCGATTGCCGCCGCGCATGATCTTCGTCGAGCTTTACGATCCGTTCGTGGACAAGTTTGTGGCTCTGCTGCCCCAATTCCAGATAAGGCGAGCTGCGCTCACCAAAGCGAACTACGCCCTGGAGCTACTAGAGCAAATTGGCGGTCCACTTGGTCACGAATTTTGTCCGACGAGTCCAACGTACGTATTCACGAGACGCGATTGACGGTTGAGTGCTGGTCCTGCGATAGTTTGGTCTCAAGTGCCTGTATCCGGCACTCCTGGCGTTTGACGATGCTCAGGAGTAGGACTGTGACCCTGTCGTAGGCGACGCCATCGGGCACAGGTTGGCGGCCACGCTTGAGGACTTTTTCTACCACGAGCTTGTCGTCGACTCTTCTCTCTATGATTTCGTAGTCCTCTGCTGCGTAGCCCCAACAGACGAGGCGCGGCTCGATTGTGGCGACCTCCTCGGCTATCAATCCGTACCACGACCACCCTGGATCATCGACCGGACACGACGATCGGTACCACACGGGACGGAGTTTCAGGATATTGTCGGCATAGCTCGGATCCACATCCTCGACGGCGGATTTGTAGCGGACTGACGAAGTGGATCGGAGGAGTTCATTTGCGGGAGAGGAGCCACTGTTTAGCACGGCGTTGGCCGCACTCGCCGTGGTAGCAACTCCAGGGAAGTAAGAGTTTCCGTTCGGTGCAATCTCGAACTGAACGCTCTGGGAACCGATGTTGGCCGGCAGTACCCTGAATCGACCTGAGTTGTCCGCGCCGGAGCGCGCGAACTGCAGGGAACCAATATTGTTGATAGCCAGGCTATTATCCTGAACTGCGAAATCGTGGTTTACTGCAAACCCATCGACCATGTTCCCAGATGTCGTGGCGAGCAATTGGAAACCACCAACCGCAGTGCTCGTGCCGCCGGTCGTTCGTTCTGTCCGTGACGGAGGATACGTCGCGCTCGACACCGCCATCTGCCCCGCGCTCCGCACCACGCCGGTGCCCTTGGGGGAGAGGCGGAGGTCGACGTTGGGGTCGGTGCCTTCGGCGGAGAGCTGGGGGCCGGTGCCGGCGGGGGCGTTGGTCAGGCCGATGTGGTTCACGGCGCTGGCGGCCTTGTGGAGGACGAGCTGAGCGTTGCCGCTGTCATCGGTGAGGCCGGTGGCGTCGTCGAAGGCGATGTGGTGGCCGTTGGCGTCGAGGTCGCCGCCGAGCTGCGGCGTTTGATCCTCCACCACGTTGCTGAGGCTGCCGGCCGCGAATGCGGCCCAGGCGGTGCCGCTCCAGACGTAGAGCCCGTCCTCGTCGGCCACCCAGGCCAGCCAGCCCTCGCGCGGGGCGTAGAATGCCCAGGCGCCATCCTGCCAGGCGGCGATCCGGCCCGCCTGCCCGGCCCAGGCGCCGGTGGGGCTTGCCGCCACGATGTAGCGGGCGCCCTCGGCGGCGGAGCCGGGCGGTGTGCTCAGGTCCTTGTCGAGCACCATCAGCTGGACGACGGCGTCGAGCGCGCGCAGCGCCTCGTTGTGGGTGACGTGCTTCTGGGCCTGGGCGGCCGCGATGTAGGGGAGGCTCAGGTTAGGTGTGGTGTCCATGCCGTCTGGTCCCGTGCCGGTGGTTGCGGCCGTTATTTGAGCACGGCGGCAGTGGGGCGGGGATAAGGTGGTGGGCGATCATCGACCGGCGCGAACCGTCGGACGTCCGATACCTTGACCGGAATCGGTGCAAAGTTGCCCATTGAGATATTTCTGCCGTGTTCCGGGGGTAGTGGCGCAGGGCCATGAAACGATGCCTTGCACTCACGCTTCTGCTTGCCGGCTGCGCCGCGCCCAGCGGCCCGCCGGACCACCCCCTGGTGGGGACCTGGAAGGGCGAGAAGCCGCTGACGCTCAAGACGACGGAATATCAGTTCGGCTCCGAGACCGGCTTCTGGTCGGCCGGCAGCAGCGACTTCCGCTACAAGAAAACGGCCGGCGCCCCCAGCAATGGCTCCCAGGAGCGCTGCGATTTCTCGCTCACCGGCCGCACGCTCGTCATGAGCGGCTGCCGCCTCGCCGGGCGGTACACCCGGACGCCCTGAGTTCCCCCGAGCCGGCGACGACGGATGGGAAATTGCGCTTGCGCGGGCGCAACGTGCCCCGGATACAGCGGGTATGAGGTTCGCCGCGCCGCTGCCGATCGACGCCGTTCTCGACGAGGTGCGTGCCGCCTTGGCAGCGCGCAGCTGTGCCGTTCTGGTCGCGCCACCCGGCGCCGGCAAGACGACCCGTGTGCCGTTGGCGCTGATGGAGGAGAGCTGGCTCGAGGGCCGCAAGATTCTCGTGCTGGAGCCGCGCCGCATCGCCGCCCGGGCTGCGGCCGAGCGCATGGCGCAATCGCTGTCGGAGCCGGTGGGCGAGCGCGTCGGGCTGCGGGCGCGCATGGTCTCCAAGTCGGGGCCCAACACGCGCATCGAGGTCGTCACCGAAGGCGTGTTCACCCGCATGATCCTGGACGACCCGGAGCTCAGCGGCATCGGCGCGGTGCTGCTCGACGAGTTCCACGAGCGCTCGCTCGACGCCGACCTGGGACTGGCTCTCGCGCTCGACTCCCAGCGCGGCTTCCGCGAGGATCTCCGCCTGCTGGCGATGTCGGCGACGCTGGACGGTGCGCGGGTGGCGCAGGTCATCGGCGACCGGGGCGACGCTCCGGTCATCGCCAGCGAGGGCCGGGCCTTCCCGGTGGAGACGCGCTACCTCGGGCGCGATCCGCAGGCCCGCATCGAGGATCAGGTGGCGGACGCGGTGACGCGGGCGCTGCGGGCGGAGACCGGCTCCATCCTCGCCTTCCTGCCCGGCCAGGGCGAGATCCGCCGCGTGGAGGAGCGGCTGGCCGAACGCATCGAGGATCGCAGCATCGTGCTGGCACCCCTCTATGGCGCGATGGACATGAAGGCGCAGGACCTGGCGCTGAAGCCGGCGCCCGCCGGCGTCCGCAAGGTGGTGCTCGCCACCTCCATCGCCGAGACCTCGATCACCATCGAGGGCGTGCGGGTGGTGATCGACAGTGGCCTGGCGCGGGTGCCCCGGTTCGAGCCGGACGTGGGTGTGACACGGCTGGAGACCGTGCGGGTGTCGCGCGCAGCAGCCGATCAGCGGCGCGGCCGCGCCGGCCGGACGGAGCCCGGAGTGTGCTATCGCCTGTGGGACGAGCGGCAGACGCAGAGCCTGGCTGCGTTCGCCGAGCCCGAGATCCGCTCCGCCGACCTGGCCGGGCTGCTGCTCGACTGCGCGGACTGGGGGGCCACCGATCCGCGCACCCTGTCGTGGATCGATCCGCCCTCGACCGCCGCCATCGAGGCGGCGCGCGAGGAGCTGACGCGGCTGCAGGCGCTCGATGCGGATGGCCGAATCACCGCCGTCGGCCGGCGGCTGCGGTCGCTCCCGTTGCCGCCGCGGCTGGCGCGCATGGTGATTGCCGGAGCCGGGCTGGGGCACGCCGCTGAGGCCGCCGAGATCGCCGCGGTGATCGTGGAGCGCGGGCTCGGCGGCAACGATGCCGATCTCGCAGACCGGCTGGACAGGTTCCGCCGCGATCGCTCGCGCCGGGCCGCCGACATGCGACGGCTCGCGACCGGCTGGGCGCGGATGGCGCGTGCGGGCGGGAGACCGTCACACGGGCCGGGTGAGAAAATGGGGCCGCGCGAGAAAACGTCGGCCGCGCGACTGCTGGCGCTCGCCTACCCTGAGCGCATCGGCAAGGCTCGGGGAGCACCCGGCCACTTCCTGCTCGCCAACGGCCGAGGCGCGCATCTCGATCCGGCCCACGCCCTGGCGCGGTCGCCGTTCCTGGTCGCGGCGGAGCTGTCGGGAGCGGCGGCGTCCACGCGTATCCTGCTTGCCGCCGCGGCCGATGAAGCGGAGGTGCTTGCCGCTGCCGGCGAGCGCGTCAGCGAGACGGATGAGATCGAGCTCGACGAGCGCGCGGCGGCGCTGCGGGCGCGCCGGGTGCGCCGGCTCGACGCCATCGTCCTGGCGTCGGCGCCGCGCGCGGTCGCGGCCGGCGAGGAGACCGCGCGGCTGCTCGCGGAGGGCATCGCCAGGCTCGGCGTGAGCCGGCTGCCGTGGAGCAAGGCCCAGCTGCAGCTGCGCGACCGCGTCGCCTTCCTGCGGGCGACCGGAGGAGACGAGTGGCCGGACCTCAGCGATGCCGCACTGGCCGGGACAGCCGCGGCCTGGCTTGCGCCATTCCTCGCCGGCAAGACCAGGCTGTCGGAGATCGGCGCGGACGACCTCGGAGCGGCCCTCGATGCGCTGCTACCCTGGCACCTGAAGCGGCGGCTCGACACCGAGGCGCCGACACATTTCGAGGCGCCCACAGGCAACCGGCACGCCATCGACTACGAAGGCGCCGGCGCGCCCGCACTGCACATCCGCGTGCAGGAGCTGTTCGGGCTCATGCAGCATCCTTCGATTGCCAACGGCAGGCTTCCGCTCACGGTCAACCTGCTCTCGCCGGCGCACCGGCCGATCCAGATCACGCGCGACCTGCCGGGATTCTGGAAGGGCTCGTGGGCGGCCGTCCGGGCCGACATGAAGGGCCGCTACCCACGCCATTCCTGGCCCGATGACCCAGCCTCGGCGGCTCCGACCGCTCGCGCCAAGCCGCGCGGAACATGACCGGGGCCGCACGCGCTACCGCTCCCCGCGGTGCCCGCACCGCCGCCGTCCGCCGACAGTAGGCCGCATACCACCGCCGCAAACGTAGGCTAAAACTCTGGCACCACCTGGGGACGGACGCCACGCCATCCCCGCTAGCATGAGAAGGCGCCTTCATGGCTGAGCCTCGCCTGAGGGCGGAGCGGGTGCTTGTCACCGGCGCCGCAGGCTTCATCGGCTTTCACCTTGTGTCGCGGCTGCTGGCGGCAGGCGCCACCGTGCACGGGGTGGACAATCTCAACGGCTATTACGATGTGCGCCTGAAGCAGGCGCGTCTCACCGAGATCGGAGGGCGGGAGCGCTTCGCCTTCTCCCAGCTCGATGTGACGGACTACGAGGCGCTCGGCGCTCTCTTCGCCGCCGTGCGCCCGGACTGCGTGGTGCACCTGGCGGCGCAGGCGGGGGTGCGCTACTCGCTGGTCAATCCGCGGGCCTACGCCAGCGCCAACGTCGATGGCTTCCTCGCCGTCCTGGAGGCCTGTCGCGCCCATGCCGTGCGCCACCTCATCTATGCCTCGTCCAGCTCGGTCTACGGCGCCAACACCAAGGTGCCGTACCACGAGGACGATCCCGTCCTGGCTCCGGTGTCGCTCTACGCCGCGACCAAGCGGGCCAACGAGCTGATGGCGCAGAGCTATGCCCACCTCTACGGCATTCCCTGCTCGGGGGTGCGCTTCTTCACGGTCTACGGCCCCTGGGGCCGCCCCGACATGGCCTACTACGCGTTCTCCAGGGCGATCCTGGAGGGACGCCCGATCGACGTCTTCAACCACGGCGAGATGCGGCGCGATTTCACCTATATCGACGACGTGGTCGAGGCGCTCGTCCGGCTCATCGATCTTCCTCCCGCAACGGAGGCCGGAGCCGGCGGTGCCGCGGGTGCGCCGCACGCCCTCTACAACATCGGCAACCACACGCCGATCACCCTCAAGCACTTCATAGGCGTGATCGAGGCGGCGCTGGGACGCGAGGCCGAAAAGCGCTACCTGCCAATGCAGCCGGGGGACGTCCCGTCGACCTATGCCGATGTCGGACGACTAATGCGGGCGACGGGCTTTGCTCCGCGCACGACCATTGAGGAGGGCATCCGCCGCTTCGTGGATTGGTTCCGCGCCTATCACGGCTGCTAGCGGACCGACTACGACCCGCCCATGCCTGGCCTCGTTGTCGTTGCGGGCCTGGAGACGCGCATCCAGCGGAGCGCAACCGTCCAACGAGCCGTCCTCCTCCGTATGAGCGAGGATCTGCTCGTACATCTTCGCGTCGCGCAGCCAGCGGCCGTAGGCGTGGATGGCGGCGAGACTGACGCCGTAGATGCCGGCCCGGAACAGGCCGCGCTGGACGTAGTGCTTCAGGAAGTAGAGGGGCAGCGCGAAGAGAACGCGCAGCGCCACCTCCACCCGGCTACGCTTCCACGTTTCCTCCGCCCGGACCGTGCTCACCCGGTTGAGCTTGGACACCACGTGGGACAGATCGCCGAAGGCGTAGTGCAGCAACGGGCTCGCAAGCCGACCGACCTTGACCCCTGCGGGCACCTTGAACTGGTCCCACGCCTTGTGGTCCGGCTGTCGCACCACGCGGCGGTCGTAGAGCTTGTGCCGGCCTCGCACCCCACAGTCATGCCACGGCTTCCCCACCGGCGGCACCGTGACGAGCCGCAGCTCGTAGACCGACCGGGGTGGGGACCCATGCGCGAACAGCGCGCGGATCTCCGTCGCCAGTTCGGGCGATACCACCTCGTCGGCGTCCAGATCGAGCAGGAAGTCGTTGCGGCAATGGTCCTCGCCGAAGCGCTTCTGCCGGCCGTTGCCGAGCCACGCCTGGCCGATGATGCGCGCGCCCATCGCCTCGGCGATGGCAAGGGTGGCATCGGTGGAGCCGCTGTCCACCACCACCACCTCGTCGACGAGGCCGCGCACCGACGCGATCACGGCGCCGATCTTCCGTTCCTCGTTGAGGGTGCGGATGTAGCACGAGACAGGAACGACGCGTTCGTCCATCGCGGTGGCTCCACCAAACCGCGCCCAAACGGCGAACGCAATACACCTCAGCCGACAGGCGGCTCAAACGGGCGGCGGCCCAAACACCAGGACCGCATTCAACCCACCGAATGCAAACGAGTTCGACATGGTATAGGTCACACGCTGCTCGCGCCCGACGTTGGGCACGTAGTCGAGGTCGCAGCCCTCGCCCGGCTCGTCCAGGCCGGCCGTTGGCGGCACCCAGCCCTCGCGCATGGCCTTGATGCAGGCGACAGCCTCGATGCCGCCGCCAGCGCCCAGCGGATGCCCGTGCATCGACTTGGTCGACGAGATGGCGAGCTTATGGGCGTGATCCTTGAAGACCTTCTTGATGGCCTCGGTCTCGTTGGTATCGTTGATCGCGGTCGCCGTGCCGTGCGCATTGAGATAGTCGATCTCGGACGGCGCCAGCTTGGCATCCTCCAGCGCGAGCTTCATGGCCTCGGTGGGTCCCTCGATATCGGGATTGACCATGTCCTTGCTATCGGCCGTCGCGCCGTAGCCGACCAGCTCGGCCAGGATGGTGGCGCCGCGTGCCTTGGCGTGCTCCAGCGATTCGAGCACCAGGATGCCGGCGCCCTCGCCCAGCACGGTGCCGTTGCGCTTCTTGGCGAACGGATAGATGCCCTGCGGCGAGAGCACATGCATGGCCTGCCAGGCCCGCATGGTGCCGTAGTTGATGACCGCTTCGGACGCGCCGGTAACGGCCACATCCACCAGCCCGTGCCGGATATAGTCGCGGCCGATGCCGATGGCATGCGCGGCCGTGGAGCAGGCGCTGCAGGTGGCGAACACCGGCCCCTTCACGCCGAACTCGATGCCCACGTGCGCCGCCGCCGACGAGCCGATGATGCGGATCAGCGTGAGCGGGTTGGTGGCCTTCTTCTTCTTGATGAAGAGGTCGCGGTAGGCATCCTCGACCGCGACCAGACCGGCGCCGCCGGAGCCGATGATGCACGCCACACGATACGGATTCTGGAACGGCCGCTCCAGCCCCGCCATGGTCACCGCCTCGTCCGACGCCGCTGCGGCGAACAGCGAGTAGCGGTCGGCGTGGGGCACCACCTTGTCGCGCTTGAAGTTCCGCAACCGGCCCTTGGCGTCGAAGTCCTTGACCTGGGCCGCGATCTGGATCTTGAGGTCGTGGTGATCGTCCCCTGGCAACTCCAGAGGCCCCACCCCAACCTGTGCGCGACGCATGGCACCCCAGAAATCGGGCACGGTATTGCCGATGGGCGTTACGGCCCCCAACCCCGTAACGACCACGCGGCGCAGTCCGCCAGATCCCGTCATCTAAAATCTTTCGCGTGCGGCGCCGCGTAGCGACGCGAGAAACCCGGATCCCGTCAAGCCTTGGCTGGTGCTGCCGCACCCGAACCCGACTCCGCGATCAGACTGCGGACCCGGTCCACCACCGATCCGACCGTCTTGAAATCGGCCGCTTCCTCGTTGGCGTTGTAGGGAATCTCGATGCCGAAGCTGTCCTCGATGTCGAACACGATCATCGCCAGGTCGAGCGATTCGATCTTGAGGTCGGTCAGTGCTGTGCTGGGCCCGATGTCGTCGCGCGGCTCCTTCATGTGCTTCTTGAGGATTTCGATGATCTTGGTGGCTACTTCGTCCATCTCTCTCTCCCACCGAGCCCAGCTGCGGGGGCGTATCGGGGACCTTTGTCGCGTTAACGATCTTGTGCTCAATCCGGGCGCGCCCGGAAGGTTCGCTCAAGCGTGTCCACATATACGCAAAAAAACAAATAGTCCAGCCAAGGCAATGCCCACTACTGGGGACATGCTGTGCGCTTCCGTGTGGGCTCGCGGGGCGTGACGGAATTGCGACGTGGGATGCATTGGGGATGCGATTTGGGTTGCGACCGGACCGATCTGGTCACCTGCCCAAAAAGCGTGTTCAATGCCGCCAAAGCGCGATTCCAAGGTCCGCAAGCCCTGAATACAGGCCTCAAAAGTGGCGCCGCCGCCCCCTTGCCAAGGGCACGCCCCGCCAGGAGATCACCGCCATGACCGAAGCGGCGGAGGCCCGGACGGACGCAGCGCGACAGAAAGCAGCGCCCCATCCGTGGCTTAACCGTTATCCCAAGGCAGTAGACTGGCACCAGCAATTCAAGCCGCAGTCGGTCTATGCCCTGTTGGATGCCTCTGTGGCCCAACACCGCGACAGGCCCTGCACCAGCTTCTACGGCAAGCGCCTCACCTACCGCGAGGTCGGCGAGCTGGTCGACCGCACGGCCGCCGGCCTGCAGACGCTGGGCGTAACCAAGGGCACCAAGGTGGGCCTTCTCATGCCCAACTGCCCGACCTTCATGATTTACTATTTCGCCATCCTCAAAGCCGGGGGCACGGTCGTCAACTACAACCCGCTTTACGCGCTGGACGAGCTGACCTACCAGGTGCGCGACAGCGACACCGAGCTGATGGTCACCCTGGACCTCAAGGTGCTGTTCGACAAGGTCGAGGCGCTGATGCTCGCCGGCACGCTCAAACGCGCTGTTGTGGCCTCATTCGCTGCCCTCCTGCCCGGCTCCAAGTCCGTTCTGTTCCGGCTCTTCAAGGGCCGGGAGCTCGCCCGTCCTGACAAGTCGCGGGTTGCCTCCGACATCGTTCGCGACGCCGACCTGCTCGCCCTGGCCGGACAGCTCTTGCCGCCACCGATCGACCCGGACAATGACATCGCAGTGCTGCAGTACACGGGAGGCACCACCGGCACCCCCAAGGGTGCGATGCTGAGCCACAGCAATGTGACCGTGAACGCCGCCCAGGCCGTGGCCTGGGGCACCGGCCTTGGCGAGGGCCAGCAGCGGGTGCTGGCCGTGCTGCCGTTCTTCCACGCCTTCGCCATGACGGCGGTCATGAACTTCGGCATCCAGCGAGGCGCCGAGATCGTAATGATGCCGCGCTTCTTCCTGAACGAGGCGATGGAGCTCATCGACAAGACCAGGCCGACCGTGATGCCGGGCGTGCCGACCATGTTCGTCGCCATGCTGGGGCACCCCAAGCTGGCGAGCTTCGACCTCTCCTCGCTCAAGTACTGCGTGTCCGGCGGCGCGCCGCTTCCGATCGAGGTCAAGCAGCGGTTCGAGGCCGTGACTGGATGCAAGGTGGTGGAGGGCTACGGTCTGTCGGAGGCCAGCCCGGTCGTCACCTGCAATCCGCCGGACGGGCCGGTGAAAGCCGGCTCCATCGGTCAGCCACTGCCCGGCACCATCATCTCCCTGCGCGATCTGGCCGATCCTACCATCGAGGTGGCGCCGGGCGAGAAGGGCGAGATCTGCGTCAAGGGCCCACAGGTGATGAAGGGCTACTGGCGCCG
>Ga0075421_100000960_pt1 | contig 32454 bp, 24 predicted proteins | sample SoiMetdeltSBSDD5_FD_75292 | JGI IMG/M metagenome (GOLD analysis project Ga0075421, IMG submission 75292) | Bulk soil microbial communities from a Populus tree surrounding site in Tennessee, USA - Soil MetaG P. deltoides SBSDD5 | ecosystem: Environmental > Terrestrial > Soil > Tree plantation... | reverse complement strand
GAGCGGCCCGACGCCGGCGGGGGTGCCGGTGAGCACGATGTCGCCCGCCTCGAGCGTGATGAAGCGCGAGACGAAGGCGACGAGCTGCACCGGGCCCCAGGCCATCTCGGCGACGCTGCCGCGCTGCCGCTCGACGCCGTTGACGCGGGTGACGACGGTGACTTCCGGGCCCGGCACTCCGAGGCAGATCGCCGGCCCCAGCGGGCAGAAGGTGTCGAACGACTTGCCGCGGGCGAAGGTGCGGTCGCGGTTCTGCAGGTCGCGCGCCGTGACGTCGCAAGCGGCCGTCCAGCCGAAGATCGCCGCCTCCGCGGCCTCCTCGTCGAGGCGGCGCGCCGTCGAGCCGATCACCAGGGCCACCTCGCCCTCGTAGTGGACCTCGGAGCTCTCGGTGGGGAGCACGATCGCCTCGCGCGGCCCGATGAGCGCCGAGACCGCCTTCAAGAACACCAGCGGCTCGGTCGGCATCGGGTTGCCCAGCTCGGCGGCGTGCTCGCGGTAGTTGCGGCCGATGCCGACGATCGTGCGCGGCGCCAGCGGCAGGAGCGGGCGCGCGTACGCGGGGTCGATCGGCTTGCCGAGCTGCCAGCCGCCGGGCGCCGTCTCGAAGGGGTCGGAGTAGAGCGAGCGCAGCGAGTCGGCGTCTTCGCCGGCCGCCCAGCGGCCCTCGGGGCCGAGTCGGTAGAGCAGCATGGCGGCGATTCTATGCGGGGTGGCGCCGATGTCGCCCCCCGGCGCGGGTCACCTCCGGTGGCGCAGCAACCAGAGGAAGAACGGCCCGCCGAGAAGCGCCGTGACGACTCCCACCGGCAGCTCGGCGGGCGCCAGCGCCGTCCGTGCGCCGGCGTCGCAGAGGGCGAGGAACGCGCCGCCGCCGAGGACGCAGGCCGGCACCAGCGCGGCGTGCTCGGCGCCGACGAGCCGGCGCAGCATGTGCGGCACCATGAGGCCGACGAAGCCGACAGGGCCGACCACCGACACCAGCGCGCCCACCGCCAGCGAGTCGACGAGCAGGAGCCCGAGTCGGAGGCGCCCGACGGCCACCCCACGGCTCGCCGCCACCTCCTGGCCGGCGAGCAGCAGGTCGAGGTCCCAGCGGCGGGCGGCGTGGGCGGCGACGCTGAGCACGAGCCAGGGAAGCAGCCAGAGCGCCTCGCGGTAGCCGACGACGGCGAGGCCGCCCATCATCCACCGCACCATGCGCAGCGTGCCGGCGGCGTCGGTCAGGTACTGCAGGAGCAGGATCGCCGCCTGGCAGAGCAGCGCCAGCGCCACCCCGGCGAGGAGCAGGCTGGCGCCGCCTCCGCGGTCGACGCTGTCCTCGCCGCGCCCGAGGGCGATGACGACCGCCGTGGCGGCGAGCGCGCCGGCAAAGGCGGCGAGCGCCGCGAGCGGCAACCCGAGGAACGGGACGCGCGGCGCGAACGTGAAGACGAGGGCGGCGCCGAGCGATGCGCCGCTGGCCACGCCCAGGGTGTAGGGCTCGGCGAGCGCGTTGGCGAAGAGGGTCTGGAGCGAGAGGCCGGAGAGCGCGAGGAGCCCGCCGGCGAAGAGCGCGAGCAGCACCCGCGGTAGCCGCAGCTGCCAGAGAATGGCGCTCGCTGCCGGATCGCCGGAGAGGAGCGCGGCGAGCGAAAGCGGGCGGCTGCCGACGAGCGGAGCGAGCACCGCCACCGCGACCCAGAGGAGGGCGAGGGCCAGGAGCGCGCGTCGCACGCGCGACGGTCCCGGAGCCGCGATGGGGGAAGCGGAGCTCACAGCTCGATCCAGAGCCGCCGCTCGGGTCCGACGCCGGCGGCGCGGAAGGGGGCGCCGTAGAGCGCCTCGAGGCGCTCCGGCGCGAGCACGTCGGCGGGGGCGCCGTCCGCGGCGAGCGCGCCGCCGGCGAGCGCCACGACCCGGGTGGCGAGATGCGCCGCGAGGTTGAGGTCATGGGTGGCGACGACGAGCGTGCGCGGGCCGCGAGCGGGCGCGTCGCGTTGGCGCGCCGCGGCGTGCAGGTCGGCGAGCAGGCGGGCGACGCGTCGCTGGTGCGCGGGGTCGAGGTGCGCCGTCGGCTCGTCGACGAGCCAGCAGTCCCCTCCCTGCACGAGGGCGCCGGCGAGCTGCACGAGCTGTCGCTCGCCACCGGAGAGCGCCGCGATCGGACGCGAGCGCAGCGAAGCTAGGTCGGTGGCGGCGAGCGCGGCGTCGACGAGCGCGCCGTCCTCGGCCGTCGGCCCGCGCCACCCGTCGTGGTGCGCGAAGCGGGCGAGCAGGAGGTAGCGCTCGACGGAGAGCGGCACCTCGACCGGCGGGTGCTGCGGGAGGTAGACGAGGCGCCGCGCGACCTCGCGCCGCGGCGTCGCGGCGAGCTCGCGTCCGCCGAGCGTCACCGCCCCGGCGCTGGGGGCGAGGACCCCGGCGAGGAGCCGCAGGAGCGTCGTCTTGCCGGCACCGTTGGGCCCGACGATCGCCACCGACTCGCCGGCGGCGATTTCGAGGCCGAGCGGGGCGAGCACCTCGCGCCCGCGCTCGCGCCGCGCCACGGCGCGCGCAACGAGCAGCGGTTCTGGCGCGGCCCCAGCGACGGCCGCATCGCCGCCGCGGGCGGGTCGGGTCAAGCCCCGCCCCTACCTTCGGAACCGAGTCCCATCGGATGGTAGAAGCTGGATCGCATCAGTTTCCGACTCTAGAGCGAGACCTGTTCCACCAGCCTTCACTCGGAACGAAGGGGCGGGGCTTGTCCCCGCCCGCCCGATCATCGAGACAGCGCCGCGCGGATCGCCCGGCGCATCTCGCGGTAGAGGATGGGCAGGCGCGGCCCCGGCACGAGCGCCCAGTCGCCGCCGACGACCGCCACCTTGAGGCTCGCCCGTGGCAAGCCGGGGACGCCGCGCCAGTCGGCGCGGAGACCCTCGACCTCGGCTGCGGAGAGGGCGCGCGGGTGCAGCTCGAGGATGACGTCGGGACGGCGGGCAATGACCTCCTCGAGCGACACCTGCGGCCAGGCGAGCGGCGAATCGGCGGCGGCGTTGTCGGCGCCGAGACGGCCGAGCAGCTCGTCGAGGAAGGTGCCGGGCCCGGCGAGGAGGAGCTGCGCGAGCTGGCCCCGTTCGCGCTCGGCGACGAGGAGCACGCGCGGCCGGCGGCCGGGGAGCACGGGCGAGGGTGCAAGCTCGCGCTCGAGCGAGCGCGCGAGCCGCTCGCCCGCTTCCGGCACGCCGGCCCGACGAGCCAGCCGGCGCGCCGAGGCGATCACGTCGGCGACGGTCTCGTGCGGGACCACGATCACCTCCACGCCGAGCGTCGTGAGCCGCTCCCCGAGCTCGCGCTCGCTCGGCAGGAGCACGGCGAGGTCGGGGTGGAGCGCCACCACCGTCTCGAGGCGTGGGTCGAGGAGGCCGCCGATCCGCGGCAGCCGCTTCGTCTCGGCAGGCCACGCCACGTATTCGCCCACCCCGACGACGCGGTCGCCGAGCCCGAGCGCGAAGAGGAGCTCGGCGCTGCTCGGCGCCACGGCGATGATGCGGCGTGGCGCGGCGGCGGGCAGTGCCGTGGCCGCCGGCGCCGCGGCCCGGGCCACCGTCGCGCCGCCGACGGCCGCCGCGACGGCGAGCGCCGAGGCGATCGCCAGCCGCGCGGCCGCGGCGCCCCATCCGGTTGTCACCATCGGAGCCTCACCACTCGACGCGCACTCCGGCGATCACCGTGCGCCCGCTGTCGGGGAAGCCGAGCACCGGCTCGTATTCGCGGTCGAGCACGTTTTCGATCCGAGCATAGGGCGCCAGCCCCGGCCGCAGCTCCCAGCTCCCGGCGAGGTCGACGGTCGCATACGCGGGGTTGTCCGTGTCGGTGTACGGGAACTCCGGAAAGACGTTGACGCGTTCGCCGACCCAGCTCGCGACGGCGGAGAGCACGGCCGGGCCGGGGCGCGCGATCGCCACGAGCTGCGCCGTGCTCTTGGGGCGATTGCGCAGGGGCTTGCCCGTGTCGCGGTCCTCGGCGTCGAGGTGCATGCCGCCCAGGCGGAGCTCGACGTGGCGACCGCGGAAGCGCAGCTCGCCGTCGACGCCGCGGCTCCTCGCACGCCCGACGTTGACGCTCTTGCCGGCGGCGAAGTCGTAGGCGATGAGGTCGCGCTGGCGGCTCTCGAAGGCGGCGACGTCGACGCTCCAGCTCCCGTCCTGCCACGCGAGGCCGAGCTCGGCCGTGCGGCCACGCTCCGGCTGGAGGTCCGGGTTGCCGCTGAACGGGTAGTAGAGGTCGACCAGCGCCGGCGCGCGGAACGACTCGCCGTAGCTCGCCCGCACGCGGAGCGACTCCGTGGCGGCGACGACGACCCCGCCGCGCGGGCTCGTGGCGCCGCCGTAGGCGCTGTTGTCATCACGGCGCACGCCGAGGTCGGCGACGATGCGGCCCCGTTCGAGGTGGACCTCGCCGAAGGCTCCGCCGGTACGCTGGCGGGCGTCGTCGAGGTTGGTGCCGAAGCTGCCGTCGTCGGTGACACGCACGCGCTGCCAGTCGCCGCCTCCCGCCCACCAGCCGCCGTCGAAGCGGTGGCCGGCCACCGCCCGCACGCGGTCGACGCGCGAGTCGGTGTCGCCGCGCTGGAAGCCGAACGGGTCGTCGGGGTCGCGGAAGGCGTTTTCGTAGCGGACCTGCGAGAGCGCGCCGGTCAGCTCCCAGCTCCCCGTGTCGTGGCTCCAGGGCAGCGCCCACTCGCGCTCCTGCCAGGCGATCCGCCGCCGCGGGCTCGGGGTGAAGCCGACGAACGGGATTCCCGTCTCCGAGTCGTTGCCGCGCACGAGCAGCGAAGCTTCGCTGCTCGACGCCGGCGTCCACTGCACGCGTCCGGAGAGCTCGCGCCCGTCGTAGTCGTCGTTGCCGAGGCCGCCGCGCCCCTTGCGGCGGTGTCCGGCGAGCTCGCCGTGCCATGCGCCCTTGCCGCCGCCCGCCGCGAGGGCGACGCGACGGTGGTCGCGCTGGCCGGCCTCGAGGTCGACGCGGATCCCCTCGCGCTTGCCGGTGATCACCTGCACGACGCCGCCCATCGCGCTGCTGCCGTAGAGGGCGCTGAACGGGCCGGGCACGATCTCGATGCGGGTGACCGCGTCGGTCGACAGGAAGGCGAAGTTGTAGGCGTCGGAGAAGGGGTCGTTGAGTGGGATGCCGTTCCAGAGCACGAGCGTCTGGTTGGAGTTGGCGCCGCGCACGAAGAGCGAGGCGGCTTGACCGCGTGGGCCATACGAAGAGGCCTGCACGCCCGGGATGGTGGCGAGCGCGTCGATCGCCGACTCGATCTGACGCGCCGCGAGCTCCTGCCCGTCGACCACGCGCACGGTGGCCGGCACGTCCTCGCGATCTTCGGCGATGGCGGTGGCGGTGACCTCGGTGGTCACCTCGAAGACGGCGGCGTCGCCGTCCCCTGCCGTCGTGGTGGCGTCCTGCGTTTGGGCCCCGGCGCCGGCGCTCCCCGCGACGGCGAGCAGCGCTGCCGCGACGAGCGCGGCGAGCGTGCGTGGGTGGTGGCAACTCATGGCGGTGGTCTCCTCCGCTCCGCCCGGGCGTACGGCGGACGGCGGAGGCGAGCGCCACCGGCCGACCCTCGCACCCCGGAGGAGAGGCTCACCCCCGCCGGCCGGAATAGGTCGGCGGGGCGCGGCGCGACGGGGAGGTCTCCTGGCTCCCGGATCGTCCTACTCCCGGACCTTCCCGCGGCGCTGCCGGAATTGGCAGCGCCCCAGTGGTGTCTCCGGTTTCGTCCCCGGTCACAGTGGCGGGGGCCGCGCCGGTCTCGCACCGGCTTCCGAGGGCCCCGTCGTGCCTGGTTGTCAAGGAAGCTCGCGGTCGGCTTCGGCCGCCGCGCGATCGAAAACCCGAGGTCGAAACGACTCGCGGCCGGAGTGACCGGCCGCGGCGTTGTCAACAGGCAGCCGGATTCCCGGCCGCCGGGGAAGAGTCTATTGCTGTGAGGTCGACGGCGACGGTGGCGTCGCGCCGGCCGGCGTCGGCGTCGTGAACGGCGCGGGAGTCCCCGTGCCGGGCGTCGTGAACGGAGCCGGCGTGCCCGTCGGTGGGCTGAAGCCACCACCGGTGCCGGTGCCGGTGCCGCCGCCTGCCGCACCGAAGCCGCCGTAGCCGCCGCCGAAGCCGACCGGGATGCCGGTGCCCGCCGCGCCCGGCTCGACGAACATGGTGGAGCCGGCCGGCTGCCCCGCGAGCATCTGGAACGGGACCGACTGCTGCTGCAGCATCTGCTGCGTCTGGTCGAGGTCGTTGGGCGCGAAGCCGAGGTCGACGGTGGTGGTGTTGATCACCTTGCCGAAGCCCTTCGTCTCCGACTGCGCGGTGACGTCGGCGATGAGCCCCTGGGGCAGCGCCACCTCGAGGCCGGTCTCGGTCAGGAAGGTCACCATCTTGGGGTCCCAGCTCGCCTGCTTGGGCTGGTAGCGGCTCTCGAAGATGGTGCCGTTGGCGAGCCGGATCGTGTAGACCTCGGCACTGGCCGAGAGTGCGACGAGCAGCGACCCGCAGGCGAGAGCGAGCGGCAGGAAGCGGTGGCGCATGGTCGGGACCTCCAGGAATCTGTGCACGAAGCCGATGCCATCCCGGGAACGAAACTGACGCAAAGTGTACCACATCAACGAGTTCGCGGATCGCACCTTGTGACCGCCCGCACCGCGCCGCGGTGAACGCCTTCGCTGCATGGGCGCTGGTGCGCCTCTACCATCGTCTCTCCGGTCAGCGGAGGGGAGCGGCGATGGTGACCCGGAGCGGGTGGGCCTCGAAGGCTGGGAGGTGGACGAGGCCCGCCCCCGCGCGCAAAGCGCGCTGGGGGAGAGAGGGGGCGCTCGATCGCCCGACCCTCTGGGTCGCGTCGCTCGTGCTGGTCGTCATCGGAGGCTTCGCGTTGGCGAGCGTGTCGGCGGCGCGGGCGCAAGCCGGAGCCACGGCTCCGGCGCGCGGCGGCCTCACCGCCACGCCCACGTTCGCCCCCCCGGCCGGCACTTACGCGGGCTCGACCGCGGTGCGGATCGCCTCGGCCACCCCGGGGGCGCAGATCCGCTTCACCACCAACGGCTCGTCGCCGTCGCGGAAGAACGGCACCGTCTACACGGGGCCGGTGACACTCGGCTCGAGCGTCACCCTGCAGGCGATCGCTTTCTCGTCGGGGCGCAAGGCGAGTTTCGTGGCGACGGGCCGCTACACCATCAACCCGGCGCCGCCACCACCCCCTCCGCCGCCGGGCAACGCCCTGCTGTTCGTCGCCGCGCTCACGCCGCAGTCCGGGGCGCTGACCCTCGGCGCCGGCAACGCCACCTTGCAGCTCGTCGCGGACAAGAGCCGTGGCGCCTTCCGGATGAGCTTCGGCAACCTGACCGGCCCGCTCTCGGGCGCCCACGTGCACGCGCCCGACGGCTCGATCCTCTTCGACATCGACACCGCGCCGGCGCTCGCCGACGGCTCGCGCACCTGGACGATCGTCGACACCGGCACGTGGCCGCGGGCGCAGATCCTCGCCGCCCTCGAAGCAGGCCAGTGTTACGTGAACCTGCACACGGCGCGCTTTCCCAACGGCGAGATCAAGGGGCTCCTGCGCCCGGGCGGCGGCAGCGTGACCTTCACGCCGCCTGCCGCGCCGCCGGCCTTGCCGGGCGGCAAGCCCACGCCGGCCGAGGCGGCGCGCTTCCTCCGCCAGGCGAGCTTCGGCCCCACGCTGGCCGACATCAACGAGGTGCAGAACCGCGGCTACGCCGGCTGGATGTCGGACCAGATGGGCCTGCAGCGCGTCTCGCACGTGGCGTACATCGACGGGCTCCCCGGCGACATCGAGGAGCTGCCGAGCGAGCACGCCCGCGAGTCCATCTGGAAGCAACAGATCCAGGGCAAGGACCAGCTGCGCCAGCGCGTCGCCTTCGCGCTCTCCGAGCTCTTCGTCGTCTCCGACATGGACGACGACCTGACGGGAGCCGAAGGCATCGCGGGCTACATGGACCTGCTCGGGCGGAACGCCTTCGGCAGCTTCCGCACGCTGCTGCAGGACGTCACGCTGTCCCCGGCGATGGGCGTCTACCTCGACATGCTGGGCAACGACCGCGAAGACCTCGCGAGCGGGCGCAACCCCAACGAGAACTACGCCCGCGAGCTCCTGCAGCTCTTCACCGTCGGCCTCTACGCGATGCATCCGGACGGCACGCTCAAGCTGGGAAACGACGGGCTGCCGATCGCCACCTACGACCAGGAGATCGTGCAGGGATTCGCCAAGGTGTTCACCGGTTGGACCTTCGCCGACCAGGACCACGGCGAGGAGTGGCGGTTCGAGTGGCCCGAGGAGCAGTGGCGCAAACCGATGCAGCTCTGGCCCGAGCACCACTCGACGTCGGCGAAGAAGCTCCTCGGCACGACGCTGCCCGGCAGCCAGACCGCGGAGCAGGAGATCGCGGCGGCGCTCGACAACGTCTTCGCGCACCCGAACGTCGGCCCGTTCGTCTGCCGCCACCTGATCCAGCGTCTGGTCACCAGCAACCCGAGCCCGGCCTACGTCTACCGCTGCGGCCAGGCGTTCGCCAACGACGGCAGTGGAGCGCGCGGCAGCCTCGGGGCGGTGGTGCGCGCGATCCTCCTCGACTGGGAGGCCCGCACGCCGGAGGTGCTCGACCAGCGCGGCTTCGGCAAGGTGCGCGAGCCGACGGTGCGCTTCGTCTCGCTCCTGCGAGCGTTGCACGCGAAGCCGCCGAACGATGGCCGCTTCCGCTACTACTGGCTGGGGAGCGCGGAGTGGGGGATCAACCAGGCGCCGCTGCAGTCGCCCACGGTGTTCAACTTCTTCGAGCCCAGCTACGCGCAGTCGGGGCCGATCGCCAATGCCGGCCTCGTCTCGCCCGAGTTCCAGATCACCAACGAGACGAGCGTCTTCGGCACCGCCAACTATCTCGGCGCGGTGATTTTCGACGGCTACGCCGACGACGACACCGAGATCACGTTCGACTGGACGGAGCTGACCAACCCCAACGGCGACGTCGCGTTGCTCGACCGCGTCGATCTGCTCTTCTTCGGCGGCCGCATGTCGGCGGCGACGCGCGCCACCTTCGCCGCGGCGCTGGCCGATCCCGATTTCCCCACCGAGCGGCGCGAGCGCGCGCAGACGCTCGTCTGGTTGGTCGCCCTGTCGCCCGAGTTCGTCGCCGGCCCGTGAGGAGGATGTCGATGGCACCGCGCGCAATCGTCACCGACGACTCACCCGGCGAGGGGCTGACCCGCCGGCGCTTCCTCCGCTCGGCGTGCGCCGCCGTCGGCACCACCGCGCTCGCCAACACCGTGTTCGACCTGCGACGAATCGCCGCGGCGGCCGTAGGGCCGTCCGACTACCGCGCGCTCGTCTGCCTCTTCCAGTACGGCGGCAACGACGGCAACAACATGGTGGTGCCGCGAGGGAGCGAGCACACCGCCTACGCCGTCGCCCGCGGCGGCCTGGCGTTGCCGCAGTCGACGCTGCGTCCGCTCGGCGGCACGACGGCAGACGGCCGGCAGTGGGGTCTGCACCCCTCGATGCCGGGAATCCACGGCCTCTACGGCCAGGGCAAGGCGGCGATCGTCGCCAACGTCGGACCCCTCGTGGCGCCGCTCACGCGGGCACAATACGAGGCGGGGGGCGCGGCGGTACCGCCGCAGCTGTTCTCGCACAGCGATCAGACGATGCACTGGCAGACGTCGCTTCCCGACCAGCCGGCGCGCAGCGGCTGGGGCGGGCGCATCGCCGACCTGATGCACTCCGCGAACGGCAGCTCGCAGCTCTCCATGTCGATGTCGCTCTCGGGCAACAACACCTTCCAGGTGGGCAGCGCGGTCACCCAGTACCAGGTCTCGCCGGACGGCAGCATCGGGCTGGGCGGCTACTACGATGGTAACGACTGGAACCACCCGCCGTCGGTCGCCATCCGCCGGCTGATGGCGCAGAGCTACGGCAACCTCTTCACCCAGGGGTACCGCGACGTCTTCGTGCGCGCGCTCGATCAGGACCGCCTGCTCGCCAGCGCGCTCGAGACGGTGCCGCCGCTCGCCACCACCTTTCCCGACAACGACCTCGGACGCCAGCTCGGGATGGTGGCGCGCCTCATCTCGGCGCGCTCGCCGCTCGGGCTCTCGCGCCAGGTGTTCTTCTGCGCCACCGGCGGCTACGACACCCACGACGAGCAGGTGGGAGCCCAGGCTGCCGTGGGGGCGCACGCCGACCTCCTCGCCGAGCTCGATGAGGCGATGAGCGCCTTCTACGCCGCCACCGTGGAGATGGGTGTCGCCAGCTCGGTGGTCACCTTCACCGCCTCCGACTTCGGGCGCACCTACGCCAGCAACGGCGTCGGCTCCGACCACGGCTGGGGCAACCACCACCTGGTGATGGGCGGCGGCGTGAGCGGCGGGCGGTTCTACGGCGACATGCCGGTGCTGAGCGTCGACGGCCCCGACGACGCGGGAGAGGGGCGGTGGATCCCGACCACCGCGGTGGACGAATACGCGGCGACGCTCGCCCGCTGGTTCGGCGTCGCGAACGGCGATCTGCCGCTGGTGCTGCCGAACCTCGGCCGCTTCCGGCACCCCGACCTCGGGTTCCTGGGCTAGCTAGCAGCCTGGCAGGCCCTGCCGAACACCGCAGGGCATCGAATGCACGGGCGAGTGGTGGGAAGATGGCTGCAGTCGCCGCGGCGACCGCCGACCGGCGCAGGAAACCGCCCCGTCCGGGTGTTGCACCAGGAAAAGGAGGCCCGAAGATGCAGCGGAGACACACGATCGCCCTCGCCCTGGCCACACTGCTGATGGTCCCGGCGCTCGCCCAGGCGGCGCGCGGCGGCGGCCGCCCCTCGCCCCAGGAGATCCTGCACAGCCCACGGCTGCTCGCCAGGTACCTGAACCTGACTCCCGCGCAGGTCACGCAGTCCGAGGCGCTCTTCCAGGCCCTCGCCAGCTCCCTGCGGACCCTCCACGAGCAGGAGAAGGCGGTGCGCGACCAGCTCGCCGCCGAGCTCGGCAAGCCGAGCCCGGACGCCTGCACGGCCGGCGGCTTCGTGGTGCGGCTCGACGCGCTCTACGAGCAGGCCGAGGCCGCGGCGCGTACCTTCGACACCGCGTTCTCGGCGATCCTCACCCCGGAGCAGCTCGCCAAGTACAACGCGCTCAAGGAGCTCGCCCACCTGGGCGGACGCGACTGAGGCGGCGATGACGTGGCCGGCGGGCGCTCTTCGCGCCCGCCGCGCCCGCGTCAGCTACCAGACGAACGCGTAGCCGACCTTGAAGAAGACCGTGCGGTCGGTCTGGTCGAGGCGCACGCTCTCTTGCCCGGCGCCGAAGTAGTTGTCCGAGTAGCCGAGGAAGAGCACCGTCTGCGGGTTGAGCTTGTACGAGAAGAGGAGCTGGTTGAAGAGAGTGTTCGTCTCGCGGTCGACGGGGAAGGTGTAGCGCTCCCGCGTCGCCTGGAAGCTCTCGTATTGGGTGATCAGCCGCACGAACGTGCGCACGTTGATCTGGTAGGTGCTGCGCAGCTCGGTCAGGTCGTCGCGGTAGAGGCGGCCGCCGCCGGCCTCGAGCGTCTCGTAGAAGTGGGTGAGGTCGAGCTTGAGGTGGCGCCCGGGCTCGAGCCGCACGTTGGGGATGAGCCGCAGGATTCGCCCCTGCCGCACGTTGGCGAGGTCGATCTCCTGGCCGACCCGCCCCGAGAGGCTCAGGTAGACCCACGAGTTGAGCTGCAGGCTGCCGTTGAAGTTGAGGAAGTTGCGGTCGATCACCTTGCCGCGGTAGTAGCTGGGGCCGAGGCCGAGGTAGAAGCCCAGCTCCGACTGCTTCTTGCCGCTGATGTAGAGGTACGGCGCGACCTGGCGCTGGAGCGGGTTGTCTTCGTGGTCGTAGTTGAACGTCGTCTCGGCGCCGTAGGTGATGCGGCTCCACCAGCGCTTGCCGTCGTCGGCGTAGCGATAGCGCTCGTGGAAGGCGTAGACCTTGCGGTAGTCGACCTGCGGGATGAAGCCGAGGTCGGCGCGGAACTCCTCGCTGACCTCGTTGTACATGAAGTAGCCCGTCCAGTTCCGGTTCTGTTGCTGGTAGACGGCGCGCACCGCGAACCCCTCGAGATCGTCGGTGGGCTGGTCGAACGCCCGTGCGAGGGAGAGCGGGTAGCGCGTTTGCGAGCCGAGGACCTCGATGCGGACCGCCGTCCCCTCGCCGAACCGCTGGAGCGTGTCGATTCCGATCACGCGGTTCCGGTAGTCGCCGCCCTCGCGGCTGGTGAAGAGGCCGCCGATCGCCGAGGAGCCGCGCAGGTCGCGTCGGTAGCGCAGGATCGACGAGGTGTTGCGCTGGTCGAGCGAGGTGAGCCGCGAGCCCTGGCTGCCGGGGATGAGCAGGTTGGTGATCGTGTCGCGGGCGGAGATGAGCCCGAAGGCGTTGCCGCCCTCCTTGCCGGTCACCTTCACGCCCCACGCGGGGTCGGCGATGTTCCGCGTGTAGATCGCCTGGATCCGCGTGTCGAAGAGGTCGGCCCCTTCGAGGAAGAACGGCCGCTTCTCCGGGAAGAAGAGCGCGAACTGGGTGTTGACGTCGAGCTGCGCCGCGTCGGCCTCGACCTGCGAGAAGTCGGGGTTGATGGTGGCGTTGAGGGTGATCGCGGGAGTGACCCCCCAGCGCCCGGTGATCCCCGGGTCGACCTTGGTCTCGCGCTCGAAGTCGCCCGCGCCGCCGTCGCGGCTCTCGGTGCCGCGGGCGGTGAGCGTGGGATCGACCTCGATGTTGCGGCCGGGCGTGATGCCCTCGAAGCCGACGAGCTTCGACTCGTGGCAGAGGTAGCAGTTGCTGCCGCGTGGAAGTTTGTTGAGGCCGAAGCGGCGCCGGGTGTCGCGCGGCCAGATGCGCAGGGCGTCGATGCCCCACGTCTGCGGGCCGCTCGCGCGCGGGAAGCGGAGGGAGGAGAACGGGATCGCCATCTCGGCCTCGTAGCCGCCGCCGGTGACGCGGCCCGCCGAGGCCCACAGCGCGTCCCAGGACTCGTCTTCGCCGCCGGTGGCGTCGTTCTGGAAGAGGTCGAGCTGCACGCCCAGCGGGTTGACGAAGAACTCGAAGGCGCGGCGCTCGTCGTTGAAGGTATCGAGGACGACGCCCGCGAAGTCGTCGCGGTAGGCGTTGTCGCGGTCGCGCACTCGGGCGTAGATCTTCTCCGGCTCGGGGTCCTGGGCGCGGATCGCGACGTAGAGGTTGCGGTCGTCGTAGGTGATCCACATCTCGGTCTTGACCGGCGGCGGCGCGTTCTCCGCGGGGAAGGTCTCGTAGTCGAGCGTGAACGTGGCGGCGGCCTGCCACGGCGCCTCGTCGAGCACGCCGTCGACGGTGATGGCAGCCGTCGTCGGGTGGACCCCGTAGGTGCGCTTGGGCTCATCAGGGGGTTCGGGGGCCGGGGCGGGTGCCTCTGCGGGTGCCGGCACTGCCGGCGGGGGCTCCTGGGCCCGCATCGGGCCTCCAGCCCCGCCGAGCACGCTGGCCCAGCCCAGGGCGAGGCCCACGATCCACGTCGATCCCGAAGCCGCTGCTGCCTGTCGTGTCACGCATTCCCTCCCGGTTCGAGCGGTCCGTCGACCCGCGCTCCCCCCTTCTACTGCCTCGAGCCGAAAAGGTTGCCTCGCGACCGGATTTGCGGGTTCGCACCACGAATTCGCGGGTTGGCGCCCGCCAGCGATGTCGGGCACAATGCCGGCCGTCCGCCCGGGAGCTTACGAAGGAGCCGCCATGGCCTGCGATCCCGCCTTGCTGCGAGAGGTGGAGCTCTTCCGGCTCCTCGACGACGACGACCGGGCCGCGCTGGCGCAGCTCGTCGACCTGGTGTCGGTGGAGGCCGGCCACACGCTCTTCGAGGTCGGCGACCCGGGCGAGGCGCTCTACGTGGTGGCGAGCGGCGAGGTCGAGCTTTCGGTCAAGGACTACGCGGGGCAGCAGATCGTGCTCATGGTCTCGGCGCCAGGGGACGTCTTCGGCGAGCTCTCGCTGCTCGACTCGGGCTCGCGCACGGCCACCGCGACGGCGCTCGCGCCGAGCGAGCTCATCGAGGTGGGCCGCGACGACCTGCTGCGTCTCGTGCAGCGCCACCCCGACGCGGCGATCAGCCTGCTCGGCGCCATGGCGTCGATGACCCGCCGCGCCGACGAGGTGCTGCGCACCCGCGTCTCGCGCAACGTCAACGACGAGGTGGCGGAGACGATGACGCCGCTCCAGCGCTTCGCCGACCTGATGGCGGCGTTTTCGGGCAGCATGGTCTTCCTGATCGTCCACGCCGCCTGGTTCGGCACCTGGGTGGCGGTGAACACCCTCCCGCTCGGGCTGCCGCAGTTCGATCCGTTTCCGTTCGGTCTGCTGACGATGATCGTCTCGCTCGAGGCGATCTTCCTCGCCTGCCTCGTGCTCATCAGCCAGAACCGCCAGGTGGAGAAGGACCGCGTGCGCTCCGACATCGAATACGACGTCAACGTCAAGGCCGAGCTGGGAGTGGCGCAGCTCCACGAGAAGGCCGACCGCATCTACGAGCAGATGGCGGCGCGCCTGGCGCAGATCGAGAAGCGGCTGGAGAAGGTCGCCGGCGCGGGCGGCCGCTGAGGCTCAGCGCGGCCGCGGTGTCGGTGCGGGTGCTGGTCCAGGGGGCGCCGGTGGCGATGGCGGCGCCGGTGGCGGGCGCACGACGGCGCCGCCCTTGACGACGAGCATCACGCGCCCGAGCGCGGCGGGGTCGGCGAGCGGATCGCCGTCGACGGCGAGCAGGTCCGCGAAGTGTCCGGGTGCGAGCGAGCCGACGCGGTCACTCCAGCCGAGCATCGCCGCCGCGCGCACCGTCGCCGCCTGGAGGGCCGCGAGCGGCGTCATGCCGAGCTCGACGAGGGCGGCGACCTCGCGGGCGTTGAGCCCGTGCGGGATGACCGTGGCGTCGGTGCCGAGCGCGACCGGGACGCCGAGGGCGATCGCCCGGCTCTGGCGTTCGCGTACCTTCGCCGCCGCGGCGGCGGCGCGCTCGAGGTTGGCGGCGGGGGCACCGCCGGCGGCAGCTTGCTCGCGCCTCCAGCGCAGGCGGTAGAAGGTGGGCACGAGCCACGTCCCGCGCTCCACCATCAACCGCGCCGCCGCCTCGTCGAGCAGCGCGCCGTGCTCGATCGAATCGACGCCGGCGCGCACCGCCGTCGAAACCGCCGCCGGCCCCTGCGCGTGCGCCGCGACCTTCATTCCGAGACGGTGCGCTTCGGCGACGATCGCGGCGAGCGTGTCCGCCGGCACTTCCACGCTGGTCTCGTCGTCGGGGCCGGGCACCACGCCGCCGCCGGCGCAGATCTTCACCCACGAGGCTCCCGCCCTGGCGAGCCGCTGCACGTGCGCGAGCGCCTCTTCGCGCGTCGCGAACACGCCCTCGCCGGGGAACACCTGCGCGCACACCCCACCGGCGAACCCGAGCGGCGCCCCGACGGCGATGACACGCGGCCCGACGATCTCGCCGTGCTCGATGGCGTCGCGCAGCACGAGGTCGGCGCCCCCCGGAGCGCCGCAGCTCCGCACGGTGGTGAAGCCCGCCTCCAGCGTGACGCGTGCCGCCTCGCGTGTCGCCTCGGTGCGGCCGTCGTCCCAGGTGAGGTGGACGTGGGCGTCGATGAGCCCGGGGAGGAGGGTCGCGCCCGGCAGGTCGACGACGTCAGCGCCCGCCGGAACGGCGATGCCGGCGACCGGACCGACGGCAGTGATCTGCGGGCCGTCGGCGCGGAGCGCCCAGCCCGTGTGAACCGCGCCGGTCTCGACCTCGAGCAACCGGCCGGGTCGTACGATCAACACCGGAGGTCGCACGATCAACACCGGGACCGTCGGCGCGACCGTGGGCGGGACCGCGGGCGCAGAGCGGGCCTTGGCCGCGGCGCCCGTCGCCACGACCGAAACAACGATCAACAGGCAAGCGGCGACCGTGATCTTGCGCATGCGTCGTGGTACGGCGCACGGTGCCGCGGGTTGCGTTGGGAGGGGGTCAGACCTTGCCGGCCAACAGCCCGTCGACCATGTCCGTGCCGAGCCACCGCCCGGCGATCATCGCTGCGAGGTCGTCACGGTCCTCGTAGCGCTCGAGCCGAACCATCAGGTCGGCCAGGAGCGCGAGCCGGCGGAGCGCCGGCTCAACGGCGATCAACCTGTCGACGAGCTTCCCTTTCGTGACGTCGTCGGCCTCCAGCCACTCCGTGGCGATCGCCTGGCTCTCCTCCTCCGTGGCGAGGAAACCCGGGAAGAGCATGCTCGCGGTCGTTGGCCCCTTGTCGTTCATGGCGTCCGATCATCGGTCAAATCCGAGGTCTTCGGCAACTGCCGCTGCGGCCCCGGCCGGTCGCGCCAGACGTCGAGCTCAGGGCGCGAGGCGCCAGGTCGGGTCGGGTCAGGAGGTTGGTGGGGCAGGAAACCGAGTGGTGCGCCCGAGAGGATTCGAACCTCTGACCTACAGCTCCGGAGGCTGTCGCTCTATCCAGCTGAGCTACGGGCGCGCAAAGAACCTGGAGACGATATTTGGGGTGAGCGAAGGGGATCGAACCCTCAACCACCGGAGCCACAGTCCGGCGCTCTACCAATTGAGCTACGCTCACCATCGAACCTGCAAAGAAAGTTTCGATTCGGGAACAACTCGGGGATCGGGTCGTGAGGTGGCCTGCCTGGAGGGATTCGAACCCCCGACCCGCGGCTTAGAAGGCCGCCGCTCTATCCATCTGAGCTACAGGCAGCCGTCCTGAGAGAGAAACCCACGCCGGCGGCCTTGAGATCGGGGCGCCCAGATTTGAACTGAGGACCCCCTGCGCCCAAGGCAGGTGCGCTACCAGGCTGCGCTACGCCCCGTCAGAGCCCCCGAAGCGGCAGCGAAGTCTAAGGCCTGCCAGAAGCGAGTGTCAAACCGTGTCGGCTCAAAGAAAAAGAGCCTCCCCGAGGGGGGAGGCTCCGAGGGAGCCTGTGGCGAGCCGGGTTCTCCAGAGGCTCGCCGAAGATCGGCCTACCAGTTGAAGCTGACGCTGCCGAGGGCGCGACGGCCGAGCAGGTCGCCGCCGAAGCTCTCCCAGTGCTCGTTCTCGAGCGCGTTGCTGACGCTGATGCCGAGCACCACGTGGTCGCCGACGTGGAAGTTGGCGCCGACGTCGACCACCTCGTAGCTCGGCACGTCGCCGACGAAGGGCCCGACCGCCCAGCGGAAGCCGTCGACCCAGCGCACGCCGGTGTTGAAGTCCCAGCGGCTGCCGACGTAGCCCAGCGTGGCGCTCGCCTGGTTCTCCGGCGCGTTCGGTAGCAGCAGATCGCGCTCGTTGCTTCTCTTGATCTCGAAGTCGAACCAGTTGTAGTTGAAGCCCGCGGTCCAGTGGTCGGTCACGTAGTAGTTGACGCCGAGCTCGATGCCTTGCGTGTCGGCGCGGCCGGCGTTTGCGTAGGAGACGACGATCGTCGGCTGACCACCGATGCTGGTAAGGCCGGCGCGGTTGGCGCCGAGAAGGGCCAGCGCGCCGTTAATCTGGGCCACCAGCGTCGGGGGCAGCCCGCTCGGCGGCTGATAGGTGGGGAACGCCGGGTTGACACCCGGCAGCAGGTCGGTGACGAAGTTCTCGAGCTGGCTGTTGTAGTAGTCGAGCGTCACGTACGTCTTGCCGCCGAGGATGCCGCTGTAGCCGACTTCCCAGGTCTTGATCTTCTCGACCTGGAGATTGTTGTTGCCGAGCGCGCGCAACGGGATGAGCCCCAGCCGGAGGTCGACCCCTGTAGCCGCGAGCACGGCTGCGTTGAGCGGTGCGAAGCTCGCGATGGGCGCTCCGCCCGGCGCGGAGAGGAAGAGCTCCGAGTAGTTGGGCGACTGGAACGCCTGGTTGTACGAGAGGCGGATCGTCTGGTTCGCCGTCGGCGCGATGACGAACGCGAGCTTCGGCGAGAACTCGGCGTCGTGCAGGTCGCTGTCGTCGTAGCGCCCGGCGGCCACCACCTTGAACTTCGGCGTGAAGGAGTACTCGACCTGGGTGTATGCGGCCTGGCGCTCGGTCCCCACCGGGTTGAACTGCGTGAGGGTCGAGACGCCGGCGGCGTTGCGGGTGTCGATCTCCTCATCTTTGTAGGAGACGCCCGCGATGACCTGCCCCTTGGATTGGGCGAAGCCGAAGTTGGCCTGCACCTCGCCGGCCCACGAGGTCTCGTCGAGCACCAGGTTGGCGCCTGAGGCGAGCGCCGTCTGCTTCGGCGCGTCGCGCTTGTTGTAGTAGCCGAGGACGTTGAAGTGCTGCGAGCTGAAGTTGGCGCGGCCCCACGGACGGTCCTGCTCGAGGATCTGCACGCGGCCGATGCCGGTCTGGATCACCGGGCCCTCGCCGCTCGCGGTGCCGCCTTCGAGGGTCAGGAAGCGCTCGCCGAAGTAGTGGTCGAAGCGGATGCCGGCCTGCCAGAGCCGGTCGTCGTTGCGCGGCAGCGGCACCGCTTCCGGGCGCTGGAAGCAGTTCCGGTCCGGCGAGTTCGGCTCGGTGAGCCCGGCGCAGAAGCGGCTGTATTCGACTCCGGTCGCCGCCGTGCGCGACTGGTACCAGTCGTCGCTCGCGGTATAGCTGCCGGTGAGCTTCAAGTAGTTGGCGTCCGAGAGGGCGCCGGCCCACCGCACGTCAGCGCGCCGGGTGGCGAGCTCGCCGACGGTCAGCTTGGCCGAGCCACCCTGGCTGTAGCGGGGCTGCTTGGTGGTGAGGTTGAGCACGCCGTTGAAGGCGTTGGTCCCGTAGAGAGCGGCGCTCGGGCCGCGCACCATCTCGACGCTGGCGATGTCGCCCATCGCCGACATCGACGGCCAGTCGGTCGACATGAGGAACGGCACGCTCGGGTCGCGGCCGTCGATGAGCGCCGGCACGCGGCGGTTGAGCGAGCTGTTGAAGCCGCGGGTGTTGAGGTTGAAGTCGTAGAGGCCGCTCTGGGTGAGCTCGACGCCGGGCGTGAACTCGAGCACCTTGGCGAGCTGGCCGTGCGCGGACTCGCGCTCGAGCTCCTGCTCGGAGACGACGGTGATCGCGGCCGGCGCCTCGACGATGCGCTCGCGGCGGCGCGACGCGGAGTAGACGGTGATCGTCTCGGCGTAGCTGACGTCCCAGTCGACCTTCTTGTCGAGCGTGGCGGTGCTCCCGGACTGGATGTCGACGTCCGCGTTCTGCGAGTTGTCACCTAGCGAGAAGGTGACGCTGTATTTGCCGGGCGGCAGGCCGGTCAGGACGTAGCGGCCGTTGTCGTCCGTGATCTCGGCCATCGCCACCTCGTTGATGACGACGGTGACGCCGGAGATCGGCTTGTCGCCGGGTCCGGTGACGGTGCCGGACAGCTGGCCGGTGCCTTGCGCCTGGGCCCATGCGGGCAGCAGCGCGAGCAACAATGCCGTGAGCAGTAGGCGCTTCGGGGTCATCGGTGAGGCCTCCTGGGGGCTGGGCGCGCAGGACGACCCCGGGCCGCGGGAGAGGGCAAGCCCAGCCACCGCCGCCCAGTCGTCGCGTGCTCTGCGCTTGTTTGTGCAGTGACTTATAGCACAGAAATGAGGCGGAGAAGTCAGGTGGCTCAGGCGAAGATCTGCGGCACCTGCGGGGTCGCTGCCTCGCCGGTTTCGACGACGCGGCCCTTGCCGTCCACGTACCTGCCGCGACCCGTGTGCAGCAGGCAGCAGTTGCGGCCGAGCCGCTTGGCCTCGTACAGAGCGCTGTCGGCGACCTGCAGCAGCTCCTCGGCCGTGCGGCTGGGCACCTCGGGATAAGCCGCGATCCCCGCCGACACCGAAAGCGGCAGGCGCTCACCGTCGTGCTCGACGCGGAGCTCCTCGACCTGGCCGCGCAGCCGCTCGACGATCGCCAGCGCCGCCTCGCCGCCGAGGCCGTCGAAGAGAAGCGTGAACTCCTCGCCGCCGTAGCGGGCGCAGAGGTCGTTGTCGCGCACGTGGCGGCGCAGCACCTCGGCGACGGCGACCAGGGCACGGTCGCCGGAGGCGTGACCGTAGCGGTCGTTGATGCGCTTGAAGAAGTCGAGGTCGAGCAGCGCCACCGCGATGGGGTTGCCGGTCTCGCGGCTGGTCTCGAGCGCGGCGCGCAGCCGGACGTCGAGCACCCGCCGCAGCGCCACGCCGGTGAGCGGGTCCTGGTGCGCCTGGGTGTCGAGCACTGCCCGGTGGACGAGGCCGGCGAGCTGGGGGAGGAGCTGCTCGAAGAGCGGCGTCGGGTCGTTGCCGCCGCCTCCGCGCAGCCGTCGCGGGTCGCACCAGAGCGTGAGGCGGGCGAGCTCGATTCCGCCCGAGAGCAGGCGGCGCTCGAGGAGGTGCCAGTCGGCGCGGCGGTGGAGGCCGGGCAGCGGCGGAGGATGCGACGGCACCCGCGGCCATCCTTCGCGCAGCCTGCCGTCGGGGCCGGCGTGCCAGCTCCCGCCCGTCGTCGCCGGCGCCGTCACCTCGAGGTGGAACCAGGAGAGCGGCAGCACCTGCCGGCATTCCTGGAGGACGCGCATGGCGACGTCGGCGGTGGCCGAGGGGCTGGCCACCAGCCTCTCCCCGGCGCGCCCGAGCTGCTCGAACGCGGCACGCCCGCTCTCCGCGCGGCGGCGCAGATGTCGCTGCCGCGCCGCCTCGGCGGCGAGGGCGGCGGTGGCGACGAGGAGCGCGACGGCGAGCTCCCAGCCCGCGCGCCGCCAGACCTGCAGCAGCATGAGGCCAACCACCCAACCGCCGAGGTCGACGGCGAGGCCGCCGAGCGGTCGCCACCAGCCGTCGGGGAGCGCCAGGCTAGTGAGCCTCCTCTGCGCGAGCGGCACCGCGGCCAGCACGGCGACCCAGGTGACCGCCGCGAGAGCACCGCGAGCGAGAGGCTGCTCGAGCAGCGACCAGGCGCCTGCCGCAGCCGCACCGGCGACGGCGTGCACGGCGGCGTCCTCGAGGGCGCGGCGCGTGCGCGAGCGCGACGAGCGACGCTCGCCGGGCGCCGGCGGCACGAGGCCGGCGATCGCGCTCGCCGCGGTCGCCAGCACGGTGGCGCTCCCCCAGCCGAGAAGCGCACGGCCGAGCGGCAGCGCCGCGGTGCCGGCACCGAGCCCGATCCCCGCGGGGCGGTAGAGCGACGCGATGGCGGCCGCGGCGAGGAGCAGCAGCAGGCGGCCGAGCGACGCACCGTCGTGGGGCAGCGCGCGCACGGCGCCGAGCAGCACCAGGGCGCCCACGGCGGGCAAGATGAACGGCGCGAGCCGGGTGAGCGGCGGGGCAGGCATCCGCGATGAGGGGCGGCCGTCGGCATGCTACGCTGCCGCCCCCGCCGAGGCAACGACCACCGCCTCCGCGGCGCGAAGCCTCCCGCGCTCCCGTCGGTCGCCGTCGCAGGCCTCGCACTCGGCCCGCACCGCTCGTCATCCTGTCGCATTCCGTCGTCCCAGCTCGCCAGGTCCGTGCCGCCCACCGCCGCTCCCCAGCCCGCCGTCGCGCAACCGGCCGTCGCGCCCGAACGCCTCGACCAGGGCGTTCCGCCCGCAGAGGCCGAGGCGGCGCTACGCGACCTCGAGCGGGTCTATCGCGTGCTGCTCGCCGGAGGCCGCGAGCTACGCCGTCTCGTCCTCTCGGCGCTGGCGCGGAGCGGGGATTCCACGCCCAATCCCTGGTGCCTCGACCTCGGCTGCGGCGGGGGCCACGTCGCCGCCGACCTGGTCCGCGACGCGCGGCGCCGCGGCAGGACGCTCAAGGTCATCGGCGTCGACGCCAAGCTCTCGCACCTCCTCGTCGGCCGGCGCCGCGGCTCGCCGCAGCTGCCGGTGGTCGCCCTCGCCGGGGCGTTGCCGGTTCGCGACGGCGCGCTCGCCTGCTCCTTCTCGCACCTCTTCTTCCACCACTTCGACGAGGCCGGCAACCGCCGGGTGCTCGGCGAGATGCGGCGGGTGGCGGCCATCGTGGTCGTCGTCGACCTGCGGCCCAGCCGCTTCGCGCGCTGGCTGGTGCGCCCCGGCCTGCGCCTCCTGCGGCTCGGCCCTGTTGCGTACCACGATGGCGTCACCTCGGTGGTGCGTAGCTACGGCCTCGATGCGGTCGCCGCGACGGTCGCCGGCATGCCGGTGCTCGAGATGCGCAAGAGCTTCCCCTTCCGCTGGGTCCTGGTGCTGGCAGGCGGCTCGGCCGCCTGTTGACGGACTCAGCGGCTCGGCCGCCCCGTCAAGCGGCACGACGACGCGGTAGCCCTCCCTGTTAACGGCAGCCGCCGCGTGGCGTTCTGCTAGCGACGGTGCCGCTTTGGAACCGGGCCAGCCGGCCCCTCGTAGGAAGGGCCACCGGGGGGAACGAACATGGGCAGCCTCTTACGCAATCTGGTTCAGGGTGCACGTCTGCTGCGCAAGCAGCCCGGGTTCACCGGGCTCGCGGTGCTGGTGCTGGCGCTGGGCATCGGCGCCAACAGCGCCATGTTCAGCCTCGTCAACGCGCTGCTCTTCAAGCGGCTCGAAGTGAACGATCCCGAGGCGCTCGTCGGCTGCTACAGCCGGAGCGTCGTGCGACCCGACAGCTACCGCGCCTTCTCCTACGCCGAATACGCCGACGTGCGCGCGCACAACACGGTGTTCAGCGAGCTCCTCGCGCACAACCTCAGCATGGTCGGCCTCGGCGAGGGGGACTCCACCAAGCGCGTGTTCGCCGACACCGTCTCGTCGAACTACTTCGACACCTTCGGCGTCGCCATGTTCCGCGGCCGTTCGTTCACCGCCGCGGAGGAGAAGCCGGGCAGCGCCATCCCAGTGGTCATCGTCAGCCACCTGTTCTGGCGCCGCTCGCCCGAGCGCGACCTGCTCGGCAAGACGTTGCGGATCAACGGGCGCGAGCTCACGGTGGTGGGCGTCGCTCCACCCGGGTTCACCGGCACCTCGGCGATGGTGAGCCCCGCGCTGTACCTGCCGTTCGGCATGTACGAAGCGGTGATGAACGACTTCGACAGCGAGCGCCTCACCCTCGCCGATCCCCGCAACCGCAATCTCATCCTGGTGGGGCGGCTCCGTGCCGGGCTCGACGCGGAGACGGTCGACCGGCGGCTCGCCGCCATGGCGGCGCCGATGCAGCAGGGCGTGACGCGCGACGAGCAGCAGACCATGGTGGCGCGGAAGCTCTCCCGCGTGAGCATCTCCACGTCGCCGCAGACCGACGAAGGGCTGCGGGTGCCCTCGATCCTCCTGCTCTCGCTCTCGACGGTGGTGCTGCTCGTCGCCTCGCTGAACATCGCCAACATGATGCTGGCGCGGGGCGCCGCGCGGCGGCGCGAGATCGCCATCCGGCTCTCGCTCGGCGCTCGCCGCGGCAGCATCCTCGGCCAGCTCGTCGTCGAAGGGCTGCTATTGGCGCTGATCGGTGGTGCCGGCGGCTTGCTGGTGGCGGCGTGGAGCACCACCGTGCTGGCGCGCTCGCTCGCCCTGCTGGCGCCGTTCGACCTGGCGGTGAGCGCGGTGCCCGACGCGCGGGTGCTCGCCGCCACCGCCGGCTTCTGTCTCCTCTCCACGCTGCTCTTCGCCCTCGGGCCCGCGTGGAACCTGTCGCGTCCCGACGTCGCGGCCGATCTCAAGGCGGGCCAGCAGGAGGCGGGCCGCAAGGGCCGGCCGCGCCGCCTGCTGGCGCGCCGCAACCTGCTGGTCATGGGGCAGCTCGGCCTGTCGCTGATGCTGCTCTCGACGGCGGGGTTGTTCGTGCGCGGCTCGCTCAAGGCGGCGAGCGTCGATCCCGGCTTCCACCTCTCCAACGCCGCGATCGTCGAGATCGATCCGGGCCTGGCGGGGTACGACCCGGCACGGGGCCGGCTGCTCACGGAGCGGGTCGTCGAGCGCCTCCGCGCCCTGCCGGGGGTGGAGTCGGCGGCGGTCGCGGCCACGGTTCCGTTCGGGATGATCTCGCTCGGCCGCGACCTGCAGCGCGCCAGCGACCCGGCGAGCGACGCCGCCGACCCCGCCAAGCGGGCGGGGGTCGTCGCCAGCGACTACAACATCGTCAACGCCGACTACTTCGCCACCATGGGGATCCCGGTGGTGCGGGGCCGGACGTTCCGCGCCAGCGAGAGCGGCGAGGGCCCGGTGCGGGTGGCGATCCTCGACCGCCTCGCCGCCGAGAAGCTCTGGCCGCACGGCGACGCCGTCGGTCAGTCGATCCGCCTGCTCGGCAACGATTCGGGCCGCGAGGCGATCGAGGCGGAGGTGGTGGGTGTCGTCGGCGAGGTTCGTGAGCACCTGCTCGGCGAGCAGGCGAGCACGCACGTCTACGTGCCGTTCGGACCGGCCTACCAGTCGAACGTCAACGTGCACCTGCGGCTGGTGCCCGGAAGCGCGGCGACCCAGGCGCGTCTGCTGGCCGCGATCCCCGGCGAGGTGCGGGCCGTCGACGAGCGGCTCGCCGTGCTCACGCTGCGCACCATGCGCCAGCACTTCGAAGGCAGCTTCGACGTCTGGGTGATGCGCATCGCGTCGCGCATGTTCAGCCTCTTCGGGCTCGTCGCCATGCTGCTCGCCGCGGTGGGCCTCTACGGTGTGCGCGCCTTCTCGGTGGCGCGGCGGACGCGCGAGATCGGCATCCGGATGGCGGTCGGGGCGAGCGCGGGCGATGCGGTCCGCATGGTGCTGGGCGAGGGGTTGACGCTCACCGCCATCGGCGCCGGCGCCGGCTTGCTGCTGTCGCTCGCCGCGGGACAGGCGCTCGCCGGGATGCTGTACGAGGTGAGCGCCACCGACCCGGTGGTGCTGGGCGTGGCGGCCTCGCTGCTCGCCGGCGTCTCGCTGCTCGCTTGCTACGTGCCGGCGCGGCGGGCGGCGCGGATCGCGCCGATGGTCAGCCTGAGGAATGAGTGAGGTCGCGCACGGCGGGGAGCAACCCGAAGCCGTCCGCGGCGCGCACTGCCACGAGCACGGCGCGGGCCACCGCTTCCTCGGCGAGGACGCCGACCTGGTGCGGGTGCGCGCGTCGTTCGCCGCTCGACATCGCCACGACGAGGTCGCCGTCGTAGAGCGTGAGAGCCGGCGCCAGCGTGCGGTAGAGACCGCCGAAGGCCATCTGGCAGACCTTGAGCAGCGCCTGCTTGGGGAGCGCCGCGTCGGTGAGCACCGCCGCGAGCGTCGTGTTTCCATCCCAGGGATGGGCCGAGTCGGCCGGCAGCGACGCCATCACGCACCGCGCATCGAGCAGCTCGAGCGAGTCGGGGGCCGGGCGGCACCCCGCGACGATGCGGCCGCTCGCCGGATCGCACACGTCGCCCGCGGCGTTCACCGCCACGGCGGCCGCCACGGTGACGCCGCCCGGCACGGTCAGGCGCACGAAGCCGAACCCGCCCTTCATTCCCAGCGCGGGGCCGAGCGCCTTGCCGACGGTGGCGCCGGTGCCGGCGCCGACGCTGCCTACGGCGACCTCGCCGCGAGCGGCGGTCGTCAGCGCCTGCTCGGCGAGCGAGCGCCCCGGGCGCGCCGCGGGGTCGCCGAAGGCGAGGTCGAAGAGGATCGCGGTCGGCACCGTGGGGATGACGCCGACGGGCGTGCGGAAGCCGTGGCCGCGGTCGGCAAGCCACGCGACCACCGGATCGGCGGCGGCGAGGCCGAAGGCGCTGCCGCCCGCGAACACCAGCGCGTGCGCCCGTCCGGCCACGTGGTGTCCGGCGACGAGCGAGTCGAACTGCCGCGTGGCGGTGGCGCTGCCCCGCACCTCCGCCGCCGCGGTGGCCCCCTCCGGGCAGAGGACGACCGTGACGCCGGTCTTGCCGGCGTGGTCACTGCCGTGCCCGATCGCGAAGCCGGGCATCACGAGGTCGGAGGCACTTTCGGGCAGCGGTGGGTAGGGCGGCATGCGGGGATTCTAGGGGTGACGCGGAACGGGGGAGGCTGGGCGTACAATCGCGAGGATGCCTCGGTTGCGGCCCATCCATGCGATCTTCGTCGTCGCCTTCTTCGTCGGCGCCGTGGTGCTCGCCGAGTGGGCGCTGGACACGCGCTCCCGCCGCTCCGAAAGCGAGCGCGTCACTCCCGGGCGCGACGGCACCGTGCGGGTGGACGTGGCGGCGATCGCCCCCGGCCAGGTGCGCTTCTACGACTTCCTGAACCCCGGCAATCAGGAGGTGCGCTTCCTCGTCGCCCGCGACCAGCGCGGCACCCTCCAGGTCGCCTTCGACGCCGCGGAGAACGACTTCAAGCGCAAGCTGGGCTTCCGGCAGGAAGGCGACTGGCTCGTCAACAACAAGTGCGACACCGCCCTGCGGCTCGAGGAGATCAACGCAGGCAAGAGCGGCTGCCGGCCGGCGCCGTTGCGCCACCGCGTCGACGGCAACACCCTGGTGCTCGCCGAAACCGACGTGCTCACCGGCTGGCGCTACTTCCACTAGTGCGCCTGCGCCTGCCGCCGCCGCCGTGGGTGGTGGCGCACCGCGGTGCATCCGCCGACCGCCTCGAGAACACCATCGACGCCTGCCTCCTGGCGGTGGAGATCGGGGCGCCGATGCTGGAGGTCGACGTGCAGCTCGCCGCCGACGGGGAGCTGGTCGTCTTCCACGACTGGACGCTCGAGCGGCTGGCCGGTGACGGCCGTGCCGTCGAGTCGCTGCCGAGTCGAGAGCTCGGCGCGATCGAGCTGACGGTGCCGGCGCGCCAGGGCGGCGAGGGCTCGTCGCCGCGGCGCGGCCACGCGCCCACCTTCGCCGAGCTGCTCGCGGCGCTGCCTGCCGACTTACCCCTCGACGTCGAGGTGAAGCGCCGCCACGCCGACCGTGGTCGCGTCGCGCACGCGGTGGCGCGGGCGGTCGCCGGGCGCGAGAACGCTCTCGTCTCGAGCTTCGACTGGGAGCAGCTCGCGGCGGTGCGCGAGCTCTGCCCCGACCAGCCGCTCGCGCCGATCGCCGATCGCGACGCCACCCCGCTGCTCGCAGCGGGCGACCGACTCGGAGCGTGGAGCCTGCACGCGCATCGGCGGCTCGCGACACCCGAGCTCGTGGCGGCGGCCGCGGCCGCCGGCCGACCGTTGCTCGTCTACACCGTCAACGAGGTGGAGGAGGCGCGCGCGCTGTTTTCCGCTGGAGTCGCCGGCGTGTTCACAGACCACCCGGCGCGAATCCTCGAGTCGCTGCCGGCGGCCGACACGCGACGACGGTCGACAGCTTCTGGACCTCTCTTTCCCCGGCGAGGGGAACGAGAGGCAGGGGGATAGGGGTGGCTGACCAACCCCAGGTGGCAGACCCAACCCAGACGGCCGACCAGCGCCAGTTGGCAGAGCAACCCCAGGTGGCCGACCAACCTTGCTGATCGCCGCGGTCGACCAGGGCTCGTCGTCCACCAAGGGCGCGCTCCTCGACGAGAACGGCAGCGTCCACGCTCGCGCCGAGGAGCCGGTCGAGGTCACGCGTGGGGGCGCCTCCATCACCCACGACCCCGCCCAGCTGCTGGAGTCCGTCGACGCCGTGCTCGCCCAGCTGTCGCGCGGACGCCGCCCCGACGGCGTCGCCCTCGCCTGCCAGCGCTCGACCTGCCTGCTCTGGGATCGCTCGACGGGCGCGCCGCTCACCCGTGCCCTGTCATGGCAGGACCTCTCGGCGCACGACCGCGTGGCCGCGCTCGGCCCGCACGCCGACGAGGTGGCGCGGCGCACGGGGCTGCGCCTGACAGCCCACTACGCGGGCGCCAAGCTCGCCCGCCTGCTCGACGACGATCCCACGGCGCGCCCCCGCGCCGAGCGCGGCGAGGTGGTGGCCGGCACGCTCGATGCCTTCCTCGTCCACGGCTTGACCGGCGAGCCGACGACCGAGCCCGGCCACGCCGGCCGCACCCTCCTCTATGCGCTCGCGGAGGATCGCTGGGACCCCGAGCTCGCCGACCTCTTCGGCGTTCCGCTCGCGGCGCTGCCGACCATCCTGCCGAGCGCGGCGCCACGCGGCACGCTGCGGCGCGGTCCACTCGCGGGCGTTCCGCTCGTCGCTCTGCTCGGCGACCAGCAGGCGGCGCTCGTCGGCGACGGGGGCAGCGGCGGCGACGGTCGAGTGGCGGTGGTCCACTTCGGGACGGGCGCCTTCGTGCTCACCGACACCGGAGCGACGCCACGTCTTCATGACGGTCTCCTCGCCGCCGTCACCTGGTCTCGAGCCGCGGCGGGTGGTGCGAACCTCCGCCGCTGCCAGCTCGAGGGGTCGGTGAACAGCGCCGGCAGCGCCGTCGACTGGGCGCTCCGCCTCGGCGGTCTCGGCACGTCCGAGCTGATCGCAGTGGGAGCCCAGGAGCTCGACCCCGAGCGGCTGCCGGCGTTCCTGCCCGCATTCCTCGGCGTCGGGGCACCCTGGTGGCGTGGTACCCCTGGGGCCGCCATCGCCGGCTTCGATCTCGCCGACGGCGCCGTCGAGCTTCTTGCGGCGGTGCTCGCGGGAGTGGCGCAGCGGGCGGTCGATTGTCTGGAGGCGTTCGCAGACGGCGGCCTGCCGCCGTCGATGGTGCGAGCGAGTGGCCGCCTCGCCACGCTGCCCGCACTAGCCGGTATGGTCTCCGACGCGTCGGGCCTGCCCGTGGAGGTGGTGGCGGAGGAGGAGGCGGGTCTGCGAGGCACCGCGCGCCTGGCAGCGGTCGCGCTCGGCGCGGCGGAGAGCGTCCTCGCCCGACCACCGGCCCTCGCAGCACGACGGCAGCCACGGTGGGGCGCCCCCCGCCGGGACCGCGTCCGCGAGCGCTGGCGTGCGTTCCTCGCCGCCGCCGCGGCGACCCCGGCCCCGAGGGGTGTCCCGGGCCGGCGAGACTAGCGGTACGAGGCCCTTCCCGGGGGTGGGCCAGGGAGGCCTATCCCCTTGTGTGATATACCTTGCCGCTGCTCCGGAGGCACGTATGCCCTCTGCCAACCTTGTCATTTACAGCGACGAGTACCAGGCGCTCGAGGAAGCGCTGCGCCGGCTGCGGCAGGAAGCCAACGCCAAGGCCGTGTTCCTCATCGACAAGAACGGTCAGCAGATAGCTTCCACCGGCGAGATCGAGAAGTTCGACACCACCTCCCTGGCATCCCTGACCGCCGGCAACGTGGCGGCCACGGACGGTCTGGCCAAGCTGATCGGCGAGCGGGAGTTCTCGGTGCTCTTCCACGAGGGGCAGCAGGACCACATCCACATCTCGATCGTCGGCCGGCGGGCCATCCTGCTGGTGATCTTCGACGACCGCTCCTCGCTCGGCCTGGTCCGCTTGCGGGTCAAGCGCGCCTCCGGCGACATGGAGAAGATCTTCGACACCATGGCCAAGAAGGGGGAAGCGGCGGAGCTCGGCGGCGAGGCGAGCCCCTTCTCCGAGATCACTGAAGAAGACATCGACGCCCTCTTCAGCGAGTAGCGTCATGGGCCCGCTAGAAGGAGCCACCCGCGGCACATGACGTTCATCAACTACGCCAGCAAGGAGATCAACTGCAAGATCGTCTACTACGGGCCTGGCCTGGGTGGGAAGACGACCAACCTGCAGTACATCTACAACAAGACCGCCCCTGACGCGAAGGGGAAGATGATCTCGCTGGCCACCGAGGCCGACCGCACGCTCTTCTTCGACTTCCTTCCGCTCGACCTCGGCACCATCCGCGGCTTCACCACTCGCTTTCACCTCTACACCGTTCCCGGGCAGGTCTTCTACGACGCCAGCCGCAAGCTGATTCTCAAGGGCGTCGACGGCGTCGTCTTCGTCGCCGACAGCCAGCGCGAGCGGATGGAAGCCAACATCGAGTCGATCCGCAACCTCGAGCAGAACCTGCGCGAGCACGGCCTCGACCTGAAGACGATCCCCTACGCGCTTCAGTTCAACAAGCGCGACCTGCCGACGTCGATGGCGGTCGACGAGCTCTACCGCACCCTCAACTTCAAGCGCGAGCCCACCTTCGAGGCCGTGGCGCCGCAGGGCGTGGGGGTCTTCGACACCCTGAAGGCGGTGGCGAAGCTGATCCTCATCGAGCTGCGCAAGCGCTGAGCGGGCACCCCGCCGAGAACCGAGAACCAGGATGGCCCTCGGAGCGACCATGAGCAAGCGGTGGCAGAAAGTCGAGATCGCCTGGCTGAAGAAGCACTCCGGTGACAAGTCGCTGGCGCAGCTCGCGCAGCGCCTCCACACCGACACCGCCACGGTCACCGCCAAGCTCGAGGAGCTGCGCGGCGCCGGCAAAGGCGCTCAGGCCGCCGCCCCCGACAGCGTCGAGCACTTCCAGGAGGGCCTGCAGGCGCTGTACGCCGGCGACTGGGAGCGCGCGGCGACGCTGCTCGAGTCGGTGACCGACGACTCCAGCCCCGAGATCTCGGGGCGCGCCCGCCAGTTCGCGGCCGTCGCCCGCCAGCGCCTCGCCGAGGCGCCGCCGGAAGACCCGTGGCTGCGCGCCGTCTTCGAGAAGAACCACGGGCGCTACGCCGAGGCGCTCGCCATCTGCGCCGACGGGGGGCGCAGCGAAAACGACGGCCGCTTTGCCTACCTGGCCGCGGTCCTGCACACTCTCGGGGGGGACCTCGAGGCCGGGCGCGCCCAGCTCGAGCGCGCCATCGCCCTCGACCCTCACAACCGGGCCCATGGCCTCCACGACCCCGACCTCCGCCCCCTCCGCGCCGAAGCCGGCGGCGAGTGAGGGGGGGAAACCCCGGGTCGGCTCGGTCGTCGCGCTCGGCGGCGGCAGCGGCCTCTCGGTCCTGCTGCGCGGGCTCAAGCACCACGTGGCCTCGGGCGAGCTGGCGTCGCTCACCGCCGTTGTCACCGTCGCCGACGACGGCGGCTCCTCGGGGCGGCTGCGCCGCGACTTCGCGATGCCGGCGCCGGGGGACATCCGGAGCTGCATCGTCGCGCTCGCCGACGACGAGGGTCTCCTCGCGAAGCTCTTCCAGTACCGCTTCGACGAGGGCCGCGAGCTGGCCGGCCATTCCTTCGGCAACCTCTTCCTGACCGCGCTCGCCGGCGTCACCGGTGACTTCTACCAGGCGATCGTCGAGACCGAGCACATCCTCTCGGTGCGCGGCCGCATCCTTCCCGCCACGCTCGGCAACGTCGACCTGCGCGGCGTCGGCGTCTCGGGAGCCGTGTACCAGGGGGAGTCCGCCATCGGCAGGAGCGGCGAGCGGCTCGCGGATCTGAGCCTCGTGCCCCCCGACCCGCCGGCCTTCCCGCGCGCGATCGAGGCGATCCGCGCTGCCGACCTGGTGGTACTCGGTCCGGGCTCGCTCTATACCTCGATCCTCCCCAACCTGATGATCCCCGGCATCCGCGACGCCGTGCGCGCGACCAAGGCGCGGGTGCTGCTGCTCATGAACCTGATGACGCAGCCGGGCGAGACCGACGACATGGACGCCGTCGCCCACCTCGAGGCGATCGAGCGCTGGGCGGGGCGCGACCTCGTCGACGCGGTGCTCGTCAACGCCACCGCTCCGCGGCTGCCGCTGCTCGACCTCTACGGCCGCGAGGGCGCGGCGCCGGTGCTCGTCGACGAGCACGAAATCGCCGACCATGGCGTGCAGGTGTGGGTAGAGGACCTGCTCGGCGAGGGCGAGCTCATCCGCCACGACTCCGACAAGCTGGCACGCGCCGTCCTCGCCCTCGCGCCTCCCTGGCGCGATCCCGCCGACGAGGCGGTGGTCGTCGCTACTCGCGCCGCGTTGCGCGAGCGGGGCACGCCATGAGCCCACCGGCCGTCGCCATCGTCCTCGCCGCCGGCAAGGGCACGCGCATGAAGTCGCGGCTCGCCAAGGTGCTGCACGAGGCGGCGGGCCGTCCGCTGCTCGCCTGGGTGCTCGACGTGGCGCGGGAAGCCGGCTGCGAACGGATCGTCTGCATCGTCGGCCACGGCGCCGAAGAGGTGCGCGCACGGTTCGCGGCGCCCGACGTGCGCTTCGTCCTGCAGGAGCAACAGCTCGGCACCGGGCACGCTCTGGCGCAGGCGGCGCCCGAGGTGCCAGGGGCGGCGACGCTGCTCGTGCTCTCGGGCGACGTGCCCCTCGTGCGGGCGAAGACGCTGCGGACGCTGCTCGCCGCTGCGGACGGAGGCGGCGGAGCCATGGCTGTCGCGGACCTCGACGAACCGGGAAGCCTGGGGCGGGTGATGGCGCGGGCGGACGATCGTCTCGACCGCATCGTCGAGGCCGCCGACGCGACGCCGGCGGAGCTCGCGGCGCGCACCGTCAACGCCGGCCTCTATGCCCTGCCGGCGCCGGTGGTGTTCGAGCGGTTGTCGCGCCTCGGGAGCCACAACGCGCAGGGCGAGCTCTACCTCACGGATGCGGTGACCGCGCTCGCCGCCGAGGGGAACGGAGTGGCTCTCGTGCGCCTCGCCGACCCGATGGAGGCGCTCGGCGTCAACACGAGGGCGGAGCTCGCCCAGGTGCACCGGCAGCTGGTGGACCGCAAGTTGCACGAGCTGATGGCCGCGGGTGTGACCGTGCTCGAGCCGCAACGCACTCGCGTCGACGGCGGAGCCCGGATCGGCCCCGACACCAT
>Ga0075421_100000959_pt1 | contig 32469 bp, 27 predicted proteins | sample SoiMetdeltSBSDD5_FD_75292 | JGI IMG/M metagenome (GOLD analysis project Ga0075421, IMG submission 75292) | Bulk soil microbial communities from a Populus tree surrounding site in Tennessee, USA - Soil MetaG P. deltoides SBSDD5 | ecosystem: Environmental > Terrestrial > Soil > Tree plantation... | reverse complement strand
GGCGCCTCTCCGGCTTGCGGGCGTCCGTCAGCGCCAGCCCCAGTAGCTCAGCGGATAGAGCACCGCTCTCCTAAAGCGGGTGTCGTAGGTTCGACTCCTACCTGGGGCGCTCGAATGCCCTGGTCAGCGGCCTACTGTGGCCATGCGGCTAGGTGCCGGCGCGCACCCTGGCGCGATATACCGGCTGGTATACCCGGGTAGCTCCCGCTGACGTCGCTTAACCCGGCCGCGTGCTCATGGCCTTGCTCGAACTCGGACGGCCCAGATCTTTGGTAACGGGGCGATGGTGACGCCGCGCCAGGATCCGGCTCTTCGGGGCTCCCCCCTCAACGAGCCACAGCCGACGACGAGATCTACGTGGTCACGCCTAGCGGCCTTTGTCGTGGGTCGGCGAGCGCGCGATCACCCATTCGGTGTGCCTCGGCGGGTGTCGCTGAGACACACATAATCGGCGTGTCCCGACCTCGGAACAACGCCGATTCTGTAAGCCATCAATTGCGTGTGTGAGTTCTCGCGCTCGCGGGAGTTGCTGCACTTCGACCGGCATCCTTGTGGTCATGTGCCTCGTGGAAGGCATGTCTGGAGGTTGAGTGTTACTCGGCGTTCGTCGGCGCGGACTGCGAGCTGTCGTCGAGGACCGCTGGACCTTGCCGGGTTGGGCAGCCTGATCGTCGTGATCGCCCCACCGTGGTGCGCACCTGGTGGCGCCCAGCAGTTCGCCGGCGAGGCGCTACGCCCCTGACGGTTGCCGGCTACGACGGGGGGCCGATGCGTTCGAGCTGTGTCCACCCTCTCCAGCCGCGCTCCTCGAGCAGGCGCAGCAACCTCCGGGCGAGCGGCACCGCGTTGATGAACACCTCGTCGAGCAGGGCGACCAGTTCGTCGTCGAGCGCGAAGTCGGCGATCTGGTCATCGCTCCAGTGTTCGGCGTCCTCCTCGAACATCGCCACGAGCCGGTCGGCGACCGCCGGAAGGCGTGGATCATCGGCGTCCCAGTCGGCCGCCTCGACCAGGTCGAAGTACATCGCGGTGACAGACGGGTCCTCGATCTGACCGCGCTTGAGCGCCATCAGTGCCGGCATCTGGTCGGGGATCTGCGCGGCCACGAGGATCCAGGCGTCGCGCTCCATCTCGATCGCCCTCTCCGGGAGGTCGAGCTCGCGCAGCCGGTCGAGGTAGTCGACCGCCTCGGGCGGCAGCGCCAATCGGTCGCCAGCCGCGAGCTGGGCGACGCGTTCGCGGTGGTGCTGGCGCTCGCGGATCTCGGCGCGTAGGCGGCGATCGATCTCCTCGATCGCCGCGGCGAAGTCCTCCTCGTCGGCGGTCAACAGCTCCTGCACCCGCGACAGTGGCACGCCGGCGTCGGCCAGGGTCTTGATCCGGATCAGCTCGACGACGGCTGCCGCGTCGTAGCGCCGGTACCCGGAGTGGTCGCGCTCAGGCTTGGGTAGCAACCCCTTGGCGTGGTAGTGGCGCACCGCCCGCACGGTCACGCCGGCGTACGCCGCGAGCTGGCTGATCGTCAGCATGTCGGACCGCTGTTCACCGTGGTCAGTGTGCCCGGGCGGTTCAGGCGAGCTTGCGGTGGTAGGTGCGCACGGCGAGCGCCCAGGCTACGACCAGGAGGCCGAGGCACCAGGCGAGTGCGGTCCACAGGTCGTTGCCGAGCGGCTGGTCGGCGTACAGGTTGCGGAGCGTGTCGACGATCGAGGTGACGGGCTGGTGCTCGGCGAACCACTCCACGGGGCCGGGCATGCCGGTGGTGGGCACGAAGGCCGAGCTGACGAACGGCAGGAACAGCAGCGGGTAGGCGAACGCCCCGGCGCCGTCGGGTGACTTCGCGGCGAGCCCGGCGCTGACTGCCAGCCAGGTCAGCGCCAGGGTGAACAGCACGATGATGCCGAGCACCCCGAGCCAGGCGACGACGCCGGCTCCCGAGCGGAACCCGATCGCCAGGGCGACGAGGACGACCAGTACGAGCGAGATCAGGTTGGCGATCAGCGAGGTCAGCACGTGGCCCCACAGGACCGCTGAGCGGGCGATCGGCATCGACTGGAACCGCTCGAAGATTCCGCGGGAGACATCGGTGAAGAGCCGCAAGGCCGTGTAGGCGACGCCGGACGCGACCGTGATCAGCAGGATGCCCGGCAGGAGGTAGTTGACGTACTTGCCTCCGCCGGTGTCGATGGCTCCGCCGAAGACATAGACGAGCATCAACAACATGGCGATCGGCGTGATCGCGGTGGTGATGATCGTGTCGGGGCTGCGCAGGATGTGACGCAGGGAGCGGCCGAGCAGCGCGTTCGTGTCGCGGAGGAAGTGCTTGTTCATCGTCAGACCTCAGTTGTCCGTGGCGACCGGGGCGGCCGTGGTGTCGTTCAGGGCGGCTTGCGCATCGGTGCGACGACCGATGAGCGCGAGGAAGATGTCTTCGAGGCTCGGCTGCTTCTCGACGTACTCGACCTGGGCCGGTGGCATCAGCGCCTTGAGTTCGGCGAGGGTGCCGTTGACGAGGATCCGGCCCTCGTGGAGGATCGCGATCCGGTCGGCGAGGTGCTCGGCCTCATCGAGGTACTGCGTGGTGAGTAGGACCGTGGTGCCGCCGTGGGCGAGCTCGCGGACCGACTGCCACACCTCAAGGCGAGCGTGCGGGTCAAGGCCGGCGGTCGGCTCGTCGAGGAAGATCACCGGCGGGCTTCCGATCAGGCTCATCGCGATGTCGAGGCGGCGGCGCATGCCGCCCGAGTAGGTCGCCACACGGCGCCCCCCGGCGTCGGTGAGCGAGAAGCGGGCGAGCAGGTCGTCGGCGATCCGGCCCGGTTGGTCGAGGTGGCGCAGCTTGGCGATCAGCACCAGGTTCTCGCGTCCGGTGAGGATCTCGTCAACGGCGGCGAACTGGCCGGTGAGGCTGATCGACTCGCGGACCTCGGCGGCCTGCGTGACGATGTCGAACCCGTTTACCACGGTTGTGCCGCCGTCGGCCTTGAGCAGCGTAGAGAGGATCTTCACGACCGTGGTCTTGCCGGCCCCGTTTGAGCCGAGCAGAGCGAAGATGCTGCCCGACGCTACGTCGAGGTCGACGCCGCGAAGCACCTCGAGGCTGCCGTACGACTTCAGGAGTCCGGCGATCCGGATGGCTGGTGTCGTGCTCATGAGACCAGCTTGAAGGGTTGACCTCGCGTCAAGGTCAAGCCCCATGTCGCGAGACCGCCCACCGGAGCGAACGACCACCAGATCGGCCGAGGCGACCCCCACCCGGTGGGTGTGGTGCTCAGCGGTGGGCGAGGAGTTGGTAGACGGGGTTGAGGATGGCCACGCGGCCGCGGTGGTCGCCGACGACGCCTTCTGCGCGGAGGCGAGTGCCGACGTCGATGCCGGCGATCTTGCTGCGGCCGAGGAAGACGATGGACATGGTCCCCGTGCCGTCCTCGATCACCAGCTCGAGGGTGGCGGTGCCGGCCAGTGGGTGGACACGCAGGGTGCGCACCTTGCCGGCGACCTTGACGCGTTGACGCCGCACGACAGCGTGGATGGGTGTCGTCCCGTCGGAGCGCACGGCGGGGTGCGCCGCGGGTTCGTCAGCTTCGCTGTGGTCACCGTTCGTTGCGGGTTCGCGGCCGGTCAGGACGGCGAGTGCTTCGGGTTCGGCGACCTCGCGGGTGCCGTTGAACGCTGCTCGTGAGGTGAAGTGGAAGGGGACGGTGGTGACGTTGGCGTGGGGGAGCGCGGAGAGGGCCTTCTCTATCGACTCGGCGGTCTGGTCGTGGAGGATGCGGTGCCAGAAGCCGTGGTACTTGCGGTCGGGCATGAGCACGCTGACCTCGGTCTCGCCGCCAACGAGGTCCTCGGCGACCACGTCGACGGCGGCTCGCGTGAGGCGGCGGTCGGGGCAGTCGACCAGGTCGAGGGCGACGCGGGCCAGGCCGTGGCGGGTCCAGGCGTCGGCGAGCTCGTCGGCGCGTTGGTGGTCGATGACGAAGTGGACGGCGCGGAGGTCGTCAGGCATGAGGGTGCGGGCGTACTGGATGGCCCGGGCGGCGGCGAGGTCGAGCCGGTCGACGAAGACCAGCACGACGTGGCGCCGGAGGATGGGTGCGGCGACAGCTTGGGGCACGTCGTGGTCGAGCTGTTCGCCTTCGGTCTCGTACTGGCGGGCCAGGCGCACCAGGAACACCACCATCAGCGGTACCAGCAGGACGATCACCCAGGCGCCGTGGGTGAACTTGGTGATGGCGATGACGATGTCGACGACCAGCGTCATCACCGCGCCGGTGGCGTTGATGACGAGGCCACTGCGCCAGCCCGGCTCCTTGAGCCGCAGGTGGTGCTTGGCCATGCCGGCCTGCGACAGCGTGAACGAGGTGAACACGCCGATCGCGTAGAGAGGGATCAGCCGGTCGACCTTCGCTCCGGTGAGGATCACCAGGAGGATGGCAAAGCCGGACAGGAAGAAGATGCCGTTGGAGAACACCAGGCGGTGGCCCCGCTTGGTGAGCTGGCGGGGCATGAAGTTGTCGCCGGCGTGGAAGCTGGCGAGCCGGGGGAAGTCGGCGTAGCTGGTGTTGGCCGCCAGCACCAGGATCAGCATCGTGCCGGCCTGCAGCGAGAAGAACAGCACCCGGCCCAGCGCCGAGCCGCCGTAGATGAGGTCGCCGATCTGGGAGATCACCGTCGGTGTGCCTTCGGCGAAGGGGACGGTCTTGAGATGGGCGCCGAGGATCGACAGGCCGATGAACATGGTGCCGAGCAGGCTGCCCATGATCACGAGGGTGGTGCGGGCGTTGCGCCAAGCGGGTTGACGGAAGGCAGGCACACCGTTGGAGATGGCCTCGACCCCGGTGACGGCCGCGCCCCCGGAGGCGAACGCGTGGAGCACGACGAACAGGGTGGCGCCCATGAGCAGTCCGTTGCCGCTGCTGCTACCCAGCGCTTGGAGGCCTTCCTGGCCGTGGTCGGCGGTGGGCAGGTTGCCGAAGAGCATGCGGCTGAGGCCCAGCCCGAGGAGCACGATCATGTTGAGCACGAAGAAGTAGGTGGGCGCGGCGAAGATCCGCCCGGATTCCTTCACGCCGCGGAGGTTGCCGAAGGCGATAAGGACGATGAAGCCCACCGACAGCGACACCGTGTACGGGGTGAGCTGGTGGAAGGCCGAGACCAGCGCGGCGACACCGGCGGCGACCGAGACCGACACGGTGAGCACGTAGTCGGTGAGCAGCGCGACCCCGGCGACTTGGGCGGGGAGGATCCCGAAGTTGTCGCGGGTGACCATGTACGCGCCACCGGCGGTGGGGTACTCCTTGATCGTCTGCCGGTACGACAGGATCAGCACGAACAGCACCGCCAACATGGCGACGGTGATCGGCACGACCAGCGAGAACGCGGCCACGCCGATGGCCGGTACCAGCACCCGCAGGATCTCCTCGGTGGCGTAGGCCGACGACGACAGGTTGTCCGAGGCGAACACGGCGAGCGCGGTGGGCTTGCCCAGCCGCTCCTCCTCGAGCTGCTCGTTGTGCAGGGGTGGACCGAGGAGCTTGCTCTTGACCCGGTAGCCCAGCGGATCGGGCGGCACGTCGACACCCCGCTCACGGCGTACCGGCCGCGGTCGGGCCTCCGGAACGGATGGGGCCTCGGTCGATGGCACGGCGGTCTGCATCGAGTGCGCGTCCTCCCGGGAGCGTCGGAGCTCGCCTGTCAACTGAACCCCGGACCCGCGCTACGCCGCTGTTAAGAACCCAGCTGATGGCGCTAAGAACTTGCTAACGCGCGGCGTCAGAACTCGCTATCGGCGCGGTCGCGCCGAGCGCTCCGAAAGCGGTCGACGAAGGGCCGAGCGATCTACTCCCGGCGGGACGCCAGCGCGGACCTCGTCGACTCGCTCGACGAGCGGCGTCCGATCGACGGGGCGGCCGGATTTAGAGCTCGACGGTGATGCCGATCTCGACGGTTTGGGCGGCCGGGAGGTGGAAGTAGGTGGCGGCGCTGGTGGCGTTGCGGGAGAGGACCGTGAAGAGGCGTTCGCGCCAGCGGGCCATGCCGGGGTGGTCGGTGACCCGGAGCGACTCGCGCCCGACGAAGTAGGTCAGCGTGTCGAGGTCGGTCCCGAGCTTCATCACGACCCGCTCGGCGAGGGCGGTGGGGACGTCGGGGTCCTCCATGAACCCGAAGTGGAGCACGACCTGGTGGAAGCCCTCGCCGAGATCGGTGACCTCGGCCCGCCGGAGCCGGTGGACCTGGGGTACGGCGTCGGTGACCACCGAGATGACGAGGATCTCGGTGTGGAGCGCGTCAGCGTGGCGCAGCGCGGCCAGAAGGCCCGGCGGGGTGACTCCCGGCGCGGCGAAGAGGTAGGCCGCGGTGCCGGGCACACGCGGGGGCGGTGTGTGGCCCAGGTCCTCGATGAACTGGCGGAGCGGGAGCCCGCCGTGCAGCAGGCGCTCGCGTACGAGGTGCCGGCCGGTCCGCCAGGTGGCGAGGACGGTGAAGACGGCGATGCCGGCGACGAGCGGGAACCAGCCGCCATCGGGGATCTTGAACAGCGTCGCACCGAAGAACGCGAGATCGACGACCAGGAACAACGCGCACAGCGGGGCGATCGTCCACCGCGGCCAGCCGAACCGCTCGCGGGCGACCAGGTAGAAGAGGATCGCGGTGATCACCATCGTGGTGGTCACCGCCAGCCCGTAGGCGGCCGCCAGGTTCGCCGAGTGCCGGAAGCCCAGCACCAGCCCGATGCAGGCCATCATCAGCAGCCAGTTCACCGACGAGATGTAGATCTGGCCCATGTGCGCCGGCGAGGTGTGGCGGACGTTGACCCGGGGGCTGTAGCCAAGCTGGATGGCCTGGCGCGTCAGCGAGAAAGCCCCCGAGATCAGCGCCTGCGACGCGATGACCGTCGCCATCGTGGCCAGCACGACCAACGGGTAGAGGGCCCAGTCGGGCGCCATCCGGTAGAAGGGGTTCTCGATGCCTCGGGGTCGTCGATGAGCAGGGCACCCTGACCCATGTACACGAGCAGCAGGCTGGGCAGCACCAGCCCGTACCAGCCGAAGGTGATGGCCCGGCGCCCGAAGTGGCCCATGTCGGCGTAGAGCGCCTCACCGCCCACCACGACCAGGATGACCGCGCCCAGGGCGAGGAACCCCTCCAAGCCGTTGTCGGCGAAGAACCTGATCCCGTGCCCGGGGTTCACGGCCCGCAGCACGCCCGGGTGCTCGGCGACCTTCACCGCGCCGAGCACGCCGATCGTGGTGAACCACACGATCATGACCGGCCCGAACAGCCGCCCGATGGCCTCGGTGCCGCGGCGCTGGACCGTGAACAGCCCGACCAACACGACTATCGCCAGCGGGACGACCAACGGCTCGAGGTCGGGGGCGGCGACCGTGGTGCCCTCGATGGCGGCGAGCACCGAGATCGCCGGGGTGATCACGCCGTCGCCGTAGAGGAGGGCGGCGCCGAACAGGCCCATGAGCACCACGACCCATGCCCGTCCCCGCCGGGGCTGCTCGCCGGGCTTGGCGAGCAGCGCCGTGAGAGCGAGGATGCCGCCCTCCCCCTCGTTGTCGGCCCGCATCACGAAGCTCAGGTACTTGAGCGAGATCACCAGCACCAGCGACCAGAACATCAACGACAGCAGGCCCAAGACGTTCGCCTCGTTCAGCGGCAGGTGGTGGGCCTCGAACGCCTCGCGCATGGCGAACAGCGGGTTCGTGCCGATGTCGCCGTAGACCACGCCGAGCGCGCCGATCGCAAGCAGCGCCGTGGCCGAGCGCGTCCCACCTCCATGCCCGGCGTCGGGCTGTCCGTGGGGCGCGGAGGTACCGAGAGCCGTGGTCATGAGCGGCACGGATGCTAGCGAGGCACCCGGAGGCCGACGAGGTCGGCTCGGTTGGTGGGCCGGGGTCAGTTGGCGCTGAGCGTCGGGATGTCGCGCGTCGTGTGAACGACGTTGGTCGGGTGGCTGGGGGCGAGCCAGACGTAGGGGTTGAGGATCACGCGCCGGCCCCGGTGCGTGCCGACGGCGCCTGCCGCGGTGACCTGCTGGCCCGGGTGGATGCCGCCGACCGTGTGACGTCCGAAGAAGACGAGGACGAGGGCGTCGAGGCCGTCGCGGAGGGTGACCTCCAGGACGGGGCCACCAGCCCAGGTGACGGGTTCGATCGAGTCGACGCTGCCACGGACGACGGCGCGGGACCGGAGGGGTGCACTGCCGAGCGAGTGGGTGGTCTCGGGAGCGGTGAAGGGGTCGATCGCCACGGTCGGCCCCGCTGCCGTGAGGTCGTGGAGCAACGTCATGGTGTCATTGATAACGGCCGTTTGACCTGGTCAGAAGGCCGTTAGCGAAGCTTCTACGGGCTCGGCGCGGTTCTTAACGCGGCCATAAGGTCGGTCTGGGATCAGCCCGCTTCCGGCGAGTCGGTGATGAAGCGGTAGCCCATGCCTGGTTCGGTGAGGATGTACCGCGGTCGCGCCGGGATGGGTTCGAGCTTGCGGCGGATGTGGGCCATGTGGACGCGGACGGAGTTGGTCTCGCCTTCGAACCCGGGTCCCCAGACCTCTTGGAGGAGTTGGCGGGGTGAGACGAGCTTGCCGGCGTTGCGGGTGAGCAGCTCGACCATGTGCCATTCGGTGGGAGTCAGCCGGATGGGCGTGCCGTCAGGGGCCGTGACCTGCTTGGCGGCGAGATCGACCCTGAAGTGCTCGGTCTCGACGACCGGGGCGCCTTCGGTGCTGACACCTCGTCGCAGCGCGGCGCGTATCCGGGCGAGCAGCTCGTTCATGCCGAAGGGCTTGGCCACGTAGTCGTCGGCGCCTGCGTCGAGTGCGGCGACCTTGTCGGGTTCGGTGCCCCGGGCGGAGAGGATGACGATCGGGACGTTGGTCCAGCCGCGCAGGCCGCGCACGACGTCGATGCCGTCGATGCCCGGGAGGCCGAGGTCAAGGATCACCACATCGGGGTGGTGCCGGGCGGCGAGGTCGAGGGCTTGCTCGCCCGTGGAGGCGAGCTTGACGTCGTAGCCGCGGGCGCGGAGGTTCGCCTCGAGGGCGCGCCGGATGGGCGCTTCGTCGTCGACGACGAGAACCCGCTGCATCAGACCGCTCGGGGGAGGCCTACGACCATCGTGACCCCTCCTCCCGGGGTGTCTTCGAGGGTGAGTTCACCGCCCATGGCGTCGACGAAACCGCGGGCGATGGCGAGGCCGAGACCGACGCCGGTGCCGTGGTCGACCAGGCGTTGGAAGGGTTGGAAGACCCGTTCGCGGTCGTGGCGGGGGATGCCGGGCCCATGGTCGACGATGCGGACGTCGACCCGCCCGGCGACCGCGCCCGCCTCGATGCGGGCCGGCTGATCAGGCGGCGAGGCAGAGGCCGCGTTGTCGAGCAGGTTGGCCAGGGCACGCTCGAGGAGGGCGGGATCGGCGGCGACCGCCGGCAGGGTCTCGACCGTCTTCACCACGATGTCCTTCGCCCGGGACCCGAGGCTGGCGATGGCCGCGGGGACGACCTCCTCGAGGCCGACGGGCCGGATGTTGACCTGCAGGGCCCCCGCCTGGATGCGGCTCATGTCGAGGAGGTTGGCGACGAGCGCGTCGAGGCGGTCGGTCTCCTCCTCGATCGTGGCGTGGAACTCGTCGATCTGGTCGGGCGACCAGGCCACGTCGTGGGCACGTACGCTGCTGATCGACGCCTTGATCGATGCCAGCGGGGTGCGAAGGTCATGGGACACGGCCTGCAGCAGCGCCGCGCGCAGGTCGTTGGCCTGCGCCAGCGTGATGGCCCGCGCCGCTTCGCCGTGGAGCCGGCGGGTCTCGACCGCGGTGGCGAGCTGCTCGCCGAGCGCGTTGAGGACCCGCTGGTCCCCGTCCACCAACGGGGGACCGGTCATGACCAGGACCCGATCGCGACCGATCTCCTTGACCACGTCGGCGTCGTCGGGCGAGGTGGGCGGATCCGCGCCGGCCTCGGCTTCGACGTGCCAGGTGCCGTTGGCTCGGTGCAGAAGGGTGACGGCCTGCATGCCGAAGGTGGACCGCAGATGGCGCACCAGGGCTGGCAGCGCGCCCTCCTCGGCGAGCGAGCCGGCCAGGGCGGCCATGGAATCGGCCTCGGCACGGGCGCGGGTGGTCTCGAGCCGGCTGCGGCCGACGCGGTCGACGAGGACGCTCACGATGCACGCAGCGATCAGGAAGAGGATGAGCGCCAGCAGGTTCTCGTACTCGGCGATCGTGAACCGGTAGAGCGGCGGGGTGAAGTAGTAGTTGGCCAGCAGCGATCCGGCGATCGCCGCCGCGAGAGCCGGGAACACGCCGCCCGCGGCCGCGACCACCATGACGAACACCAGGTAGAGGAGCAGCACGCTGGGCAGACCGAGCTCGCCACGGAGGTTGGCCAGTGCCACCGTGAGCAGGGGCAGCCCCGCGGCGGCGACGATCCATCCGACGGTCTGGCGGCGGGGCGGCAGGGGGCTGAGCACGAAGTGGGGGATCGGCAGGCGGAGGCCAGTCGTCCCCTCCTCGGCGTCGTCTTGGGAGATGACATGCACGTCGATCGGCCCCGAGAGCCGGATGACGCGGTTGATGACCGAGCCCTGCACGAGCTCTTGCCAGCGTGATCGGCGGCTGGCGCCGAGGACGATCTGGGTGGCGTTCTCGGCCCGGGCGAAGTCGATCAGCGCCGCAGCGACGTCGCCGCCTGTGATCTCGCGGTACTCGCCGCCCACCTCTTCGAGCAGCCGGCGGTGCTCGGCGACCCGCTCCGAGGACGGTGCCGCCAGCCCGGTGTCGGACCGCACGTGCACGCCGAAGAGCTCGCCGTGGGCCCGTTGGGCGATGCGGGCGGCGCGGCGGATGAGGTTCTCGCTGCCCGGTGCGCCGGTGATGGCGACCACGACCCGTTCGCGGGTCTCCCACGGTTGTTCGATGCCGTGCCGCTGGCGGTAGTCGTCGAGGGCGGCGTCGACCTGGTCGGTGACCCACAGCAGGGCCAGCTCGCGCAGGGCAGTGAGGTTCCCGACCCGGAAGTAGTTGCCCAGAGCAGCGTCGATCTTCTCGGCGACGTAGATGTTGCCGTGGGCCATCCGGCGGCGCAGCGCCTCGGGGGCCATGTCGACCAGCTCGATCTGGTCGGCGGCTCGCACGACGTCGTCGGGGATGGTCTCGCGCTGCTTGACGCCGGTGATGCTCTCGACCACGTCGTTGAGCGATTCGAGGTGCTGGATGTTCACGGTCGAGATCACGTTGATCCCCGCGTCGAGCAGCTCCCGGACGTCATGCCAGCGCTTGGCGTTGCGCGAGCCGGGCACGTTGCTGTGGGCCAGCTCGTCGACCAGGGCCACGTCGGGTCGCCGGGCGAGTACCGCGTCGACGTTCATCTCTTCGAACGTGGCGCCGTGGTACTCGAGGGCCTTGCGGGGGATGATCTCGAGGTCGGCGATCTGCTCGGCGGTTCGCTCGCGGCCGTGGGTCTCCACGAACCCGACGACCACATCCGCGCCCCGGTCCCGGCGCCGGCGACCCTCGCCGAGCATGGCGAAGGTCTTGCCGACGCCGGGCGCCGCGCCCAGGTAGACCCGCAGCTCACCTCGCCGGTGGTCCTGCCGGTGCAGGCCGGGGTCTTCGCGAGGCGTGGCGAGCGGCGTGTCGCTCATGGGCGGGGGCGGTGGTACCGCCTATCGGGGTCAACCCGCATCGGACAGCTCGTCGAGCGCCAGGTTGAGCTCGAGCACGTTGACGCCCTCTTCGCCGAGGAACCCGAGGTCGCGGCCATCGGTGTGGTCATCGACCACGTCGAGCACCTGGTCGACGTCCAGACCACGCTCGTCGGCCACCCGCGAGGCCTGGAGCCGCGCGTTCGCGACCGAGATGTTCGGGTCGAGGCCCGACGCCGAGGCGGTCACGGCGTCGACTGGCACGTCGGCGTCGTCGTCGAGGCCGTTTTCCTCGCGGTAGGCGTCGGCGCGCTGCTCGATGCCGTCGAAGGTCTCGTCGACGTCGGGGGTGGCCGGGTCGTCCTCCTCGCCGGTCAGCAGCTTGTCGTTGGTCGGCCCGAGGTTCGAACCCGAGCTGAGGGTCGGGTCGTAGCCGTCGCCCGCGGCGGAGGGACGGGGGTGGAAGTACTGGGGCTCGGTGAAGCTCTGCCCGAGCAGGCTGGAGCCGACCACCTCGCCGTCGGCGTTCTCGACCAGTGAGCCCTCGGCCTTGTCGTGGAACGCCACCTGCGAGATGCCGGTGACGATCAGCGGGTAGATCAGCCCGGCGACGACGGTGAAGATCACCATCATCATCACGGCGGGCAGCAGTTGGCGACGCATCACGAAACCCCCAGGGCGGAGATGACGATGTCGATGAGCTTGATCCCGACGAAGGGAGCGACGATCCCGCCGAGCCCGTAGATGAGCAGGTTGCGGCGCAACATCACCGCCGCGCTCTCGGCCCGGAACTTCACGCCCCGCAGGGCCAGCGGGATCAGCCCGACGATGATCAGGGCGTTGAAGATGACCGCCGAGAGGATCGCCGACCGCGGCGTCTCGAGGCCCATGATGTTGAGGTCGTCGAGGGCCGGGAGGACGCCAGAGAACATCGCCGGGATGATGGCGAAGTACTTGGCCACGTCGTTGGCGATCGAGAAGGTGGTCAGCGACCCCCGGGTGATCAGCAGCTGCTTGCCGATCTCGACGATCTCGATGAGCTTGGTCGGGTTGGAGTCGAGGTCGACCATGTTCCCGGCCTCTTTGGCGGCCTGGGTGCCGGTGTTCATGGCCACACCGACGTCGGCCTGAGCCAGGGCGGGGGCGTCGTTGGTGCCGTCGCCGGTCATGGCGACCAGCCGGCCGCCCTCCTGCTCCTTGCGGATCAGGGCCATCTTGTCCTCGGGGGTGGCCTCGGCGAGGAAGTCGTCGACGCCGGCCTCGGTGGCGATGGCCCGGGCCGTGAGGGGGTTGTCGCCGGTGATCATCACCGTGCGCAGCCCCATGGCCCGCAGCTGGTCGAAACGGTGGCGGATGCCCTGCTTGACCACGTCCTTGAGGTGGACTACGCCGAGCACCTCGGGCCCCTCGCCGTTGCTCTCGGCCACCACCAGTGGCGTGCCGCCACCGGTGGCCACGCCCTCGACCAGCGGATCGAGACTGTCGGGAACCGCACCTCCCTGCTCGACCACCCACCGCTTCACGGAGTCGGCGGCGCCCTTGCGCACGACGTTGCCGTCGAGGTCGAGGCCGCTCATCCGGGTCTGGGCGGTGAACGGCACCAGGGTGGCCAGGCGGACATCACGCTCGCGGACACCGAAGCGCTGCTTGGCCAGCACCACGATCGAGCGGCCTTCCGGGGTCTCGTCGGCCAGGCTGGCCAGCTGGGCCGCCGACGCCAACCGCTCTTCGGTCACGCCGGGCAGCGCCAGGAACTCGGCGGCCTGCCGGTTGCCCAAGGTGATGGTGCCGGTCTTGTCCAACAGCAGCGTCGAGCAGTCGCCCGCGGCCTCGACAGCCCGGCCGGACATGGCCAGCACGTTGTGCTGCACCAGCCGGTCCATGCCGGCGATGCCGATGGCGGACAGCAACGCCCCGATCGTCGTGGGGATCAGGCAGACCAGCAGCGCGACCAGGACCACGACCTGCTGTTCGGCCTCTGAGTAGATGGCGAACGGCTGGAGCGTCACCACCGCGAGCAGGAAGATGATGGTCAGACCCGCGAGCAGGATGTTCAAGGCGATCTCGTTGGGTGTCTTCTGCCGCTCGGCCCCTTCGACCAGGGCGATCATCCGGTCGAGGAAGGTCTCGCCCGCCTTGGCCGTGATCCGCACGACGATCTGGTCGGACAGGACCCGGGTGCCGCCGGTGACCGCCGACCGGTCGCCGCCGGCCTCGCGGATGACCGGGGCCGACTCGCCGGTGATCGCCGACTCGTCGACCGAGGCGATGCCCTCGATGATCTCGCCGTCCGACGGGATCATCTCGCCCGCCGACACGACGACGATGTCGTCCTTGGCCAGCAGGGACGACGGCACCTGCTCGACACTGCCACCGGTCGTGCGCCGGTTGGCCATGGTCTCGGCCCGGGTGCGGCGCAGGGTTGCCGCCTGGGCCTTGCCCCGTCCTTCGGCCATGGCTTCGGCGAAGTTGGCGAACAGCACCGTGAACCACAGGAAGAGCGCGACGAGACCAGTGAACACGTTCTCTTCGGCGGTCGAGTCGCCGAGGTCGCGGAAGAACAGGATCGTGGTCAGGACGCTGCCTACCAGGACGACGAACATGACCGGGTTGCGGGCCTGGGTCCGCGGGTGGAGCTTGACGAAGCTGTCCCGCGTCGCGCCCTTGACGATGTCGGGGTCGAAGAGCGAGCGCTTGGTGGCTCGCTGCGAGCCACCCGGCTCGGGTGTGCCGCCCGGAACGTGCTCCGGGGCCGTCACTGTGCTCATGGGTGTGTGCTCCTAGGTCGACAGCTGCTCGACGATGGGGCCGAGCGCCAACGCAGGGAAGAAGGTCAGACCGGCGACGACGGCCACCACCCCGACCACCAGCCCGCCGAACAGCGGGGTGTGGGTGGGGAACGTGCCGGCGGTCTCGGGGGCCGGCTGCTTGCGGGCCATGGCGCCGGCAATGGCGAGCACCGGGATGATCAGGAAGAACCGGCCGACCAGCATGGCCAGGCCCATCACCGTGTCGTACCACTGGGTCGCGGTGGTGAGGCCGGCGAAGGCCGAGCCGTTGTTGTTCGACGCCGACGTGAGGGCGTAGAGGATCTCGGACAGGCCGTGCGGGCCGGGGTTGTTGGTGGTCAGCGCCGAGTCCAGCAGCACCGATGCCGCCGCGAAGCCCAGCAGCACAGCCGGCATGGCCAGCACGTAGAGCACCACCAGCTTCATCTCCGGCGCCTGGATCTTCTTGCCCAGGTACTCAGGCGTTCGCCCGACCATGAGCCCGGCGATGAACACCGCCAGGATCACCATGATCAGCACCCCGTTGAGCCCGACCCCGACTCCGCCCGGGCTGACCTCGCCCAGCATCATGTGCGTCAGCGCCACACCTCCACCCAGCGGGGTGGCGCTGTCGTGCATCGAGTTGACCGACCCGTTCGACGTGCCGGTCGTCGACGCCATCCACAGACCCGACGCGGCGGGGCCGAAGCGGACCTCCTTGCCCTCCATGTTCCCGCCGGCCTGGCTGCTCGACGCGGTCTGGTCGACACCGAACCGGTCGAGCTCGGGGTTGCCGTTGGTCTCGAGCCCCATGGCCGACAGCGACATGACCAGCCAGATCGTGGCCATGATGGCGAACACCGCCCGGCCCTGGCGCTTGTCCTTGACCATGTAGCCGTAGGTGAACGCCAGCGCGAACGGGATGATGACGATGGCGTAGGTCTCGAGGAAGTTGTTGAACGGCGTGCTGTTCTCGAACGGATGCGCCGAGTTCACGTTGAAGAACCCGCCTCCATTGGTCCCCAGCTGCTTGATGGCGATCTGGCTCGCCACCGGTCCGCCCGGGATCACCTGCGAGGCGCCCTCGACGGTGGTCACCTCGGTGAAGCCGTGGAAGTTCTGGATGACGCCCTGGCTCACCAGGATCAGTGCGAACAGGAAGCAGGCCGGCAGCAGGATGCGGGTCATGGTGCGGGTCAGGTCGACCCAGAAGTTGCCGATCGTGTCGGCCCGGCGCCGGGCCAGGCCCCGGATCAGGGCGGCCATGATGGCCATGCCGGCCGCCGCCGAGACGAAGTTGTGGACGCCCAGGCCCAGCATCTGGGACAGGTGGCTCATCGTCGCCTCGCCGCCGTAGGACTGCCAGTTCGTGTTGGTCGCGAAGCTCACCGCGGTGTTGAACGTGAGGTGCTCGCCGACCGCGGGCATGTTCGTGGGGTTGAACGGCAGCTTGTCCTGGAGGCGAAGCTGGCCGTAGAGCAGCAGCAGCGACACGACGCTGAAGCCGAGCACTGAGAAGGCGTAGACCGTCCAGCGCTGCTCCTGGTCGGGATCGACCCGTGACAGGCGGTAGATCGGCCGCTCGACGAACGCGAAGACCCGCTCGCCCGGGGTCTTCTCGTTGCTGTACACCCGGGCCATGTAGCGCCCGAGCGGCGGTGCGGTGAGCGCGACCAGCGCGATGAGCACACCGAACTGAAGCCAATTGGCTGCGGTCATCAGAACCTCTCAGGAAAGGCCAGCGCTGCGACCAGATAGCCGGCCAGCAGCACGGCCAGGATCAGGCCAACGATGTTGTCGGTGGTCATCGATGCGATCATCGCTGCACCTCGGCCGGGACCTCCGCAACCTCTTCGGTGCCCTTGAGGATGCGCTCACAGCCCTTGATGTACAGGGCGCAAAGCCCGAAGAACGCGACGACGACAGCGATGAAGACGATGTCAGCCATAGTTCTTGTATCTCCCATCCCTTTCGACGTGTCCGGCGGCGAGGACCGCGCCGACCTGGTCGGCCAGCGCCACCGCGACGACTCTCTGTTCGAGCGAGAACCCAGTACCCGATTTCGGTGTCAGAACGAAACGGCCCACGGGTTGGCCACGAGACAGCACCTGCATCTCGGCACCGGTCGACGGCAGCTCGTAGGTGCTGCGCGTGACCCGCGACCAACGCGTGTCAGGCGCGGTGGCGGCCCTCTCGAGCCGCACCAACGGCTCGCTGCCATAAGGCGGAGCCTCGAAGCGACACGCTTCCAGGTCCAGCAACCCGGTGAGCTCAGCCTCGGCGGCCAAGATCACATCCGCAGGGTCCTCACCCTTCGCCACCTGCTCGGCGAGGCGGTGGATCCTGCGGAGCTGGCCGCGGCCGGCCTGGGCAGAGAGGCGATCCTGCAGCGCCTGCCACGCCACCGAGCCCACGATCAGACCGCCCAGCAGGAGCAACACGGTGGTCTCGACGTCGTCCCACGACGTCATGCGCAAAGACAGGTAAGGCCGGGTGTGGAAGAAGTCGTACGCGAGCGCCGACGAGATCGCCGCCACCGCGCCCGCCGACCGGCCACCCACCGCCGCCGCCGAGACGACCACCACCATCAACGCCAACGCCACGTTGGCGTTGATCATCTCGTCACGCAACGGCACCAATACGACCGCGACCAGAACGGGAACCACGGCAGCGACCGCGAGGCGGATCACGTGGCCGAGACTCGCTGCCGGGCGCGGAGCAACGGCAGCGGATGCGCTTGGTCGCTGGGCCGGTGTGCGTCGCCGCCAGCGTGCGATCAGCCCAGTTCTTTGCGCCGCGTTCAGTTCTTGGTGCACGGCGCGAAAGGCCGACATGGCGAGCGTTGTACGGCCCGCGCCGTCAACCCGTCCACGGCCTTAACGCATTCTCTACGCGAGCCCCAACGTTCTTAGCGCTGCTGCCACACAGAGGCTCCACTCACGCAATGTGCGGCGGTGCGCGCAGAGCTCGCAGCGCCTCGGCGTCCCCCGTTCTGGCACGTGGATGGCACGGAGGTGATGAGCTTCCGGATCGGTCCTGGTCAGGTGTGCTGTCGGCAGCAACGATGGGTGTAAACCGGTATGCGTCAGGCACGATGTGTCCATGGCTGACGGGTACCACCGGGCGGAAGCGCAGACTGAGCGTGTGTCGCGCCGGGACAGCCGGCGCTGGATGGACGAGACACTGATTGACGGGGTGACCGGGACGCACGACAGCGTGCTGGAGGTCGAGGGCAGCCGACTGCTCTGGTGGAGGACACGCCGGCGGCTCCACCGAAAGTACGGCATCGTCGCCACCCGAGTCAGCGCGACGGAATGGAGGCTGCGCCGCGAAGTGTAGGGCGGCCGGCTGCCGGCGCCGCCGCTCTGCGGCGGCGCCCTTGACCTACCAAAGAGGCGAATTCGGCAACGACGCGCCGACGCTGGAGGTCTGGCGCCGGCTCACCTCGGACTGGGGATGCGGCGGAGTGTCTGATCCGTAGGTAGATGAGCCTCGGCTAGGTCCTCACCAGCGCCTACGCAGGCCCGGCTTGGGCTATGTGGTGCGCAGTCAGATCGCTCTCCTCGAAGTGCTGAGGCCGGCGTCGATCGAGTTCTGGCGAGGAGTTGGCGATGAGACCGGGGCGGAACGTGGGGGATTCGGAAGGTGTCCTGCTCAGGGTCGATGCGGGAAGCAACCTTGGGGGGCAACGGCGGTGCTCGTTGCTTAACGTAGAGGGTATGCCTGCCGGTGGTGGCGGTGAGGGGCTAGCAAGAGCGCAGGCTGATCTTGTCCGCTTGCGAGCAGACGGCGGCGACATACGCTGGCCTGGCTGGGTGTACGCCGTGTCGGTACTCGTCGTCGTGGGATCGCTGTTGTTGCCTCTCCTGGTAGTGACGGTGGTGATGCTACTCACGTAGATCAGGGGTCCCAGCGATGGGATGATCTCATCTCTGCCGGACATGCCTTCGCCGGAGCCGCACGCCGACCTCGGAGGCCGCCAGCGAGCCGGCGACGAGTACGCCATATAGAGCGATGTCATGGCTGTTCTGGATCTCCCATTCGAAGTGCGGCTCGGTGATCGCGTAGCCGAACATGAATGCGCCCACGGCGATAGAGCCAATCGCTGCATCACGGCCGCTCACTCGACCGCAGAGAAAGGCGAGCACCATGAGCACCGGAACAGCGACGAAGGTCGGTGTGAGAACGAGGCACAAGCCCACCAGCGCCGTGACCAACATGCCGTTGAACAGGCCGCCAGCACTGAACGGGTCCTCATCCACGCCGCTACATCCCTTCCCAGGCCGTGCACAGCCGTCCGTCCGTGTAGGCCGGGGCACCCTAATCCAACAGGGACGGCGAGCCTGGTGACCGCCATGCTGCAGGGTGGCGGGGCACGGCGGGTGGCAGACAGCTACGCGACTGGGGGCAGGAGCTGGTCGGCCAGATCGACGCGAGGCGGCGCCGGCGAAGCCGGCGCCTCTTGACCTACCAAAGAGGCGAATTCGGCTACGAACGCGCCGACCCCAGATCTTTGGTAGCGGGGCGATGGTGACGCGCGCCAGGATCCGGCTCTTCGGGCTCCCCCCTCAACGAGCCACAGCCGACGACGAGATCTACGTGGTCACGCCCAGCGGCCTTTGTCGTGGGTCAGCGAGCGCGCGATTACCCATTCTGCACGACTGTCCGCAGCCAACAAAGCAGCTCGGGATCGCCGGCGATGTGCTCGTCTGCGGCAGAGGCGGCGCCGTCGCTGTGTGTCCCTGAACCGGCGGTAGGGGGCACGTGCTCGGCGGTTCGGAGACGCTCGTTATGGGCGAGGGTGCGGTTCCTCACGCTGCGGCAGGGGGTTGGGCAGGTCGCCGATTCCGGGCGTGACCGAGGCGGTCTCGCCGATGCTGTTATGGCGCGCGGTTGGGCAGCGCGAGCGGCGCGGGAGTAGCCGCCGCTGTGGACGCCGCTGGGAATTGGTGGCTGCCGGGCGCGTGGGCGGCCGTTTAGGCCGATCGTTGAGCCCCACGCATCGACGGCACCGCCACCCGCGACGGCGGGACTCCTACGCTGTTGGCGGTGGAAGTGGGCGAGCGCGACTCGGGTCTTCGGTTGGCCGAGTTGGTCGCCGCTTTCTCGCTGGCCACCGACCTGGGGTTGGGTCAGCCCATGGAGCATGTCCTGCGGTCGTGGGTCATCGCTGCCCGTTTGGGTGATCACATGGGCGTCGAGCTGGAGGACCGTGGCGCCCTGTTCTATGTGGCCACACTGGCGTGGGTGGGTTGTGTGGCGGACACACCGGAGGTGGCGGCCTGGTTCGGTGACGACATCGCGTTCCGGCGCGACGGCCTCCATGTCGATCTGGCCGGGCTGCCCATGTTCGGTTTCATGCTGCGCCACGTCGGGGCGGGAACTCCCGCGTTGCAGCGGGTCCGCCTCGCGGGGAGCCTGGTCGTCACCGGAGGCAAGGCGATCCAGCGCGTCATGCAGGTCCACTGCCTGACCGTGGCGCAGATGGCGGAGCGTCTCGGCCTGGGCGCGGAGGTGTGCGGCCCGGTACAGCAGGTGTTCACCCGCTGGGACGGCAGGGGCGTGCCTGGTGACGTCGCGGGCGAGGAGATCGCTCTGCCGATGCGGCTATTCCATGTCGCCGAGGCCGTCGAACTGTTTCACCGAACCGGAGGAACCGACGCGGCGGTGGAGGTGGCTCGTGCCCGGCGGGGCAAGCAGTTCGACCCTGGCGTCGTCGACGCATTCTGCTTGGCGGCTACCGATGTGCTGGGTGATGCCTCGATGGAGCCTGATTGGCACGCCATCATCGCCGAGGAGCCTGCGTTGCAGAGGCGCCTCAGCGAGGCCGAGCTCGACACCGCGCTCGAAGCGGTGGCGGACTTCACCGATCTCCGGTCACCGTCACGGGCGGGTCACTCCCGCGGGGTCGCCGATCTTGCGGCGCGGGCCGGGGCCCAGGCTGGCTTCTCGGAGGTGGACATCAGCACCGTGCGGCGAGCGGCGCTGTTGCATGACCTTGGCATGCATGGCATTCCCGCGACGATCCTCGACAAGCCGGGCCCGCTGTCGGCGTCGGAATGGGAACGGATACGCATGCACCCCTACTACGGGGAGCGGATGCTGGCCCGTCCGGCGGCGCTGGCCCGGCTCGGTGCCGTCGCCTCGCTGTCCCGGGAGCGTTGCGACGGGTCCGGTTATCACCGTGGTCTCAGCGGTCCGGCGATCCCGAAGACGGCTCGGGTGCTCGCGGCGGCGTGTGCGTTCCGCGCCATGACCGAGCCACGCCCGCATCGTCCGGCGATGACCGCCAAGCAGGCCGCCACCGAACTACGGGCCGACGTGCGTGCTGGGCGGCTCGATGCGGACGCGGTGGCCGCCGTGTTGGCCGCGGCAGGCCAGAGCCGGGGCAAGCGACGCACGGGACCGGCAGGGCTGACCTCCCGGGAGATCGAAGTCTTGGCGCTCATCGCCCGCGGCGCGTCGACCCGCCAAGTCGCCCACCGACTGGCCATCACTCCGAAGACGGCCGAGACCCATATCGAACGCATCTACGCCAAGACCGGCGCGTCGACCCGCGCGACGGCCACGCTCTTCGCCCTGCAACACGGCCTGCTCGACAGCCTCGAACCGCTCGATCTGTAGGGGGAACCCCGGACGACGCCACCCGCCGCTGTCCGTACCGTCGTCCTCGAAGGAACGAGACGAGCGGAGAACGCCATGGCGAATACCACTGCAGCTGGCCGGGCAACGGCGACGACATCGCAGGACGTGCCACCGTTCGCGGTTGCGGGCGGCGTTCTGGAGGCGGTCGGGAGCCGGGATTTCGGTCGTCTCGCCGCGGCGATGCATGAGGATGTCCACCTGCTGGCGCTGCTGCCAGGAGGTTTCAAGGAGTGGCATGGAAGGGCCGGCGTGCAGGCGGCCTTCAACGCCTGGTTCGGCGGCTTCGACGAGTTCGAGCTCGTGGACGCCGTCGCCGGGGACGTGGGAGCTCGTTTGTACCTTCGCTGGCGCCTGCGCGTGCGCACCACACGCAGGGTGGGTCAGTGGCTGGTGGTCGAGCAGCAGGTGTACGCCGACGCCGAGGCCGACGGCCAGATCGATGGGCTCTCGGTACTCTGCTCGGGCTTTCATCCGGAGAACGCCCGTGCCTGACACGTCCGTCGCTTGGGGTGGATGGGAGCCCTCTGTCCGAGACGACCCGTTCCCGCTCTTCGCCGACGTGCAGGCTCAATGCCCTGTGCACCGAGTGCGCCTCGCCGACGGGCACGAGGCCTGGCTCGTCGTCGGCCACGACGCGGCGCGGCAATCACTCAGCGACGCGCGGGTGTCCAAAGACATGGTCGCCGCCCTCGACGGCGATCGCGACGTCGTCGCCGAAGGCCTCCCCGGTCCCGCGTTCTCGCGACACATGCTCAACGTCGACCCACCCGATCACACCCGCCTGCGCAAGCTGGTGGCACCGGCGTTCATGCCATCGCGCATCGCTGCGCTGGAACCGTCGATCCAGCAGACCGCCGACGAACTGCTGTCTCGGCTAGAGGCGGAGGGGCCGGACACCGTTGTCGACCTCGTCGCCGGGTTCGCTCACCCGCTGCCATTCGGGGTGATCGGCGAACTGCTCGGTGTCCCGGCAACTGATCGCAGCATGTTGCGCGAGCGGTTCCAGGCACTGCTGGCGCCGTGGTCTGGGGACCCGCCACCCGAGGCTGTCGCAGCGTCAGCAAGCATCGTCGGTTACTTGGAGGACCTCGTCGACGCTAAGCGTCACGCCCCCGGCGACGATCTCGTGACCGTCTTGTTGGCAGCGAGAGCAGACGGCGACCGGCTCACCCACGAGGAGTTGCTGTCCAGCCTGTTCCAGCTGATCGTCGCCGGACACGACACGACCACGAGCCTGATCGGCAACGGTGTGGTCGCCCTCCTCGACCATCCCGATCAGCTCCACGCGCTGCAAGCCGACATGAGCATGATCCCCCAGGCCATCGAGGAACTCGTGCGCTTCACCGCACCCGTACCGCACGCCACGTTCCGCGTGACGTCGGAGACCGCCACGGTCAGTGGAGTCGACATCCCCGCCCACCGCCAGGTGCTGGTGTGCCTCGCCGCAGCGAACCGTGACCCCAGCACCTTCGCCAATGCGGATCTCCTCGACATCGGTCATCCGAGACGGTCCCATCTCGGCTTCGGGCACGGCATCCACTTCTGCCTCGGCGCCCCGCTGGCCCGCTTGGAGGCACGCGTCGCGTTTACTGCACTGCTCGGCCGCTTTCCCCACCTGCGGCTGGCCGTCCCGCGAGCGGACCTGGCGTGGACCCACGGCGACGGACTCGTCCTGCGCGGCCTCGGCTCGCTCCCCGTCACCCTCGGGCCCAGCAACGTGCCGGGCCACTGATCCCGTCCCGCGCTTCGGGACCCAAACAAAGGAACACATGCAACATGACCACCACCGAAGTACCCAGCGTCGACAACGGCGTGAACGTCGCCGCGCTCCTCGCCGCGCGCGAGGCCCTGACCGCGGCCCCCGAGGCCGCCCAGTTCCAGTGGCGGGCCCGCTGCCAGTGGGTCTACGGCACCCATGCTCGAACGACCATCGAGGACTTCTCCGGGCTCGGCACTGAGCAGTCGCACCGCACGGCCTTCGCCGTCGACACCGACCACCCCGAGATCTTCGCGTCCGAGGACAACGCGATGACCCCCGTCGAGATGGTCCTCGCCGGGCTGGCTGGTTGCCTGACTGCCGGTGTCGCCGCCGTCGCCACCAATCGAGGCGTCAAGCTGCAGGCGGTCACTGCGACTCTCGAGGGAGACATGGACATCCAGGGCATCCTCGGGATCGACCCTGACGTGCGCAACGGCTTCGGTGGGATCACGGTTAGATACGAGATCGCGGCCGACGCGCCGCGAGCCGAGGTCGAGGCCATCGTCGCCCAGTCCCAGAAGCGCTCGGCCGTCTACGACATCGTCACCAACCCGACCAACGTCGTCGTCACGGTCGCCTGAGAGCGACGACCACACGGCCGACAAAGGAGCGGATGTCGTGGCGGTCACAGCGGTCGTCGTCATCGGCGCGGGGCCGGCAGGACTGGCCATGAGCGCGTGTCTCCGCGACGAGTCCATCGATCACGTGCTGCTCGAGCGCTCCGAGGTGGCGCATTCGTGGCGGCACGAGCGATGGGATTCGCTCAGAACCCTGACGCCGAACTGGATGAACCGGCTCCCCGGCCTCCCATACGCAGGAGACGACCCCGACGGATACATGACCGCCGCCGAGGTCGCCGACAGCCTCGTGCGATACGGCCAGGTCATCGACGCGCCGGTGCAAACCGGCACGACCGTGGTCGCGCTGCGGCCGGCGAATCCGGGCTGGCACGTCGACACCGACCAGGGACGGTGGCGGTGTCGGGCGGTGGTGATCGCCACCGGCGCCACCAGCCACCCCCGCATCCCCACCATCGCGGCACAGCTGCCGGCCGCGATCCAGCAACTAAGCCCCACCCACTACCGGAACCCTGACCACCTCGGGCCTGGCCGGGTACTCGTGGTGGGTGCGTCAGCCTCGGGCATCCAGATCGCCGACGAGCTCACCCGCAGCGGCCGTGACGTCACCCTCGCCGTGGGCGAACACGTCCGGCTCCCCCGCACCTACCGCGGACGCGACATCCACTGGTGGATGGACACCATCGGCCTGGCCGACGAGCGATGGAACGAGATCGATGACCTCGCGCGGGCCCGGCGGTTGCCCTCGCCACAGCTCGCCGGAACCCCCGACCGACGATCCTGCGACCTCAACGCGCTCCAGGCCGCAGGCGCCGCCGCGGTGGGCAGAGTCGTCGGCGTGTCCGGCGGCCGCGTACAGTGCTCGGGCTCGCTCGCCAACCTCGTCACCAACGCCGACCTCAAGCAGAACCGGTTGCTCGACCGCATCGACGCCTTCGCCGCCGAGGCCGCGCTCAACGACATCGCATCCGACCGCCCGGCACCAACCACGATCGCAACGCCGAGGACCGAGGTCTCCCTGGCCGGCATCGACACCGTCATCTGGGCCACCGGGTACCGCCCCACCTACCCCTGGCTCGACACTGCCCTGCTCGACCGCCGCGGACAAATCATCCACGAAGGTGGAGTCATGGCGATGCCGGGGCTATACGCGCTCGGCCTTCCCCTCCTCAGGCGCCGCAAATCCAGCTTCCTCGACGGGATCGGCGCCGATACCGTCGATCTGACCACCCACCTCCGAGCTCACCTCGACCGCAACGTGGCCGCCGCATAATCAAGGGGCCGACGGGTCACCCCCTCATGGTGCGCATCCACGTGATACCTCCCTGCTCACGTTCAACCAGACCGCGACGGCGCGGCCCGCCGGCGTCCGACACGACTTACCGGGATGGCTCCACCTGAGCACATCCATCTGCCCGCCCGCGCACACCCCATATCAGTCCGGCCGGCGACGCCAGGACGTCCGGGACAGCTGGTAGCCAGCGCTCGCTCATGCCAGCATCGAACGGGAGAGCCGTGCCCCGGAGCCCACCACAGCGACGGCTCGGGACGCGCACCCACGAGCACAGGCGTCCCCGAACGTTCGCACACATCGACCTGAGACATGCCACCGAGGTGCCGTTCGATGGCAGGCAACTCCCGCGAGCGCGGAGCATGCCACAGGCCGCCCGGCGCCTCGGCCATGCGCGCCCGAGTCGGCGATCGCGTGCAACCGGCGAGCGGCAGCGTGCCCGTCCCGAACGACGTGCAACTCGGGCCCGAATTGCGGATCCAGAGCGGAGCATTCGGTCGCGTGGCATCCGCACGCCGCACCGTCGATCTGCGGCAGTGGCTCAGTTTGGCTGGGGATCGAACAGGCCCAGCTCGGCAGCATCGGGCGCTTGGAACACGCGTCGCCATCCGTCGAGGTCTGCGCGGCGAATCGGGTAGCGGTCCCAGGGTGGCTTCGAGTTCCGTGCCTCGATGCGCCGCCAGAGTTCGTCGGTAGGTACATCGAGGTAGTGCAGTTCGACGTCGACGCCAAGGCCACGAGCTTCGGATCGCATCTCGTCACGTTCGCTCCGCGCCCAGAGTCCGAAATCGAGGACGACGCTCAGGCCAAGGCTCAGGATCTCTTGGGCCAGGCGCCAGAGTTCATGTTCGACCTTCTCCCGGGTCGGCTCATCCCAAGGTGTCGAGCCGAGGGCCCAGAGCCATTCATCCTTCGTGAGGCGCACGGCGCTTCGGTCAGCGGCTAGCTGCCTTGCGAGTGCGGTCTTACCCGCCCCGGGCAATCCGCAGGTGAGGATCAGTCGGGCCTCGGTCACGGTGTCTCAGTCCAGCAGCTCCGCGAGCTACGTGAGCGACCACGGATAGCGAGCCACCCCGGCGGCCATGGCGGGCGTCGTGGGCTCCGCTTGCCTTCTTGCTGATGGTTGGTGCCGGCGGGCGAACCTGTAGTGACTTCCTCGGACCACGTGTCCGTCTATCGCCTCGGGTGACTTGACCCGGGTCATCGGGAACGCGGTGGGCATCGCTCATGGCCCGAGCGCGGCGCGCAGCTGACTGATCCAGTCCATCGCCATCGCGCGGCCGTTCGGGAGATCGTCACCCGGCTCGCAACGCCAAGCGGTGACCATCGCCAGCATGAGGATCCAGCACTCCCGGACCAGCGATTGATCGGCACCGGCATAGCGCGCGCCGACCTCGATCGGCGGCCCGCTCGCGTTGAAGGTTGCATGGGCGATGTCGAACTCGATGGGCCCGTGGCAGCACGTCTCGAGGTCGACGAACAGCAGCCCGCTCCTCGTCCTGAGCACGTTGCCCGGATGCGGCTCGCCGTGCAGCAGCTGCTCGGACGCACTTCGGGCGATGATTGCGCGCGTCATCGTTCTCAACGTCCTGCCGACCAGCTCGCGATCGGCACCGGCGATCTCAGGGTTGTTGGTGGGGTCGTCGACCAGGCGCTGCGCCTCGTCAACTCGATCCGTGAAGTGCGGCAGCCAGTCGCCGAACAGATCCGCCTGCCGCATGCCGGCGTGCAACCGCTCGAGCGCTCTCGCGTACTCGTCCGGCGCGATGTCGCGTGGCGGCACGGGTTCGTAGTAGCTCCACAGGGTGACGGCGAAGTCGTCCTGCTCGTAGACGCGCGGCTCGACTCGAGGATCGAGGGTCGCCAGCGGGGCGCCGGTCTCGGCGAGGCGCCGAGCGACCTCGACCTCGAACTTGGCGCCGTTCTGCCGGGCGCGGGGCGCGACACGAGCGAGTACGTCACACGGCCGAAGGTGCACCGCGAGCCGGTTCGAATCGTTCAGCACGACCGCGTCATCGACGCGCAGACCGCGTGCGGCCGTCACCGCCCTGCACGCGGCGACCGCTCGCGGAAGCTCCGCTCCATCCACGCAGGCACTCTAGGAAGCCGTCGCGCTTCCTCGGCCGAGGACCGTATGGCGGGATCCGCTCGACGAGCGGCAGACATGAACCCTGGTTCCGTCGCCGCCCGTGTGCCTGCTCCGACGCCCGTGCTCGCAAGTGCAGGCGACAGGCATGCAACTTCCGCGAGCGCGGCGTAATCGTGTGCGTCGATCGGCGTCACCGAATCGGCGATCTGCTCGGGGCAGATCGACACGGAGTGGTGTTCCAGAACGTCCAGATGGGTTCCCTGAGCCGCGCCCCCTATCACCGGATCGGTCCCTAACGTCCCCGGAATCGCAACGCCACCAGGCCGCTCCCGGGCACCGCACACCTGCTGAGTTCGCTCTCACGTTCAGCCCCATGACCACCGAAACCCGTGTCCGCCAGAGCGGGTCAAGGACACCGCTACTCGCTTGCAACCATCCGTTTCCCGATGGCGGGCTATCGCAGCTCCCACCTACTTTCCAGGTCGACTCTGGTCGGCGTCATCGGCCGCAAGCTCGACACGGGCACCGGCGGCACCAGATTCACTTTCCCCGGAGTCCCCGCTCGGCTGGCTTCGGGCAGTCCCCTTCCGCTTCGGATCAAGGCCGATGGGGGCGGGGGGTGTGCGACTGAAGGTTCGCCACCGTCGCATGAGCCATCCCTGCCGCACCAGGTCCAGGTTCTGGTTCAACGAGAACAGCAACCACTGGATCTGGTCGCGCCTGCGTCCGTACAAGGTGTCGTAGAACTCGATCCACGCGGTCGTGTCCCGGGTTTCCCGAAGACGGTCGACCCGCTTGTCTAGGTCCTCCACGACTATCCGTTGCGCCTCATCCAGAGCCATATGTGCCTTATCGGGCAGCAGCCGCTTGGACCGACTGATCTCGATCTGGATCTGGGCGCCGTTGTCCCAGGCCTCGTCGCTGTCCCACGCCTTCAGGGCGGCCGCGTACTCCTCGCTGAAAGCCGAGCCCTTCCTCCCGTAGTAGGCGACGCGCATTGCGAGCTTCCAGTACGTCCAGAGGCTGGCCGCCAGCGTCTCGAGCAGCTCGCCGGAGGCGATAAACCGCTCGCGGCGCCAGTCCATGTGCCCCTTCACGGCTGGGACCAGTAGCCCACCCACCACGGCGGTGAGGACGACACCCACGACAAGTTCCACCATGACGCGACTCCCGACCTGGAGCGGAAGGTGGGCCGACGGTAGCGCCGCCCGAACCACGTTGACTGCCCTCGGCTATAGACCCCTGACCCGTCCCCGATCGCAGGGTGACCTCGCAGGTTGGCTGGTCTTCCGATCGCAAGGAGGACTAGCCATGGCTACCACTATCGAGTCGGCAGCGATGACGATCCAGGAGCCCGGGGACGGGTCCGAGTTCGATGAGGCGCAGCTTGCAGCGGTCTCGTTTCTTGCCCGCTACAGCGGCCGGACACTCGAGGCGTACCGGCATGACCTGCGCGGCTTCTTCCAGTGGACCGCCGACCACGGCGTCGCCGTGCTCGCAGCGGGTCGTGCCCACATCGAACTGTTCCGCGCCTGGATGGAGAACCACGGGCTCGCCGCCTCGACGATCGATCGTCGCCTCTCGACGATCTGTGGGTTCTACCGGTTCGCGCACATCGACGGCCGAATCCGCTCGAACCCCGCCCAGTACGTCCGCCGACCCCCGGTCCCTCCCTCGGACGCTCGCGGGCTGGATCGCTCGGAGCTCGGCGTGTTCCTGTTCACCGCCGACAAGTACGACCGGGACCACGCCGCCCTCGCCGTGCTGCTCGGCCTCAATGGGCTGCGCGTCAGCGAAGCCTGTGCCACCAACATCGAAGACCTCGGTCTCGAGCGCGGCCACCGCATACTGCGGATCGTGGGCAAGGGCAACAAGCCCGCCACCGTCCCACTCGCCCCCCGGACCGCCCGCACAATCGACCTCGCAGTCGGTGAGCGCCACGAGGGACCAATCCTGCGGCGCCATGACGGTCAACGCCTCGACCGGCGCACCGCCCACCGATGGGTCCGCTCGATCGGCAAGCGCGCCGGCCCTGATGCCGTCCACCCCCACATGCTCCGGGCCGCGTTCATCATGGCCGCACTCGACGCCTGTGTCCCGCTACGAGACGTCCAGATCGCCGCTCGTCACGCCGACCCCCGCACCACGACCATCTACGACCGACGCCGCCAGAACTTCGATCGCCACGCCGCCTACGTCGTCGTCGCCTTCGTCACCGGCGGCTGACCTCGACACCGACCTCAAGCGGCACCTCGGGGCCACCCGAAAGCGAGCAGATCGTGGCTCCACACGCGTCGGACCCGCGCACGCCGGGCGCCAGATCGCCGATTTCGTCGCGGGATGAATCGCTGGTGGGGTCGGACTCTCAGGACCGACCCAGGCTGACGAGCGGCTCGTTCTTGCCGTCGGGTTCGAGCGCGGAGCTGACGTGTTTCGCCCGTTGACAGCCCGCGGGCCGCTTGCTGGCTGGAAGAGTTGTGGCGTGACCGAGCAGGCCGGGTCGGACCGTTTGGCGGAGTTGACGATCGCGTTGTCGCTGGCGACCGACCTTGGGACGGGTCAGCCCATGGAGCACGGGCTGCGCACGTGTTGGCTGTCCCTCGCCGCCTCGGAGGCCCTCGGGCTCGATGTGGCGTCGCGGTCGTGCGTCTACTACGTGGCGCTGCTCCGGTTCCTGGGATGCACATCGGACGCGTCGGAGACCGCGGTCCTGGCGGGCGGCGACGACGTGGCGTTCAACGCCACGATGGCGCCGATGCTCGCTGCCCGGGCCGGTGAGGGCATGCGCTTCTTCGTGCGGCATCTGGCCGAGGATCTACCAGCGCATCGCCGTGCCGGTCGGGTCGTCCGAGCCCTGGCCGATCCGGGCATGGAACGGCGCAGCCTCTCGTCGCACTGCGAGGTCGCGGCTCGTCTCGGAAGCCGGCTGGGGATGGGAGACGCCGTGTGCGAGGCCCTCTCCCATGCCTATGAGCGTTGGGACGGCAAGGGCTACCCAGCCGGGCTGGCGGGCGAAGCGGTCCCGCTGGCGATCCGGGTCGTGTCGGTTGCTCGGGACGCCGAGCTGTGGGCCCGGCAGGCGGGATGGCCCCAGGCCGCCGATGTCCTCGCTCGGCGGCGGGGCCACGCCCACGACCCGGTCATCGTCGATGCGTTCCTCGCCGACGGCGAGCGCTGGCTGGCGGGGATCGGTGATGACCCGTGCGCCGCGGTCCTCGATGCCGAGCCGGGCCCCGTGGTCACTACTGGCACGGCCGACCTCGATCGGGCGCTCGCCGCGGTGGCGGACTTCGCCGACCTGAAGTCGCCGTTTCTTCGGGGCCACTCGACAGGTGTTGCCTCGCTCGCGATCCGCGCGGCCCGCGCCGCGGGTATGTCGGAGGGTGACGCCGTGCTGGTGGGCCGGGCAGCGCTGGTGCACGACGTCGGACGCGCCGGCGTCCCGAGTGGGATCTGGGATCGCCCTGGCCCACTCACCGCCGAGCAGTGGGAGCGCGTGCGTCTCCACCCATACCTGACCGAGCGCGTGCTGCAGCGTTGTGGACTACTCGCACCGTTCGCCGACCTCGCGGCGCGCCACCACGAACGAGTCGACGGGTCCGGTTATCACCGCGGCGCTGCGGGAGATCAGCTCGTCCCCGCCGCCCGGCTCCTGGCGATCGCCGACGCGTACCACGCCATGACCGAGGAGCGACCGCACCGGCCGCCGCTCACCGCATCGGACGCGGCGTCGCAGCTGCTCGACGACGTCGACACCGGCCGGTTCACCCGGCCCGAGGTCGACGCCGTCCTCACGGCGGCCGGGCAGGCGACGCGCCCGGCGACCGTGGCCCGTCCGGCGGGTCTCACCGAACGCGAGGTCGACGTCTTGCGGCTGATCGCACGGGGCCGTACCAACAAGCACGTGGCGGCCACGCTCGGGATCTCGCCCAAGACGGTGGGCAACCACGTCGAGCACATCTACGCCAAGGCCGGGGTGACCACCCGGGCCGGTGCGACCCTCTTCGCCATGGAGAACGGCCTCCTGTCGCTCTGACCAGACAAGGTGATGGGGCGAACACCCCATGCGCGCGGTCTCGGGGCTGCTCGACACTCTCCGGCAGGACACCCGCGACGAGGGAGCGAGCCATGCCGACCATCGACGTCAACAACACCACCCTGTACTACGAGCGCACGGGGCAGGGGCCGGCGATGCTGTTCGTGCACGGCATGTGCGGCGACGCCGAGGTGTGGGCCGACCAGGCCCGCCGGTTCTCGAACGACTGCACCTGCGTCCGCTACGACCGCCGGGGGCACACCCGAAGCCGCCGGGGCGACGCCCCGATCAACGACGCCCTGCATGCCGACGACGCCGCGGCCCTCATCGATGCTCTGGGCCTCGCTCCTTGCCTGTTGGTGGGATCGAGCGGCGGAGCCGCCATCGGCGTCGAGGTGGCGATGCGGCACGGCCATCTCCTCCGCGGGGCGGTGTTCAGCGAACCGCCGCTGTTCTGCGTCGACCCTCCCGCTGGCCAGGCCTTGCTGCGCGAGCTCGCCCCCCATCTCGAAGAAGCGATCACGGACGGCGGACCCGTGGCAGCGGTGGACGCGTTCTTCTCGTTCGTGTGCCCAGGCCTGTGGTCGATCATCGACGAGGGGCGCAAGGACCGCTACCGAGCCAACGCCGACATCGGCTTGACTGACCTGCGCTCACCGTCGCTCGACGCGAGGGCGGCCGACCTGGTGGCCGTGACCACGCCAGCTCTCGTCCTCACCGGCGACTGCAGCCACCCGTCGCTGCGCGCTCTCGCCCACCGGCTGGCCGCAGCGTTGCTCGACGCCCGCTTCGTCGAGCTCGAAGAGTGCGGTCACGTCACCTACGCCGAGCAGCCCGACGCGTTCGCCCGAGCCGTCGCGGTGTTCGCCGCCGAGATCAGTCGTCGAACGACAGCACAAGAGACGATCCGATGAGCAACGCCACCGTCACCGAAGGAGACGCAAACCGGTTCCATGTCCGCTCCAGCGATGGGACACCCCTCGCCGTGTGGATCGAGGGAAGCGGTCCCGCTCTGGTCATGGTCCACGGCTCCATCGCCGATCACACCACCTTCGACCCGTTCATCGAGGTGCTCCGAGACAACCTCACGACGTTCTGCATGGACCGTCGAGGGTTCGGGGCGAGCGGCGACGGCGACGTCTACGCGATCGAGCGGGACTTCGAGGACGTCGCCACGGTCGTCGACACGGTCGTCGACACGGTCGCGGCCCGCACCGGCGGTCCCGTGGCGCTATGGGGCCACTCCTACGGCGCCAACTGCGCCATGGGCGCCGCCGCCCGCACAAGCAACGTCCACCATCTCGTGCTCTACGAGCCCAGCCTCGGCCTCGCCTACCCACCCGGTTCGATCGACGCCATCGAGGCCGCCGTGGCCAGAGGCGACCGGGAGGAAGCCATCGTCGCGGTGCTGAGGGACATCCTCGAGATGACCGAGGACGAAGTCGACGCGTTGCGGTCCAGTCCGCTCTGGCCGGTTCGCCTCGCCGCCGCCCACACCGTCCCGAGGGAGTGTCGCGTGGAAGACGCCTGGGTCTACGCGCCAGGGCAATTCGACGGGATCACCGCCCCGACGCTCCTGCTGGCCGGCTCAGACAGCGTCACAGAAGTGACCAAGGCGACCCACCACGCCGCAGCCGCCATCCCCAACGCCCA
>Ga0075421_100000958_pt1 | contig 32474 bp, 21 predicted proteins | sample SoiMetdeltSBSDD5_FD_75292 | JGI IMG/M metagenome (GOLD analysis project Ga0075421, IMG submission 75292) | Bulk soil microbial communities from a Populus tree surrounding site in Tennessee, USA - Soil MetaG P. deltoides SBSDD5 | ecosystem: Environmental > Terrestrial > Soil > Tree plantation... | reverse complement strand
CCCGCTAGCACCTCAAGGTACTTGACAGGTTTTGCGGGATCTCTGCCTCCTATAACAGTTACGGAGTCCCTTATGCCCAGGGCAATCTCGGAGTATCACAAACACCGTTGCAAAACCGTTAGAACAAGCTTGCCTGCGTGACGGCGCCAGCGGTGTTCCGCTCACCCGGGCACTTTCCTCAAGTTTGGAGCGACAGCCCCGACTACCTCCGCAGGGACGGTTGCTAAGAATGAAATGCGAGCCAATCTGTTCTGACGTCACTGAAATGCTTCTTTCAGCAGCCGAGAGGGCGGCTCCAAGGGATACGGAATGCCCAAAATCTTCCCTAGCGTTGGAGCGATGTCTTCAGGGCCCGCAGGATTGGAATAGCGTCCGGGCTTGACGCCTACACCCATCCATACCACCGGGACGTGGCGGTCATAGTCGTAAGCTGTCCCATGCCCCGTTCCACCCGGACGCGCGTCGAAATAGATGTATTGCTTTGGGAGCACCATCAGGTGCGGGGAGCGGGATTGGAAGAATGAATTTTGAAACAGCCTTATGTAGCTGTCGTTCGCGGGTGCGCCGAATAGCATGTCCGCGTGCGTATACACAGCCGCTACCGTGCCGGTTGCCATCAACGCCTGTGTGGAGACCTGCTCGACTTCGGCTCGTTTTAGTCCATGCTTTCGGATCGCGTCCAGATCCAGATAGAAGTTGGGATTGTCAAAGGCAATCACTAGTTCTGGGGCTTGAGGATACCGCTTCTTAAGTGCCTCGCGGACTGTTGTATCCAGCACGCCAGGATTGTAGCGGCGGGCTTGCGGTGATCCGTTCTTCTGAAGCCACTCGACCAACGGAAGCGAAGCGTGGTCGGCGGTTAAGACCACCAGCAAATTTGAGGCTCCCACGCGGGCTTCCACCGCTTTGAAAAGTTTGTCTAGGATCAGATCGAGGCGCAACAATTCGTCCATCTGCTCCTGGCTGTATGCGCCGTAAGTGTGACCGATCACGTCGGTCGCGGAAAACCCGACCGCCAGCACGTCAGGCGAGGCGTCCATTCCCAGATCGTAAGCCTGCAAGACTTCCAGCGTGACCTGAAGAAGGAGCTCGTCGGCGAAAGGCGTGCGGCGAATATTTTCGTAATATTGCCATTGTCCTGGCTGGCCGCGGTGCTGATGAGGGAAGGTCGTGTCCTTGAGGTCCCACTCGCCCGGAGCGTTATCCTTACCGGCGAATTTCTCGTAGACCGCCTCGTCGTTGATCAGCCGAGTCCAAGGAGTCGAACCGTACTTGTCTGACAGTTTCAAGCTGTTAAACTTCACGAGCCAGGTTGGCGGCTTGCTGGCGTAGTACGTGCTGGTGATGAAGCAGCCGCACTCGTTTTCAAACCAAAAGGCCCCATCGGCCCGATGCCCGGCCATGAGGATGGCGGAGCGGTCCTTAAAGGACACCCCTACCACACGCGAATTGGGCCACTTTTGTTTGATCTTATCGCCGACGGTGAAACCGATGAGATTGGTCGGGGATGCGCCGCGGCCCGGTCCCCCTACAGGCTCGTGAACGGGGTCATCGACTACGTTGATAGTTTTCCTGAGGTAATGATCGTACCAAGTATTAGCGACGATGCCGGTGTGTGAAGCATGACGCCCTGACAAGATTACCGAGTGGCCCGGTCCAGTCTCGGTGTTCGCGTGCCGATACATGGCGTTGCTAAAAATGGCCCCTCGATCGAGCAGAGTCTTAAACCCCCCTTTATAAAGCGGCGCAAAGCGGACGAGATAGTCATAGCGCATCTGGTCGATCGACAAGACGAGAATTAGGCGTGGCTCCGCCCCTGGCAGCGGTGACGCCAGTATAGTCACCAATGAGAGAGACAAGAGAAAAAGGCGAACGTAATTCACGGGATGCTCCTGTTTGCGGATCCGACGGGTTAAGTTCTTCAGTGTACACATTTTGCGTTTGAAGTATCACTAACAGTCTTGGACGTTGCTCCCTGATCTACAATCGGCGTTCTGTCGACCAACTCAAGCACGAGTGTTCGCGATCAGCCAGTAACCGATTCCTCCCAGGAGTGCTGCGCATGGCAAAGTCAACACCCACGAGAGGACAATGCTCATGAAGCCTGAGAAGGCGCAACAGCAGGTATAGTGTTCCGGCCAGCGCAACAGCGAGGCCACACCTTTGAAATTGTCCTTGGCGCCATTTGAATAAGCATGGGTGCTGGTTACGATCCGATAATGGAAAGGAGTCTGTGCGTGAAGCGAAGTGGCAACCGCCAAAAACACAGCTATCACGAACCTCAACATCCCGCAGCAGTTCCCTTCGTCATCAAATTGTAACAATACCAAATTGTAGCGTTTTTTCTGGAGGCGCAGGATCGGCAGACGGAGTTACCGAGGTGGACGGCCCACCCGTTAACCTGCAAAGGTCGACCGGATTGGCGGCCGAGCCCGGACTAATCCTGGATTCCGTGTTCGCTGCGAATGACGCCCAAGTTTTTGATGGCCTGATCCTGGAACTGGCCGCTAAAAGCCGCACATTGTTTGTAAAAACGGACGGCTTCGGCGTAGTTCTCCAGCTTGTAATTCGCCCATCCCAGATAAAAAAGAACGGATGCGACCGATTGCTCGCTCTGACGAAGCAAAGGCAGCGCAGCCCTCAAAGCGCCATCGGCTTGTCCGAAGCGGTTCTGAGCGATGTAGGTGTTCCCGCTCATCCAGTAGGCCGTTCCGGAGTAGACCATCTTCTTTCTGTCCCATTCGTGTTGCGAGACGCCCTCCGGTTTTCTCTTCGTCTGCATGAGTTCCACAATGCGAGCCGAGTACGCCAGCACCTTTTCAGAAGCCGAACCTCGCTGGAGGTAAGCTTGCGCGCAAACGAGTAGAGCGTCCTCATTGTTCGGATCGAGCTTCAGAAGTCTTTCGCCAGTATTGACGGCGTTGCGTTGGTCGCCGACGGCGCGGTATGCGTTCAGATAAATGACAAGGGTCTGCGGCAGGTACGTGGTGTCAGGGTTCCGCCGCAGCAACTCATCTAACAGCTTAATTTGCTGGCGGGGGTCGGCCGATTCCAGGGCTTTTTTGTATAATCCGTACTCATCGTGTGCGGAATATTGGCCAGCAATCACCATCTGGGTTTTCCATTGTTCGAGTAATTCGGGGTCTTTTGGTGGTGGGGATACCAAAATACGCTGCGCAACGAGAGTAATGTAGTCCGACCAGAGCTTTGCAGTCACAGGATCACCTTTCGCCTCGGCTACCTTTCTATTCGTCTGCGCCGTTTCGATATCGTTTGGATTGAGCTGGGAGAGTTTCTCTCCGAACTGCAATGCGCGATCCCAATCGCCGGCCTTGAAAGCGGCGCCTTGAAGCTGCTCGAAGGCCCACGAGACGGCCTTGTGCTTGGGATATCGCTGCGTGAATTGCTCGATCAGCGCCAGTCTCTTGGGTGCGGCCGACTGCAGCTCGATAAGTTCGAGGAACTGCCCTTCAGGCGAATCGGGGTCAGCGATGGCCGCGTAACGCTGTGCCCACGCGTTATCGAGAAATACAGCGCCGACTCCCGCAAAAAGTACAATTGACCAGATCCACACTCGAACGACTCGACACCTCTGCCTTAACGGAGTTCCATCCATGAACGTTTTCACCATAAAATTGCGTTGGTCCCGGCTACCAACACGCCTGTTCGAATCGTACGTGGCCGAAGTTAATGCGTTGGCACTAATAATACGCAGTGTATCGGCATCATCTCCGAGGATCAATATAACGAAGTGCCATTTGAGTGTTGTAAATGAAAAAATAGCAGAACCTCAGCGAAGTTCTGTCATAAAGTACAACCTTTTACGTAGTACCCAGAGTCGAGGAGTTCCAGCTAATCCACTGTAACTAAAGTATTCGAGAAGACAGTCCGATGGTTGCTAATATGCCTATCAATTTGTCTCGCTCCAGCTCCGTAGTGCCAAAGTTAGTCTTGCTGATCGTTTTATTAGTCGCGCTCCTGTCCGCACAGTCGGACACAGCAGGACTTTACGGCGTCGTCAGAGACGCTTCTGCCGGCACAGTCGTCAATGCGAAAGTGAAGCTGCAGAGTCAGGCAACTGGAGTAATGCGCGAGCAGGTGACGGACACGAAGGGCCTTTACCAGTTCGAAGTGCTTCCTCCCGGCGAGTACGCGCTGACGGTAGAGGCGCCAGGATTCAAACAATTTCGTGATTCCCAGGTGCATGTAAGCGTGGCGCAGATCTCGCGGCTCAACGTACAGCTCGAAGTCGGCAGCGCCAGCGAATTTGTGGAAGTGCAGGATACAGTTTCGCCGCTCAATACCGAAACAGTGTCCCAGGGCACAATCGTCGGCGAGCAGAAGATCGTCCAGTTGCCGCTGAACGGACGCCAGTTCATCCAGCTCGCGCTACTGGTTCCGGGAGCGAGCGCCGGCGGGCGCGCCGTGCAGCAGAATGCAATCAGGCAGGGCCAAGTCGGCGGACTAAGTATTTCGGGCGGACGCACGAATAATACAGTTTTCCTGCTCGATGGCGCGGCGAATGTGGATCCAGATTACAGTTCGATTAATTATTCGCCACAAATTGATTCAATCGCCGAGTTTCAGGTCCAGACCGCCTCGGTAAGCGCCGAATTCGGGCGAGCTTCGGTAAACGTGACATCCAAATCGGGCACGAACGCGTTTCACGGCTCGGTTTTTGAATTCTTGCGCAACAAGGCTCTCGATGCGCGTCCTTTCAATCTCAATGGGAAGCTGCCGCAGTATCAGCGCAACCAATATGGCGGAACGGTTGGCGGTCCGATCGTCAAAAACCGGATTTTTGGATTTTTCGCTTACGAGGGTCTCAAGGTTAGACAAGCCGGCGGTGGACTTACAACCGTGCCTGTGCCTTCGGCCTTGCAGCGCGACGGTGACTTTAGCCTTACCAGGGGCGGCATCTTCGATCCCGATACCCTGGTGAACGGTGTTCGATCGCCATTTCCGGGCAACAAAATACCAGTGAACCGGCTGAACCCGCAGGCGCTGGCGGCGCTCCGGGCAATGCCGCTTCCCACCGATGCGGTGGCTTCTACGTTCGTGAACTCCTCGGAGGTGCTGCAGCAGAACAATAACAACTACTCCGGCCGCGTCGACTACGCGCTGACTCCAAAATGGAATCTGTTTAGCCGCTACTCCATCGCAGAAGAGGATGCCACGATTCCGGGCACCGTGACCGGCCGATCGATACTCAATCCGGCGAGGTCTCAGCACGCCGTACTTGGCGCGACGGGCGTCCTGCGGAACAATCTCTTGAATGAAGCTCGGTTTGGCTTTAGCCGCCTGCGGGTGCTCAATGGTGTCCCTGAGTTGCTTTTTGATGTGAATGGCCAGCAGACGGTGCTGCCGCAATTCCAGGTAAATCCTTTTCCGTTGATGGGAGGCGCCGGTGCGTTCGTTACAACCGCGGCCGGTGGCGGGGCAGCGCTCACCCGCGACAACACGTTCCAATTCTACGACAATGTCTCGTGGAATAAGGGCAAGCATTCCGTGAAATTCGGCGGCGGCCTGTATTGGATCCAGTACAACCGCTATGAAGCGCCCAACAATCTGGGAAGGTTCCAGTTCACCAATGGCTTCACGACACGGACCGCCAGCGCGGATAACACTGGCGACGCTCTAGCGAGCATGCTGCTTGGGTTGCCGGCAACATCATCGCGTGCCGTCGGACCGAGCCGCATCGACGGCCGGCAACTGCAGAAGTCTGTGTACTTTCAGGACGATTTCCATGTGCTGTCGAATGTGACTCTAAACCTTGGTCTGCGCTATGAGCAGGCGGCGCCGATGCGCGACGCGCATCATCAGATGTCCAGCGTGGACTACAGCAAGGTCCCAACTCCACAGGAGATTTTCGCTTCCAAGAAGACGGGATTCTATAACGCGACGTTATTTGTTTGCGGCGAGAGCGGTTATCCCGAGGGGTGCGCCTACACTGACAAGAACAATTTCGCTCCGCGCGTCGGCGTGGTTTGGGCTGCAACCAGGAAAACGGTTATTAAGGCTGGAGGCGGCCTGTTCTACGCTAATAACGATGCCAATCCGCTCTTCCGGTTGGCGGCGGGTCTGCCGAACAATATCGCGCAAACGCTGAGCAGCAACAATTTTGTCCCCCAATACAGGACTCTGAATCCATTTGGACCCAACGTCGTCGGACCCGTCCAGATCCAAGCCGCCGGTATAGACCTCTATCAGAGGAGCAGCTACAGCATACAGTGGAACTTCTCGGTGCAGCGGGAGCTGACCCGAAGCACGGTGCTCGAAGTCGGCTACCTTTCGACCCTTGGACTGAAGCTCGAGCAGAACGTTCAACCCAACAACGCGAATCCGGGGACAGGCTCCGCTGATCCTCGCCGCCCTTATCTCGGCGTCGAGTACGCGCCGAATACAAAATTCCCGAGTTATCTCACTGTGATCGGCAATTCGGTTCCGGTGGGCCAGATCAACTTCTTGCCTCACTCTGCGCAGTCGAATTATCACTCTTTATTCGGCCGCCTGGAGAAGCGCTTTAGCCAAGGCATCTCGTTCTTGAGCTCGTATACGTGGTCGAAGGCCATCACCAACGCTCCGCAATTCCGCAACGCCGGCGGGGTCAACGGCAACGAGAACTCCCCGCCGCAGGATTCATTCAACCTGGCGGCTGAGCGGAGTCTCGCGTCATTCCACAACGCGCATCGGTGGATCAATACATTCCTCTACGACCTACCAATCCAAAAGAATATGGGGATCACTTCGAAGCTGTTCGCGGACATTCAGCTTTCGGGAATCCTCTCGATGCAGTCCGGGTTCCCTTTTACGGTCAATGTATCCGGGGATACAGCGGGCATCGGGGCCGGGACGGGCGGCATCCTAATTCGTCCGAACTACATCTCCGGACGGACGGTGGAGTTGTCAGGCGCCGAGCGGACCACCGACCGATTCTTCAATACGGCTGCCTTCGCGGCTCCGGCCGCGGCCGCTTTTGGTAATCTCGGTAGGAATACGGTCATCGGTCCGAGCCTGACCAATCTGGACTTGGTGATTGCGAAGAACATTGCGATAAAGGAAGCGATAAAGCTGCAAGTTCGCGGCGAGGTCTTCAACGTTTTTAACCACTCGAACTATAACCTCGTTGGCCGCATCATCAACGATCCTGCGACGTTTGGGCGAGTGTTGAATCAGCTCGATCCACGACAGCTGCAGTTTGGGTTGAAACTGGCGTTTTAGAAGTACGGGTTAGAGCGACTGGGGGGCCGGACATGCGATGCGCATGACCGGCCCTATTTCATGGCGCTTTGATGATTTTGCCACCGCGGCGAGGTCCTGTCAGCCTTTTAATAGGCAGCAAATACTCAACATCTCTTTCAAAGTACCGGCCGGGCGTCCTGTAACTCGAATTAAACTGTACCAGCGAATTGAAGCTTGCTCACCCAGAGTAACCCCTTTACAGTAGACAGCGAAGGCAGGGATTATGAACACCGCTGTCCTGGTTTTGTTATTGCTCCAAAATGCAGACTACGCTCCTGCGGCCAACGCGTCGGCCGAAGCACTGAGGCGCGAAGTCCAGTTGCGCGACGCCGCCGTACTGCGGAGCGCCGACTCTGCTGAGGAATCGTCCAGAACATACGCAGCTGCGCGCGACGGGGAGTTCGTGGGGAAGTTCAATAACCTGATTACGAAACTAGTCGATTTCGCGGAGTCGTACCGGAACAAACAGGCTATCGATGTCAAAAAGGCCAAAGAGATCCGTAAGGCTTGGCTGGAATTGGAAAAAGCGGAGGCTTTGTTTAGGGAAGACCGGAAAAAGTAATGCACATTATAGTAGATTGCGGCTCTCCGCAGAGATCCAGGGCTCGCTGAGATTCCCGTAAAGCTCGAGAAGTCGCCTGCCTAGCCAAAAACCGGATGCGATACTTGCGTCGGACCGCAGGCTGGTAAGTCCGGAAATTCGAAATACCACTAATCTGCCTAACCGTATCACTAAGTATAACTTCGTAGACACGACTCAAATCACCTAGAAGGACTATAGCCCAAGAGGAGCAGGCGGTCCTGGGCAGTTCGTACTAAAGGCGGATCCGCTTTTGTGGGTTATGCTATTGACTAACATGCACTTATTCGACCTGATCCGCTCCGGATTCGACAAAGAATCGTCAAAGGTTTTCGTTGACAAACTACTGGTACGAAAACATATAATTCTTCTAGAACTTATAGAACTTACTTTATGCTCAACCTGATGAAGGGGGTATGTCAATGGTGTGTTCAGAATTCGAAAACGTTGCCGGGTTTGCTTCCGCTCCTATTGCTCGCACTCTTCCCCCTCAGCCAGCAATCTACCTTCGCGCAGCGTTACAAGCTCAGCTATGACGCTGACACTCCTGCGGGACAACACCTGGAGCTGCTGGAGCTTCAACCGGAGGGTGAAAAAAGAGTGCTACTAATGGAGCAATTCCTGAAGCGCCATCCACAAGACCAAGCCGTGGGCTGGGTGGCCGAGCAGTTGATGCCGAGGCAATTTTCCGGCGGCCGCTACGATGACATGCTTTCGACTTGTGAAGTCCTGTTTCGAGTGTACCGGACCGATCTGGAGGCCGCTCATTTCTGCGTAAAGGCCGCTGAACAGAAAAAGGACAAAGTGCAGATTCAATTGTGGTCTGACTTCGCCCGGAGCCTCGCAGAAAAGATCTTGATCGCGCCACAGCCGAAAGATCCAATCGACAGGGAGAAATGGAATTCACTCGCGCAGGTAGCTAGCCATTACACTAGCCGCGGCGAATACGAACAGCTCCGGAAAGCGGAACAAATCAGTGATCCCGCCGTGCGTGCGCATTTCCTCGAGGAGTTGCTCCATAAGAGCCCGGACGGAGAGTATACCAATCAAGCAAGGATGCTGTTGGTGCTGACCCATCAAGCGTTAGGCAACTCAAGGCAAGCGGCGGCCGTTGCCGAAAAGATTCTGGCGACCGACCCGAATGCGGAGGATGCGCTAGTGGCCGTGGCCGAATGGAACCTGCAACGCCGGTCCGAATCCACGCTATCCTACGCAGGACGGATCATCGAGCTAATGAAGACGAAAGCCAAACCGGCCGACGCTCGCGACGAAGATTGGGAAAAAAAGAAAGCTGTATTGACCGGCACGGCCTATTGGATGATGGGCAACCTTCACTTGCAAGAGAATCGATGGCACCAGGCGGATCAAGCGCTGCGCGCTGCCCTCTCCCGGATGCCGGGCAACGAAGCGCCTATTCTGTTCTATCTCGGATGGGCGAATTACAAAATGGAGAATTACTCCGATGCGATGCGATTCTACCGCCGGTGCTCGACGATTCGAAGTCAATTCCAGAGCCAGGCGCTAAAGAATATTACCGTGATCGATTCGGAACGCAAGGCTCAGGATTGATATGCATCGATTTCAAGCGCCAAGTTTCCCCCCAAATAGACCAATAGAGGAAGAAGGAAAAGGAGGAAGTTAGATGAAGACTACGAATCCGGTGTTTACCGGAATGCGAGTAGCGGTGGCAGTGTTGGGAGCGGCCAGTTTCCTGCTCGCAGATTCTGACGATTCGAGCAACAAGAAGTTCAACTTCGCCGTGATTGGCGACATGCCATATGGTCCCACGGCCGGGGGGCCGGACCCAGCGCCTCGCGTGCAAGTATATCCATCGCCTGAGTACGATCGCACGATCGCGAACATTAACGCCGACAATCAAGTTGGATTCATCGTCCACGTCGGAGACATTAAAGCGGGTACCACGCGTTGCGACAACAACGTCTACACCGAGAATCTGAACTTCTTCAACAAGTTTGAAGCACCGGTGATCTACCTTCCTGGAGACAACGAGTGGACCGACTGCCACCGCGCCAACAACGGCAGCTACGACCCGATCGGCAGACTGACGCTTCTACGGACCACTTTCTATGCGTCGAACAAGAGTCTGGGAAAGAAGAAAATGGATTTGGTAAGGCAGGCCGGCTACCCTGAGAACGTCCGCTGGGTGGAGGGACCTGTTGTTTTTGTGGGGCTGCACATGCCTGGAAGCAATAACAACCGCAATCGGACGACCGGTCTGTTCCTGGATTTGACCGACGCCGAGTATACCGCACGCAACGCAGCGAATCTCACTTGGATTGCAGACGCCTTTACGTTGGCGACGAATGATAGCAAGATCAAGGGCCTCGTCATTCTCGCGCAGGCCAACCCGTTCGAACGATTCCTGGAATCGGGACAGGGCTATACGGTTTCCGGATACGCTGACTTCATTTCGTCCGTGCGGACGAAGACGCTGGCGCTCGGCAAGCCGGTAGTCTATGTCGGCGGCGACACCCATTACTTCCGAGTGGACCGGCCGCTGACCGGTACGTATCCGGCTTGCACCACGGCAGCGCTACCCTGCGTGCCATTAGCGGTACCGGCCAGCCCGACCGATCGCGTCGACAACTTCACCCGAGTTGAGGTTTTCGCTCAGAACGACGTACATTGGATCAAGATCGGCGTCGATTCAAAGGACCCGAACCTGTTTTCGTTTTCGCCCCAGACGGTTCCGGGAAACTAAGTCAAGATCAGTACGAAGTAAGAAGGCGCCAGGTCTCGGCCGGGCGCCTTCTCGTTTTTAAAGCAGCTCCAAGACTAATGCGACCGATGGAGAGCTCCACGTCGACTCAATCCGGCTATTACATTCCGATGACCGCCCTCCCGCGATTTCAGTCCTCGGCATGGATTTAGCCAGAAAGTTTCTCGAGTTCGACAAGGCAGACGTTAGGACATTATTAAAGAGGAGCCCTGCGCACGCCTTTCGCGAGGAGGCGTAACCCCGGCGAGCGTTTCCCGGTGATTACGCTATGAGGTCCCACGGTCTAAGATTCGAAAACGCCGGCCGGCATAAAAATCAGGGCGGATTTCGCGCCGGCGCCCATCCCCAATCATTCCTTTGGCCAGCGAAGCGTCTTTCCCGTCTTTCAAGGTTACCCTGATTCGAACGCGTTACTATTTCCGCCGAGTGACCTTACCTTCGGGACTTGCCGCGGGCAGGACGCTCTACTGAATGTGAGATGGATATTAAGTAGCAATGGGGCGGGATTTCGGGGCCGGCTTGTGCCAGCCCCGAACCGGTTCAGTAATAGAGGAATCAGCTAGAACAACAAGGGCTCATTGAGCTTGACAACGAAGATATTGTTCTTGACGCCGCTATCGTCGTTGATAAGACAAGTAGCCTGCCCGGCGGGCGGCTTGACACCAAAGTCGTTGTCATTTGAAAAGGCGAGCTTGTCGAAGTCCACAATCGTCATGCCTTCGATCTTGTCCGCAATACCAGGGATCGTGGAGAGATCAACGATCAATTCCTTCGGCAGAACGTTGACGCCCGCAGCCAGAAGTCCGGCATCGTCCAACGCTTCCAAACTCGGACTGGTAGCCGTGAGATCAAATGGGCCGTTTAGAATGTTCGTCGCATTTCGAAGGTCTACGCGATACACTTTTGCCACTGTATCGGTGCGTTCGAGGACCAACAACCGCCACGGATCAAGCGCCGCCAAAGCCGATATTTTCATGTCGGCGGGAACCATGCTGCCGAATTCAGTCGAAGCTTGGAAGCGATAGACATATTCAGCCTTGACTTGTTCATTGTAGGCGTCCATCGCAAGAATGCGCGTATTCCGCGACGCGTTGCCGACAGCGTTTGTAGGATTCACCATCGGGCTTTGCAAGGCTGCGTATATAGTGCGGAGGTCCCAACCCAGCGTTACGCCTTCGAATCCCCGATTCTGCTTGCGCTTGTCGCCGTAGATCTGCGGAAGGTTATTAACCACGGGATACGCGATTTCAGGCAGAGTCAAGCCAACCGGAAGAAAGCGTTTCAAGACCTTTCCACTTGGCGATACCTTGATGATCGAAGGACTGTGCTCTTCGACCAACCAGAAATTGCCATCTATCGTCCTGACCAAATCCTCGGTGTCTAGGCCGTTGACATTTTGAGACGAAACGGTTACGCCATCGCACTGAAGGACTAGTTCATCGCGGGCGGCGCCATTGATCTGCGGGACTAAGGTATTCGGGAGACCGGTCGCAGGGGCGCCCGACGGAAGTGTAATCGGTATCTTCTGCAGAATCTCGATGGAGGTTCCGTTCGTCCTGACCTTCACTAGCCACGGCGTAAAGCCTTCCAACGGAAACGTTCTTCTGCCGGCAGCGTTGAGAGGATTCGGGCCACGATCCGTCACCATCCAGTAGACGTTGCTCCCTTCCAGAAATGACCTGAACAGACCGCTGCCGATGCCTCCAAGCAGGAAGCCGTGGTCATTCGGGATCGAGCCCGGGAACACAGAGTTTTGGAACGGGCCGATGGGAATATCGGGCAGCGTGTACTTGTTTATCAGGACGCCTGTTTGCGCCGATAGCCCACACGCGCTTACAGCCAAGCTCAAAACTAGATTGCGCATTTTTTTCGATTGAGGAAGCATCATTTTCCTTTTGATTGAAGTGATTATTTCTACCGCACCCGCCGACGGTAAGCCTGGTTGTTTCTCGCCCAAATCTGTCACTTGTTGAGGCAAGCAAACAACGCGGTTATCGCCACAGATTCTAGAGCACAATACCGTGAATTTATGAAAGCGACAATAGTACAGCTACAGGAGAAAGCTTCATCTATCTGTTTATAGTCATAGACTTACAGAGTCGCTGTAGCTGTTATGAGTGTTTTTAGTAAGAAGGTTGAGTAATACTCCTCATCGTACTCAGGCGCTTAGTTGGGAATAAGAAGGGGCTTAGGTACGTGGGGCGGTACTAGGGTCGACATGCGTTTGGACAATGCCCGGCTATTCGCTTAAGCGACACGGGCAAAGTCACGCACGAGAAGAGTTAATACCAACGGCTGGCTGTTGAGGTTCCGGAACCAGTTGTAGTGGCCAAAGAGGAGGTGCTTCGAGGATAGCTGGTGATCGATGAGGAGATCCACTCGGTCGGCATCGAGCGAGTTGGTGGGCGCGATGAAAAATTGTTTGTATTGCTGCGCCCATTGCCTGCCTGGTTGGGCGATGGATAATACTTCATAATTGCCGCCGCGATGGGGCTCAACTGGTCGGATGGAATCGTATTGCCAGGGAAGGCGGTCCGGATGTAGCGAGTGACGCCGGCAGGGGCGGCCGGGTCCAGACGCCGGCCGGATCGAGCGATTGCGAGAAATTGCCGCGACGCTCGAGATCGGTAGGAACCGTGCCGGTGAATGACGAAAAGCTCCGTTCGCGTAACCCTTCATAGCCGACGAAAAAGAAAGTCTTGTTGCGACCGTCGTACGCTTTTGGGATCCAGACGGGTCCGCCCAGGGTGAAGCCGAACTGGTTCCGTTTGAAGCTGGGTTTCCTCTGATTGGCGCGATTGGCATTGAATCCGTTGGCGTCGAGGACGCTGTTACGAAGAAACTCGTGCAGCGTTCCGTGGGGGCTGTTGGTCCCGGACTTGATGGCAAAGCTACCACCCCTCCGCCGGTCCGCCCGAACTCGGCGCCGTAGGGACTGGTGTTGACTTTGAACTCCTGCACGGCATCGACCTGCGGGAAGGCCGACGCCTGATTGTTGTACGTGCCGGTATTGCTGCGCCGTCGATGAGCAACTCGCTGGTGTTGCCGCGTCCACCATCGATGCGGAAATTGTTCGCGGTGGACTGGCTGGCGATGTTGATTCCCGCGTTCAGCCCGTGGTGACTCCGGGTGTCAGCGTGAGCAACAGCAGCGGATTGCGCAGGTTGAGCGGAATGCTCTGGACAAACTTGTTTTCGACAACTGTTCCTCGATCCGCCCGATCGACCGTGAGGAGCGGCGCTGAGTCTAGGACAGTGATAGATTTCTTGACCTCTCCGGGTTTCAGCGTCAGGCTGACGGTCCGCGACTGGCCCACTTTCGAGAGTGATCGCATCAAGCCGCGCCACCGAGAAGCCCGTTGCCGTGGCAGAGAGTTTCATAAATGCCAGGCGCCTGGGGCGGGAAGACGACGTAGCCCTCGTCATTGGAAACAGTGTCGGCTCTCACGCTGGCGCCCTTGTTGGTAAGCGTGAGTGAGACGTTGGGAATGGCGGCGTCGGTCGAATCGGCCACACGGCCAGAGACTACGGGCATTCTGGGCCTGCAGGAATTGCAGGCACAGTACTAGCAGAAGGATGTAACGCGAAGACCTAACCATGGTTAGTTGTAGCGATTTGATAGCTAGCGATCAGTGTAATGTGTCCGGCGGGTTGTTCTTTACCAGAGCAGTTTCAGGCCGAACTGAATCTGCCGCGGTGAATTGGCCTGGCTACTGATTACACCAAACTGACCGGACGTTACGCTCAAGTTCGGCTCGCTGAACCGGACCGTATTAAAGGCATTGAGGAACTCGCCGCGAAACTGAACCTTGAAACGTTCCGTGATCGGAAAATCTTTAAACAAAGAGAGATCCCAGTTGCGCATGCCGGGCGCCCGGATGTCAGCGACGCGACGCGAAAGATTGCCGAACGTGAACGCAGTAGGCTGGCTGAAAACGCTTGGATCAAAGTAGCGGTTCAGACGGTCGTGAATGTCGCCGGACAACTTTCCGCTTTTCCCATTGTTATTAGCGCGGCCAGTAGGATTGAATATGCCGGCGACGTTATTGGCCGTGATCGAGAGCGGTGTTCCGGACTGGAAGGTAGTGATGCCGTTCACCTGCCAACCGCCCACGATCAAATTGACTGGACGATTCCATCCGTTTCCCACCAAACGCCCGCGGCCGAAAGGCAGCTCGTAAACATAGCCGATGACAAAGCGTTGTGCGATGTCGTAATCGGCGAGAGCGCGGGAATTTCGAATGTCGTAACTGTTCTGGTGACTCATTCCATTGTCGAAGGCCTTTGCCGATGTATAAGAGCCCTCGAACTGAAGTCCTTTGGAGAAGCGCTTTGAGAAACTGATCTGCAAAGCGTGATAGGTGGAAGAGGATCCGCTGGAATAAAGGGGAATAACATCTGTGAACTGCGGATAAGGGCGAAGCAACTGGGCCCGGCTGATCCTGGCAGCGGCAAGCACGCCGTTGTTCACGATGCCGAAGAACGGATTGTCCACAAGATCGTTCAAACGCGCGCCTAGTGACAGGAACGAGGGGTCAAGCTGGTTGAGGCTGAGGCCGCCCTCATCGTTGCGGGACAAATGGAATCCGCGAGTGCCGACGTAGGCCGCTTCCAGCAGGATCTGCCCGGGCAGATTGCGTTGGACATTGAAGTTCCACTGCATGGAGTAGGGCGTAATGGTGTCGGGGACGGGCGCCTGAATATTCGCGCCTGCCTGGGTCAGCAAGCCTTGCGTGGCTCCCGGCGGAGTGGAGAAGCCGCGAGGAAATGGATTGGTAATCAGATCATTTGGCGTGATCCCATCGATGGAACCGACCCACGGAGTTTGGGTTCGGAATCCAAAGGGACCAACGGTGCCATGGGCCTGTTGCGGCGAAGGCGCGAAAACGTTTCCCCACCCGCCACGGATTGCCGTCTTGCTGTCGAGCTGGTAGGCAAAACCGATTCGGGGCGCCAGGTTATTCCGGTCCCAATCATATTGACTGCGTGGGCGGCCGTTGAGCCCTACAAAGACCAGACCACCGCGAAGATTAGGCAATCCGGGGACGACGCCGGCGAGCGATGACTTCACATCGCGATCAAAATAATTCATGCGATCGAAGCGCTCAGTTCGTGGGGAATCGAGATCATAGCGGACCCCGAGGTTCAGCGTGAGCTTGTTAGTTACTCGCCAATCATCTTGCGTGTAAAAGGCGGTGTAAAAACTTTGCGCTGATGCGTCTTTGAAACTTTGGATCAGCGAACCGGAACCTGTCCCCAGAAGCAGGGATGCGAGCCCGTTGCCGCGGTCCACAGCGGCTTGGCTCGGGTTCGGGCCCTGAGTGAAGCTGGCGGCGAAACTGAAGTCTCCCGACGTAGCCCGGGATTCGCGATTGTTGACGCGGATCATGCGACCCTCGTAGCCGAACTTCCAGGTATGCGAACCATGGATCCTGGTCAGGCTGGCGCTGCTCGAATAAGTCATGAATGCGTTGTAGCGATTGTCCTGATTGCCGAGCGTCGCATAGCCGCCGATGGTAAATCGCGGGAACATGGTCAGACCTCCAGCGGTATCCAGCGCGGCGGGGAGGCCGAGCGAGGAGGCCCGGAAGTCCAAACCTTGGTTTTCGTAGAAGTACAAGCTGCGCGCAAAGCCGAGGCGGCCGCTAATAATTGTGGTGGCATTCGGTGTATTGGTGTAGTCGAGGACACCGTTGTACATGCGGTTGCGTTCGTTGATCCGGTCTTCTGCCAAGGCGATGTCTTTGGGCCACAACACGGCCGGCTCGCTGTCCTGGTTGCGCTTAGAAACGCGAATGAACATCCTGTGAGCGCTGTTAAAGTTGTGATCCAAACGGCCATCGATCTGATCAATGTCCAGCAGGCCGGAGCCGGCGGCGTAATAGTTGTTCGCGTTCGTGAAATCGGCTCCTCGAGTGTTGGGCATCGGCATGTATTTAAGGACGTTGCGCGCAACCGTGTTGATGCGGCCTGCGGGGATGAGATTACCGCCAAAGGCATCGCGGATGTAGCCGGAGCCGGACGGATTGGGACGGGTAGTGAAAGGATCGAAGATTAACACGGGTCGGTTAGCGCCCGCCAAGGTTTGTGAAAAGTCGCCGTTTCGTTCCCGCTCTGTCGGGACTGTTGCGGTTTTTGAGGCAAAGCTGCGCTGGCGCAGTCCCTCATAGGAGGTCATGAAAAAAGTCTTGTCCTTCCTAACAGGTCCGCCGACGGATCCTCCGTACTGGCTACGCTTAAAGCTGGAGAGCGGAACCCCACGCTGGTTCGAAAAGAAATTATTGGCGTCCAGAACGGAGTTGCGAAGGAACTCATACGCGGAACCGTGCAAGCTATTTGTGCCGGACTTGTAAATTACGTTGAGAATGCTGCCAGCGCTACGGCCGTATTCGGCATTGTAATTCGCGCCAAGCACCTTGAACTCACCGATCGCGTCCACCGACGGGAAGGCGCTGATCCCGCTCGATCCCTGCACGGTGGGGTGAGAGGCGGAGGCGCCATCGATCAAGGTGTCCGTCATGCTGGCGCGTGCGCCGTTGACCGAGTAGCTCATCGAGTTGTAGTTATTCCCTATAGAGCCAGCAACGCCCGGTGTGAGGAAGATGAGCGAATAGACGTTACGGCTATTTAGCGGAAGCTCCAGGATGGCCTTGTTGCTGAGGACATGGCCAATCGTTGCGTTGGAGGTTTCCAGTAAGGCGGCATCCGCGGAGACCATAACCAATTCCGACACTTCGCCAACAGCAAGAGTGATATCCACGCGAGCCTGCTGCTGCACTTGAAGCACGATTCCCGCTTGGATGAACTTCTTAAACCCTGGCGCGTTGGCTTCCAGACGATATGGGCCGGCAGGGAGCGAACTCAGAACGTACTTACCGTCAGCGGCGGATTTTCCCTCCACCTGCGCATTGGTTTCAGTGTTAGTGGCGGTTACTGTTGCGCTTGGGACGGTTGCGCCGGATGAGTCATGAACGGTCCCAAGAAGAGAACCGTTGAACGATTGCCCCGAGGCACTCGAGATCAGCAACATGGCGATCAAGCAGGCGTACGCGAATTTCATAGTGGGCTTAGTCTATACGATCATTGTGCGCGCTGTAAATGCCGATCTGGCTTATCTTCCCGACGCCAAGCGGGCCTCGCCGGCAGTAGCGACTTCTTCCCATCGATAGAGCAGAAAATTCCGGCCGCTGTTGTTCATAGCAACCATGAGCCCCATCGGAAACTGCGAACCAAGCGCTCGCGACGTGACCTCGAGGCCGTCGGTTGTGTCGGCCAAGCCCCTTACAACTTTTAGCAGCTTACTGTGATCGTGAGGATGGCCAGGTTGGCCCTCACGCCGATAAATACGATATTCACTATTGCTCGCAATCTGATCGGTGCAAACGATGTAACCGGAGCCGTCATTGCGTTCGTAAATCGCAATCCCTTCGCGATCGCCGCGGAAACCCTCACGGCCAAAATGCGCCAGCTCATGTACGGCTTCCGGGTGATCAGGGTCGGCGTGGTACTTGTGGATACCGTCGCCCTCGTCGGCGTAGTAAACGTATCCGAGGGTGTCATCCACCACCACAGCTTCGATCTCTCCCACGCCGCTGAACTTGCCGAAATATCGGACGAAGGAGGCTCTCACGCGCCCCTGACCATCCTCGTCCAGACGATATTGGCTCAGGTAGTCCTGACGCGGACCGCTCTTAGCCGCGACGAAGGCGAAAATGGCGCCGTCCCGCTGACGCCGGTAGAGCGCAATGCCCATGGGCGCCGCCTCTTCGGCGCTACGTCCCACAAATACGCGTGTATTCCCAGGCGAAGTTATATCGCTGATGCCGCTACCGTCCGGAGCGATCCGAAAAATGCGCAACTGATTCTTCAGCCGCTCAGTTGCGACGGCGATGTCGAGGCTCTGGCCCCCGACCCTCAGTCCATACTCAACATCGACATTGTTCGGGCGGTCGAGTCCTGCCACGGTCTGCCGAGTGCGCCCGTCAAGCCCGAACACGACAATCGCACCGGTCGGCGCCGGCACTTTGTTCGTTCCAAGGATCAGGCTGCGGGCGGGGTCGGTCGGATGCACCCAGATCGCCGGGTCGTCCGCATTATCGGACACAGAGTCCGTGCTTGCCGCCAGCTGAATATCAACCGGCGTCGATCCCTTTCCGGCGCAGCCGCACAAGCCGCACACGATAGACAGATGCAGAGCCAACCAAACTTGCGGTCTCATCAAGCGTAGTCTTACATCCATCAGAAGTTCAGGCGCATTGCGAGCTGTAACTGCCGCGACGTTCCTGTACCGATGGTACGGTTCAAGCCGCTCGTGATAAGCCCGAAGCTGGCAGGCGAGGTGAACGTGGTGCTCGGATTGCCCGCCTGAATGCGGTTAAACAAGTTGAAGGCTTCAACGCGGAACACGAGTGTCTTGCCCTCGGCAATTCGAGTGTTCTTCTGCAGTGAGAAGTCTACCTGCGCAAGGCCTGGGCCCGTAGCGATGCTGCGACCGGCATTGCCCCACGTGCCACTTACCGGGATGGTGAAAGCAGCCGGGTTCAGCCACTGCGTGAACGTCGACCCGCCTGCCGGGTAGATGGAAACGCCTGGAACGATGTTCGGGCGCTGTCCCGACGTGTTGCCGTCAGGGACCGCGTTAGCGCTTCGTGAAATGCCAATCGTAAGCATGCGCCCCGTCCGTGCTGTCCAGATCCCGCTGATTTCCCAACCCTCGAATATCCTCGAAGCACCCCCGGCGTTCAGGAAGCGCTGGCCGGGTCCGAAGGGAAGCTGGTAGATCCAGTTGCTGGTGATGGTATGCCGAATATCCTGCGCGCTGTTGCCACGATCACAGACGCGGCACACGGCAATCTGCGGTTGCGCTCCTTCGCCGCCACCGAGATTACCGTCGTTAATCGAGTGCGACCACATATACTCTGAACCCCAGTTGAGTCCGCGCGCCGCGCGCCTGTGCAGAGAAAGCTGCAGAGCATGGAAATTGCTCTTGCCGTCCTGCCGTTTCTCGTCCATGCGGCCGAACGTCGGAAGCGGGCGCACCTTGGTCACCGGGTCGACGTTATTAATATATTGGCGCGCGAAAAGCTTGACCCCTGAGCTACCGACGTATCCGATCTGGGAAATGAAGCCAACCGGCAGTTGCCTCTGGATCGAAAGGCCCCATTGAGCGCTGTACATGTCGCGGCGGTCACGCTGTAAAGAGCGTGGCGTCACACCCACGTCGCGGGCCAGAGACAGAAACGGCGCCACCGGGTAGGATAAGCCAGGCGCTTCCAGGGTCGTGAGTGAGAAGCGCGCTGACATATTGTCGAGCGGTGTATTCACGTCGTCAATTTGGCCGGGGCCGTGATAAATGCCGACTCCGGTCCGAATGACTGTCTTACCTATGGACCACGCAAGGCCAACGCGCGGATCGAAGTTGTTGCGATCGGGGAAGTACCACGGTGCGCCCTGCCGGCAGAAGCCGCGGCATGAGTTCAGGTCAAATACCTTGTAGCGATCATGCGCTTCCTTGTTCACGCCATAATATTCGTAGCGCAGGCCCAAGTTCAGGGTGAGGTTAGGCCGCACCTTGAAGTCATCTTGCGCGTAGGCATAGTAGTAAGTTTTGCGCGTGCCGAGAGTTCCGATACCGCCCACGATGGCGACCGAGTCCACGCGGTTATCGAGCAGCGCCTGGCGGTTCGGATAGGTTACCGAGAGCGAATCAAGGGCCGGGTCAGCCACGTTGACGTGAGCGCGCCGGATCTCGCCACCTATCTTGAGTGTATGGCGGCCGCGGGTGATCGCCAGGTTATCGATCACAGAGTAGGATGTACCGTTCTCGATGAGACGATTCGACTGATTCAGCGTCATGAAATCCGACGTCGCAATGCTCTGCGGTAGCGGTCCATAGGTAAAGCGATCCAGCGTAGAACGGTTAACACCCGCTTTCCACTCGTTGACCACCGTGGGCGAGAAGACGCGCTGGAACTGAATCACCATGTTCGAAGGCCGGAAATTGTCGTTCGTGCGGTCGACTTCAATTACGCCGCGCGGCGAAAGAGTTATCCCGTCATCGGTGTTGTACCGGGCGAAAAACGTGTTGTTGTCATTGAAGCGATGGTCAATCCGCAAGGAAGCTGAGTTCTCCTGCCAGGACTGGCTTCGGTTAGCCTGTACCCGGTCAATGTCGGCATTCGAAGTGCGCTGTGTACCGGCCGGATAGATGTCAACAAGCTGTCGGACGGCAGGCGACGTAACGCGGGCGCGGAAGGCCGCGCTGGGCACGTCGGCGGTGAGGGTTTGCGAAACTCGCTGCTGCAACCCCTCGTAGTTCGCAAAGAAAAAGGTGCGATTCCGAATGATCGGGCCGCCGATGCTGCCGCCAAACTGGTTCAAGCGAAACGGCTGCTTCGACGCGTCAAACGGATTCCGCGCGTCCATTTTGTCGTTCCGAAGAAACTCAAACACGCTGCCATGAAATTGGTTCGTGCCGGACTTCGACACGATGTTCACTTGACCGCCGCCGCCGCTACCGGATTCGGCCGAATAGAGTGTCGAGTTCACCCGGAACTCGGCGATGGTGTCTGTGCTGATGACCAGCCGGAGGGCGGCTTCCTGACGTGGGTCCTTCACCCCTGTGGCGTCCAGCCCGTCGAACGTCCAGTTGTTGTCATCGCGCGCGCGGCCCACAAATCGGATCGACTGCTGGTTGCCTTCCCCTGTGTTGATGGCCCCCGGCGCGAGCGCCATAAGGCTCGCCCAATGCCGGCCGTTCAGCGGGATCTCCCGCATCTGGCGCGAGCCGATCACAGTACCGATCACTGCCGATGTGCTTTCCAAGGGCGCCAGGGTACTCTCCACGGTTACGTTAGTTTCCACCGAGCTTAGTTCCATCTCAAGATTAAGGGTCCGGTTGTCTCCGACTCCCAACCGCAGATCTTTGACCGTGACCGTGCGAAACCCGCCTTGCGTGGCAGTGACGGTGTAGGCGCCGATCGGCAGCAGCGAAAATGCATAGCTGCCATTGGCGGCTGTCTGCGCTTCGCGCCGCAGTCCCGTTTCTGGAGAGAGAAGCTCTAATCGAGCGCCGGGGATCACCGCGCCAGTCTTGTCCGAGACAGCGCCGACCAGCGTCGCCTTGTCAAGCTGCGCCGAGCTCTGAAAGCTAAACCCCAAAAGAATCGCAATACCTAGAACTCGAACTACCATTTTCGAACCTCTCTCGGGACCATACTGAACGAGTAGCAGCAAGTAATGAACTTCCCAAAATGTCCATCCGGCGCCCGATTTGATATCACAGGCGGCTGGAGCCGTCAAGCGTGTTGATATTCTTGCAGTGTCGCCTCAGAGCCGCCAGACTCGACGAAGTAGACCGCGCCGCACGCCTCCCGATGTCACTCGCGTCGCGTAATGCACTTGCGTCGTCGAAGGGTTAAAGGGGGCCTTCGGCGAGGTCTAACAAGAGGGGACTATTATATTGGTGATGCACCCAAACTCCCGAGCAGTAAGTCCGGTCCCGAGTAGTGACGCATGACTGATCTGTGTTGCGAGCTCCATCGTATTGTGCCTGCGCTTGGAACGGCGAGATCGCGGTCTCTTGCCGGCAAGCGCCCAATCGAGCGGCGTAGCCCCACCGGTGTCGTCCAGGAGTAAAATCATGTATTTCATCGTTGCAGTCCTGTTGCTCTCAGTCTTACCCGCGGTCGCGCAGGTCGCGCCAACCGCATCTCTCATCGGAACCGTGACGGATCCCAGCACTGCGGCCGTCCCGTCGGCGACAGTGAAACTCGTCAACATCGACACAGGTTTCGACCGTACCGCCGAAGTTCGCTCCGACGGAGCCTACCAGTTCACTCAAGTACCTGTAGGGATGTACCGTGTGGAAGCTGTTGCCCCTGGGTTCTCGACGTTCCGCCAATCCGGTATACGGCTCAACGTCAACACCAGCACAACGCTCGACATTCGCCTCGCGGTAGGATCCGTTGGGGAGCAGATCTCGGTTGTCGCTGACGCCGTGATGGTCAACACGCAATCAGGCACGCTTTCGCAGGTAGTCCAGCAGCAGTACATTCAGGAGCTACCACTAAATGGAAGGAACGCGGCAGCGCTTATCCGGATGGTGCCCGGTGTAGTGACGGGTGTCGGAACCACCACGGCCGGCTATGCGAATTCCAGTGAAACGATCAATATTTCAGTCAATGGCGCGCGCGGCAACGAAGTGAATTATCGGCTCGACGGCGCCACGCATATGGATAACGTCACCAACCTGAATGCGACTTATCCAAACCCCGACGCGGTGCAGGAATTCGCGGTACAGACCTCGAACTACTCGGCTCAATACGGAAATTTTTCGGGAGCGGTGGTCAATGTAGTGACCCGCTCGGGCTCCAACCAGTTCCACGGCTCTGCCTTTGAGTTCGTCCGCAACGGCGCGATGAACGCGCGCAATTTCTTTGCAGCCCAGCCGGACAATCTGAAGCGCAACCAGTATGGTGGTACTGCCAGCGGACCGATTGTCCGCAACAAGCTGTTTTGGTTCGGTTCCTACCAGGGAACTCTGGTGCGGAACACCTCTTTTACCAATACCGCGACCGTTCCCTCGGAAGCGCTTCGCCGGGGAAACTTCAACGAGACCGGGCGAAACATCACCGATCCCGTCACGAATCAGCCGTTCCCGAATCGAACCATTCCGGCGGATCGCGTTCTGCCGATCGCTTCCGCGCTGCTCGCGAAAGTACCGTTTGCCAATGGTCCGAACGGGCTGCTTCGATATGCGCGCCCGGACCGGTACAACTCGAACCAGGTGCTTGGAAAACTGGACTACTCGCTCGGATCGCACCAACTTTCCGGGTCGGTCTTCTGGGTAAAGCTGGAAGATCCGGGTTGGGACGCCGGCGGCACGCTCCTGACAGTAAGAATCGGCCAGCGCCAAACCACAAAGACGTTCAAAATGCAGGACGTCTGGACGCTTCGGCCGAATCTGATCAACACAGTCGTTGCTTCAGGGATCATGCTGGATTCGGTGAACGTGCGCACTTCGAAAAACTGGCTTTCTCAGTTCGGTCCGATCAATTTCACAGAACCGCCCGAGGCGGATCGGGAACTGGAACTCGGAGTCACTGGATATGCCGGCTGGGGAAGCGTAACCAACTCTCCTCCCGGCCAGTGGATCCGACGCGGTACGGAGATCAACGACACATTGACCTGGAACAGCGGTAAGCACACCCTGAACATCGGAGGTGAGTGGTCTCCCTACATCGTCTTCGACTCCTTTACAAAGTTCAATCAGTCGGGAACGTTCAACTTTTCCGGTCAGATCACAGGAAACGGCATAGCCGATCTGCTGCTCGGCAAGGTGGCGACCTTCACCCAAAGCGCGGGCAAGTTTAAGCAGACTCGCGGACAGGAATTCTCTTTGTTTATCGAAGACACATTCCGCGCCTCCCAGCGGCTGACAGTCACGCTCGGCGTTCGTTGGGATCCCTTCCTGCCGTACCACGATCTGCTGGGCCAGGTGGCTGGTTACCGGGCTGGAGCGAAATCGACAAGGTTCCTGAACGCGCCTCCGGGAGCAGTGTTTGCAGGGGATCCTGGTTTTCCCGAGGGAGGTATGAATCCGGACTGGAACAACGTGTCGCCACGGTTGGGAATTGCTTTCACGCCCCGCTCCGGTGATCATGCGACCGTGATTCGCGGAGGCTACGGGATGTTTTTCGTCCGTCCTTTTCCGCGACTCTACAATAACTTCGTTGAGAGCGCGCCTTTCAGTCCAACCATCAACCTGAACGGCGTCGATCTCCAGAACCCTTACGGCGCCGCCAATGTTAGGAGTCCCTTTCCGCCTTTCGCACCGGTGGACCTGAATCCTAACGTAGCGTTTTCCTTCCCGATGCCGTATGCGTACTTCCAGGAGGATTGGGGCGTGGCTTACACACAGGGCTGGAACCTGACGGTCGAGCAGCAACTGGCACACGACTGGCTCTTGCGTCTGGCGTACGTAGGGAACAAAGGAACACACCTTCAAACTTTCCGGGAGCGCAACGCCGCTGTTTACACACCAACCGCGACAGTGGCCAATACACAGGCCCGCCGTCCTCTGAATCCTTACTTTGCATCCGTGAAGGAAATGGCGGATGCAGGCAATTCTAACTACCATGCGCTGCAGGTCACAATGGACAAGCGCCTGTCGCGGAACTTCTCGGTTCTCGCCTTCTACACGTTTTCGAAGTCGATCGACGATGAGTCTGTGAATAATCAGTTCACCATCAGCAATCCGAATCCATACCACAATCGCTTCAATCGGGGTGTTTCCGACTACGATATTCCACACAACTTTCGTTTGAGCGGTGTCTACAACGGACCGGCGTTTTCAAATGCTCCTGCCCCGCTGCGCTTGCTGTTGGGCGGCTGGACTGTTTCTAACATCATGGATATCCGAAGCGGATTACCTTTCAATTTAACTTCCGGTCGGGATAATTCCTTCAGTGGTGTCGGCCTCGACCGCGCTGACATCAGCGGCAACCCGGCGCTAAGCTCGGATCGTCCCAAGGCGGAACGCCTCAGCCGGTACTTCGACGTTTCCAAAGTGACTTTCAATGCTCCCGGAACGTTTGGAAATTCACCCCGAAACTTCCTCCGCGGACCGGGGAGCTTCAACATTGATGCCGCTCTGCAGAAGAGCTTTCCTATCCGTGAGAACCTTCGCGTGATGCTACGCGGCGAATTCTTCAATCTGCTGAATCATGCGAATTTCGGGTTGCCCGGTTCCAACGTCAGTTCACCGAACACACTGGGGATTATCAATACCGCCGCAGATCCGCGCATTCTTCAACTTGGCGCCAGGCTCAGCTTCTGATGACCGGCTCAGTCTGTCGCCCTACCTTGGCGCTCACCGCTGGCGTTGCTCTTATTCTGTGTTTCGGGTTTCTAACCGAAGCGCAGGAAGAACAGCGCTCGACATCAACGTTCGTCTTCCTGCAGATGTCCGATCCGCAGTTCGGCATGTACACGAAGGACGCGGACTTCGAACAGGAGACTGCCAACTTTGATTTCGCCATCGCCACCGCGAACCGCCTCCGGCCGCGATTCGTGATCGTGTGCGGCGATCTCGTGAATAAACCGGGCGATGCTTCGCAGATTGCCGAGTACAGGCGAATTTCGGCGAAGCTCGACAAAGGTATTCGTATTTATCATGTCGCGGGTAATCACGATGTCGGAAACACGCCCACGCCGGAGTCGATTGCCGCCTGGAAGAAGATCTTCGGCCCCGATCACTATAGTTTTCGTGAGGGCGGGCTGTATGGAATTGTTTTGAACTCCAGCCTGATCCATTCCCCGCAGGATGCTCCTAAGGAATACGGGGCGCAACGTGCGTGGCTCGAGACGGAGTTAACGAAAGCGAAGAGTTCCGGAGCGGCCCACATAGTTGTGTTTCAGCACCACCCATGGTTTCTGGCGGCCGCGGACGAACCGGATCAATACTTCAACATTCCACGGTTACGCCGTGGTCCTCTGCTAGAGTTATTTCGAACCGCGCGAGTGCGCTTTCTGTTGTCAGGCCACTACCATCGGAATGCCGTGGCCAAGGATGGCGACATCGAAGCGATTACGACGGGTCCGATCGGTATGCCTCTGGGGAATGGCCGAAGCGGCTTCCGAATAGTGCGAGTCACGAACGAATCGATCACTCACGAGTATGCCGAGTTTGGCGCCTTGCCCAATCGGATCAGCCCGCCATAGCGGTCCGTGCGCACTAGGCCTTGCAGGAGATCGAATCCGCCGGCCAGGGTAGATAAGGATCTATTGGATCCCGATCCGGATACCTCTTTAGTCCCTCCCATCGGCGACGACAAGTGACAGTGCGATTTCTCCGACGCTGATGTCAAATTCTCGACACCACATCTGCGCTGGATCAGGTATGTACTGCCGTCGGAACGTAGAGCTGCCTGAAAAGGGGTGTGGCTGGCGAGACGAAGACGTACGAATTTGAAAAAAATACCACGCGGCCCGTCCGCTTCTCGTTTGCCACATCAATCTCGCTCAGCTCAAACTGGAATAGCCCGATATTTGTCACTTCGCCGGTTACGCCGGAGATCTGCACCCGATCACCAACCCGGACGTGAAACCTTCGAACAATTAACAGGTAACCGCCGATTGACAGAAACACATTGTGAAGGCCGATGGCCAGACCTGCCGATAAGAGCCCGAGAAACGTCGCTAATGAACTCAGATCAAATGCAAACGCGAAGAGAACGAGGACAATGATGATCAGCCACAATAAAAGCCGCTCGCCAATAAAAAAGATCTGGCGGGTGTCGAGGTCGCGCACATGCCGGTACGTCAGCCTGCGCACCACGACGCGGATTCCCAGCAGGATTGCAATGGCAGATCCAAGAACAGCCAGACGGGTCAGCAGCGCTTTCCATGCAGCGCGATTTTCCATTTGGATTTCAGAGCGCCACCCGGTGAGGTGAGTCGTGTACAGGTTCAGCAGCCTCTGTTGCTTAATCAGAGCAGCGATAGCGGGAGAAGCCGTTTTTGCCTGGGCGACCAGATCGGCCAGCCGAGATTGCTGTTGCTGCAAGACATCGAGATTACTTGCATCCAACGCGAACGTCGAGAACTGCTTCCGAAAAGGTTCCGTAAAAGGAGTTCGTACATTCTGCAAAGATTTCGTTAGCGCATCCGTTTGCTCGATCACTCCGTCAATAATCCGTTCCTTGCGCGCGATAGTTGCCACTTGGGAGATCATGCCCATGATGCCGTAGGGTGCACGCGAAGGGTCGGCAGGGATATTCGAGGTCTGTAAAGAAGGGCCCGCAGCAGATACCTCGGGAACCGTGCGCTCGAGGTTTTCCACCAGCGCCGCTATATTTGTGGCGCGATCCGGGTCGGCGCTTGCGCTTCGAACGAAGCCAAGCAGGTTTTGATAGTTCGCCGACATCGCCTCCAGGAGGTGCATGCGGCTTCGGATGGCAGCCATTTGCGTGTCCAACCTCTCCCGGTCCGCCCCGCGCGCCGTCAGCCTCGCCTGGGTAAGCGATTTCATTTGATTCTCTGCGGCTTGCGTGTTCGCATCCAGCTTCGCCTTCGCCGTGGTCAGTTGCTGCAATTCCGTCTTTGCGACAGGAGGGTCGGGTGTGGATCCTGGGTCTGGAGAATTCTGCGGCGGGTCGATTGCGGCCACGGCTTTGCCAAATTCAAAGGAAAGCCGCACGATCTCCGTGGTGATTGATCGATTGTTCTCTAGAAACAATAAATCGGCTGGCTCCGTTCCGATTCGCTGAGCCGTCGGGAGATGGCGATACCAGTCGATAGTATCGACGATGAACGTGAGCACTTGCTGTTCGGAAGGCGTGTAGTTTGCCGGGGCCGCCGCGGAATCGTGTGAGAGGAAGGCCGATGCGATGAGACCGGTAATCATCAGTGCGCGCATTGGGTAAATTGCTGCTATTGAGATGTCCTGACCTCCAGGCTGATCGCTCCTCCGCCTTCGATCATGATCAACGGGATCGCCCGAAGTATGCATGGTTGTGTGCAATTCAGGTTCCGCGCCTCATCGACCGTCCGCAGGATGGCCGGCTCGCCAGAGCTTGCGACAAATGGCCTGCAAATTGCACCCACACCGGCATAAGGGGCGCTTGTCTATGCAGCGGTGCGGTCGGTTGAAGCTTATGGTCTTTGGCGAGAACGGGAATGGGCAGAATGGTTCGCACTGTTATCGACCGCCTTGTATTTGCCACCAGAGTTGTATTGGCTGCTGCGTCATCCGACCTGGCTGAAATGCCGTGCGCTCATTACTAACATCGCCGTACTCCTGTTCATGCTGATACTTCGCGTCAAGGCAGTAGGCCACCAGCAAAATAGGCTTGAAAGAATCGCATGAGGAGGCGATGGCCCGTTCTTGCAGTCGTGACCGTGCTCACCGGCGTTACGGCGGGTTTCGGCGGGATGCTGCTGGCTCTGTTACTGCAGTTGGTTCAACATTTCACTTACGGATATAGTCTTGGGACCGTACACCGCGACGAGAGCTTTTTCGAGGGCGTTCTAGCCGCTCCATCCCTGCGCCGGTTTCTCGCGCTATCGATCTGTGGCGTCGTCGCGGGGTTCGGCTGGTGGGTTATCCGTCGCTTCGGCAGTCCACTGGTCTCGATCAACGATGCCGTTAACAAGACCAAACGAATGCCGGCGCTGACCACGGCCGCACACGATCTGCTGCAAATTGTTACTGTCGGCCTAGGTTCCCCCCTCGGGCGTGAAGTCGCTCCCCGAGAGATCGGCGCGCTGTGTGCTTCCTTTTTATCTCGCCGCGCGCTTATGACGGCGGAAGAGAGCCGTATTATGATCGCTTGCGGTGCTGGCGCGGGTCTGGCTGCAGTTTACAACGTCCCGCTTGGCGGCGCGCTTTTTGCGCTTGAAGTATTGCTGGGGACAGTCCGCCTTGCAGCGGTAATCCCGGCTGTCGCGACTTCCGCCATCGCCGCATATGTCGCTCGGATTGGCCTCGGCGACGAAATACCGTACGTGCTCCCACACCTCGCGACGAATCGATCTCTTATCGCATGGTCGATCGTAGCGGGGCCGATCTTCGGATTCGCGGCTGGTTGGTTTGCGAACGCTGTCCAGAGAGCCCGGGTCGCCGCTCCCCGGGATTGGCGTCTACCAGTGTGGTGTTCTGTCGTTTTTCCGGTGATCGGTTTGATCGCGGCTCCATTTCCGCAGATTCTTGGGAACGGGAAAGGCTTGGCTTTGTTGGGCTTCGACGGCGGCTTAAGCATCGGAGCAGCATCCACATTGCTGCTCCTCAAAACTTTTGCGTCCCTTGGCTCGCTACGGGCAGGCGCCCAGGGCGGCTTATTGACACCTAGTGTCGCAATCGGCGCTCTACTTGCGACAGTTACTTACGGAATATGGAATTGGATCTGTCCGGGCGCTCCGCAGGGGGCTGTCGCGGTGGTTGGTGGTGCGGCGTTCTTGGCATCATCCATGAGAATGCCTCTGGTGGCGATCGCGCTGATGATGGAGTTTACTCGTGTTGACCACGACTTCCTCATCCCTATGGCTTTCGCCGTCGCCGGCTCGATTGGCGCTCTTCACGTCAAAGGCGCGTCGCCGCGAGAGCCTGAACATATGTTCCGCTAATCGACATTGCGACCAGCGGGGAGTTCTTCCAGGATCCGGTCGTCTCCGATCACCGCTTCTCGGACCCTCGGGAAGGGGATGACCTCTCCGGGCTGCCCTCCTCTCCGCCGAAATGGCGCAAGGGCACGTACAGTACCGAGGGTCTGCCACTTCCCGCCTGGGGATAGAGGTCCATCAACTCGTAGATCGTGGACGGCATGTCTATCGACACCGGCAATCCAAGCTGGCGCGCCGACCCGACCGTGATCGGGAAGTCATGTGTGAAGCGGCCATCGCTAAGAACGGTGGCGAGACTCAGAGCCTTGTCCTGCGACATGTGCTTGCGCAAGATTTCGGCTACAAACGCAAACGTTTGTACGCGAGCCTTCTGCGCGATGTCCGCCAGAACCAACATCTCGTCGCTTACATGCGACGGCTCCTTGAATTCCACCATCTTCACAATGGAGGCGGCAGGCATGTCGCCGATTTGCGGATCCACTGGGCCAAGGACGGCATTTGAATCCATCACGATCTCATCGGCGGCAAGCGCCATCAACGTGCCGCCGCTCATCGCGTAGTGAGGTACGAAGACCGTCACTTTGCCTTTGTGTTCGGTGAGCGCCTTGGATATCTGCTCTGCAGCCAGCAGAAGGCCTCCAGGAGTGTGGAGAAGGAGGTCGATCGGCTGGTCTGGCGGCGTCAGGCGAATCACCCGCAAAATGGCCTCCGAATCCTCGATGCTTATCGAACTGCTGACGGGCACGCCGAGCAGGCTGAGAGTATCCTGCCGGTGGATCATGGCGATCACGCGCGACTTCCGATTCTCCTGAAACTGCTCCAACAAATTCGTCCGGGCGGACTCCCGCAACGTTGGCGAAAGGAGCTGCGACAGGACGATGTATGTGGCTAACATCCAGAAGATTATCTTGGCTCCCTTCCAAATGCTGCGACTCCAATTAAAACTTGGTTGTTTCCATTCTTGTCTCTGAATCCGCGACTAAGCCGGTCATCATCCTAGTTCGCCTATTTCTGTTCTGGAGCGGACGGACTAGGGCATCCGGCTCAAAGCTTTGTTCATCAGAACCTTGATGTCAACGCGGCGGTCTATACCGCGATCCTGAGGATCGGCGCTACTTGCGAACAGATGAGTCGCCCCGTAGCCCGCTGGCGCCAGAATGCGCCGCATCGGCACATCCTTTGTCTCCCGCAGATACTGCGCGACGGCCGCGGCTCGCTCTTCGCTGAGTTTTTGATTCAGCTTCCGGGAGCCCGGGCTGGAGGCATATCCTGCAATCTCGATCATGTAGCCATCCAGCGCTGTGGCTATATCAGCAAGCTGATCGAGTTGTTTCCTGGCGGCCTCATCCAGCGCGTCCGTGTCGTTCGCAAAGTAGATGGACGTTTCAGCGACTGTTTCGTAGTCGTCCAACGCCGATACACGCTTGTTGATGATTTGCAGCGCGGTAGCATCCAGGACACCGATATCGGCCGCCGTTTGCGCGTCGGCAGAGGCTTGATTCGCCACGTCGTGTGCCTCATCGGCCGTTGATTGCGCCTGTTTAGCTGCGGACTCCGCCGCCGTCGCCGTATTCAGGCCCCTGCTGGCGGTAGATTGCGCGCGTTCAGTGGCCTCACGGTTCGCCGTGATCTGCTGCTCGGCCGCGATCTCAATGGCGAAGACGTCAGGCTTGAAAGCGATCCTGCTGGCGTCGAGTTCTCCTTTCGAATTACCGACGCCTTCCGCCTCGATGCTTAGTCCGGGAACCATCGCAGTGACGTCCATACGCGGATGGCGGAAGAATTCCCACTGACCCTTCCTCCTTTCGATCTTTGTATCCTCAAACAAATTAACCAAAACCCGCTCTCCGGACTTCTTCTCCCTGACCATAACGAGATCGCCGTGCCGTGACAGAATTGTGCCTGTCACTTTTGCCTTTTCGCCTGACGGAATCTGACGGCTTGGCTCCGCGTGCACAATGCCGCTCGCAAAAGCAATCAAGGAAGCGCACACAAACTGAACTTTCCACCGGGTAATCGCGTATCTCACCACACTCTCTCCTTTGCACATTGGTGTTTTAAACCAGTCGACCGGGAAGTTGCATCCGGGTGGCCAAACTTCTCCATGTCCCCTCTGGATTGAAAATGTTGGAGGTCTTGGTGCTCCAGCCGCTATTTCGGAGCAGACTCGTTGGTGGAGGCCTGCCTCAGAGACGATCGCCCGACAGAGATGTCGGATTATCGCAATTTCCTGTAAGCGCGGTATCATCACCGCCCTTTCGCAATAGCAGCACGTAGGGCGTAGGACCGCCAGGTCGAGCCTCCAGCGACGCTGTCCCACCATCGCTGGCCAGCGCGTTGCGGTCATCGCGAGACAATCGTAAAATGCAGGTGACTTCGAGCCTCGGTGCAAACGCGACGTTCACTTGAGGATGCACCGCCGGTGCAGCGTTTGAACCGATCGGATCGTTGCAAATCGGTGTGTATGGCCACCGCGCCTCAACGCGTCATCGACAATACCGTGGAGCGGCTGTCGCACGGCGACCTCATCGAGTTGAACGTCAACAGCGAGAATCTGTTTTCCGAACCGGAGGAGATTTTCGGGTCTTGGCGCAGATGCCTCCTCGATTACCGTGTGGACGTGAGAAATGTCTCGACGCCTCGCGTCATCACGCAAAACGAGTTGAAGGTTTTTCGCGAGCCGCTGGAGAATATCCTGATTCAGGCTCAGGAAGAGATCGACCGGCTCTATGCCGTCCTCCGCAAGCACGCCTATGTGGTTTTGTTGTGTGACCGCCAGGGAGTGGCGATT
>Ga0075421_100000951_pt1 | contig 32529 bp, 29 predicted proteins | sample SoiMetdeltSBSDD5_FD_75292 | JGI IMG/M metagenome (GOLD analysis project Ga0075421, IMG submission 75292) | Bulk soil microbial communities from a Populus tree surrounding site in Tennessee, USA - Soil MetaG P. deltoides SBSDD5 | ecosystem: Environmental > Terrestrial > Soil > Tree plantation... | reverse complement strand
CTCAAAGATGCAAACTGGCGCTCGAGATGGAGCAGGCTGTTGATGCTGTAGCGGGCAATGGCATTGAAGGCGCTGACAAGGGCGGCCAGGAGCACAAGATAAGTGGCAAATACTCCGATGAGCCGGCTCAACCAATCGATGCCCCGGCTCACTGACAAAAAGACCCGCATTGCCCCCTTTTGCCTCACCGTTTACGGTTTGATCTCTGCAGCCACTCTATCTTAAGGTTGCCGGGCATGCATTGGTGATTCACGGGTTGGACATGACGATCGAGGCCTTGGAGCTCGTCCTCAGCGATGGACGTCAGTCGCCGACGGCGGCGAACGTCCAGCGCGGCGTGTGCCGCCTGCTGCGGGCGCATGGTTTCGCGATGGTGACGGAGCTCAGCATCGCCAATGGGCGCCGCGTCGACATCATGGCGATCAATGGGGCGGGGGCCTTGTGGGCCATCGAGATCAAGTCGAGTCTTGCCGATCTCAAGGCGGATCAGAAATGGCCGGAATATGAAGCCTTCTGCGATCGGCTTTATTTCGCCATACCGCCTGAGATGCCGCAGGAGGTCATGCCGGCGGAGCCGGGACTCATCGTCGCCGACCGATGGGGAGCGGAAATTCTCAGGCACACCGAAGATCGCCCGCTCCCTGCGGCGCGGCGCAAGGCCATGACCTTGTGCTTCGCCCGCGCAGCAGCGCTCAGGCTGCATTCGATCTTCGATCCGAACTGCTAGCGAGGCGCCCGCTTGGCCAGGATGCGCTGGAGCGTGCGGCGATGCATGTTGAGCCGGCGGGCGGTTTCCGAGACATTGCGATTGCAGAGCTCATAGACGCGCTGAATGTGCTCCCAGCGCACACGGTCGGCCGACATGGGATTCTCGGGCAGAGCTGTGCGGGGCGAGGCTTCTGCCATGAGAGCGCCGTAAACGGCATCGGCATCGGCCGGCTTCGCCAGATAGTCGATGGCGCCGAGCTTCACGGCCGTGACAGCGGTAGCGATATTGCCATAGCCGGTGAGGACGACGGCCCGGGCATCGGGCCTTGCCAGATGCAGAGCGCCGATGACGTCGAGTCCCGAACCATCGGCCAGACGGAGATCGACGACGGCATAGCCCGGGGGCTCTCTCTTCACCTGCTCGATTCCCGCAGCCACGGTCTCGGCCATGCGAACGTCGAAACCGCGACTCTCCATGGCGCGGGCGAGGCGGGTCAGAAAGGGCTTGTCGTCATCGACAAGCAGGAGAGTCTTGTCCTTGGGTAGGGCTTGCTCGTTCATCGTGTAACCTGAGCTCCCTTCTGTCGGAAATGACGCCTAGCGTCAATTGCTCCCGACCATGGCGGGGGGTGCCAGCACTTCAGCCCCCGGCGGAGGCGCCTCGATGGCCTGGCGTGGCCAAGCGATTTCGACCACGGCCCCCCTGCCATCGGACTTTCGGTTGGCCAGGGTGACGGAGGCACCCGATCGCTCGAGCAGGGTCTTGGCGATGAAGAAGCCCAGACCCATGCCCTGGTGCTTGGTCAAATCGATATCATCGTCGCTGGAGTCATAGCCGCGGCGCGTGGTGACGAAGGGGTCGCCCAGTCGGTCGAAAATCTCCTGGGAAAAGCCCGGACCGTCGTCGCGGATGAGAATCGAGACTTCGTCCGCCGTCCAGCGGGCCTCGACGTCAACCCGGCTCGCGGCGAAGTCGACGGCGTTTTCGAGAAGATTGCCGATGCCATAGTTGATGGCTGGATTGCGCAGGAGCCACGGCTCGGCCGATTCCGCCGCACCGTGCATGCCGCGGTTTACCAAGATTGCGACATCGGAGCCGCGCAAAGGATCGGCGATTTCCTCCAGCATGACCGTCAGCTTGAGCCTCGCAAACATGGCATCCGTCTGAGCGGTGCGATCGGACAGGCGCGAGAGGATCTCCCGGCAGCGATCGGCCTGGCTCAAGAGAAGGTCCAGATCCTCCTGGTGCGGGTTGGCTTCAGGAAATTCGCGTTTGAGCTCCTTGGCGACGAGGGCAATGGTGGCAAGAGGCGTGCCCAGCTCATGGGCGGCGGCTGCGGCAAGGCCGTCGAGCGCGGAGAGCTGCTGCTCGCGGGCGAGCACCATTTCTGTTGCCGCCAACGCTTCGGACATCTGCCGGGCCTCAGCGGCGATGCGGCTGGCATAGACGGCGGAGAAAACGATACCGCAGAGGATCGCTGCCCAGAGGCCCGCAATGTAGAGCGGGGGCATGATCAAGATCTCGCCTTCCTTCCAGGGCAGCGGCAGGTGAAAACGGGCAAGGGCGGTTGCAAGGGTCAGGGCAAGGCCCGCCAGCAGAATGGTATAACGCTGCGGCAGGGTCGTTGCCGAAACCATCACGGGGACTGGAAAGAGAAAGGCGAAGGGATTTTCGAGCCCGCCCGTCAAATACAGGAGCGCCGCGAGCTGAACGATGTCATACCCCAAAAGAAGGACCGTGCTCTGATCGGACAGACGCAAGGTCGAGCGCCAGCGCAGGGCGAGGAAGATATTGAGCCAGGCGGAGAGCGCAATCACCGCCAGGCAAAAGCCCAATGGGAGCGGGAAGCCCAAGACCAGATGTACGAAAAGCACAGCCGCCGTCTGGCCGATTACAGCGATCCAACGCAGGCGGACCAAGGTTTGGAGGCGCAGACCCCGCGTGCTCGCCGATTGCTGATCGATGCTCATTGCCCTAAGTGTCCCGCACGGTACTCGAGGCTTCAAGATTAGTGCAGCCCGGGGCCCGGTCAAACAGGCTCATGTCGGATGACGTCCTTCATGCAAGGAAGAGGTTTCGCCCTGACGGTGCTGGCGCTGGCAGCCGTAATCGCCGGCGCAGCGGCATTCAGCCTGCTCCAGCCCGGGCGGGGCCCTCTCGGTTCGGGGGTGGCTTTGGTGGGGGGACCTTTCGAGCTCGTTTCGCACAAAGGCGAGCACGTAACGGACAAGGACTTCCGGGGAAAATACATGCTGGTGTCATTCGGCTACACCTATTGCCCGGACGTATGCCCGACGGAACTCCAGGTGATCTCGGCGGCGCTCGACGAGCTTGGAGAAAAGGCCAAGGACATACAGCCCATCTTCATCACCATCGACCCAGAACGCGACACGGTCGCCACGCTGGCGCAGTACATGCCGAGTTTTCACCCGAGATATATCGGCCTTACCGGCAGTCCGGAGGCGATCGCCAAAGCGGCAAAGGCCTATCGGGTCTATTATTCAAAGGGCGAGAATAAAGGCGGAGGGGACTACTTAATGGACCACTCCAGCATTATCTATCTCATGGACAAACAAGGAACGTTCCTCAAGCATTTCAGTTATGGAACTGATGCCAAAGCCTTGGCAAAGGGGATCGAGGAGGCAATCGACGGTTAATGATTATTTTCTCACCAACTTCTCATGTCCGGCCGTTCGTTTCACAAGTAGGTCTTGCGGCGCAACATCATTCTGCTGCAGTCTCCCCCCGGGGCAATGAGGGGGCACGCACTTGCTATACCACCTCTATGAACTGAACCAAGCCGCAGCCGCGCCGTTCAATGCGGCGGCAGGCTTCAGCCAGATTTTTTGGACGCATCCCAGAAACCCGCTGTCGACGACTGCGCTCGGCCGCACCATGGCGGCCTCGATGGAAATCATGGAGCGCACGACACGGCGTTTCCGGCGTCCCGAGTTCGGCATCAGCGAGGTCAAGATCGTCAATCGGAAGGTCGCAATCGTCGAGGAAACGATCTGGAACCAGGCCTTCTGTCGCCTCTTGCATTTCAAGAAGGCGATCTCCTCCCAGGACAAGCCCTTACCCAAGCTTCTCATCGTCGCGCCCATGTCCGGCCATTTCGCCACGCTGCTCAGGGGCACGGTTGCCGCGATGCTTCCCTTCGCCGACGTCTATGTCACCGACTGGATCGATGCGCGGGAAGTGCCGCTGGCGCAGGGGAAATTCGATCTCGGCGATTACATCGACTATCTCTTCGCGATGCTGGGGGTGCTGGGCCCCGACACCCATGTCATGGCCGTGTGCCAGCCGTCGGTGCCGGTGCTCGCCGCCGTGTCGCTGATGTCGGCGCGCCGGGACAGCAATCTGCCCAAGAGCATGATCCTGATGGGCGGCCCCATCGATACCAGGCGGAATCCCACCGTGGTCAACCGGTATGCGGAGGAACGCGGGGTCGACTGGTTCCGGCGCAATGCCATCGTGGAAGTGCCCTCCATGCATCCAGGCCACGGACGGCTCGTCTACCCAGGCTTCATGCAATTGTCGGGTTTCGTTGCGATGAATCTCGAGCGGCATGTGGGCGCACATCGCGAACTCTACTGGCATCTGGTCGAAGGCGATGTCGCCAAGGCCAGCAAGCAGAAGGAATTCTATGACGAATATCTCTCGGTCATGGATCTGACCGGCGAGTTCTATCTGCAAACGGTCGAGGAAGTCTTTGTCAAGCACGCGTTGGCCGTGGGCAGCTTCACGCACCGCGGCGAAAAAGTTGATCCCACCGCCATTACCCGCACGGCGCTGTTCACAGTCGAGGGAGAGAGAGACGACATCTCAGGCGTGGGTCAGACGGAGGCGGCCCATGAGCTGTGCAAGAACATTCCGGCTTCGCTGCGCGGCCATCACCTGCAGAAGGGAGTCGGGCATTTTGGCGTGTTCAACGGCTCGCACTTCCGGCGCGAAACCGTGCCAAAGCTCGTCGCCTTCATGGACAGCCGCCAAAGCTGAGCATGGCGGCGTCTTTGCGGATGCAAAAGCATCCTGAGGGGCTGGAGCGCGCCCTGCTCGTCATTGACGGTGACGTGCTGCCCCTAACCCTCAAGCGCAATCCGCGGGCGAGGCGCATCATCCTGAGGCTCGATCGGTCGGGCCGCGGCGTTCAGATCACGCTGCCGCTCAGAGCCAGCCGCCTCAAGGCCCTTGATTTCGCAAAATCGCATTCAGACTGGATCAAGGCGCGCATCGCCAGGATACCGGAGGGCATTGCCTTTGCGCACGGCGCCGTGATTCCACTGCGCGGCATTCCGCATGAAATCAGGCATGTGGGAAACCTCAGGGGTCTCGTAAGGGTGATATCGCCCAACGATTTCGGCCCAGGCAGCATTGAGGTCGCGGGCGAGGTTTCCCATCTTGCGCGGCGTTGCCGCGAGTGGCTCAAGGTTCAGGCAAGGAAGGATCTCACGGCCGCAAGTTCAGCCTATGCCCAAGCGATGGGGGTGAGCTTCCGCAAGCTTACGGTCAGGGACCAGGCCAGCCGTTGGGGGTCTTGCTCGACGACCGGGCAGCTTTCCTATTCCTGGCGGTTGATCCTGGCTCCACCTTTCGTGCTCGACTATGTGGCTGCGCATGAGGTAGCCCATCTCAAGCACATGAACCACGGCGCGCGTTTCTGGGCGCTGGTCAAACGCCACTGTCCGGAGTTCAACCGGGCGCGGGGCTGGATGAAGGCGAATGGGCGCCAGTTGCACAGTTACGACGCCTAGCGGCGCTCGCGCTGTTTGCGAAGCTCTTCGCTGATGCGCTGACGTCGCTGGCGGGGAGTCGGGTCCTCGAAGTCATCGAAGAATTGATCGAGCTCATCGGCGTTGCGCTCACGGGCGCGACCCAGCATGTCGCGAAATATGCCGAAAAGTCCACCGTCTTGATCGACGCTTCGATGGGCGACCGTCTGATAGTCGCCGGGCAAGGGCGAATAATCGAGACCGGCATGGGCTGGCGCCATTATGTCCTTCCAGATCGAGGCGGGAAGACCGCCGCCGGTGACCTTGCTCGTCGGCGAGTTATTGTCATTGCCGACCCAGACGCCGCAGACGAGATAGGGGGAGTAGCCTAAGAACCAGGCATCGCGATAATCCTGGCTGGTGCCGGTCTTGCCAGCAACGTCCTGGCCTTCGATCTGGGCCCGCTTGCCGGTGCCGGAGCGAACGACTTCGCGCAGCATGGTGTTCATGGCGCCGACTTGCCAGGTGTCGACCACCCTCCCCAAACCGCCGCCGTGGCGCTCGTAGATAATCTTGCCGTCGCGCGAGATGATGCGCGTTACGACAAAGGGGGCGACGGCAGCGCCGCCATTGGCGAAGGGCGCGAAGGCGGAGGTCATCTCGAGCAGCGTCACCTCGGAGGTGCCGAGAGCAATTGAAGCGTTGGGAACGAGTTCGGAGTTGATCCCCAAGCGATGGGCGGTGGTGATGACATTGGCTGGGCCAACCTCGACGGCAAGCTTGGCGGCAACGGTGTTCAAAGAGAGGGCCATCGCCTTTTTCAGGCTGACGCGTCCCAGATATTTGCGTTTGTAGTTCTCCGGCTCCCAGTCGCCAATGCGAACAGGCTCGTCGACCGCGATGGAATCGGGGGTCATGCCCTGGTCGAGAGCCGTCAGATACACGAAAGGCTTGAAGGAAGAACCCGGTTGACGCCGCGCCTTGACGGCGCGGTTGAACTGGCTGCGAATGTAGGACTTACCGCCCACCATGGCGAGAACGGCGCCACGCATGTCGAGCACAACCGCGGCGCCCTGGCTGACGTTGAGTTTAGAGCCCTCCTTGATGACGCGCTGACGGACGGCTTTCTCGGCGATGCGTTGAAGATTTTGATCGAGCGTGGTCTCAACGATGATCGACTGGTCAAGCTTGCCGATGAGATCAGGTATCTGCTCGGCAACCCAATCGACGAGATAGTGGGAGGCGGAAATATATTCGACGGGTTTGGCGGTGGCGGGCCTGTTCAGGGCCTCGTCAGCTTCCGTCGGCGTTATGAAACCGGCACCGGCCATGTCGCGAATGACGTCGGCGGCGCGGGCGCGTGCGGCTTTGGGATGGTTGATCGGATTATAGGTTGCAGGCGCCTTGAGAACGCCGGCGAGGATGGCAGCTTCCCCCAACGTCACGTCGCGGGCGGACTTGCGGAAGTATTTCTGCGCCGCCTTCTCGATGCCGATGGCCCCGGCGCCATAATAGACGCGATTGAGATAGAGCTGGAGAATGTCGTCCTTGGTGTATTTCGCTTCGAGCCAAAGGGCGAGCACCACTTCCTGCAGCTTACGCTGCATCGTGCGCTCGGGCTTCAGAAAAAGGTTCTTGGCCAGCTGCTGGGTGATGGTGGAGCCGCCTTCGACGACGTGGCCTGCGCGAAAGTTGGAGACAGCGGCGCGGGCAAGACCGACAGGATCGACGCCGAAATGACGGTAGAAACGTCGGTCTTCAATGGCCATGACGGCCTGCGGCACATAGGGGGGGACTTCGTCGAGACGTATCTCGTCGCCGAAAAATGTGCCGCGCTCAGCAATGACCTCGCCGTTGGAGGCCATCAGGATCATGCCCGGCTCGCGCTCGGGAACCCTGAACAAGCCCTGCTGGTCCAGGGAAAACCACACATAGACCGTAAGGCCGGCAAGAGCGATGAGGCCCCAGAGGCAGAGCATCACCCCCCAGGCCACGAAGCGAAAAAACAAGGGCTTGCGGCGGCGCTGGAGCTTGTGACCACCTGTAGGCCTGCGGCGATCGGAAAACAGCTGCGGCTCGGCTCGCCCCTCAGCTCGCGTCCGTTTGTGCGATCCAAGCCCGAAAATGCCCATGGGTCCGCCGAAGAATAAAGCCAATCATGTCGAGATAATGGCTTAATTAAACGTCAAGATTCGCAACCGAGAGCGCGTTTTCGCGGATAAAATCACGCCTTGGCTCGACGACATCACCCATGAGCTTGGTGAAGAGATCGTCGGCCTCGTCGAGCTCACGGACCTGGACTTTGAGAAGCGAGCGGACGTTCTCATCGAGCGTCGTCTCCCACAGCTGCTCCGGGTTCATCTCGCCCAAGCCCTTGTAGCGCTGGAGCGTTACGCCCTTTTTGCCGGCCGAGAAGACGGCCTCGAGAAGCTCGAGAGGTCCATGAATGGCGGTTTCCTGGTCTTTGCGGCGAAGCTTGGCGGGGCGCGCATAGATTTCCTGAAGGTGAGCTGCCTTCTTGTCCAGACGCATCGCGTCGGAGGAAGCAATGAGCTTGCCATCAATGGTCCAGCTTTCCCTCACGCCGCGCACTTCGCGGGTGAAGGTCAGCCCGCCATCGCTCTGCGGTACTCCAACCCATCCGCGCTCGGTCTCCTCGGAAATAACGTCCAATCTGCGGGCGATGTAGCGGGCGGCTTCCTCTGCATTTTGCGCATTGGACAGGACTTCCGGATTGAGAGCACCGGCAATGGCCGCCTGCTCGATGACCGCACGCGAATAGCGCGAATGCAAGGCATCGAGCGCGGCGCGTACGCTCAATGCTTCCTCGACGATGGAGCGAAGATCTGCGCCGGCGCGCTCCTGGCCATTGCCAAGGATGAGGACCGTGTCTTCGAGACCGGTCTCGATCAGATAATTGTCGAGGGCCTTCGCGTCCTTCAGATACTGTTCGGACGACCCACGCTTCACTTTGTACAACGGTGGCTGGGCAATATAGAGATGGCCGCGCTCGATGATCTCCGGCATCTGCCGATAGAAGAAGGTGAGCAATAAAGTACGGATATGGGCGCCGTCGACATCGGCATCGGTCATGATGATGATTTTGTGGTAGCGCAACTTCGAAATGTCGAAGCCCTCCATATCGGTGGTGCGGCCGATGCCAGTGCCGAGCGCGGTGATGAGCGTGCCGATCTCGGCGGAGGAGAGCATCTTGTCGAAACGGGCGCGCTCGACGTTGAGAATCTTCCCGCGGAGGGGGAGAACCGCCTGGTTCTCGCGGTTCCTTGCCTGTTTGGCGGAACCGCCGGCGGAATCACCTTCAACGATGAAGAGCTCGGCGTGGGCGGGATCGCGTTCCTGGCATTCGGCGAGCTTGCCCGGCAGGCCCGCCATGTCGAGAGCGCCTTTCCGGCGTGTCAGCTCGCGGGCTTTGCGGGCGGCTTCGCGGGCGGCCGCCGCCTCGACGACCTTGGTGACAATGGTCCGGGCATCCTGGGGATGCTCCTCAAACCAGCTGCCCAGAACCTCGCCGAGCAGGCCCTCGACGACGGGGCGGACTTCGGAGGAGACGAGCTTGTCCTTCGTCTGAGAGGAGAATTTCGGATCGGGGACCTTCACGGAAAGCACGCAGGTTAGTCCCTCGCGCGCGTCATCGCCCGTCAAGGTGAGCTTCTCCTTGCGGGCGACGCCAGTCGAATTCGCGTAATTGTTCACGACGCGGGTCAAGGCTGCACGGAAACCCGCCAGATGCGTGCCCCCGTCACGCTGGGGAATGTTGTTGGTGAAGCAGAGCACAGTCTCGTGATAGCTGTCGTTCCACCACAGTGCGCATTCAAGAGTGATTCGGTCGCGCTCAGCCCGCACAGTAATGGGCTCGCTAATCATCGGGGTCTTGGTGCGGTCAAGATAGCGGACGAAGGCCGTGATGCCCCCATCATAACGCAGCTCGATCTCCTTGGCCTCCACGCCGCGACGGTCGGAGAGAACAATGGTGACGCCGCTGTTGAGAAACGCCAGCTCGCGCAAACGGTGTTCCAGCGTGGAGAAGTCAAACTCGGTCTTGGAGAAGGTCTGGGGTGAGGGAAGGAAGGTCACCTCGGTGCCTCGGCGCCCCTCGGCCGGCTTGAGCTCGGCCAAGGGTGCATCGGCATCCCCATTGGTGAAGCTCATGGCATACTCGCGGCCCTCGCGGAAAATCCTGAGCTTCAGCCATTGCGACAGGGCATTGACGACGGAGACGCCGACACCATGGAGGCCGCCCGAAACCTTGTAGGAGTCCTGGTCGAATTTGCCGCCGGCATGCAGCTGAGTCATGATGACTTCAGCCGCCGAAACGCCCTCGGTGGGATGGATGTCGGTCGGAATGCCGCGGCCGTTGTCACTGACGGTGACGGAGCCATCCGCGTTGAGGATGACGATGACGCGGTCGCAATAGCCGGCCAGAGCCTCATCGATGGAATTGTCGACGACTTCATAGACCATGTGGTGAAGGCCGGAGCCATCATCGGTGTCGCCAATATACATGCCGGGCCGCTTGCGAACGGCGTCGAGGCCCTTCAGCACCTTGATCGATTCTGCCCCGTAGGAGGCACTCTCCCGTTTCTGTTCTTCGGCAGCCATGTTTATCCTATCGGCGTCAGAGCGCCGTCCTTGACGGCATAGAAGAGTGTGCGACCATCCATGCCGTCGAACAGGGACCGGTCCGTCCCGGTGAGCCAGCATTGGGCGCCGAGACCATGCAATTCCCGAAACAAGCCAAGGCGGCGCTCGGCATCCAAATGGGCCACCACTTCATCGAGTAGCAGGACCGGCAGCATCCCGCCAAGGGTGTTTTTCATAGCCTTCGCATGCGCCAGAATCATGCCGATCAGCATGGCCTTTTGCTCTCCCGTCGAGCAAGCGCCGGCGTCGAGACCCTTCGGTCCGTGCACAACCTTGAGGTCGCTCCGGTGAGGACCCGAGAGGGTGCGGCCGGCAGCCCGGTCTGGACTGCGCGAATCGAGGAGCAGCTTGCGATAGCGGTCCTCAACCTGCACGGCGGGACGATTCTGAAGCTCCGATTCAAGCACGCCCTCGAGGGCCAGGCTCACCCAAGGGAACGATAGCGAAGAGTCCTTAACCATATATGTCGCCAGTGCGTCGAGAGCGGCGAGCCGCGAGGCGACGATGGCGACCCCCTCCTCCGCCATGCGGTGCTCGAGGCTCGAAAGCCAGACGGGATCGGTCGAGCCCTTGGCGAGCAGGCGGTTGCGCTCGCGCATAAGCTTCTCAAAGGCGGAAAGACGGGCGCTATGATCAGGATCGAGCGCGACGGTCAAACGGTCGAAGAGCCGGCGGCGGTCACCCCGGGGACCTGAAAATATGCGATCCATGGCGGGCGTGAGCCAAAGAATGCGTACGTGGCGGCCGAGCGCGCCGGAGGATTTCTGCACCACCCCATCGATGACAGCGCGGCGGCCAAGGCCGTCCCTCTCGCCCGCCGCACTCTTCGAGCGCCGATCATAGGCGGTACCGAGGGCGATTTCGCTTCCTGCTACCAAGATCTTTGCCGCTACCGCCCAGCCGTTCGGCGAGCCATGGCGGATGAGCTCGTCGAAGGAGGCGGCGCGCAAGCCGCGGCCGGGGCTCAGCATGGAGATCGCTTCCAGCAAATTGGTCTTGCCCGCGCCATTGGCGCCAGTGAGAACAATAGCGCTCGCATCCATGTCGAGGCGAAGGTTCGCGTAGTTGCGGAAGTTCTCCAGCGTGAGCTGCGTTACGGCAATGGATTGGGTTTCTGGATGCACGATCGCCTTTCGTGCTTTCACTGTCAGACGCGCATGGGCATCAGCACATAAAGGGCGGAGCCGTCCTCGGGATCGCGGATGATGGTGGGCGAGCCCGCGTCGGCGAATTCGAAGCTTGCCGTGTCGCCCTTGAACTGTCCGACGATGTCGAGGAGGTAACGGGAATTGAACCCGATGTCGAGCGGACCGGCATCGTAGCTGGCGCTCAATTCCTCTTCAGCGGAACCGGAATCCGGATTGTTGACGGTGAGGACGAGCTTTTCGGAGGAGATGTTGAGCTTGACGGCGCGCCCCTTCTCACTCGACACGGTGGAGACGCGATCGACGGCCTGGGTGAACAGCTTGGTATCGACGCTGAGCTTCTTCTCATTGTGACGGGGAATCACCCGCTCGTAATCCGGGAAAGTACCATCGATGAGCTTCGAAGTGAGGGTCAGGCCGTCGATGGCAAATTTGATCTTCGAGGCAGACAGGGATATTGCGACGTCTCCCTCCGCCGCTTCGACGAGCTTGCTCAGCTCGAGCACCGTTTTGCGCGGCACGATGATGCCAGGCATGGCTTTGGCGCCGTCAGGCCTTGGATATTGGACCTGCGCCAGGCGATGTCCGTCGGTGGCGACGGCACGCAGCAGAGACTCGCCTGCGGCGGCCACTTCGTGGAGGTAAATGCCGTTGAGGTAATAGCGGGTTTCCTCCGTGGAAATGGCGAAGCGTGTTTTCTCGATCAGAGTTTTCAATTCCCGCGAGGGGAGCGCGAATTCGTGGCTCATGTCGCCCGCCGCCAAATCCGGGAAATCCTGGGGCGGCAGAGCCTGGAGGGAAAAGCGCGAGCGGCCGGCGAAGACTAGGAGACGGCCTTCGTCAGGCCCCTGTTCGATCTCGAGCTGGGCGCCGTCCGGCAATTTGCGGACGATGTCATAGAGAATATGGGCGGGAGCGGTCGAGGCGCCGTCGCGGGCAATGTCGGCAGGAAGGGTTTCGACGACCTCGATGTCGAGGTCCGTAGCGGTCAAGCGCAACGCGCCGCGGGCCGCTTGGATCAGGACGTTGGAGAGAATCGGAATGGTGTTGCGCCGCTCAACAACGCTCTGAACGTGGTTGAGCGAGCGCAGGAAAGCGGAGCGTTCAATGGTAACGCGCATAAGTCGGCCTTTGCATAGACTAAGCCCCAGCGGCGGCTCCCCTGAAGGGGGGAGCCGACTTTGGCGCGGATCGATACTCAAGGCAAGTGGAGGAGCCGCCGATCTGGAAGGTTTTACTGCTGCTCGATCAAACGCATGAGAAGCGCCACCTCCCGGGCGAGCTGCTCATCGGTGAGGATCAGCTCCTCGATCTTGCGCACGGCATGAAGCACGGTCGAATGATCGCGTCCGCCAAAACGACGTCCGATCTCGGGCAGGGAGCGAGGGGTAAGCTTCTTGGCCAGATACATGCCGACCTGGCGTGGGCGCACGATGGAACGGGCGCGTCTGGGAGAGAGAAGATCGGCGCGGGCGACGTTGTAGTGGCGGCCCACCACTTTCAGGATATCGTCGATGCGGATGCGCGTGATATCGGTGGGCTGAGCTAAGTCGCGCAGCGTCATTGCGGCAAGGTCGACAGTCATGCGGGCGCGCGTGAGCTGCTGGTTGGCAATCACACGGTTCAGAGCGCCTTCGAGCTCGCGGCCGCCGCCCGTCACCTTGTTGGCGATGAACTCCAACACGTCGGTTCCGACGGCGAGGCTCGGATCGCGGCTCTGGGCGGCGCGCAGCCGCGCCTCCAGGATATGAAATCGCAACTGCAGATCCGGCAGTTCAATGTCGACAACGAGACCGCCGGTCAGCCTCGAGCGCATGCGCTGGTCGATGCTCTCGAGCTGTGCGGGAGGCACGTCGGCAGCAACAATCACCTGGCGCTTGTTGTCGACCAACGAGTTGAAGGTGTGGCAGAATTCCTGCTGCATGGTTTTGCCCTGCAGGAACTGGAAATCGTCGATGAGAAGGACATCGATCGACTGGAAATAATCCTTGAAATTGATGACATCGCGAGCACGCAGGGCGTTGATGAAATGATACATGAAGCGTTCGGCGGTGATGAACAGGACCCGCCGCTCGGGATGAAGCCGCCTGATGTACCAGGCTATGGCATTGAGCAGATGGGTCTTGCCGAGGCCGGCCGCCGAATGGATGAAAAGCGGGTTGAAGGCCAGGGCGGCGCCCGGCGCTGCATTGGCCACGCGCATGGCGGCTGAATGGGCAAGAGCATTTGATTTGCCGAGGATAAAAGTCTCGAAGGTGCAGGTCGGGTCGAGGGGCGAGCCGCGGTCGGTCTGGTGCCGGTCGAGGGCCGGCTGCTCAAGGAGCTGCGGCTTCACGTCCTGAACGGAGACCAAGTCGGATTGCCGCTCGACGAGTTCAGCGGGACGCGTGGGCAGGCCGCGCGTGCGAACCTGTATGGCCACGGCCTCGACCGAAGACAGCTCGGATTGTGCTACCTTCAACAGCTTGTCCGAATAGTGAGACTGAATCCAATTGCGCAAAAACCTCGTGGGAACGGAAACGGCCAGTTGCCCGTCACGGCAATCTTCGGCCTCCATGCGCACAAACCAGGACGAGTAAAGATCTTCCCCGAGTTCCGCCCGCAAACGCTTGGCAATATTGCTCCAGCTGTTCTTCAACCAATCCTTCGCCGCATCAGACATGGTTCGTTCGAGCCTCTTATCGTTATCTGTTACAAACCAGACGGCGCTCGACATGGTGCCGGCGTTGTGGGAATCGACAGATTCCCATTTGCTGCACCCCCGAATTGTCAAAGACAAACGCTCCGCCTTCGCAAAGAATGCTTTGCGTTCCGCCGTCACATAATTTGGATTAAACCCGCCGCTTACCCTCTAAGCTCTTGACCCCTCGCGTAAAACCCTGTTGCGCAATCTTTGAAAACCCAAGCAGTCGCTTTGCGCTAGGCTGCTCATCAAGGCGAAGTTACATAGCGATTGGGATGGTGCAAAGGATTTGTGAGCTACGTCCGTACACGGACAAGCGAAGTGAAAGGGCTGTTTGACCCTGCGTCCAGTGGCGCTGCGGCAAGTCGTTGAGTCGCTTCGCAGAATCAAAGGAGGGCCGAAGGGGGCTCGCAGACGGGGCGGGCAGAGAGTCCGGGGGGTAAGCAACGCGAATTGGCAGCGGAGCGCGTCGCTCGAGGCTGCTAAGGGGCTCTATTCCGCCAAGTTTTTGAATCGTTTACAGATTTTGTGACAGAAATGAGTCAGTGGACTGACAAAAAACCCCGGCACCCGGCCGGGGCAGCGAATTCGAGCTTTCGGCCTTGTCACCCTTTCAGGGACTTGATGCGGTGAGCCAGCCGAGAAATCTTCCGGGATGCCGCGTTCTTATGCATCACGCGCTTGTTGGCGGCGCGAACGATTTCAGGCTGCGCAGCCTTCAGGGCCGCTTCAGCCGCATTCTTGTCACCCTTGGTGATTGCCTCCTCGACGTGACGCACGAATGTCTTGATGCGGGCGCGACGCGTCTGGTTGATCGCATTGCGGCGGGCGGCAACGCGGGTGGCTTTTTTTGCCGAACTGGTGTTGGCCATTGGCTCATATTCCCTTGAATGAAAGTGCTGCTGCCGCAAACAAAAACCTGCCCGCTTGCCTTGGGCAAGGGGCCGGTTGCCGGTTCGCAGGACGGGCCGGTTTATAGTGGCTTAAATACCCAAGGTCAACGCTGGCAGCGGCTGCAATAAAATGTCGAGCGGCCGGATTGAACAATTCGCCTGACGGTGCCGCCGCAGCCTCGTCTCGGACAGGGCCTGCCCTCCCGGTCATAGACCAGAAAACGGTGCTGAAAAGCGCCCAGGGAGCCATCGGCCTGCGCATAATCGCGCAAAGTGGAGCCACCCGCGGCGATGGCATCGGCGAGGACGGACCGAATGGCGCGGGCAAGCTTCGAAAGACGCCGGTCGGGTCTCTTCCCGCCTTTCACGAGCGAGCCCGCTTTGCGCCTCGGGGAAAGACCGGCGCGGAAGAGCGCCTCGCTTACATATATATTGCCGAGCCCCGCAATCAGCCGCTGGTCCATGAGAACGCTTTTGAGCGGTGCCTTTCGGCCGGCGAATACGTCGGCCAGATAGCGGGGTGTCAGCTCAGCGCCAAGCGGCTCGACACCTAGGTTCAAGGTGAGTGGATGGGTGGAAGTCTCGCTCGTCAGGTCCATGACGCCGAAACGGCGGGGATCGTTATAGACGATGCGCGTGCCATCATCGAGGCTGAAGATAATGTGATCATGGGTGCCATTGCCGGCCCGCGGCCCAGCCTCATCGTAAAGTTCCCCCAAACTCAGCTGCTTGCCATTGGGCTCCATGACCGTAAAGCGCCCCGTCATGCCGAGATGTACAAGGAGGCTCTCGCCGCCCGACAATTGGATCAGAATGTATTTCGCACGCCGGGTGACGGCTTCAACACGCTGGCCTGCAAGACGGCCGGTAAAATTGTGTGGGAGGGGAAGCCGCAGGTCGGCGCGATTGGCGCGGACTTGAGCGATGCGGCGGCCCTGCATGGCCCGGGCGAGGCCCTGGGCGACCGTTTCAACCTCGGGAAGCTCAGGCATTGGGTACTTTCCCACGCGCTAAATGGTTAACCAAGGCGACTATTGCACTTGGAGAACCTTCTGGCTACGCGATGGCAGTTGCCGGTTTGAGGATCGATCCATGATCGAGAAAGCGCCAGATGACGCCCGTGTCGATTTCGGCTTTCAAAAGGTCGCCGCGGCGGACAAGCAGCGGCTCATCAATGACGTGTTCGCGCGGGTGGCGCGACAATACGATCAAATGAACGATCTGATGTCGGCTGGCCTGCACCGTTTGTGGAAGGATGATTTCGTCGCCCTACTCAATCCGCCGCGCGGGACTGCCAAATTCGATGTTCTAGACGTGGCCGGCGGAACGGGAGACGTCGCTTTTCGAATTCTGAAGTGCAGCGGCGAGGGCACGCGGGTGACGCTCGTCGATGCCTCCCCGGAGATGCTGGCGCAAGGGCAAAGGCGTGCAGAGGAACTCCGGTTGAGGGAGCGGATGACATTTGCCGGGGCCAATGCGGAGGTGCTCGCCTTCGGCGACAGGAGCTTCGATGCCTATACGATCGCCTTTGGGCTGCGCAATGTCACGGATCTCGATCGCGCGCTCAAGGAAGCCTATCGCGTGCTCAAACCCGGCGGACGGTTTCTGTGCCTCGAATTCTCTCAGGTCGAGCTGCCCGGACTCAAGCAGCTCTATGACCTCTATTCATTCACGGCCATTCCCGCCATGGGAAAAGTGGTGACGGGAGACGGTCAGCCCTATCGCTATCTCGTCGAAAGCATTCGCCGGTTTCCGGATCCGGCGCAATTCGCACACCGAATCGAAGAGGCAGGATTCGGGCGTGTTCGCTACCGCAGCCTTTTGGGAGGCATCGTTGCCATCCATTCTGCCTGGCGGCTGTAGATGAGAGCGCTGGCGCATCTATGGCGACTGGCGCGGGCTGGACGGACGCTCGCGGCGCATGATGCCCTGGCGGCGGCGTTCCAGGGAGAGGAGATTCCCGGAATGGCGCGGGCACTCGTGCAGCTCGCGAAACTCGGCTATCGCAGGGGAGAAAAGGAAATTCCCAGTCCCCTCGCCGCGGCTTTGGTAGCGCTGGGGCCGAGTTACATCAAGCTCGGACAGTTCCTCGCCACCCGTTCGGACATCGTGGGAGAGGAACGAGCGCGCGATCTGTCGCTGCTGCAAGACCGGCTTCAGCCTTTCTCGCAAGGCGAGGCGCTCAAGGAAATTCGCAGCGCCTTCGGAGTGGATGCGACGTCGCTCTTCGCCGAGTTCGGCCCGCCCGTGGCCGCAGCATCGATCGCCCAAGTGCATAGGGCGGTGACGAGGGAGGGGCGCGAGGTGGCGGTCAAGATCTTGAGACCCGGCATCGAAAAGCGTTTCGCTCAGGACGTTCAGTCCTTCTTGTTCGCAGCGCGCCTGCTCGAGCGCTGGCACAAACCCGCAAAGCGGTTGCGGCCGGTGGAAGCCGTCGAGACGCTCGAACGTTCGGTGGCGCTCGAAATGGACTTGCGCATGGAAGCAGCCGCTATCGCCGAAATGGGGCATAACGTCAAAGACGATCCCAGCTTCCGCGTGCCCGAGGTCGATTGGACGCGGACGGCAAGACGGGTTCTCACCACGAACTGGATCGAGGGCATTCCACTCAGCGATGTCGACCGGTTGCGACAGGGCGGTCATGATCCCGACAAGCTGGCAGAGGTGCTGATCCAGTCGTTCCTCAAGCATGCGATACACGACGGCTTCTTTCACGCCGACATGCACCAGGGGAATTTGTTCGTCGATGCGACGGGGCGGCTCGTGGCCGTCGACTTCGGGATTATGGGACGGCTTTCACCCAAGGACCGGCGGTTCCTGGCAGAAATCCTCTATGGTTTCATAACGCGCAATTATGCCCATGTGGCGCAAGTGCACTTCGATGCGGGCTATGTTCCGCCTGACCAGGAACCCATGCAATTCGCGCAGGCTCTCAGGGCCATCGGCGAACCGCTCATGGACAAGACCGCAGAAGATATTTCCATGGCGCGGCTGCTCACCCAGCTCTTCCAAGTGACCGAGCAGTTCAGCATGCAGACCCAGCCGCAGCTTCTGCTGCTTCAGAAAACCATGGTGGTCGTCGAGGGCGTGGCGCGCAGCCTCAATCCAAGACTCAACATGTGGACGACGGCTGAGCCCGTCGTGCGGGACTGGGTCGAAGCGAAGCTTGGGCCGCAGGGACGGCTCGAGGAGGCAGCAGAGAGCGCCCTAACGCTTGGACGGCTGGTAACATCGCTGCCCGAGGTCTTCTCGGAAGCGCAGCGAGCTGCGCATCTGCTTTCCGACATGGCCCAGGGCGGCGGCATCAGGCTCGACCGGCAAACCACGGAGACCCTGGCCCGCGCCCAGGCCGAGGAAAGCCGAAAGACCCAGATTGCCCTGTGGATTGGGGCGATTGCCCTTGCCGTTTTGGCACTGACACAGGTTTTCTAACCATGCGCGGAAGGTGCTATAATCGGTCAATTCAAACGGATCCCTCATGGCAACAGCCAAACGCATCCTGCTGATCATCGCCGGTGGCATCGCCGCCTACAAGTCCCTCGAGCTCATCCGCCGACTGCGCGAACGCACATTCGAGGTGCGCGTCATTTTGACCGAGGGCGGCGCTCAATTCATCACGCCGCTATCGGTGGCAAGCCTCACGGGGGAACGAACGTTCACCGAACTCTTCAGTCTGACGGATGAGGCGGAGATCGGACACATCGAGCTTTCGCGCTCGGCCGACCTTCTTGTGGTCGCCCCGGCAACTGCAGACATCATGGCCAAGATGGCGGGCGGACATGCGGACGATCTCGCCACGACAGCGCTCCTGGCGACGGACAAGCCGGTATTGATCGCGCCCGCCATGAATGTGCGCATGTGGATGCATCCAGCGACGCAACGCAATGTGGAGATCCTTCGGCAGACCAATGTGGCGATGGTCGGCCCTCGGGAGGGGGATATGGCGTGCGGGGAGTATGGGCCAGGGCGCATGGCGGAGCCCGAGGAGATCATCGCAGCCATCGAGGGAATTCTGGGGAGCGGTCGCGATCGGGATTTGGTCGGGCGCAAAGTCATCATCACGGCAGGCCCCACGCACGAACCCATCGATCCCGTGCGCTACATCGGCAACCGCTCCTCCGGACGGCAGGGCTATGCGCTGGCGGCAGCGGCGGCCTTGCGGGGGGCAGAGACCGTGCTGATCTCGGGGCCCACGTCTCTGGCTGCGCCGCAGGGGGTGCGGCGCGTCGATGTGGAGACGGCAGAGGAGATGAGCCGCGCCGTGCAAGCGGAGCTTCCAGCCGACATCGCCATTTTCGCCGCGGCGGTGGCCGATTGGCGGATTGCCAATAGAAGCGATGAGAAGATCAAGAAGACGGCCGCCACGAAGGTGCCAACACTGCTGCTGGCGGAGAACGGCGACATACTGGCGAGCATTGCGGGCCATGCGAAGCGGCCGCCACTGGTCGTCGGGTTTGCGGCGGAAACCGAGAATGTCATCGAGAATGCAAAAGCCAAGCTCAGACAAAAGGGCGCAGACCTCATCATCGCCAATGACGTGAGCCAAAAGTTCAAGATCATAGGAGGCAAACGGAACCGGGTGCATGTCATCTCGCACCAGGGTGTGGAAAACTGGCCCGAGCTCAGCAAGGAAGAAGTGGCGGAAAGGCTTATGGACAGGTTCGTCCAGTCTCTTGCTGCAGCTCCCAAGGCCGCCGAATGAATTCGATCGAAGTTGCGATCAGACGCCTTTCCAATGGCGAAGGGCTGCCGCTTCCCGATTATGCCAGTGCGGGTGCGGCGGGCCTCGATCTGCGTGCGGCCATGGATGAGGATGAGGTCATATGGCTCAAGCCGCTCGAGCGGCGGGCAATCGGGACGGGGCTGGCAATCGCGCTGCCTTTCGGCTTCGAGGCGCAGGTGCGACCACGCTCGGGACTCGCGGTGGATCACGGCATCACCTGTCTCAACAGCCCCGGCACAATCGACAGCGACTATCGCGGCGAGATCAGGGTCATTCTGATCAATCTTGGCGGCATGGATTTCGCCATCAAGCGCGGTGACCGTATCGCGCAGCTGGTGATCGCGCCTGTGACTCAAGCCCGGCTCATGGAAGCTACCGATCTGAATGAAACGAACCGGGGAACCAAGGGCTTCGGGTCATCAGGGAGGCGCTGAGCGTCCATGGCGCTGTCCCGGCTCGAGCTTCAGCGCTATTCGCGCCATATCCTGCTCAAGGAGGTTGGCGGGCCAGGACAGGCAAAGCTCAAGGCCGCCCGCGTGCTGGTGGTGGGTGCCGGCGGGCTCGGTTCGCCCGTGCTCATGTATCTTGCCGCCGCGGGGGTCGGGAGACTTGGAATTGTTGACCATGATGTCGTGAGTCTCTCCAATCTGCAGCGGCAGGTGATTCACACGACCGAACGGGTTGGAATGCCGAAAACCGACAGCGCCGCTGTCACGGTCAGAGGCATCAACCCCCACGTCGAGGTCGACCGGCATCAGCTGAGGATCGATGCCCACAACGCGCTTGAGCTCATCCGCGACTATGATCTCATCGTCGACGGCTCGGACAATTTCCCGACGCGGTACCTGTTGAGCGATGCCTGCTTTCTTGCGGCTAAGACTCTGGTCACAGCCGCCGTGGGCCAGTTCGACGGGCAAGTCGCCACCTTCAAGCCGCATGAACGGCGGGAGGACGGCTCACCCCAACCCAGCTACCGTTGCCTCTTTCCGGAGGAACCTCCGCCGGGGCTTCTGCCGAGCTGCGAAGAGGCAGGAATTCTGGGCGCCCTCACCGGCATCGTGGGGTCGTTGCAAGCCATCGAGGTGCTAAAGGAATTGCTTGGTATCGGCGAAAGCCTCGCCGGAAAGCTCCTGATGTATGACGCGCTCGCAGCTCGCACCTACGTCTCCGAGATCAAGTGGGATCCAAAAAATCCGCTTAATGGCGAACGGCCATCGATCAAGGATCTGTCCCACCTCGCCTGAGCTATTGCGCAGCCTCGGGAAACTCATCGACGTCGCCAGTTTTCAGATCCTCGGGCCGCGGCGTCGAGATGATGTTGTATCCCGAATCCACATAATGGATCTCGCCCGTAACACCTCCGGAAAGTGAGGAGAGAAGGTAAAGTCCTGCGCCGCCGATATCTTCGAGGGTGACGGTGCGCCGGAGGGGCGAATGACGCTTCTGGAAATTGAACATGACGCGGGCATCGCCGATACCAGAACCAGCCAGGGTGCGCATGGGGCCCGCAGAGATGGCATTCACGCGGATGCCCTTCGGCCCGAAATCGGCTGCGAGGTAGCGAACGGAGGCTTCAAGCGCCGCCTTGGCGACCCCCATGACATTGTAGTTCGGCATGACACGCGTCGAGCCGCCATACGTCAGGGTGAGCATGGCGCCGCCAGGCGGCATGAGAGCCGCGGCGCGGGTGGCAACTTCGGTGAAGGAAAAGCAGGAGATGATCATCGTGCGAACGAAATTCTCCCGGGTCGTCGCTGCATAAGGGCCCTTGAGCTCGGACTTGTCGGAATAGGCGATGGCGTGAACCAGAAAGTCGACCGTGCCCCAAGCTTTTGTAAGGCCGGCGAAGACTTGATCGACGGTCACTACATCTTCGACATCGCAGGGAAAGACGAGGCTGCTGCCCACTTTCGCAGCCAGTGGCTTCACGCGCCGGCCGAAGGCCTCGCCCTGATAAGTGAAAGCCAGCTCGGCGCCATGCTGATACAGCGCCTGGGCGATTCCCCAGGCGATCGAATGATCGTTGGCCACGCCCATTATGAGGCCGCGGCGACCCTTCATGATGTCACTCATTCCCCCAGCCCCCGTGTCCTGCGACTTGCCGCTCATGCCACGTAGCGTTGCACGACGAGCGACGCATTGGTCCCGCCGAAACCAAAACTATTGGAAAGCACAACATCGATCTTGGCGTCGTCCATGCGCTGGCGCACGATCGGCACGTCGGAAAAATCCGGATCCAGCTCCTCGATATTGGCGCTCTCGCAAATGAACCGGTTGCGCATCATGAGGATGGAATAGATGAGTTCCTGGGCGCCCGTGGCACCGAGTGAATGGCCGGTCAAGGATTTGGTACCGGAGATCGGCGGAATGTGATCGCGGAAGACTTCGCGGAGGGCCTCGATCTCCTTCTTGTCACCGATCGGAGTGGAGGTGGCGTGCGGGTTGATGTAGTCGATCTTCTCCTTCACGGTCGACAAGGCTTGGCGCATGCAGCGCGCGGCACCTTCGCCGGAAGGCTGCACCATGTCGAGGCCGTCGGAGGTCGCCCCATAGCCTACGATTTCGGCATAGATCTTCGCACCGCGCGCCTTGGCATGCTCCAATTCTTCCAGGACGACCACGCCGGCGCCGCCGGCAATCACGAAGCCGTCGCGGTTCTTGTCATAGGCGCGCGACGCCTTAGCGGGGGTATCGTTGAATTTCGAGGACATGGCGCCCATGGCGTCGAAGAGCACCGAAAGCGTCCAATCGAGTTCTTCGCCGCCGCCGGCGAAGATCACATCCTGCTTGCCCCATTGAATGAGTTCGGCGGCATTGCCGATGCAATGGGCCGAGGTGGCGCAAGCCGACGAAATGGAATAACTGACGCCGCGAATACCGAAAGGCACCGACAAGGTGGCCGAATTGGTGCTCGACATCGCAGCAGGGACAGCGAAGGGTCCGACCCGCTTCGGCCCCTTGGAGCGCGTGGTGTCGGCCGCGGCGACGATGGTTTTGGTCGATGGACCGCCCGAACCCATGATGATGCCGGTGCGCTCGTTCTTGACTTCCTTTTCCTCAAGGCCAGAATCGGTGATTGCCTGCTGCATGGCGACCCAGTTCCATGCAGCGCCATCGCCCATGAAGCGGCGCGCGCGACGGTCGACGGCCCGGTCGAGATCGAGATTGGGGGCGCCATGGACCTGGCAACGAAATCCCAGCTTGGCGTAGTCGTCGGCTCTGACAATGCCCGATTTGGCTTCTCGCAAGGAGGCAAGCACTTCCTGTGTGTTGTTGCCGATGCTTGAGACGATTCCCAAGCCGGTGATGGCCACGCGCCGCATTCAAAATCTCCCTTCGGTAGCGATCATGAGGCTGCCGCCTGAGCGCCGTCGATAAACAATCCGACGCGCAAGTCATTCGCCTGGTAGATGGGCTCGCCATCGGCCTTCAGCAGGCCATCGGCAATACCGAGGTTGAGCTTGCGCAGAATCACCCTCTTCAGATTGACGACATATTCAACCTTCCTGATCGTAGGCAGGACCATGCCGACGAATTTCACTTCCCCTACGCCCAGAGCACGCCCGCGACCAGGAGCGCCGCTCCAACCAAGAAAGAAGCCCAGCAATTGCCAGAGTGCGTCGAGCCCAAGGCAGCCGGGCATGACGGGATCGCCCTTAAAATGGCAGGAGAAGAACCAAAGGTCGCGATGAACGTCAAGCTCGGCCACCACCTGCCCCTTGCCGTGCTCGCCGCCCGCATCGGCGATGTGCGTGATGCGGTCGAACATCAGCATGGGAGGCAGAGGCAATTGGGCATTCCCGGGGCCAAACAATTCGCCCCGCCCGCATGCCAGTAGCTCCTCGAAACCGTAATTCGCCTTTTTCTGAAACATCACGCCCCTTCCATGAGCCGTGCCAGGGCCATGGGGGGCCCAGTATACACCGGAGAGGGTCATTCGGTTCAAGGCACCTCCCCACCCTGCGTCATATATGCCGAGGGCTGCCGTTTGCCAATTTCGAGTTTGCCATGGTAGTTAGGGCCCATGCTCAAGACGGCAAAATATCCACCTGGCACCAGCCCGGCGATGCTCAAATTGCGGGAGGCGGGCTTGAGGCCCACACGTCAGCGGCTGTTCCTGGCCGAGCTTCTGTTCGGCGGGCAGGACCGGCATGTCACTGCGGAGGAGCTTCATCTCGAAGCCATGGCGCGAGGCGCGCGCATCTCGCTTGCAACGGTTTATAACACGCTCAATCAGTTCACCGCCGCGAAGCTCCTGCGGGAAGTGGCCATCGAGGGAGCGCGCACTTACTTCGATACGAACACCGCCGATCACTTCCATTTCTACGTGGAAAGCGAAGGCAGGCTCATGGATATCGAAAATTCAGGCGTGACGGTGGAAGGCTTGCCACTTGCGCCGCAGGGCAAACGCATCTCACGCATCGACGTCATCGTGCGGCTCAGCGACCGCTAATCAGTTTTCGAGCGTTTCGCCGGGATAAACACCAAAGAGAGCGGCTTGGTCGATCCAGCCGTCATACCCGCCTACGCTCAATTCGCACCATTGGCCGGTGCATTGCTCGACCTCGGCGATGACGCCCGATTTCAGCATGGCGACCGGGGGGGCGGCACCACGGGGCTCGCTGCGCAGGGCGACAGCGGTTCCCTTCTTCCAGGGCTCGACAATGGCGGTACGGTTGCCGGCAAGCAGACTCTGGTAGACCCAGCCTTCCTCGCCCTCGCTGTCGCGGATGCGCCGCCAGTGCTCGAACTCGGCAATGATCTCGACGGGGAGGCCCTTTCGACGAAAAACCCAAGCCACCTCATGGTCGTTGGAGGGGCCCCGGCGTACGTTGACCACATCGGTTTTGAGGCTGACAAAACGGGGCAGTTCTAGCCCGCTCGGTCCGAGCTTTGGGTTGGACTCCTGCTTTGCTTCGGCCGAAGCCGCGCGAACCTCGCCTCCAGAACGATCGGTTACCAGAGAGTATGCTACGCCGGCCAATGTCAGGGCGCATGCCATCGACATCACAAGAGAACCAAGCCTGCGTCCCCTCATCCCTATTCCCCACATCCGGCGTTCTGGGCTTTTGCGGCCCTCGCGCCTGGGCTCTTCTGCCCGCCCCTTGCCACCCCGGTCAAGCGCAGTTTACAGAAGGCCCAGGATCCTAAAATGCCTCAAGGCAAAGCTGCGGCCAAGCGGTTAATACGAGGTAAACGAGGGTCCGCAGGAGATTTTGATGTCGAAACGCAAGCCGTTGGTCGTCGTGACCCGCAAGCTCCCAGATGTGGTCGAGACTCGGATGCGCGAGCTGTTCAACACGAAGCTCAACCCAGATGATAAACCGCTAAGTCAGGCCGAGCTGTCCGCCGCAGTTCAGGAGGCTGAGGTGCTGGTGCCGACGGTCACCGACCGAATCGACAAGGCGGTGATCATGCAGGCGGGCGAGCAGCTCAAGCTCATCGCCAATTTCGGCACGGGCGTCGACAATATCGACGTTGAAACGGCACTCACGCGCGGCATCACCGTGACGAACACACCAGGGGTGCTTACCGAAGACACGGCCGACATGACCATGGCTCTCATCTTGGCGGTGGCGCGCCGCATCATCGAGGGAGCCCAGGTTATTGGGCCCGACAACAGCTGGCAAGGCTGGTCGCCGACCTGGATGCTGGGACACCGGATCTTCGGCAAGCGGCTGGGAATCATCGGCATGGGGCGCATCGGCCAAGCGGTGGCTCGGCGGGCGAAGGCCTTCGGACTGCAGATCCATTATCACAACCGCAAGCCTGTCCACGCCGCTGTCGAGGAGCAGCTCGAGGCGACCTATTGGGAAAGCCTCGACCAGATGCTGGCGCGGGTCGACATCGTGTCGGTGAACTGCCCGCACACTCCAGGCACCTATCATCTCCTATCGGCGCGGCGGCTCAAACTGCTCAAGCCGCATGCGATCATCGTGAACACGGCGCGCGGCGAAATAATCGACGAGAATGCATTGGCACGGATGCTCGAGACGGGTGAGCTCGGTGGCGTGGGACTCGACGTGTTCGAGCACGAGCCTGCCGTCAACCCCCGCCTCCTGAAATCAAAGAAATCGGTGCTGCTGCCCCACATGGGATCGGCCACGCTCGAGGGCCGTATCGACATGGGCGAGAAGGTTATCATCAATATCAAGACATGGGTCGACGGGCACAAACCGCCGGACCGTGTCCTGCCGGCGATGCTCTAAGACGCAGACGGCCGGGTTCGTGGCCCGGCCATCCGTGTCTTAGATGCTACTCCGCCTCGGCTGCCACGGGGCCAGGCTGTTCCTCGCGCTTAGATATATCCTCGCCAGTCTTCTGGTCGACCGCCTTCATCGACAGTCGAACCTTGCCGCGCTGGTCGAAGCCCAGGAGTTTTACCTTGACCTTGTCCCCTTCCTTGACGACGTCACTCACCTTGGCGACGCGGCGGGGAGCGAGCTCGGAAACGTGAACGAGGCCGTCACGAGCACCGAAGAAGTTCACGAAGGCACCGAAATCGACCACCTTCACCACCGTGCCCTCGTAGATTTCGCCGAGCTCCGGCTCGGAAACGATCGACTTGATCCATTTGATGGCGGCGTTTATGGCGGCGCCGTTGGAGGAGGCGATCTTGATGGTGCCATCGTCGGAGATGTCGATCTTGGCACCGGTCTTTTCGACGATTTCGCGGATGACCTTGCCGCCCGAGCCAATCACCTCGCGGATCTTGTCGGTCGGAATTGTCATCACCTCGATGCGGGGGGCGTGCTCGCCGAGACCGGGGCGCGCCTCGGTGATGGCTTCCGACATCTTGCCCAGGATATGGAGCCGTCCCGCCTTGGCCTGAACGAGGGCCGTCTGCATGATCTCCTCGGTTATGCCGGTGATCTTGATGTCCATCTGAAGCGACGTCACGCCATTGGCGGTGCCGGCAACCTTGAAGTCCATGTCTCCCAGATGATCCTCATCGCCGATGATGTCGGAGAGAACGGCGAAACGCTCGTTTTGCTTGATCAGTCCCATGGCAATGCCGGCGACCGGCGCTTTCAAGGGAACACCTGCATCCATGAGAGACAGGGAGGCTCCGCAAACCGTGGCCATGGATGAAGAGCCGTTCGATTCCGTGATCTCGGACACCACCCTGATCGTATAGGGAAAACTGTCCGGGGCCGGCAGCATGGGATGAATTGCGCGCCAGGCAAGCTTGCCGTGGCCAATCTCGCGGCGACCGGCGCCGCCCATGCGGCCTGTCTCACCGACCGAGAAGGGGGGGAAATTGTAGTGGAGCAGGAAGGTTTCCTTGTAGGTGCCCTCGAGCGCATCGATATATTGCTCATCCTCGCCCGTGCCGAGGGTGGTGATGACCATGGCCTGCGTTTCGCCCCTGGTGAAAAGGGCCGAGCCATGGGTGCGTGGGAGAACGCCGACCTCGCATTTGATGGGTCGGACGGTCACAAGGTCGCGCCCATCGATGCGGTGACCGGTCTCCAGAATACTGCCTCGCACGATATCCTTCTCCAGAGACTTGAAGGCGTCAGCGAGAACCAGGGCGGAGGGGGCATCTTCCTTGCCGTCGGGAGCGAGGGCGGCAACCACCCTTTCCTTGAGCCCGGCGATCGTGTCGCGGCGCTCCTCCTTGCCGGTGATGACATAGGCGCGGCGCATGTCGACTTCAATCAAGCGCCTCACCTCCTCGTAAACAGAAGAGTTGTCTTCAGCCTCAAAGCTTCTCGGCTCGCGAGCGGCGCGCTCAGCCAGGCGAATGATGGCATTGATCACCGGCTGGAAGCCCCTGTGGCCGATCATGACCGCAGCGAGCATTTGCTCTTCAGTAAGTTCCTTGGCTTCCGACTCGACCATAAGGACGGCGTCTGCCGTCCCGGCAACCACGAGATCGAGGTCGGAGGACTTGATCTGCTCGAGCGTCGGATTGAGCACGAACTCGCCATTGAGCCGCCCGACTCGCGCCGCGCCGACTGGTCCCATGAAGGGCACGCCCGACAGGGTCAGCGCGGCGGAAGAAGCCACCAAGGCCACGATGTCAGGCTCGTTCTCGGCGTCGTAAGAGAGAACCGTGGCGATCACCTGGGTTTCGTTGCGATAGCCTTCGGCGAAGAGCGGGCGAATGGGACGGTCGATGAGTCGAGATACCAGCGTCTCCTTCTCCGTCGGCCTGCCTTCGCGCTTGAAATATCCGCCGGGGATCTTGCCCGCGGCATAGGTCTTTTCCTGATAGTTCACGGTCAAGGGGAAAAAATCGACACCGCTCTTAGGCACCCGCTCGCTGACCACCGTAGCCAGCACAGTCGTCTCGCCATAGGTGGCGAGCACCGCCCCATCGGCCTGGCGTGCAAGGCGGCCCGTCTCGAGCCGCAAGGTCCTGCCGCCCCACTCGATTTCTTCAACGTCGATATTGAACATTCTCTATCCTTCTTCGGATGCCCTTCGCCACCATCTCTTCGTGTTACTCTCAACACGGGCGGCATCCCCAATGGGCAAGCACGGGATGCGGCCCCATTGCCACATCCGTTGAGGGGACCGCGGACACCGGCCTTGATGGCCTCTTCGCATCGCGTCCGCATTCACAGACATTGCGACTACCGGCGAATGCCCAACCGATCGATCAGCGTCTGATAGCGCTTCTCGTCCTGGGATTTGAGGTAATCGAGTAGAACACGGCGCTGGCTCACAAGCTTGAGCAAACCTCGCCGTGAATGATTGTCCTTGGTATGCGTCTGGAAATGATCCGTCAGGTACTTAATCCGCTCGGACAACAGCGCCACCTGCACCTCGGGCGAACCCGTATCATCCGCTTTGGTGGCAAACTCCTTGATGAGCGCCTTCTTGCGCTCCTGCGTCATCGACATCGGGTATCTCCTTTTCTCCGGGCACCAGGTGCCTCACAGGTTGAAAACGCGCCTCGGGCGTATGACTCCATCCTTAACCACGGCCAAGGCCACGGGCTTGTCGCCGTCGAGCACCAATACCGTGTGTCGCTCGGGTTGGGTCTCGGGCGCCCGCAGCTGTACGGGCTGGCCCTGCCTGAGGCGTCCGGCCTCCGCTTCGCTCAAGGCCAGGGCCGGGATGTCGTCCAGCGCGGTCCGAAGCGGGCGAAGAGCCGATGTAATGGCCTTGCGGCCGGCGGTGTTATGGCCGAACTCCTCCAAATTGGCCAGAGAAATCATGTCGACTTCGGTAAACGGTCCGGATGCCAAACGGCGCAGCTCCACGACATGGGCAAAACACCCTAAGCGTCGGCCTAAATCGCGAGCAATTGCCCGCACATAGGTCCCCTTGCCACAGCGCAGCGCAAAAACGGCTTCATCGGGCGTGGCAGAGACGAGTTCGAGCGAATCGATCTCGACCTGGCGCGGGGCAAGAGACAGTTGCGAGCCCTGGCGAGCGCGCGCGTAGGCGCGCTCGCCCGCAATTTTCACTGCAGAGTACGAGGGAGGAACCTGAAGGATCGCACCGTGAAATTCAGGCAGCATGCTCGCGACCAATTCGGCCGTGGGACGTTGAGGCGAGGCCGCCGTGACTTCGCCTTCGAGATCATCGGTCGAGGTCTCCGCACCCCAACGCAGCTTGAAACGATAGGCTTTGCGGCCGTCCATGACGAAGGACATGGTCTTCGTCGCCTCGCCAAGGGCGATGGGCAGAACGCCCGTTGCGAGCGGATCGAGGGTCCCACCATGCCCGGCCTTTGCCACGTTGAGGATACGGCGCACGCGCGTGACAGCCGCAGCCGAGCTGAGGCCCAGGGGCTTGTCGAGAACGAGCCAGCCGTCCAGCGATTGCCGCATTGATCAGTCCTTGACGTCCTTCTCCAGATCGCGCCTTACAGCGGGGTCCTGCAGAAGCTCATCGACGTGAGCGGCGTAGTCGATGGTGGTGTCGAGCCTGAAACGAAGCTCGGGCATGAATTTCATCTTGAGACGGGGCGATATGAGGCCGCGAATGTATCTGCGATTCCGCTCCACGGCAGCGAGCAGGACCTCGCCGCTGCCGGGCAGGAAGGGACGCACATAAGCCGTGGCGACCCGCAAATCCGGCGACACGGCGACTTCGAGAACAGTGACGCCAATACGATCGAGCGCTGGATCGCCCGTTTCGCCGCGCGCAAAAACCGCCGCCAACTCGTGCCGGATCAGCTCGCCGACCCGCAGCTGACGCTGACTTGGAGCGTGAGACGACATAAACGGCTCCGCAGGCCAGGCGTCAAAGCGTGCGCTTCACAGTTTCGACGCGGAAGCACTCGATAACATCGCCTTGGCGCATGTCCTGATAGTTCTCAAAGGCCATGCCGCATTCCTGGCCCGCCTGCACTTCGCGCACTTCGTCTTTGAAGCGCTTGAGTGTCGACAAAGTTCCCTCATGGACGACGACGTTGTCGCGGATTAGGCGAACCTTAGCGCCGCGCTGCACGGTACCTTCCGTGACACGGCAGCCTGCCACCTTGCCCACTTTCGAGATATTGAAAACTTCCAGGATAAGGGCGTTGCCGAGGAAGGTCTCGCGCAGTGTCGGAGCCAGGAGGCCGGACATCACCGCCTTCACATCATCTACCAGGTCATAAATGATGTTGTAATAGCGGATCTCGATGCCGGCGCGCTCGGCAGCATCGCGCGCCTGCTGATTGGCGCGGACATTGAAACCCAACACGGCGGCGCCGGCGGCCTGAGCAAGCGAAATATCACTTTCGCTGATCGCGCCGACGCCATAGTGAATGACGCGACCGGCCACCTCGTCGGTCGAGAGTTTCTCCACCGCCTGAACGATAGCCTCGGCGGACCCCTGGACGTCGGCCTTGACCAGGACAGGAACTTCCTTGCGGGCGCCTTCCTTCAGCTGACTCATCATCTGCTCGAGCGAGGAGCGGGCAGCTGCCGTGCCGCGATTTTCGCGCCGCTTGCGTTCACGATATTCAGTGATCTCGCGGGCGCGGGATTCCGATTCGACGACGACGAAAGCGTCACCAGCTTCCGGTGCGCCATTCAGGCCTAAAACCTCGACCGGCACGGCGGGACCGGCGCTCGTCACCTGACGGCCAGCGTCATCGATAAGAGCGCGCACCCGGCCCCATGCCGAGCCTGCCACAAAGATATCGCCCAGATGCAGCGTGCCGACCTGCACCAGCACGGTGGCGACTGGACCGCGGCCGCGGTCGAGCTGGGCTTCGATGACGATGCCGGAGGCGGACCGGTCGGGATTGGCCTTGAGGCCAAGGATCTCCGATTGCAAGAGGATCGTCTCGAGGAGCTTGTCGAGATTGGTGCCTTTGGTGGCAGAGACTTCGACCTCGAGGGTCTCACCGCCCATGCTTTCCACGACGATCTCGTGGCTCAGCAGGTCGGTGCGCACACGAGTGGGGTTGGCCTGCGGCTTGTCGATCTTGTTAATGGCGACGATGATCGGCACGTTGGCGGCGCGGGCGTGATTTATGGCTTCAACCGTCTGCGGCATGACGCCGTCATCGGCGGCGACAACGAGCACGACGATGTCGGTAACCTTGGCGCCGCGGGCGCGCATGGAGGTGAATGCCTCATGGCCCGGCGTGTCGACGAAAGTGACGAGTCCACCCGGCGTCTCGACCTGATAGGCACCGATATGCTGGGTGATGCCCCCCGCCTCGCCGGCGACGACATTGGTCTTGCGCAAGGCATCGAGAAGCGAGGTCTTGCCGTGGTCGACGTGGCCCATGATGGTGACGACGGGGGCGCGCGGAACCAGATTTTCGTCCTTGTCCTCAGCGCCGAGCAGACCTTCCTCGACATCGGATTCCGAAACGCGCTTGACCGTGTGGCCCAATTCCTCGGCGATCAGCTGCGCGGTATCGGCATCTATGACGTCGTTGATCGTGCGCATCTCGCCCTGCCTCATCAGCAGCTTGATGACATCCACGGCGCGCTCGGCCATGCGGTTGCCGAGTTCCTGAATCGTAATGAACTCAGGGATGGTGATCTCGCGCGACCGTTTCTCGGTCGGCATCTGGAAGCCCTGCGCCTGTTTCTTCTGACGCTCGGTGCGACGGCGGAAAGCGGCCAGCGAGCGGCTCTTTTCCTCGGCGTCATTGAGGGCATTGGCGATCGTCAGTTTGCCGCGGCGGCGCTCGAGATCGGATTTGGTGCGGGTGGGAGCGAGCTTGACGTCACGCTTGACCTTGGTGCGGCTCTTGACCTCCTCATCGTCTGCTTCAGCTTCGACGACTGGGCGCGGCTCGAGCTTGCGAGCAGTTTCCTCGGCACGCCGCTTGGCCTCAGCTTCCGTCCTGCGGCGCGCTTCCTCCTCGGCTTTGCGGGCATCGGCGGCCTCGCGGTCGCGGCGCTCGGCCTCTTCGGTGAGCGAGCGGCGCTTTGCCTCCTCCTCGGCATGTTTTCTCTCCTCGGCCTCGCGCAAGCGGGCGTCCGCGAGAGCGCGCTCACGTGCCTCCTTCTCGTCATCTGTGAGGGTGCGCAGCACCATGCCCGGACGGACGGACGATGAGGGCTCTTCGCGCCGCGGCTCAGGCTTGGGAGCAGCAGGTTTGAGGGCTGCCGGTTCACGGGTCTCGAGCTTCGTCCCTTCGGCCGGGCCCGACGTGCGCTTGCGCTTGATTTCGACGGCAACCGTTTTCGAGCGGCCGTGCGAGAAGTTCTGCCGGACACGGCCCTGCTCCACCGTCGGGCGCTTGACGCTCAACGTACGCGCGCCAATGCCATGTTTGCTCGTATCCTTCGTATCGCTCATTTCGTTCTATCTATCCGTGCTTTGCGGCCTGTGGCAAAAGGCTTCGGCGAGCCTTGCCGCCGCCAGGAACTTTTCCGTCAAGCTTCCTTCAGCAAGGGCAGCATGTATCACATTTGCGCGGCCCAATGCCAAACTCAATTCGCGGGAGTCGAAATCCGCGACAATCTCGCAGCCCGGCGGGCGCTTTGAGCGGAGTTTCCGACGCCCATCCTCGGAGCCATCGGCCGCTTCGACCAATATGCGGGCTTTGCCTGAGAGAAGCGCCTCGGCCGTGCGCTCAAAACCAGCTAC
>Ga0075421_100000950_pt1 | contig 32552 bp, 31 predicted proteins | sample SoiMetdeltSBSDD5_FD_75292 | JGI IMG/M metagenome (GOLD analysis project Ga0075421, IMG submission 75292) | Bulk soil microbial communities from a Populus tree surrounding site in Tennessee, USA - Soil MetaG P. deltoides SBSDD5 | ecosystem: Environmental > Terrestrial > Soil > Tree plantation... | reverse complement strand
GCAAGCTCAAGGACGGCTCCACCTTCTATCCCGCCCAACGCATGACTCGCATTGAAGCTCTGCGCTCCTACACCATCAATGCCGCCCGCGCCGCTTTCGAGGACAAGGAAAAAGGTTCGCTCCGGCCCGGCAAGCTCGCAGACGTCACAATCCTTTCGCAAGACATCCTCACCATCCCTGACGGCAAGATCCCCTCAACCGAGGTTCTCTACACCATCGTCGGCGGCAAGGTCATGTACGAACGCACGCGCCCGGCGTCAACCACGCGCCCGTAGCCCCGCGATCACGCTCTCCACAAATTCGCGCGAGCGCCGCGCCAAATCGTCTACTTCCTCCACCCGCTGCGGCCTCGGCTTCAGAGGCTCGAAGATGTTCTCAAACACCATCGGCATTGTCCGGCCCGTGCGTATTACCGTCGCCAGCAGCCGGTAGTGATCGATCTCGCCAAACCCGGGCCCGCAATCCTCGTCCTTCGGCCAGTTGCGGTGGTCCTTCATCGCAAACGCGCGTATGTCCTGCCAGCACGTCTTGATGTCGGCGATAGGATCGTGACTCTCGTAGTCGAGCACGTTGCCCGCGTCGTAGCACATGCGCACACCTTCATCACCCACCTCGCGGATGATGCGGCTGCAATCGGCGCCCGTCGCCGTGTTCCCGCCGTGCTGTTTGATCAGGACGAGCACGCCCGCCGCCCGCGCTTTGGGGCCGATCTGTTTCAAACAGGAAATGGCTCTTTCGTATTCCCCAGGCGACGTCTTGCCAAATGTCAGTAGATACGGAATCCCCGCCTCGGCCGCCTGTTCGATGCGCCGCAAGTGTCCGTCCACGGCATCGGCTGCCTCCAGCATGACGTTCGAGAACATCATCACCGGCGTCAGTCCCGCGTCCTTGGACTGCTTGGTCAACTCTCGCGCGGCGCCCGCGCCCGCCTTCACGTCCAGCAGCATCGTCCGCTTCCCCGCCGCGTCCGGATGCGTCAGTCCCCACGCCACGTGCTGGAATCCGGCGGTGCGAATGCCCTCCAGCGCCCGCGCAAACGGAAACGGCGCGTAGGGCAGCGTCATGCATGCCATCTGGAAAACAGTCCAGTTCTCCTGGGCCTGCATCAGCGGCGCTGCGCCGAGCGCGCCGGCGAACATCCGTCTCGTCATTTGGCAATTCTAGCCATTGCGAGTCCGGCCAGGGCGAAGCCTACCGTGATCTCTCCAATCCCTCCGATCGTCCACGCCAAAGGAAAGTGCCACCACACCAACTCGGGACCGTAACAAGCGAGGGCCGCAGCCAGTCCAAAAATACAGACGAAGTACCATCTCGCCGCAAACGTCAGAAACGCACTCCGCAGCAGCAGCCACATCACCAGCATGCAGGCCAGGAACTGCAGGCCCAAGTGAGTCAACATCGGCGCGGCCATGTCGATCCCCGCATGATGCTTCACAACCAGGAAAGCGAAGATGCCCTCTTGCATCTTCTTCATCGCCGCTTCCTCGGCCTTTGTGGCGTCCTCTCCCGGCCCTGGCATCGACCAGGGTAAATAGTAGACGCCGTCTGTCGGCGCACTCTTCGCGATGGCCTCCGTCACAACCTCCTCTTGCTGCAGTCGCGTGAACTCGGGCATGCGCCAATTCGTCACCACCCACGTCACGAAACCCCACATGAAAATGATCAGACTTCCGGCCAGTCCACCCAACACGATTTTCTTGGTCATGGCGGCATACTTTACCATCTAGCCCGGCGCTGTACAATGCCCCTCCCGGTAAGATTTCGCTTGACTTGCGGCTGGGCCGGTCGCGGGGACCGCCGCCCCCGAACATGGTGCGCATCAGTTCGAACGAGAACCCACTCGCTCACAAGAAACCCGACGCGGTAGTCGTCGTCGACGAAGCCGACATCCATTTCTCCGACAACGCGCCCAGCCACGAATCCCCAATTCGGCAAGATCAACTCGCAGGCCAACTTCTCGCGTCTGATTCAACTTGGTGTTCGCTTCATCCTCTAGAAGTTATCGCTACCAACGCTGCGGGCGTCCCTTCGCAAGGGGGACGCCCACTTTTTGCGCGCCGATCCAAGATGGTGCTACTTTTCACATGAGGTACTTCCATGCGAGTTGTGATCTCATTCCTGCTGGCCACCGCCTGTTCGCATGCGGCGAGCGGCGGCGCACAACTTTTCGAAGCAATTCGCGCTAACGACGAAAAACTGGCCGCTTCGCTACTGGAATTGGCGGACGCCGCGAACCTTCGCACGCCGCAAGGCGCGACACCTCTGATGCTAGCGGCGCTCCACGCCAGTCCCGCCATGATGAAGCGGCTCCTCGACCGCGGCGCTGATGTAAACGTGCGCAACCCGTTCGGCGCCACCGCGCTCATGTGGGCCGCGGGAGATCCAGCCAAGGTCAAACTGCTGCTCGAACGCGGCGCCGATGTGAACGCAAAATCGAACAGCGGACGCACGGCTCTGATGATTGCCTCAGCTACGGCGGGAAACGCCGAAAGCCTGCGGCTCCTTCTAGCCAAGGGCGCGGATCCGAAAATAGTCGATGCCAACGGCGACGGTCCGTTGGGTAACGCCGCAAGCGCAGCCGACCCGGAAATGATTCAGGTGCTGCTCGCGGCCGGCGCTAGCGTCAACGAACGCGGAAATCGCGGTCCGGCGATGCGCGGGATGTCACCTCTGACGCGCGCCGCCGGTGCGAATTGCGTACCCTGCGTCAAGCTGCTGTTGGCACACAAATCGGATGTAAACGCCGTGTCCGCCGAGCCGCGCACCGTCAAGTTGGGTCTACAAGAACTGGGCTCGTTCACTCCCCTGGTCGTCGCCGCTCAGTGGGGCAATCCGGAGTTGACTCGCCCGCTGCTCGACGCCGGCGCTTCACTCGAAAGCGCCGATTCGCGTGGATTGACGCCTCTCATGATGGCGGTCACCAGCGAAACTCAGAACGCGGAAACAGTTCGCATGCTGCTCGACAAAGGCGCCAAGGCCGGTGTGCGCGCTCACGATGGTCAAACGCCGATCGCATGGGCGCACAAGTTCGGCCCGAATACGGAAATCGCCAAGCTCCTTTCCAGCAAGGGCGCAGCGATCGCTTCCGCCACAAGCGATGCAGCGCCAACTGCTCGCACGGGAAAGCGAACCCCCGCCGAGTCCGTGGAGCGCAGCCTCGCCCTGCTGCTCTCCAGCAACACGACGTTCTTTCAAAGGAGCGGATGCGTCGGCTGCCACCATCAGATGCTTACAGGCCTGCTCGTCGGCCGCACCCGGCAACTGGGCTTACGTTTCGACGACAAGCTGGCGCGCGAACAGTTGAGCGCGGCTCTCACAGTAAGCCAGCCCGTTCGCGAATCCGCACTTCTGCGCGTTCCCGGTGGAGGAGCACCGATCATGAACTCGCTGTTCCTTATGTCTCTTGCCGCACAGGATTATCCCGCCGACGCACTCACCGACGCCCTCGTTCACGATCTGGCTGGCCTGCAGCGCCTCGATGGCTCCTGGCTGAGCATGAACCAACGGCCGCCGATGCAAGCATCGCAATTTACCGAAACCGCATACGCCGTCCGCGCACTCCGCCAGTACGGCTCTCCAGGACGCCGGCAGGGACTGGACCGGCGCATCGCCGCGGCCCAAAAATGGCTTTTTGCCACCAAACCCGCAAGCGGTGGGGAGCGAGCCATGCAATTGCTCGGCTTGCATTGGTCCGGCACAAAGCAGGAAAGCTCTGCGCGCGCGGCCAAGGCGCTTCTTGCCGCGCAACGGAGTGACGGTGGCTGGGCCCAGCGGCCCGGTTTGCCCACCGACGCTTATGCTACTGGTCAAGCCCTCTATGCTCTCCAGCAGTCCGGTCATCTCTCCGCTACCGATGCCGCGTTTGAACGCGGCGCCAGCTACCTGCTGCGTACCCAGTACGAAGACGGATCGTGGCATGTGGCCAGCCGCTCGGTCAAGTTCCAGCCCTACTTTGAAAGCGGCTTCCCGCACGGCCACGACCAGTGGATTTCCGCCGCCGCTACGACCTGGGCCGCACTGGCGCTCACGCTGGGGCAGTGAAGTCCCCGCAACCTTTTCTGCTCCGGCATCGTATTCTGAAGGCGTTACCTTTTTACAAAAACCCCGTCTACATGGTTGTTGAGTGGACTAACCGAAGCAGCCACGGTCGCCGGGGTACTCAAGAAAGGCCCCCTGGTGGAAGAAGCGGCACTCATACGAGCGGCGCAGGCGGGAGACGAGCAGGCATTCGAGCAGCTCGTCCATTCTTACGATCAGGCGGTCCTTCGGTTAGCATACAACCTGCTGCGTTCTCAAGAAGATGCGCGTGATATCTATCAGGAGGCGTTCCTCCGCGTGCACCGTAATTTGCACAGTTTTCGTTTTGACTGCAGCTTCCACACTTGGCTGTACCGTATCGTGACCAATCTTTGTCTCGACCACCTCCGCAAACGGAAGGTGCGCAAAGAGGAGTCAACGGTGGTCGAAACCGAAGAGGGGCCGCGCGACCGGATTTCGACGATTCCGGAGCCAAGCGTAAGCGGCGATCCCGAACGCTACCTGCTGAGCCGCGAGCTTCGTGGCCGGCTCAACCAGGTGATGGATCAACTCACCCCGCGCGAACGGACGGTATTTGAAATGCGCCATCATCAAGGGATGCGGTTGCGCGCGATCGGCGAGATCCTCGGCACCAGCGAAGAAGCCGCGAAGAACTGTCTATTCCGTGCGACGCAGAAGATGCGCGCCGCCCTCGGAGAATTCGTATGACGTGCCAAAACGTCCAAGCCGAGCTGCCTTTTCTTTTGTACGGCGAACTCAGCTTCGACGAAGAAGAGCAGATCGAACAACACCTGGCCGGCTGCTCGCAGTGCCGCCAGGAGCTGGAAAGCATGCGCGGCCTGCACACGGCGCTCAACCATACGGTCGAGCCGGTGCCCGCGCCGCTATTGACGGACTGCCGCCGCGAGTTGCGCCTGCGCATCCGGGAAGAAGCAATCGAGCAACGCGGCAGGTCCTGGTGGCAACGCCTTGCCGACACGGCGAGACCGCGCTTTTTCACTCCGGCATGGTCGCGCCCGCTGGGAGCGCTGGCCATGCTCGCCCTCGGCTTCCTCGGGGCACGGCTCACCTTGCCCCCATCGGCCCGCACTGAACCGACATTCGACACCATTCCCGTGAGTGGAACCCGCGTGCGCTTTGTCGAACCCGACCGGAACGGCCTCGTCAAAATCACTGTCGAAGAGACACGCGAGCGCATGGTGACCGGCAAAGTCGACGACGCCCGCGTGCGCCAACTTCTTCTTGCCGCCGCGCAGGATCCGGGCGACCCCGGGCTGCGCGTGGAAACTCTCGATCTTCTACAACAGGAAACCGCCACCGACGAGGTGCGCCAGGCGCTCATCGCCGCTCTCCAAAGCGATGAGAACTCCGGCGTGCGCATGAAGGCGCTGCAAGGGCTGAAGCGATATGCGGCGCACTCGGAAGTGCGTTCGGCTCTCACTCACGTGCTTCTTCACGACAACAACCCCGGCATCCGCACTCAAGCCATCGATCTTCTCGTTCAACACAAGCAGCGCGACGTCGTGGGCGCCCTTCAGCAACTGATGCAGCGCGAAGATAACGACTACATCCGCCAACGCACGCAGCGCCTCTTGCACGACCTCAACGCGAGCGTGGACAGCTTCTAATGATCAGACGTGCGTTGCTCCCGACTCTCGCCGCCTGTCTCCTCCATGGACAAAGCAGCCAGCAACGCCTTCCGCTCGAACGCGAAGGCGCTGAATGGAGTTCCGTCGAGACCGGCAGCTTTCCCGCCCGCGGCATCTCGCGCCTGCGCGTGAACAGCATTGGCGCGGTGACGATGGTGGGCGCTAACGTTTCGCGCATCGAGTACCGCCTCATCCGCCGCGCCCGCGCCAACGATGAAGTACAGGCGCGCAAGCTGGTGAGCCTGTTCGCCATCGTCTTTCAGCAGGTGAATGGCGTACCTACGCTCACCTTGCACGCCGCGAGCGGCTTCAACCGCGCTCCGCAACTGGAACTGCGCGTGCCCCGCAGTTTGGCCGACTCGCATGTGTTTACCCAGACTGGCGCCCTCACCCTCGATCAACTTTCCGGAACGCTCAATTGTGAAACCGGCGGCGGCCCCGTACAAGCCGGAACCATTGATGGCTCGCTGCAACTTACGACAGGCGGCGGCCCCGTCGACATTCAAACGGTGAGAGGTTCGATTCGCTGCCTCACGGCCGGCGGTCCCATTCACGTGCAGAGGGCTGAAGGCGAATCGTGGCTGGAAACCGGCGGCGGCGACGTCGTGGTAGAAGAGGCTCTCTCGCGCGTCCATGCCTCGACCGGCGCGGGCAATGTGGAAATCGCGCGCGCCCGCGGCAATGTCTCGGCCCGCACCCTCGGTGGCGTCATCAAGATTTACGAGGCCGGTGGCATCGTGAACGCCCATACCGGCGGCGGCGGAATCCAGGTTGGTTCCGCGCGAGGCGTGCAGTGCGACTCGGTTGCCGGCGGCGTACGGCTGCGCAACGTCTCCGGGCCGGTGAACGTCTCCACGGCCGCGGGCAGCATTCTGGCCGAATGGGCCGGCGGCGTGCGCATGGAAAATTCCGTTTTGAATTCGGCCAGCGGCGATATTACCGTCGTGATTCCCGCGCGGCTGGCCGTCACCGTTCAGGCCATGAACGAGCTTCCCGGCAAGTATGGACGAATTGTGAGCGAGTTCTCCGAAATTCGCCTGCTGCCGGTCATTGCTCCCGTCCGTGGTCCCGTCCTTGCGGAAGGTGATCTCAACGGGGGAGGACCCGTTTTGCGTGTGTCCGCCTCACGAGGTACCATCTTCCTGCGTCGAAAAGAGTAGGTCATGAAGTTTCAGCACATCATTTTCGCGGGCGCTTTTGCCTGCGCCCTTGCACTTGCCCAAAAACCTGCGGCGCCTCCCCCGCCTCCAGCCACGCCACAGCAGCAACAGCAACAGCAGCAACAGCCACATCCACAGCAACAACCGCAAATGATGGTTTGGGCGAATCCAGGCGGCAGCTTCCTGGGCGTTCACGCGACGGATGTCGACTCGGCCCGTGCCCGCGAACTGAAGTTGAAGGAGGAGCGTGGCGTGGAGATTACCAGAATCGAGCCAGGCAGTCCGGCCGAGAAGGCGGGGATTCTGGTGAATGATGTCGTGCTGGAGTTCAGCGGCCAGCGCGTGGAAGGCACCGAACAGTTTGTTCGGGTCGTGCGCGAGACGCCCGCCGGACGTCAGGTGAAGATCGGCCTCTGGCGCAACGGTGGACCGCAGTCCGTGACAGCGACGATCGGCCGCCGCAAAACGAAAACTCCCAAGGAACTGCTGGAGTCGCTTTCGGGCGGACGCGAGATGCCGCAACTGCCGCAGGTTTGGATTCCCGACATTCCGCGGGCCTTCACGACCTGGAAGAGCTCCATGCTTGGACTCGAGGCCGAGGGCATAGAGGGCCAACTGGCACAGTTCTTCGGCGTCGAGGAGGGGGTGCTGGTGCGATCGGTCGCCGATGGTTCGGCCGCCGAGAAGGCTGGCATAAAGGCCGGCGACGTGATTGTGAAGGTGGATGGCAAGCAGGTGGATTCACCGCGCGCCGTGTCTTCGGAAATGCGCGCTTTACGTCCCCGGCGCACCTTCCCGCTGGGCGTCGTCCGTGAGAAGCGGGAAATTTCGCTCAGCGTGACGCTCGAAGAGGAATCCGAAAACGAGCGCCGGGAGCGACGTGTCACGCAGCGCGACGAAGAAGATCGCTAGCGCTCGTTGACGATCTTGTTCACCTTCAGCATCAATTCCACTTCATTCACGGGAATGTCGAGTGCCGCAGCGATCTGATCGGGCATCTCGCCGCGATGATGCAACCTGAGCACCTGGGACCGTCTGGTCATATTCATGGACGGCCGAAGCGCGGGCGGCGTGATAACAGGGAAACCTCCGAGCGGTGGCGGTTCCCGACGCATATCGTCCAGTGCCCCGCGCAGGGCGAGGTTCGCGGCTTGTAAGGCAGTCCGCTCGCCGGCCCATCGATTGGCCTGCCGCCGCATCTCCGCCTTCACCTGAATGAACAGGCCGATGCTTATGCCCAGCCCGAGCGTCAGAGCGACGTAGGCGGCGAGCGGGTGAAGGAGGATATCCAATGCCGAGCTGAGTTGCATTTACTTCGTCCTCGCGCGCGGTTTAGTACAACGTTCGCAGCCGTTCGTTGCGGCTGATCACCTGGTGGATACGCACGCCATAGTTCCCTTCGATTACAACGACCTCGCCCTTCGCGATGACGCAGTTGTTGACGATAATTTCCACGGGCTCCGTCACGGTACGGTTCAGTTCCACGATCGATCCCGAGGTCAGTTTGAGCACCTCTTTCAAGGGAATGTGCGCGCGGCCGAACGACACGCTGACCGGCATCTCGACGTCGAGAAGCAGATCATAGGCCGCTTTCGCGGAGGCCTGGCCGCCGCGCCAATCGCCGCCAGTTCCGCTCTGCGGCGCTCCTCCGCCGTCGGAGGCCGCAAGCACCGCCGACAATAATTCATTCGACACCGACAACCACATGGTGCCGGAAGGGCCGCCGTGGATCTGAAAATGCGCCCCCAGCGCACTTTCAAACGCAGTCGGCTCCAATTGGCCGGCCTCGCAGGTCACCTCGCGGCCGGCGAGCGAACCGATGACGGTGGCGAGTCCCGAAAGCGACTGGCCGAGGATCTCCAGATACGTTCCGCGAACGTCATCCTCGGTAGTGTCCTGTAATCCGGCGGCCTCCAGCGCAGCCGTGCCGAAGGCCTGCCACACCTCGGGCGCGGCGCCAATCCGCACGCTCATTCCTCCTCCGAGACTCAACGGCTGATCCCACCACAACGAATCCGCCGGCACCTCATCGGCCGCGGAGTCGCTCGCCTCAACCAGGAGGCCTGTGATGGTTCCGAGCGATTCGGCGAACTTGGGCCGCCATGCGCGCAAGAGCCAGGACAATGCGGTTTGTTGCGTCAGCTCGGATGGCATTTGGCTATCTCTGTTGCCTTAGCGTTCCCCTAGCGCTTCGGTTCTCCCTTGGAGATCGGCCAGCGTTTGGCAATGAAGGAACGCAATCGCAGAATCGCCTGCGACTTCAATTGCGACACGCGGCTCTCGTGCAGACGGACGATCTTGGAGATCTCACGAAGTGTCAACTCCTCGTGGTAGTACAACCCGAGAACCGTGCGCTCGATGGTGGGCATCCGCTCGATTGCCTCCGCAATGAGCCGTTCCAGTTCGGCCCGCTCCATCAGGCGCGAAGGCCAGTTCTCCTCGGAGTCGGAAATGAACTTCAGAAGATCGCGGCCTTCTTCTTCGTTTGCGTTGCCTTCCAGACTGCCCAGGTTCACGCCGCGCACATCCACCAGCCACTCGTGGTAATCCTCCATGCTGAGGCCCAGTTCGCGTGCAATCTCGTCCTCGGTGGGCGTGCGATGGACGTGTTGTTCGATGACGGCGATGGCGGCTTCTATCTGTTTACACTTGCGGCGCTGTTGCCGCGGCGCCCAATCCAGGCCGCGCAGGCTATCGAGAATCGCGCCGCGAATTTTGTACTCGGCGTAGGTCTTCAGCTTGACGTTGTGTTCCGGCTTGAAGTGGTCGATGGCGCTAATCAGGCCTACGACGCCCGTCGAGACGAGGTCCTCCAGACTTACGCTCTCCGGCAATCGTTCGTGAATCCGGCGCGCGATCAACCGCACCTGAGGCAGGTGTTCGAGAATCAGCTTCTCACGCTCCTCCCCTCCGGCTTGCTGTTGAGCGGCATATGTGCGCATTCCCGACCTGCTCATGTCATGTCTCCCACACGGATCCGTCGTTTCATGCCAGTGCCCAACTTGCCCCTTCGCGAGATCCTCCGGCCGCGGCCTCTTCCATCACGCCAAGCGCGCGCCAGGCCAGCCATTCCGGCTCGCCGGCCCGGATGTCTTCCGGAATCGATTGTCCCGTCCCGCAGTATGAGATGGGTAGCCCATAGCGCACCATTTCGGCAATTACTCCGCCCACGGCTTCACTGTCGTCCATGTGCGTCAACATCAGGCTCGATGGCTGGAACGCCTCGTAGCGCCGCGCAATCCGCGCGCATTCTATTGTTCGCGCAAAGGCCGGCAGAACCAAATGCGACCGCACCTGATTGCTTTCGCGAAATACGGCGGGCATCCAAGCCTGCTCACGCAGGTCTTCTTCGCTGAATCCGGGCAGATCGAGAAACAGCGTCTGGCGGCGGCCCTCTGTTTCAATCAGTCTCTCCAGCGCCGCGCGGTGATCGACTGCGCTGAACGGCGCGCCTAAAATGTGAGCGAATGTCTTCAACTGCTCAGAACCCCCTATACGTCTGAAATCAAGGGATACGAGCATTACGGGAAGGCGCTGCTCCATACCGAGGAGCACGGCCAACTTCACGAGCATCGTCGTCTTGCCGCCACCGGCGGGCCCGATAAAGGCGTGCGCGCGGCTTTCGCCTAGCGCGAGCCGGCCACAAGGCAGCGTACCAATCTGAGCGGCTAGCTCCGCCACAGCGGTTGCGCGGTCGCATGCCTGGCCTGGCGCATGTCTTCGTTCCACGGCGGACACCAGGCGCGCCGCAAAATCCACAGGGAACTCCAGTGCCAGCAACTCCTGAAACAACTCTTCACATGGCGGGCTCCAGCGGCTGGCCGCGACGGCGCCGGTAGTTTGAATCATCAACCGCTCCATCCGCGTGAATTGCCGTTTCATTTCCATCAAGTCCGCGCGCAAGTCTCGCCACGGAGCGTCGGATCCAGAGGGCCGTAACATCTGCGCCGTGGATGTGGCACTCACGCTACCGGATTCGCCTACCTGGTCCACGACCTGCTGCGATTCGGATTCCAACGCGAACACGACCTCGTAGCGGCCCAGGTTCCGCGCCTCAGGCATCGTCTCGCGCGAGTACACCAGCATGGCGTCCTCGCCCAGCTCGCGCGAAGCAAGCGAGATCGCCTCCTCGACGGTCGATGCAAAGTAGGATTTCAAGCGCATGACTCGTGCCAATGTCCCGTCTATCGAATCGTCCCCAAACCGGTCACCCTAAGCCCCGGGGGCACCTCGCCATGAGACAACACGGCAAGATTGGGGAATGTTGCCTCCAGCAATTGGCGGAGGAAGAATCGAATGGTGGAAGAGGTCAGCACAACCGCTGTGGCCTCGGATGCGCCCACCGCGCGCTGGAATCGTTCTAGCAATTCGCGTACCTTTTGGGGCGGCAGATTCAGGTGCGATGCGTGCTCCCCATGTTCCACGCATCCTTCCAGCGCTTGCTCCATCGCCGGGTCCATCAGATAAGCAGGTAATTCGCCGCTGGCGTTGAGGTAGGGCTGCACAAGCCCGCGCTTCATGCTCTGGCGTACGTACTCGCACAGCAGGGTCGGATTCTTGGTAATCTGCGCGGCCTCACTGAGCGATTCCAGGATGGAACTGGCGTCCCGAATTGAAACCCGTTCGCGCAACAGGAACTGCAGAACCCTTTGCACGACTGGCAAGGCGAGCAGCTTCGGCACCAGATCTTCGACCAGCCGCGCATTATCTTCACTGACTCGATCCAGCACCTTCTTCGTGTCTTTGCGTGTGAACAGTTCGTACGCATTCCGCCGAACAATTTCCGACAAGTGCGTACCGAGTACGCTGACCGCATCCACAACAGTAAAGCCGGCTTCGCGGGCCGAGTCGGCCTGTGTTGCGGGAATCCACCATGCCTGCAACCCGAACGCGGGCTCGCGCGTCGGCCTTGCGCCAGCAGGTGGATCCGATTTCGCTCCCGCTGCAATTGCCATCTCACATCCTTGTGGGATTTCGTATCGAGCGATCTCATTCCCCTTTATGGAGATGACGTATTCTCCTGCACGCAGGCCCAGGTTGTCTGTCACCCGTACCGGCGGAAGGAGATATCCCAGGTCACCCGCCAACTGTTTCCGGATGGCCGAAATGCGCCTGAGCAGAGGAGAACTTTGCGCTCCTTCGACCAGCCGTACCAGGCCCAATCCAACCTCCACCGAGAGCAGCTCTACCTTGAGCAAGGATTCGATGTTGTCTTTGTCCTTTACCGGCGCCGGCGCCTCGACCTTGGTCTCATTCCAGATGGTTCGCTGTCGCAATCGCCAGGCATAGCCACCTGTAGCGCCGGCCAGCGCGAGGAAGGTGAACGCCGGCAGTCCGGGAAACAGCGCCATCGTCGCCATCACGGCCGATGCGAGAAACAGCGGCTGTGGATTGCTGAATACCTGCTTTTCGAAGGTCTTGCCCAGGCGCTGCTCGGAATTGGCGCGCGTAACGATTAAGCCGCCGGAAACGGAGATCATCAGCGCCGGAATTACGGTCACCAGTCCGTCGCCGATGGTCAGCACGGTATAGGTCGCCAGGGCCCGCTTCAACTCCATGCCGTGCTGCAGCACGCCGATCAGGAAGCCGGCAATGATGTTGATGGCCGTAATGAGAATGCTCGCCACGGCGTCGCGTTGCGTGAAGCGCGAGGCGCCGTCCATGGCGCCGTAAAACTCCGCCTCCATGGCAAGGCCCTTGCGGCGCTGCTTGGCCTCGGCCTCATCGATCAATCCGGCGTTCAAGTCCGAGTCGATCGACATCTGTTTGCCCGGCAATGCATCGAGCGAAAAGCGCGCCGTCACCTCCGAGATGCGTACGGCGCCGTGATTGATGACGACATACTGAATGGCGATCAGCACAAGGAAGATCACCGTACCGATGACGTAGTTGCCACCTACTACGAAGCTGCCGAACGCCTCGATCACATGCCCGGCGGCAGCGGTCCCCGTATTACCGTTCATCAAAATCAGGCGCGAGGAGGATATGTTCAAGGCAAGGCGGAACAGCGTCATCAAGAGCAGCGTTGTCGGAAACGCGCTGAAGTCCACAGGCTTGGACACGTAAATCCCCACGAGCAGCACGATCACAGACAGCGTGATATTGACGGCAATGAGGAAATCCAACAGCCACGACGGCAGCGGCAGGATCATGGCCAGGATCACCGAAAGAACGGCGACCGGCACGGTCAGCTCGGACCATGGGATATCGGCCCAGGGTTTTTCTTTCCCCCCTGGGGCCGGTACATTACCCGGCGCGTGCTTTGTCGGACGCGCTTCCCCTGCCGGCGGCGGGAGAGGCCCGGCTACGTTGATCGCGGATACGGCGGTGCTTCCTGTGGCCATCTGTGACGCCCCTGCGGTGCCCCCGGGCAGAGCAGAGCAATTCCCGTGCCAACAGCACAGGCATTTGCTACTGCGGTAGCCTGCCGTGCATCACGCGATAGATGTAGGCCAGAACTTCGGCCACGGCTCTGTACAAATGCGGCGGAATGTCATGCCCCACCTTCGCGAACTTATACAGTGATTGCGCCAGCGGCGGATTCTCAACAATCGGGACCTGATGATCGTTGGCGATTTTGCGGATGCGCAGCGCCAGATGATCGCGCCCCTTGGCGACAACGCGCGGCGCCGCGTTCTCACTCGGCACATAGCGCAAAGCCACCGCGTAATGCGTGGGGTTTACCACGACCATTGTCGCCTTCGGAACATCCTGCACCATCTTGCGGCGCAGGAGATCGCGTTGCAGCTTGCGAATCTTGGCCTTGATGAAGGGATTGCCGTCCATCTCCTTCATCTCGTCCCTGATCTCCTGCTTGCTCATGCGCATGCTCTTTTGGAACTTGTGCGTCTGCCATGCCAGATCGATAAGGCCGACAATGAAGAACAATCCGGCCATGTAGATGAGCAGCGAGCGGATCCAGTGGCCCGACCAATTCAGACCACTGGCCAGATCCTGCCGTGGAAGACGAAGTATTGGCGTCCATTCCCGGCTTACCGCGGTATAAAGAATCAGCCCCATCGCGGGCAGCAGAAAAATCGCGTATACGAATTGTGTACCGCCCCGTTGCAGGATACCCTTGGCCTTTTGCGCCGGATTCAGCCGTCCCCAATCGGGTTTCAGTTTGGCCGTGGCGATTCCGAATTGGGTCTGTATCAGTTGCAGAAAGAGCGCGACGACGGCCGCCGCGAGGCCCGCCATCAGCAGCGGCACGCCGAGACTGAGCAGCCATTGGCGCCCGGTGGCCAATAGTGTGGCCGCGCTGCCGTCCCACATCATGGCTTGCTGTAACCCGATGCGCATGGCGTTGATCAGCGCCCTCGTCCAGCTTTCGGAGTAGGCGATCAGCAGCGCCACGCAAATGGCGAAGTAGGATGACGAGAGGAACTCCGGACTGACGGCAAAGTGCCCCTCTTTCCGCGCCTTCTCCAATCGCTTGGGAGTCGGTTTTTCGGTTCTCTCCGAAGGATCCGCCATGGCCGCCTACAGCCGCGCGAGCAGGGCGAGCGCCGTGTTCATCACGCGCAGCATCAGTTCTGGCCACAAGGCGAGGCCAAAGGCGAGCATCCACATGCCGCCCAGAATCTTGAGCGGGAATGACAGAGTAATCATCTGTAGTTGCGCCTGGAACTTCGACCCAAGCGCCAGCAATAGGTCGATCACGATCAGGAGAACGACGATCGGCAACGCGAGGCGTGCTCCGGCCGACCATGCTTGACCCAGAACGTCCCCGATCGCGCGCACGCCGGCGGCCATATTGGGCCAATGCGGCGTCTCAAGCGCACGGCTGAGCAGCAACAGAACTGGCCGGTCCAGTCCCGCCGTCACGATCACCAGCGAGGCGAGCAGCCCGCCGAGCACGTCGAGCACGCCGCTGTCGGCCTGCGTATTCGGGTCGATTGTCGACACGTAACCGAACCCGGCGTTCAAGCCCACCAGCCGCGACGCTATGATAAACACCTCCACCACCACGCCCAGCATCACCGCGAGCGACGCCGTTACGGCCAGCCCGAGCAACGCTTCGGCGGCCATCGCACTTGCCATGCGCTCCGCGTCCGCTCCTGCCGGGAGGAACGGCCGGCGTGCATGACCGGGTAGCATCAACAACGCCATAAGCATGCTCAGTGCGACCTTTACCTGCGGCGGCGCCGCCCGCATATAGGGGATCGGAACTAAGAACACAAATGCCGCCATGCGTGTGGTCAACTGCAGCATGCCCAGCGCCATCAGCAAGAAGTCTGCCTGGGACATCGTAGGCGCCTCACCGCGCCAATTGCGGAATGCTCGTGAAGATACGCGTGGTGTAGTCAACCAGCCGCGCCGTCATCCAGCCCGCGCTTAAGAGGATCAGCACGAGGATTCCCGCAAGGCGCGGCACGGTACCCACGGCCGGGTCCTGGATGCTCGTTAAGATTTGCACCAGACTGACGACGATGCCGACGATGAATCCGCCCGCCAGCAGCGGCAGGCATACCCAGGCCGCCGTCGTAATGGCTCCGGAGATTAGTTCCACGGCTTGTTGCGGGTTCATTTGGGGTTACTCATCCTCCCGGACCGAAACTCTTCAAAAGCGAGCCGATCACAAGATTCCAACCGTCCACGAGCACGAACAGGAGGATCTTGAACGGCGCCGAAATCATCGCCGGAGGCAGTTGCACCATGCCCAAGGCAAGTGTCACCGAGGCGATGATCAGATCGATTACGAGAAACGGCAGGAACAGCGCCGCGCCAATCTGGAACGAGGTGCGCAGCTCGCTCAATACATAGGCCGGAACTAGCGTGTCGAGTTCGATTTCGCTGGAGTTCCGCGGCCTTGCCTTGTGCCCCACTTCGAGCATCAGGGCCAGATCCTTCTCACGCGCGAAACGTAACAGGTGGCGATGGATCACCGGCCGCGCCTTCTCCCATGCCTGCGCGCCCGTGATCTGCCCGCGGTCGTGAGGAACCCATGCCTCGTCATAGATCCTGGACATGGCCGGGCGCATAATGCCCATCGTCAGAAACAGTGCCAAGCCGACCAGCACCTGGTTGGACGGAGCCGTCTGAGTGCCCAACGCCTGCCGCAAAAAATGCAACACGATGACGATCCGCAGAAACGGAGTGACGCACATGATTGCGGCCGGCAGCATTGCCGCCGCCGACAGCACGAGCACGATGCGCAAAGGCGTGCTGAGGTTCTGCCAGTCCATCCTTGTTTCTCTACCGCGAGGCGGTCATTGCCGCCCTCGTGGCGGTGGTCATTGCGGAACCCTCGCGCTGCGTATGGCGGTCGAGCACCTTTGTTCCCTTTGGTGAACAGGAGATCAGTAGAGTCCCGCCGGCAGTCTCGACAAGATGGAGGCTGTGCTGCGGCGACAGTTGCGCACGTGCGACCACGCGCAGACGGCATCCGCTCTCCAGCGTGCCCCGCCGCAAGCGGGCGCCCGGCCGCCAGCCCTGCTGCACGGCCACCAGCAATCGGGCGGCGAGGGGCAGCGCCACCAGCGAAGCGGCGGCTAGTAAGAGTAGCGTCGTATCCATATCAGGTGTCTTCGTGGAAGTCCGTGATGCGGACTCCCATGTTCTCTTCCAGAATCACAATCTCGCCGAAGCCCACCAGCACTCCTCCCACGCGAATGTCGATGTTTTCTCCAGCCGACCGCGACATCTTGATCACTGTTCCGCTTTCCATCGACAGCAGTTCGGAAACGCTCATAATCCTGCGGTCCAATTCCACTTCTACCGGCACGCACACGTCGGCAAAGGGCGCGATGATCTGAAGAGGATTTACTACCATTGCCGTGGGCCGTTAGCTGCCGGTTATCGCTTCAGACTGATCGTCTCCTGGCTCATCTCATCGACTGTGGTCACAACTCGGGCGTTGGCTTGGTAGCCCCGCTGCAACACAATCAGGTTCGTAAACTCTCGTGCGATATCCACCGTGGAATTCTCAATCGCGCCGCCTAGAATCGACCCACGGCCACCCGTTCCAGGAAGCCCGATTGCGGGCAACGCCGACCGCGCGCTCAATCCAAATGCGTTATCACCCAGGGCAATTAGCGATTCCGGGTTACGGACTGAGGCCATCGCCAATTGCGCCACGCTGAGCTGCTGCCCGTTGGAATACTGCGCCAGAACAAATCCGCCGCTGGCTATGCCTACGCGAACAAGTTGTGCCGCCGGGGAGCCGTTCTGCTGGTTGGCGTTCACTGAGGAAGTCTGTGTGAACTGCGTGATGCGGGGTACCGTGCCATCGTAAAGTTGCCAGTCGAGCGTCATATCGGCCGCTCCATTGCTTAGCCCGGTGACGACGATCTGTGGAAGTGGACCCGCCACTGGCGGATCGATCATTTTTCCGCTGGAGTCAAACGTAATCTGACCGGTCACGGGCGTCACCGGCGTACTTACATCGCCATCGGGAAATGAAATTGCATAGTCCCAGACGTTGGCCGTCGTCGTCTTGGTGTAGTCCACTTTCAGTACGTGTGATGTGCCGAGAGAATCGAACACCTCGATCGAGGTCGTGAAGGAATCGGCGGGCGGGCCGGCCGAAGCCGTCGCATTTAGATTCAGGTCGAAGGAAAACTGCGTGCTCGCCACGGGTTCTTTTAACGTGCCCACTGGAATCACGATGTCTTCGATCGGTCCGTTCGTGGAAAGGCTCCCGTTGGTGGCCATCCACCCCTGGACCTTCTGTCCCGTCGCCGTCATCAGATTGCCGAACTTGTCCACGAGCAGATTGCCGCCGCGAGTGTAGATATCGCCGCTGGTGACCGGATCCTTCACTACGAGGAACCCATCGCCCTGGATGGCAACGTCCAACTCGCCTGAGCTCGTCTTGATCGCACCCTGGGTAAATTGCCGCAACGTGATGGGACGGCCAACGCCGAATCCGACTTGGGTTTCACCCAATCCCGCGCCCAGCGATTGCGTCACCAGGTCGTGGAAGCTGACGACGTTTGCCTTAAAGCCAGGCGTATTCAGGTTGGCCAAATTATTGCCAACCACGTCAACAGCAGTCGCATGCGCGCTGAGCGCCGATAGAGCCGTGGAAAATGATGTAAACATATTGTTCTCAACCTTCGTTCAATTGCGTTCCATCGCCCGTGATCGCGTCGGGTGCGACGCCTTGCCGGATCATGATCAACTGCTCGAGCATGCTGTACTGCGTCAGTTGCCCGAGAAACTGGGTCGGATCCTCAGGGCTCAACGGGTTTTGATTTTGGATCTGCGCCACCAGCAGCCGGAGAAACATCTGCTTGGAGTCTTGCGCCTCCTCAACCGTATTTGCCCTTCCGATTTCGCTGTTGCCGGTGGCGTTGGGGAACTCGTATTTCGTGGGCGGTGCGCCTACGGTCATGATTTGCCTCCTTGTTCAAAATGAATCGAGAATTCTTCTTCGGCAGCCTCGTTGTCTCGCTCGCTTTCGCCGCGGTCGAAACCCCGGTGCCCGTGCCGTTGCCCACCGCCTGTGTGCTCTTGCGAGGGTGGGGAATCGCGTTTGCCGGACTCTTGTTGCCTGCCGTACTCGGCGGCCGGAACCGGCACGTCCGCCACGGCCTCATCTGTGGGATGCACGCTTTCCCAGACGTCACCCGGGGAGACGCGCTGGGCTTCTTCGAGCCGGTACCGCAATTCCGGCGCGCGTTGTTGCAGGGCTTCCTGCGTCCGCTCATCGCCTGCCTGCAATCTCACCTGGACCCCATCTCCAGTCGCTCGCACGATAGCTCGCACATCCTCGCCGCTCGGACTAACCACGGAGATCGAGACCGTCCGCGCCGGACTTGTCGGCGCCGCAGGTACGATTGAGATTTTGGCGGCTGGTTGCACCACGGGCGTGGCTTCAATTTTTCGCGTGGCAGATTCTGTCGGCTCCCGTGGCTGCACTGCTACGTGCCGTGACAAATGCCCAGACGTATCTGTTGTACGGACTCTCTCTTCAAGCTGGACTTCGAAGCTGTTACGCTCCGCGCGCTCCTCTTTGCTATGAGCTTGCGCCGTTACCGGATTCGCGGCGACAACCGCGTGAGGTGCCTGCTTGGGTTCCGTTGAGCCTTTGTCGTCGCCATCATTTTCACTCTTCGGTTGCGGCCCTGCGGGCGCGAAAATCCTCGGAGCCACTTCGATCTTGGCGATCTTCGCCGGTAGTCCTGATTCGCGAGGCGTCTGCGCGGGAGTCTCCACGACCGTGACGGCTGCCTGGTGTTCCGGCAGAATGAGCTTCGGCGCTGGTTCTGTGTTCACACGCTGCGCAGCCTTCTCAATTGCCTCTCGAACCGGCCGCTCCAATACTGGTCGCAGCGGCTCCGGTTGCATTGGCTTTTCCACGGGAGGCGGCTGCGTCTTGGGTGCGAATTCGGTCGGTACCTCAACCGAAGCCTCGGCCACACGCTCAAACTCAATCCATTCACTCTCGGCCTCGACCCCGGGCGCATCCGGCAAGGAAGCTAACTCAGCGGGTCCGTCCGGCAACGTGCTTAACTCAACCGGCTTCCGGGCTGGGATCGGGGTGACCGTCGCGAGGATTTTCTCCGCCGCCTCGGCGGGTTTCTGGTTCCCAGGCCCTCCATCACTCCGCTCAGGAAGTTTCACACCAGCCTCACTTACGTCCAAGTCCGTATAAAAATAGTTCGCCGGGAAGATGAGCCGCAGCGTCTCCGGCGCGACCATCTCGGCAGCCGCTTTCGGTAATGGCGCGGGCTCCTCGGGTTCGCCCTCTTCGCCTTCCTCCGATTCGCTTACCTCCACTTCCAGTCCCAATCCCGCATCCTCAAGCAAGGACAAGAATGGCGCCTCCTCGACAACGGTCCCCGCCTGCATCAGAGCATTGGGGTCGATTGTCACCGCCTCTATTGGCATGATGAGCGCCGGGAGTTGCGATCCACTGGGCACTGGTTGGGGGATCAGCGTTCCGAGCAGATCCACCGTTGTGTTGCCCGCGTTTGCGGCAGGATCAAAATTCACGTTCTCTCAAGCGCAATCGAAAGACCAACGCCCATTCGAAGAAAATGAAGCAGTTACCAAGGCTCGCCGCGGCAGAATCCCGCCACCTCATCCAAAACGGCAATTCCATGCCATTTTGAAACCCGCCATGGCTCGCCTCGAACCCGCGAAAAAACCGTCAAAACACTCTGTTTCCTGCTTATTTTACGATTGGCACGCCTCTTGCATGGATCTCCGCTGGAGGTGTCATGGACGGAATTCTAACGGCCGCCGCCAGTGGCATGCGGGCGCGGATGGAATCTCTCGACCTGCTGGCGAATAACATCGCCAATCAGGCAACGGCTGGATTCAAGGCAGATCGTGAAGCTTACACTCTCTATAGCGCGACAGACGTCGTCGATCCAGCCCTCGAGGGCGATCCTCTTCAGTCGCCGCTGATCCAGGACAATTGGACCGACTTCTCTCCGGGCACGCTGCAGGCCACTGGCGATCAGACGCATCTTGCCCTCGATGGTCCCGGGTATTTCCACGTTCGAGGCCCGTCAGGTGAATTGCTCACGCGATCGGGCACTTTCCGCGTCAGCAGCGACTCGACGCTCGTTACCGCCAACGGTTATGCCGTGCTCTCGACCGAGGGCCAGCCCATTCAATTGCGCCCTAACGTGCCTTTTTCCATCTCGCGAGCTGGCGTCGTCACACAACGCGGCGCCGAAGTGGGCACTCTGCAAATTCAAGAGGTCAGCGACGCGACAGCGCTCAAGAAACACCATGGAACCTACTTCCACCTCAACCGCGCCGATGCCGCCCGGACGGCCACGAAGACCGCCGTCCTGCAGGGACATCTGGAGGGCGCGAATGTCGCCGGTCCGGAAAGCTCGGTGCGCTTGATCGAAGTCCTGCGGCAATTCGAAACGCTACAAAAGGCTATTCAGATTGGCGCCGAAATGGGACGCCGCGCCGACGAGGTGGCCCGTGTTGGCAACTAGCCGCCATCGCGGCGGCGGCAGGAAAGGAAACACCCGATGATTCGAGCTCTCTTCAGTGCCGGCAGCGGCATGAACGCGCAACAGATGAACGTCGACAACATTGCCCACAACTTGGCCAATGCGAATACGGTCGGCTTCAAGATGCGCCGCACGCAGTTTCAGGATCTCCTCTATCAGAGTCTGGTCCAACCAGGCGCAGCCGCCGGGACGCAAACCGTCGTTCCCACGGGCCTTCAGCTCGGTCTGGGCACGCGTCCGTCCTCGAACGAAGTCATCTTCACGCAGGGCAGCTTCCAGGCCACTGAAAATCCCCTCGATCTCGTCATCCAAGGGCGAGGCTTCTTCCAGATCCGCCGCCCCACCGGAGAACTCGCCTATTCACGCGCGGGGAACTTTCACCTCGATCGCGACGGCATCCTGGTCACCCCGGACGGCGATCCGCTTGAGCCGCAGATTACGCTTCCGCCCGAGGCGCAAGCGGTCTCCATCGCTGCGGACGGCTCGGTGAGCTACGTGCTTCCCGGCCAATCCGCCGCGCAGCTCGCGGGCCAGATTCAACTCGCCAACTTCACGAATCCGGCCGGGCTGAACAGCCTTGGCCGCAACCTGTTCTCTCCCACCGATGCAAGCGGCGAACCCACCGTTGGCAACCCCGGCGGACAGGAGGGCTTGGGCAGCCTGCAGCAGGGTTATGTCGAAGCTTCCAACGTCAGCGTCGTCGAAGAGTTCATCAACCTCATCATGAGCCAGCGCGCTTATGAGGCGAATAGCAAGGTCGTCAAAGCAGCCGATGAAATGTACCAGCAGGTCAACAATCTCACTCGCTAGCCTGTTCGCCGGGCTCGTCCTAAGCGCGCACGCGGCGGTTGGTCCGCCCGGCTGTCTCACGATTGCGGGCGATCGTATCTTGCTCGGCGATCTCTCGCCTGTTCTACCTGCAGCCGCGGTCATGGATCCCAAGCGAATGGTCGGATTCGCGCCACGCCCCGGTGTTCGTCGCACTCTCCTGTTTCGCGAATGGGCGGGAACTGCCCGCGCACCGGTCCCCGGCGAACCGGATGAGATCTGCGTCGAGCGCGTCGCCCGCGTGCTCACACGACAAGATCTGACCACAGCCTTGGAAGCCGCCTTCTCGCACGCAGGTAGCGGCCTTGCCATTGACATTCAGGAGTTCCCGAAAGGCACCGTCCCGGTTGGCAAGCTGGTCTTTCCTCTTGCCAACCTGCGATCGGCGCGGCCCGACCCGCACAGCGGTCTCGTCCAACTGATTGGGTATATCGAGGTCGGCTTTGACCCGGCGCGACCGCTTCGCTTTCCGGTATGGGTGCGCGCGCACGTTGAATCCGAAGCCACGCGTGTGGAGCTTACATGCCCACTCGCGGCAGGCGACAAGGTCGGCGCAGGGTGTATCCAGGAGAAGACCGTTCGCGCCTATCCGTTCACGCAGGGCAATGCCGCCGTGTCGGTAGAAGCTCTCGCGGGACGCACTGCACGCCGCCGTCTCACAGCCGGGACCTTTCTGCAGGACGCAATGTTCTATCCGCGCCAGGACGTGAAGCCACGTCAGGAGATCAGTCTCCTGGTGCGATGCGGTCAGGCGAATCTTCGTCTCAAGGCCACCAGCGAGGGAGGTGGCGCCGAAGGTGAACTGATTACCGTTCGAATCACCGAGTCGAACCGGCGCCTTCGTGCCCGCGTCACGGCGCCCGGCGCGGCCGAGTTGCTGGTGCCCGCCAGTGGTGCCGCCGCCGCGCTGTCTCGGAATCCGTCAAAAGGAAGTTGATCTCATGAAACCCACACGATTGCTCGGCGTAATGAAGTGGCAGCTCATACTTTGGATGTGGCAGTGCCATTCGCCTCAGCCCTGCATCTCGGCTGAAATGAAAACGCGCTCGCCGCTCGAGCAATACATCGAAGAAGCGCTGCGCCAGGAACAGACGTCCACGCAAAGCGCCGGTTCGCTGTACATCGCCGGTGGACGTCTCGGCGACCTCGCCCGCGATCCGCGTTCGACGCAACTGAACGACCTGGTCACCATCGTTGTGAACGAGAGCGCGTCGGCCGTGGCGACAGGAGCCAGTTCCTCGGACCGCAAGTCTTCGGCTTCCAATTCCATCACCGCGGCGCTTGGCACGACGCGCGTCGGACCGCTCGCCAATCTTGCCAATCTGAGCGGCCAAACTCAGCTTCAGGGCCAGGGCCAAACTTCGCGGTCGACACAACTCACCACGACCATGTCCGCGCGAGTGGCGCAGGTTCTGCCCAATGGTTACCTTGTGCTCGAAGGCACCAAGGAAGTGGTCGTCAATTCCGAGCGACAGGTCGTCACCGTGCGTGGCGTCGCCCGCGTGATGGACCTTTCTTCCTCCAACCAGATCCGCTCTGACCGTTTGGCCAACCTCGAGGTCCGTGTGCAGGGCAAGGGACTTGTGGGTGATGCCATCCGCCGCCCCAATTTTCTCTACCGCCTCTTGCTCGGCATCCTGCCGTTTTGACACTGGAAAATGACCAACGCTATTTTGAATCGCTTTTTTCCTCTCGCCTGCGCCGGTCTGCTGTTGTTGTCCGCGCCTTCTCCGGCCGTGGAAGCAACGCCTGCGCGCAAGCTTTCGCGCCTGAAGGAAATGATCTCGCTTGAAGGCGTGCGCGACAACCAACTCGTCGGTTACGGCCTGGTGGTTGGCTTGGCCGGCACGGGCGACAAGCGGCAAACCGTCTTCTCCGCCCAGTCCCTGAGCAATCTGCTCGAGCGCATGGGGGTCACTGTCGCCGCCACGGCGTTGCAAGCCAAGAACACCGCCGCGGTGATGGTGACCGCCACGCTTCCTCCATTCGCGCAGCCCGGCGTGCGCGTCGACGTTACCGCCGCGGCGATGGGCGACTCCACGAATCTCCAGGGCGGCTTGCTCCTCCTGACTCCTCTTAAGGCTGCTAACGGGCAGGTCTTTGCTGTCGCCCAGGGACCAGTGGTCACAGGCGGTTTCGTCGCCTCCGGCGGCGGGGGAGGCACGACGCAAACTGTCAATCACCCAACCACTGGCCGCGTTCCCAGTGGCGCCATTGTCGAATCGGCTCCGCCATCCACACTGAATACCAGCGAACTGCGGCTGCAGCTTAAACACGGCGACTTCACCAACGCCACACGAGTCAGCGCCCTCATCAATCGCACCTTTGGCGAACCTGGCAGGCCTGTCTCGAAGCCTCTCCACGCGGGACTTGTCGTCGTGACAGTTCCACCCGAATTCACCGAGCGTGCGGTCGAGTTCTACTCTCTCATCGAAAACCTCTCCCTCGAGATCGACCGTGTCGCGAAGATCGTGGTCAATGAGCGTACGGGCACCATCGTCATGGGCAAAGAGGTCAGGATCTCACCCGTATCGATCCTCCACGGCAACCTCACGGTCGAGGTGGAAATCAGCTACGACGTTTCACAACCGGCGCCGCTCTCATCGGGCGAAACGACCGTCGTCCCTAAAGTGGGTGTCGGCGTGAAGGAGGAAAAAGCTCGCAACATCAATCTCAAGGAAGGGGCTTCGGTCGAGGACCTCGTTCGCGCTCTCATGACCATCGGCTCCACCCCGCGCGACGTCATCGCTATCCTGCAGAACCTGCAAGCCGCGGGTGCGCTCAACGCCGAACTCGAAGTCATCTAGGAGAGACGCCACAATGAACCTGCACATCGGTCCGCTCACATCCGTGCCTGAATCCGGAACCTCGATCGAGGCGCCCTCAAAACACGCGAAGGACAACACACGCCTCGATCAGGCCGCCACCGACTTTGAAGGCCTCCTCGTCTCGCAAATGCTCCGCCACGCCCGCCAGGCAGGCGACGGCGGCTGGATGGGAACCGGCGAGGACAAATCGAGCGACACCATGATGGAGATGGCCGAAGAGTCGCTCGCCCGAATGATGGCCAGCCAGGGCTGCCTTGGCCTCGCCTCAATGATGAAGCAGGGGGTTTTGGCGGAAGCTGCCGCGAAACCGCGGCCTTCGCCCACCCAGCGCTAACCCTTAGAGTTCGTTCCGTCACCTCTCATTCATCGGTCTGTCAATAGCGGTTGGTACCGTCCTAACGATCCCACCGTGACAGGAGTCACTCCGATGAAACATTTGCTCACGCGTCTCCTCTCAATCGGCTCGTTCTGCGCGCTAACCGCCTTCGGCCAGTTCGAATACGGTGAAATTCTCGGCACCGTCCGCGACTCTTCGCAGGCAATCGTTTCGGGGGCCAAGGTCAAGGTCCGCAGCCTGGACACGAATATCGAACGCACCGGCTCCTCGGACGGCGACGGCGCCTATTCCTTCCCCGCACTACGTCCAGGCGCCTACGAAATCCTGGTGGAGCTCGGCGGTTTCCGCAACGCCAAGGCCTCGGTTCCGGCATTGCGCGTGGGCGATCGCGTCCGCGTTGACGTCACACTCGAAGCCGGGCAGGTTACCGAGCAGGTCACCATCGTTGCCGACGCCCCGCTGCTCGAAACCGAGACCAGCTCGCGCGGCCAAGTGATTGGCCTCGCCCAGATCCGGGAATTGCCGCTCAACAAGCGCGATTACACCCAACTGGTGCTGCTCGCACCCGGCACCGCCGTCAATCCCCGGCAGCGCATCGGCGGGGCGATCAACGTGAATGGCAACCGTGCGCTCCAGAACAACTTCCTGCTCGACGGCATGGACAACAATTCGAACGCCACCAGTTTCCGCGGCGAGCGCGCCGATGTCATCCGCCCGTCGGTAGACTCGGTCGCGGAGTTCAAGGTCCAGACCAATTCATACTCCGCCGAATACGGACGCAGCGCGGGCGGCGTCGTCAACGTCACGATCAAGAGCGGCGGCAATGACCTTCGCGGCACCCTCTGGGAGTTCTTCCGCAACGACAAACTCGACGCAAAGGGCTGGACGCCAACCGTCGATGGCAGCAAACCAAAGCTGCGGTTCAACCTCTTCGGCGCGAATCTCGGCGGACCCATCGTCAAGGACCGCACCTTCTTCTTCGTCAACTACGAAGGCGAGCGCGAACGCCAGGGCACCACCTACACCCGGACAGTCCCCACCCGCGAGTTGCAGAACGGCGACTTCAACAACGTTCCCATCTCCGGCGCTCTTCGGATCGCCCCTGTAGACCCGAACACAAACTCCCCGTTTCCAGGCGGCATCATCCCGCGGTCACGCTTCGATCCAGTTGCCGTCCGCATCCTTTCGGATGCCAATTTCCCAGCACCCAGCAACATCGCCGCCTTGCCGATTCCGGGCCTCTTCCTGAACACCGTGACCAACACGAACCGCACCGACAAATTCGATGTCCGGGGCGACCACTATTTCACCACCGCTTTGCGCCTATTCGCCCGCTACTCCTACTCCGACCTGGAGATCTTCCGGCCCGGCCCGGTCGCCGGTTACGTGGAAACCTCCAGTAACGACGGCTTCGGGACCACGGCTACGAAAGCGCACCACGCTGTACTCGCTCCTTCCTGGACGCTGAGCCCTCGCACGCTGAGCGAACTTCGTCTCGGCTTCACGCGGTTGAACGCCGCCGTCCGCCCGCCCAACTTTGGCTCGCCCGGTCCGACCGAGCTCCTGGGCATTCCCAACCTCCCGAACGATCCTGGCATCAACGGCGGCTGGCCGAAGTTTCTCTTCGACGGCATGGATGCTTTTGGCCGGCATACCTCGACTCCGCAGTTTCAGGTCCCCAACGTATACCTGTTCAACAACACGTGGAGCCTGCAACGCAACCGCCACTCCATTCGCGCCGGATTCGACAAGCAGTACATCCAGACGGCCGTGCTCGACGTGTCGGCGCTCATCGGAACGTTCCGTTTTTTGCAAAACATCTTCTCCAACAACCCCTGGGGAGACTTCCTGCTGGGGCTGCCTGCCACGCATGCGCAGACCTCTTACTCAGTGATTTACAACCGCAAGGACCTCACGTTCCTCTTCCTACAGGACGACTTCCGCGTCAACTCCCGCCTTACGCTGAACCTCGGAGTGCGCTATGAATATGGCCGCCCCATTGTGGAGAAGTACAACCGGTTGGCGAACTTCAATCCCTCCACCGGCGAGCGAACCTTCGCCAAGGACGGCGGCGCCTTTGAACGCGCGCTGATCAAACCGGACCGTGATAACTTCTCGCCGCGCGTTGGCTTCGCCTTCACTCTGACGCCGCGCACTGTGCTGCGGGGCGGTTACGGCACGTTCTACAATTTCACGAACCGGCAGGGGCGCGAAGGCCTGCTCGGTATGAACGCTCCGTTTGTCGTGGATCTGGCGCGCACGCAGAACCGCGCCACTCCCGCCGCGCAGCTCATTACGTTGCGTAACGGGCCGCCGGCGAGTTTCCTGGCCGCGTCCACGCCGCGCGATCAACTCCTTCGCGGGAACGACCCCACGATGTCCGACCCGATGGTTCATCAGTGGAACTTCACTATCCAGCAAGAACTGGTCCGCAACCTCGTCTTCGAAGTGGGCTATGTCGGCAACCGCGGACTGCAACTCACTCGTTTCTACAATGCCAATCAAGCCCGCACACAAGGCCCTCCAGCGCTCGTCGACCGCCGCCCGTTCCCCGTGTACAACGACATTCAGTACATGGACTCCGGCGGGTCCACCTCGTTCCATAGCCTGCAAACCCGCGTGGAAAAGCGCTGGGACGCCGGTCTCAGCTTCCTGCACTCGTTCACCTGGGGCCGCGTGCTGACCAACGCACCAAACTGGGGCGACGGTGGCGCCTCGCCGCAGGACGCCTATAACTTCGCCAACGAATGGGGACCCGACACAATGAACGTCAAGTTCAACTCCGTGGCCAATTGGGTGTACGAGCTTCCTTTCGGCAAGGGGCGCAAGTACGGCTCGTCGATGAACGGCGCTACGGATGCCTTGTTGGGCGGCTGGGAGGCAAGCGGCATCTGGACGTGGCGCACCGGCCTCACCAACACCGTTACCAGCGCCGAGTGTGGCGCCAACTGCCAGTTGGGCAGCGCTGAACGCACGCAGCGCGCCGACTCCACCGGCCAAGCCACGGCCATCGATTCGCCGGCCAACTTCCGCTGGTTTAACACCGCCGCCTACCGGCCTGCCGCCACTGCTTATGGCACCGCCGCGCGCGGAACGGTTTACGGCCCCGGCCTAAACAATTGGGACTTTACTCTCGCCAAGAGCTTTCAACTGGCCGAGCGCATGCGCCTGCAGTTCCGAACCGAACTGTTCAATGCGTTTAACCAGGTGAATCTCGACCAACCCAACACCAATGTTTCCAGCGGCACCTTTGGAGTGATCACCTCAGCGCTGCCGGGCCGCAGCATTCAGTTCGGCCTAAAGTTGTATTACTAGACAGATGAAGCTCGCCACCGCATTCCTGCTCTCGCTTGGCCTGTTGGCCGCCGCACCTCCCCCCAGCGTCAAGTGGATCGCCCACAGGGGCGGTGTGGTCGACGCACGCTACTCGGAGAACAGCCCCGCTTCGCTCGAAGCCGCGGTCCAGCACGGGTACTGGATGATCGAATCCGATATCCGCGAAACCAAGGACGGCCAGGTCATCACGCAACACGACCCGGATTTCCAGCGTTTCTACGGCGACCCGCGTACGGTTTCGGCGATGACGCTGGCGGAGATCCGGAAGCTTCGCGCCAATCCCGGTGGAACGCCTCCCATGACATTCCGCGAGCTTTCCGACGCCTGCAAGGGCCGCCTGCGCATCATGCTGGATGTGAAGGAGCCCGAACACGGCGTCGCCTTCTATAACGAGATCGAGCGGGAATTGAGGCGCGCTCAGTTGCTCGAGTCCACATATGTGATCGGCCTCGACTCGGCCAAGCGGCACCTTCACGGCAAGGCGCGTGTGTCGGTCAATAGCGCGCAGTTGAAAGCGGCCGTCGCGCGCAAAGAGGATGTTGGTAAGCTCTACTTCCTGTTCGAGTGGGGCAAGACGCTCACTCGCGAACAAGTTGACTTCGCCCGCGCTCATGGCGTGCCTGTTGTGCCCAGCATCAATACCTTCCACTATGGCCGCGACATGGACGCATCCATCGCCGCGGGCGGCGCCGACGTTAAGCGGCTGCTGGAATGGGGCATTACCGAGTTCCAGATCGACTCGGTATATGAGCCCGCGTTTCGCTAGATCCTCAAACCGAGATTTACTAACCCCTTCGGGGGAGGGGGTTTCCGATGTCCAACTGCTATAATAGAGCTACACTCTATGCCTATTGCTCCTGCTGGGCCAAGAGGTGGCCAGTCTAAACAAATCCTCCTCCTGACCCCTCGCGGCTTCTGCGCCGGTGTTGTGCGCGCAATCGATGTGGTGAAGATCGCCCTCCGCCTCTTCGGCTCGCCCATCTATGTGCGCAAAGAGATCGTTCATAACCGCCATGTCGTGGACGAGTTGCGTTCTCTTGGCGCCATCTTCGTCGACGAGTTGGAGGAAGTGCCATCGGGTGCGCGAGTAATTTTCAGCGCGCACGGCGTGGCCCCCGAGGTCCGCCGGGAAGCAGCCGCACGCAAGCTCGACATTATCGATGCCACCTGCCCGTTGGTTACCAAGGTTCACCTCGAGGCCCTGAAGTTCGCCCGCGAAGGCTACACAATTCTGCTCATCGGCCACCGCGATCACGACGAAGTCATCGGAACCATGGGCGAAGCGCCCCAATCTACCATCGTCATCACCGGCGAAGCCGAAGCCGCCGCCGTTGAGGTGCCGGACCCCGACCGCGTTGTCTATCTGACGCAAACCACGCTCAGCCTCGACGAAACCACGGGCATCGTCAGCATCCTCAAGCAACGCTTCCCGAAGATGCACGGCCCGCCGGCGCAGGACATCTGCTATGCGACCGAGAATCGCCAGCTCGCCGTCAAAGCTGTCGCACCCCGCGTCGATCTTTTACTCGTTGTCGGCTCGCAAAACAGCTCAAATTCGCGACGCATGGTCGAAGTTTGCGCAAATCATGGCGTCCCCGCCTTCCTCGTCGACGATGAGCGCGATCTGCAGGGCCATTGGTTCGACGCCGCCTCTGTCGTCGGTGTCACGGCCGGCGCTTCGGCGCCGGAGAATCTCGTCCAGGGACTCATATCCGCCCTGGGCAGAGAATACGGCTTCCACTCCGTCGAAGAAGTCGAAATCAAGGATGAGGACGTGCGGTTCTCTCTTCCATCGGAACTCAACGCGGCCTCGCAGAGACTCACCACGATCAACATATGAGCAGTACCGGCTTACAACTGGCTCATTCCCTCGATACCAACTGCGAGCGGGCCATTCGGAAGGCGGTACAGTCCCTTTCCGCTGCTCAGCATGCAGACGGCTACTGGTGGGGTGACCTCACCGCCGACAGCACGCTCGAATCCGACTACATCCTTCTGCAACTCTGGCTTCATCCGCCGCAACAGGGCGTCTGGAATCCGCCCAACCGCGCGCAAATCGACCGCGCCGTGGGAACGATCCTGCGCCGGCAACTTCCCGATGGTGGTTTCAACATTTATGCCGGCGGTCCCACCGATCTCAGCGCCACCGTCAAAGCTTACTTCGCGCTGAAACTTTGCGGGCTCGGCTTCGACGACCCACGCCTCGCGCGCACGCGCGAACTCATCCTCTCGCTCGGTGGCATCCAGAAGGCCAACAGCTACGTCAAAATCAACCTCAGCCTGTTCGGCCTCTACCCACGTCAGTTCACGCCCACCATTCCGCCCGAGCTCATTCTGTTCGGCGACTTCATCTATGAGATGTCGTCCTGGTCGCGTGCCATCGTTGTTCCGCTAGCCATTGTTCATTCGGCCAATCCGAGCCGCCCCGTGCCCGAAGGCTTTGACCTCCAAGAACTGTGGGGGGAAGGCGATCCGCCGCGCTTCATTAATGGGGAAGGCTTCTTTAGTTGGCGCAATTTCTTTCTCACTCTCGACGCTGCGTTGAAAGTGTGGGAACGTGCGGGCTCCACCGCGCTGCGCCGCAAAGCGATCCGCGAGTGCGAGGCCTGGATGATTGAGCGCACCCGCTACTCAGGCGGCCTCGGCGCGATCTACCCGCCCATGATGTACGCCATTATGGCTTTCGACGTTCTCGGCTACGCCGCCGATCATCCGGACCGCCTGGAAGCCATCCGTCAATTCAATTCGCTCATGGTCGACGACGAGCGTGGCTTCTTCTTCCAGCCCTGTTTCTCACCCGTTTGGGACACAGCCATTCTCACGCATGCGATGGGCGAAAGCGGCGCGGCCGCGGCCCCGGTGCTGGTGAACGCGGCGTCCTGGCTCCTCACCAAAGAGGTTCGCCGCAAGGGCGACTGGAGCGTCAAGCGTCCCAATATCGAACCATCGGGTTGGTACTTCGAGTTCGCCAACGAATTCTATCCCGACATCGACGATACGGCGATGGTGCTGCTGGCTCTGCGTCACGCGCGCAGTTCCAACCGCGAGCAACAACGTAAGGTTGTCGAACGTGCTACGCGGTGGCTTCTCGCGATGCAATCCAAAGACGGTGGTTGGGCCGCCTTCGATGTCGACAACAACTGGAATATGTTGAGCGACGTTCCCTTCGCCGACCACAACGCCATGCTCGATCCTACTTGCCCCGACATCACCGGCCGCGTGATGGAAGCGCTGTGCGCAAGCGGCGTCAGGCCCGACAACCCCGCCATCGTGCGTGGCGCCGAGTACCTCATGCGCACGCAAGAGGCCGACGGCAGTTGGTACGGACGCTGGGGCGTCAACTACATCTACGGTACCTTCCTCGCTCTGCGCGGTCTGCGCGCCGCTGGAGTCAGCGACCGCGAAGCAGCCATCTTGCGTGCGGGCGAATGGCTGCGGTGCGTGCAAAACGCCGACGGCGGGTGGGGCGAAAGCTGCGCCAGCTATGATCAGAATACGTTCGTCGCGGCGCCCAGCACGGCCTCGCAAACCGCTTGGGCAGTGCTTGGCCTGATCGCCGGCGGCGACACCAACAGCCTAAGTGTCCAGAAGGGCGTTGAGTACCTGATCGACACGCAGGGCAACGACGGCCGCTGGAAGGAAGAACTTGCCACGGGCACCGGCTTCCCGCGCGTCTTCTACCTCCAATACCATCTCTACCGCGACTCCTTTCCGCTGCTCGCGCTTTCCACGTACCGTAACGTTCACAAAAGCGTGCGGCGGTAACGCGGCCATCATGCCACGCACCCTCGTAACTGGTGCCTCGGGCTTCCTCGGCTGGCACGTTGCCCGCGCGCTGGAGGAACGCGGCCACTCGACGCGCCTGCTGATGCGTGGCACGAGCGCGGCCGTTGGGCTGCAGGGTGAAATTGTGCGCGGCGATCTACGCGACCCAGCTTCGCTCCGCGACGCCGTCGCCGATTGCGGCACTGTCTACCACGTCGCCGCGGACTATCGCCTGTGGTCCAAAGATCCTGGCGAGCTCTACGCCTCCAATCTCGACGGCACGCGCAATTTGATGCTGGCCGCGTGGCAGGCGCGCGTTGAGCGCTTCGTCTACACTTCCACCGTAGGCTGCATCGGCATTCCAGCCTCCGCGCCCGGCGATGAGGCCACGCCCGTCACGCTCGAAGACATGACAGGCCACTACAAGCGTTCCAAGTTTCTCGCCGAACAGTACGCGATGGCCGAGGCCAAGCGCGGCCGCCCCATCGTCATCGTCAACCCCACTGCCCCCATCGGCGACCACGATGTCAAACCCACGCCCACCGGCAAAATCATTCTCGACTTTCTTCGTGGCAACATGCCCGCTTTCGTCGACACCGGACTCAACCTCGTTGATGTGCGAGACTGCGCATTGGGACATTTGCTCGCGGCTGAACGTGGCGCTCCCGGAGAACGCTACATCTTGG
>Ga0075421_100000949_pt1 | contig 32563 bp, 23 predicted proteins | sample SoiMetdeltSBSDD5_FD_75292 | JGI IMG/M metagenome (GOLD analysis project Ga0075421, IMG submission 75292) | Bulk soil microbial communities from a Populus tree surrounding site in Tennessee, USA - Soil MetaG P. deltoides SBSDD5 | ecosystem: Environmental > Terrestrial > Soil > Tree plantation... | reverse complement strand
TCGCTGATTCTCGAGGCCATCGCGAAGAAGGAAGGACTCGAGGTGAGCGACGTGGAAGTCGACGCCGAGATCCGCCGCGCCGCGCGCGAGCAGGAGCGCGAGTTCGCGGACGTGAAGCACCACCTCAAGCACGAGGGCGGCTACGAAGCGCTCCGCGCGTCGATGGCACAGGACAAAGCGCTGGAGCTCGTGCTCAGCGAATCACGCACGCGGGAGTGATCGGAAGTTGCCACTCGCAACTATGGTTAGATAGCCCCGAAGGAGAAGCAAACCAAATGGTCCTCATCCCCATGGTCGTCGAGCAGACCTCGCGAGGCGAGCGTGCTTACGACATTTACTCCCGCCTTCTCAAAGACAACGTCATCTTCCTCGGCCAGCCGATCGACGACAACATCGCGAACCTCGTGATTGCGCAGATGCTGTTCCTCGAGGCGGAGAACCCCGAGAAGGACATCTCGCTCTACATCAACTCCCCCGGCGGCTCGATCACCGCCGGCTTCGCCATCTACGACACCATGAAGTACGTGAAGCCTGACATTGCGACGATCTGCATCGGTCAGTGCGCGTCGTTCGCGGCCGTTTTGCTCGCGTCCGGCACCAAAGGCAAGCGCTACGCTCTCCCGAACTCGCGTGTGCTCATCCATCAGCCGTGGCTCCAGGGCCTCGGCGGCCAGGCTTCGGACATCGACATTCACGCGAAAGACATCCTCCGCATGCGTCACAGACTCAACGAGATCCTGGCCGAGCACACCGGCCAGCCGATCGAGCGCATCGAGCGCGACACCGACCGCGACTACATCCTCGAGTCCAAGTCCGCGCAGGAGTACGGGATCGTGGATCAGGTGATCTCGAAGAGGGACTGAGATCCCGCGTGGAATGTGCCTCAGGTCACCTTAGTTGACTTGAAAGGCGCTCAGGAGTTCAATGCTGAGCGAGCTCACAAAAAGGACCCAATACCGACATGTCGAAGAAGGGGAACAGCGGCGACGTCCTTCGTTGCAGCTTCTGCAACAAGTCACAACGTGACGTCAAGAAGTTGATCGCCGGTCCCACGGTCTATATCTGCGACGAGTGCGTCGACATCTGCCTCGACATCATCGCGGAAGACCGGAAGGACGAGCCGGGTGCCCTGGAAGGCGCCGGGCATCTCCCGAAGCCGAAGGAGATCAAGGACTTCCTCGATCTCTACGTCATCGGCCAGGAGCGTGCGAAGAAGAAGCTGGCCGTCGCCGTCTACAACCACTACAAGCGGATCGACTACCAATCGCGCAACACGCGCCAGGACGTCGAGCTGCAGAAGTCGAACATCCTGTTGATCGGCCCGACCGGCACAGGCAAGACCCTGCTCGCGCAGACACTTGCCCGCATGCTCTCGGTGCCGTTCACGATCGTCGACGCCACCACGCTCACCGAGGCCGGCTACGTCGGTGAAGACGTCGAGAACATCATCCTCAAGCTCTACCAGGCCGCCGGCAACGACAAGGAAAAGACTCAGCGCGGCATCGTCTACATCGACGAGGTCGACAAGATCTGCCGCAAGGGCGACAACCCGTCGATCACGCGCGACGTGAGCGGCGAGGGCGTGCAGCAGGCCCTGCTGAAGATCCTCGAGGGCACGGTCGCCAACGTTCCGCCGCAGGGCGGACGCAAGCACCCGCACCAGGAGTTCATCCAGATCGACACGACGAACATCCTCTTCATCTGCGGAGGCGCGTTCGTCGGTCTCGACGGCGTCATCGAGCGTCGTCTCTCGCAGACGTCGATGGGCTTCGGCGCGAAAATCGCCTCGAAGAAAGAGCGGAAGACCGGCGAGCTGCTCGCGCAGTCGCATCCGGAAGATCTGATTCGCTTCGGTCTCATCCCCGAGTTCGTGGGCCGTCTGCCCGTCGTGGCGACGCTGAGCGAGCTGGACAAGGCCGCGCTCATCGAGATCCTCAAGGAACCGAAGAACTCTCTGGTCCGCCAGTACCAGACCATCATGGGCTTCGAGAACGTCGAGCTCCGCTTCACGGAAGACGCCCTCGAGGCAATCGCCGAGGAAGCGCTCAAGCGCAACGTCGGCGCGCGCGGTCTCAAGATCATCATCGAAGAGCTGATGCTCGAGATCATGTACACGATCCCCTCGGAGCACTCGATCACGGAGTGCGTCATCACGAAAGAGGTCGTGGAGAATCGCACGCAGCCGATCACGCTGTACAAGAAAGCCGGTTGACGGTTATCGGTTGGCGGTTGGCGGGAGAACGCCGAGGGAAAGGGTCGCGAAAGCGGCCCTTTTTGTTTGGTGCCTCCGACCTGCGCGCGAAACACTTTCGTATTCCCGCCAACCGTCAACCGCCAACCGCCAACCGCGGGAAGTTTTTCCCCCGCAATCGGCGTATAACAGTCTCGAATATGTCGACTCCTGAACCGAACATCGTCCAACTGCCACTCGTGCCCCTGCGGGACATGGTCGTCTTCCCGTCGATGATGGCGCCGTTCGTCGTCGGCCGAAGGGCCTCGATCATGGCCCTCGAGGCCACACTCGCCACCAACGAGAAGAAGATCTTCCTGGCCACGCAGAAAGATCCCAAGATCGACGATCCGTCGATGACCGAGATCTACCAGGTCGGCGTCATCGCCTCCGTCGTCCAGAACCTCAAGCTCCCGAACCAGAACGTGAAAGTGATGGTCGAGGGACTGATGCGCGGCGAGATCGTCGGCTCTCATGAGTCGAACGGCTTCGTCACCGTCGCCGTCCGCGAGATCGACACCAAGTATCCGCTGACGCCCGAGGTCTCGCAGTACATGCAGAAACTGATGGAGATCTTCGAGCAGTACGCGAAGATGTCCCATCACCTCGCCTTCGAAGGCGTGATGTCGACGCTGAAGCTCGACGATCCCGATCGCTTCGCCGACACCCTGGCCTCGCACCTCCTGATCACCACCACCGAGAAGCAGCAGCTTCTCGAGACTCCTTCGCCGTACGAGCGCCTGCAGAAGCTGCAGGACTTCATCGAGATCGAGATCGAAAAGATCAACATCGACAAGCGCATCAACTCCAAAGTCAAAAAGCAGATGGAGCGCGCGCAGAAGGAGTACTACCTCAACGAGAAGATCAAGGCGATCCACCACGAGCTGGGCCGCAAGGACGATCGCTCGGACGAGATCGAAGAGCTCAAGCAGAAGATCGAAGACGCGGGCATGCCGAAGGACACCAAGGAGAAGGCCCTTCAGGAGCTCAAGCGTCTCGAGGCCATGCCCGGCGTGAGCGCCGAGGCGACCGTCTCGCGCAACTACATCGAGTGGCTCGTGTCCGTTCCCTGGAAGAAATCGTCCAAGGAGATCCGGGACATCGAGCTCGCGGAGCAGATCCTCAACGAAGACCACTTCGGCCTCGAGAAGATCAAGGACCGCATCCTCGAGTTCCTCGCGGTGCGCCAGCTCGTCAAGCAGCCCAAGGGCACCATCCTCTGCTTCGTCGGACCTCCCGGCGTCGGCAAGACCTCGCTCGCGAAGTCGATCGCCCGCGCCACCGGACGCAAGTTCGTGCGTCTCTCCCTTGGCGGCGTGCGCGACGAGGCGGAGATTCGCGGCCATCGCCGCACGTACATCGGCGCGTTCCCCGGCCAGATCATCCAGCGGATGAAAAAGGCCGGCACGATCAATCCGGTCTTCCTCCTCGACGAGGTCGACAAGATGTCGATGGACTTCCGCGGCGATCCCTCGGCCGCGTTGCTCGAGGTGCTCGATCCGGAGCAGAACAACCAGTTCGTCGATCACTACATGGACGTCGAGTACGACCTCTCCAAGGTCATGTTCATCGCGACGGCCAACGTCACGCACACGATCCCGGCGCCTCTCAAGGACCGCATGGAGATCATCACCCTCTCCGGCTACACGCACCTCGAGAAGCTCGCCATCGCGCGCCAGTTCCTCGCGCCGAAGCAGAAGCAGGAGCAGGGACTCGAAGACGCGAAGGTCCGCTTCGAGGATTCAGCGCTCGAGGAGCTCATCGAGTCGTACACGCGCGAGGCCGGCGTTCGTAACCTCGAGCGCGAGGTCGGCTCGGTCCTGCGCAAGATCGCGCGTCAGGTCGTGAAGTCGGGTCCCGATTTCGAGACCGTTCTCGATCGCCAGAGAGTCCGCACGCTCCTCGGCAAGGCCAAGTTCCGCTCGCACCAGATTCACGAGAAGGGCGAGATCGGACTCTCGACCGGTCTGGCCTGGACGGAAGTCGGCGGCGAGATTCTGACGACCGAAGTCGCGCTCTCGCGCGGCAAGGGCACTCTCACTTTGACGGGCAAGCTCGGCGACGTGATGCAGGAGTCGGCGCGCGCGGCGTTGTCGTACGTGCGCTCGCGCGCGGAGATGTTCGGACTCGATCCGGACTTCCACGCGAGTCTCGACATTCACATCCACGTTCCGGAAGGTGCGATCCCGAAGGACGGTCCGTCCGCCGGCATCACCATGGCGACGGCGCTGCTCTCCGCGGTGACCAGGATTCCGGTGCATCGCGACATCGCCATGACCGGCGAGATCACGCTGCGCGGCAAGGTTCTGCCGGTCGGCGGCGTGAAGGACAAAGTGCTCGCCGCGGCGCGCGCGGGAATCCTGCGAGTGATCCTGCCGGCCGAGAACGAGCGCGATCTCGAGGACATCCCGACCGAGGTGCGCGACCGGATGGAGTTCACGCTCGTCGAGTCGATGGACGAAGTCGTCGCCGTCGCGCTCGACGGAACGATCGTCCCCCTGGCGGCGAAGCAGGCGCTGCCCGAGCCGGAAAAGATCATCGGCTCCGAGCCCCCGATCACACATTGAGGACAACGAGTCCCATTTCGCGGACACGAACGGCGGGCTTCGGCCCGCCGTTTCGCGTTTTTCGGGCGATTTCCGCTGGCACACGGAACGCTATGGCTGCCGGAGCAGTCAACCGAATGAGATTCACCTTGCTCCTGGCGCTGTTGGTTGTGTCCACAGTTCCGCTGCTCGCACAGCGCTACGACGACGCGATCACGGTGAACGTGGTCGACGTCCCCGTGTACGTCGAGCGCTTCGGCGTGCCGATCACGGGACTCACGCGCGATGACTTCGAGCTGTTCGTCAACGGCAAGCCGCATCCCATCGAATACTTCGACGTTGTTGACCAACGTGCGGGTGAGAACGCGCCAGCTACCGCGAAGGCGCCGGTCGAGTTGAAACGTCGACGGTTGATCGTGCTGCTGTTCGATGTCGCTGCGCCTCCCTGGTCGCTGCAGCGCGCGCGGAAGGCGGCGACGAAGTACGTCGACGAAGGTGCGTCCGGCGACACGTTCGCCGTCGCCACGGTCGGCTACTCGGGTGTCCTTTTCCTCGTTCCCTTCACGACCGATCGCATCGCCGTGCAGCGCGCGATCGCCACGCTGCGGCCGAGCGCCGCGCGAGATCCGTTCCGCGTTGCCACCCTGGACGTGGAGCGGTCGCGGGGCGACGTTGGTGGAGCGGACGCGGGCCGTGGAGTCTTCGGCGGTATCTGGGGTGGCCATCCCGGCGATCAGATACCCGGGGCCTTTGAACCGCCAGCCATCGCGGGTTGGTACACCGGCGATGCGATCGACATGAACGCGGCTCAGAACGATTTCGCGAGCCGCGGACTGATCGACAATCTCAACTCGCTCGCCGATCGCCTCACACCGCTCGAGGGTCTGAAGGAGGTCGTGCTGCTTTCCGAAGGAAACGGCGACCCCAACGCGGCATTCAGCTGGTCAGGACGGCTCGCGGCCTACGTCCGGCTGCACAAACGGTTTCGCGCCGCGGGTGTGATCCTCAATGCGGTCGACATCAGTACGCCGCGCGCACCCGGGGGAGTGGCGACCGTTCGCACATCGACGGGGGGCAGAGGCCCCAATCTCATGGCCTCGAACTTTCTGTGGGCTCTGGCGCTCGATACGGGCGGCATCGCCACGACCTCACTTCCCAATCTTCAGGAGCGTCACCGTCTCTCCTACGTCATTGGTTTTCGGCCGCCTGCATCGCAATCGAAGAACAACTCGATCCATGTCCGCGTGAAGAACCAGCCGATCCTCACCGATGTCCGCTATCGAAAGTCCTATAGCCTCGATCGCGAGCCGACGGACGACGGCCTCTTTCTCGCCGACACGCTGCTCAACGATATCCCGCAGAACGGCGTGACTCTCGATCTGAAGGTGGAAGGAACGTGGGTCGCGGCGAGCATCCCCGGCGTGGAACTGCTGTCCTATGCATCCGAACAACACCGGCTGAATCTCGACGTCTACTTCTACGTCTTCGACGAGCAGCAGCGGCCGGTCGCATGGAATCGTATGCAGATCGCGGTGGATCTCGATAAGGGCCGCGAGTTCCTCAGCGCGAATCCGTACACGATGCGCCAGGAGTTCGTGGTCGAGCCGGGACGGTACGTCGTGAAAGCGCTCGTGCGGATTGCGGGCACCGATCGCGTTGGGTTCGAGCACACCGAGTTCGAGGTGAAAAAATGAGAGTCGTCGCTCTTGCGGCCCTGCTGTTGGCCCTTCCGGCGTTCGCACAGAAATACGACGAAACGATCACGGTCAACGTGGTCGACGTGCCGGTGTACGTCGAGCGCTTCGGTGTTCCGATCAAGGGGCTGACGCGCGACAACTTCAAATTGTTCGTCGACGGCAAGCCGCATCCGATCGACTCCTTCGAGGTCATCGAGCAAAGGGGGGGCGCGCCTGTCGGGCCTGAGAAGACGCGCGCCGATCGCAGGCGCCGCCGCCTGGTCGTGTTGCTCTTCGACATCAGCTCGTCGCCGCAGTCGCTGCGGCGCGCGCGCGAGGCGGCCATCGAATACGTTGCGAAGGGAGGTCCGGGAGACACGTTTGCGGTCGCCACCGTCGGCCGTTCGACCCTTCGCTTCATCGCCGCGTTCACCAACGACCGTGTGGCGGTGCAGCGCGCGATCGCCACGCTCGCGGGCGTGATCCTGAATGCCGTCGACATTCATCCCCCGAAGGCGCCTGCGACCAACGCCGACATCCGTGGGCGCTCCCGTTTCGAGCATGTGTTCGCATCCCAGTTCCTCTACACGCTGGCGCTCGACACGGGCGGCGCGGTCGCGACCTCGCTGCCGCATCTCCTGGAGCGCGGCAGCGTCGCCTACGTGCTCGGGTTCCAGACCAGGCCGCGGGCGACGAGCGGCTCGATCCGAGTCGAGGTGAAGAATCTCCCGCTGCTCGCCGATGTCCGCTATCGCAAATCGTTCGATTTGGCCGCGGAGAAGACCGGCGACAGGGGTCTGCTCCTCGCCGACACCATTCTCAACGACATCCCGCAGAACGGCGTGACGCTCGACCTCGGCGTGAAAGGTACCGAGGTCACGGCGAGCATTCCGGGTGTGGAGTTGCTGTCTTATTCGTCCGACAAGCCGCTGTACCTCGAGGTGTTCTTCTACGTTTTCAACGGGGAAGGGCGGCCCTTTTCGTGGAACGTGTTGCAGATCGCGGTGGATCTCGAGAAAGGCCGCGAGTTCCTCAGCGCGAATCCGTACTCCATGCGGCAGGAGCTGGTGCTCGCGCCTGGGCGGTACGTCGTGAAAGCACTCGTGCGGATCGCGGGCACCGATCGCGTCGGCTTCCGTCGTGCCGAGGTCGTGGTCCCTCCGTCCTGATTCCCACTGGATGGCAACGGATCTGCACCACTTTCGTGCATCCCGTTCATTGACAGAGGGCCAGAATATCTCCACAATCTCCGCCGTTCATCTCCAACAAGCAGCTCTTCACTGTCGTACCCGCATCGTCACACACCGGGCTTTTGTAACCAGAACAAGACAACCTCAGCGAATCCGGACCTGCGGATCGCCGTAGTTACAGCAAGCCAGCTTTACCCACGTTTTGGACATCCGATCAGTTACGTTTCATCGGGCGGCGTATCAGCCTGGCGACTTTCCGCGTGATCGACGGCCGCAGTTTGCGATGGTCGGCCGCTCGAACGTCGGCAAGTCCTCGCTCATCAACGCCGTGTTGAACCGCAAAGGCATTGCCCGCGTCAGCCAGACTCCGGGGAAGACGCAGGCCATTCAGTTCTATCTGATCAATGAAAAGTTCTATCTCGTGGACCTTCCCGGCTACGGCTACGCGAAGGTGCCGAAGAGCGTCGTCAGCACGTGGGGGGAGCTCATGCGCAGCTACCTCGAAAACGCGCCCGACCTCAAAGTGATCTTTCTTCTGCTCGACATCCGGCGCGAGCCGGGCGAGCACGACCTGGCGATGCACTCCTGGGCCCGCGCCCTGGAAGGCGTCGCCGAAAAGGTGGTGCTCACCAAGAGCGACAAATTGTCGAACAACCAGATCGCACAGCAGCGGCGTGTGATCGCGAATCAACTCGAGATGGACGACGAAGACCTCATCACGGCGTCCGTCGTATCAAAGAAGGGTATCGACCAGATCCGGCGCGAAATGATCGCGCGGCTGTAAGTAAGAGGAAACCATGGCACACACCGAAGACAACGACACCACCGCGGTCCTGGAAGCCGAAGCGCCGTCCGAAGCGCCCGCGAAGCCGAAGCGTGCACCGCGCAAGAAGAAGGAAGCGGTCGCCGACGAAGCGCCTGCTGCCGAAGCCGCGCCCGCCGTCGAGGTCGAAGCCGCGCCGGAAGAAGTGACCGCTCCCGCGGTGGAGGCTCCCGCCGTCGAAGAAGCCGCGGCTCCGCAGGCTTCGGAACCGGACGCGACGGAAGCGGCCGCGGAAGTGGCAGTCGCTCCGAAGACAGCCGAGCCGCAGGTTCGCGAGAACGGCACCACGAAGCGGACGCCGTCGCTGCAGGCCATCGAGCTTCTCGACATCCGCATGCTGAAGGAGATGAAGCTTCCCGATCTCACGAAGCTCGCGAAGGAGCTCGGTCTCGAGAACGCCTCGGGTATGCGCAAGCAGGACCTGATCTTCGGGATCCTCGGCGCGCAGACAGAGAAGTCGGGTCTCATCTTTTCCGAGGGTGTGCTCGAGTGCCTGCCGGACGGCTTCGGCTTCCTCCGCGCTCCTGAATACAACTACCTTCCGGGTCCGGACGACATCTATGTGTCGCCGTCGCAGATCCGCCGCTTCGATCTCCGCACCGGCGACACGGTCTCCGGTCAGGTGCGTCCGCCGAAAGAGGGCGAGCGCTACTTCGCGCTGATCAAAGTCGAGGCCGTGAACTTCGAGCATCCCGACGTCGCGCGCGACAAGATCCTCTTCGACAACCTCACACCGCTCTATCCCGAGGGCCGCATCAAGCTCGAGACGCCGCTGCACATGTCGTCGCGCGTGCTCGACCTCATCGCGCCCGTCGGCAAGGGCCAGCGCGGACTCATCGTCGCGCCGCCGCGTACCGGCAAGACGATGCTGCTGCAGAGCATCGCGAACTCCATCACCACGAACCATCCGGAGATCACGCTCATCGTTCTTCTCATCGACGAGCGCCCGGAAGAAGTCACGGACATGCAGCGCTCGGTCAAGGGCGAAGTCATCTCGTCGACCTTCGACGAGCCCGCGTCGCGCCACGTGCAGGTCGCGGAAATGGTCATCGAGAAGGCCAAGCGTCTCGTCGAGCACAAGCGCGACGTGGTCATCCTGCTCGACTCGATCACCCGTCTCGCGCGCGCTTACAACACCGTCGTCCCGCCGTCGGGCAAGGTGCTCTCGGGCGGCGTCGACTCCAACGCGCTGCAGCGTCCGAAGCGCTTCTTCGGTTCCGCGCGTAACGTCGAGGAAGGCGGCTCGCTGACCATCATCGCCACGGCGCTCATCGACACCGGCTCGCGCATGGACGACGTCATCTTCGAAGAGTTCAAGGGCACGGGCAACATGGAAGTGCACCTCGACCGCAAGCTCTCTGACAAGCGCGTCTTCCCCGCGATCGACATCAACCGCTCCGGCACGCGCAAGGAAGAGCTCCTGCTCGAGCGTCAGGAGCTCAACCGGATCTGGGTGCTCCGCAAGGTGTTCTCGCCGCTTTCGACCGTGGAGTCGATGGAGCTGCTCGTGGAGAAGCTCGAGAAGACACGCACGAACGGCGAGTTTTTGAACGCGATGTCGTCGATGTAGGTGTGGAGTGCGGAGGCAACGCCTCCGCTTTCGAATTCGGACCGCCGGCGTCCCCGCCGGCTGACGCGCGGGCGTCTCGCCCGCACGCGGCGCACGCGAGACGCGTGCGCGTCAGCCGCCGAGACGGCGGCGGTCCGATGTTTTGAGACGGTCTGCGCTACCGGCGCACTCCAAGCGGTCCCCTGTAAGAATCGCGAAAACAAATGCCTGGCCGTCCGCCTCAATGGTGACGGCGCGGATTGCGCTTCCGCTACATTCGTGTTCTCTTCGGCGCCGCAACAGGAGGCTCCCTTCGATGAAAACCCGTCTTTTTGCATTGCTGGCGCTGCTGGCTGTGTCGATGATCGCCGTCGCGGACGACGGCATGTGGATGCCGCAACAGGTTCCCGCGCTCGCGGATGAGCTGAAGAAGCTCGGCCTGCAGATCGACCCGAATTCGTTCGCCGATCTCACCTCGTTCCCGATGGGCGCGATCGTGAGCCTCGGCGGATGCAGCGCCTCGTTCGTGTCGCCCGATGGGCTGGTCGCAACGAACCACCACTGCGTGGCCGGTGCTCTCCAGTACAACTCCACCAAGGAAAACGATCTCCTCAAGAACGGCTTCCTCGCGAAAGAGAAGAGCCAGGAGATCGAGGCCTCGCCCGGCGGTCGGCTCTTCGTCACGACGAACATCGAAGACGTGACCAAGCTGATGCTCGCGCCGTTCCCCGCCAAGACGTCCGACGCCGAACGCGCGCGCACGATCACCCGCCGCCGCCGTCAGATGATCGAGGAGTGCGAGAAGGGCGGCGGCAAGCGCTGCAGCATCTCGTCGTTCTTCGAAGGCGGGCAGTATCTGAAGATGACGCAGATGGAGATCCGCGACGTCCGTCTCGTCTACGCGCCGGCCCTCGGCGTCGGCAACTTCGGCGACGAGATCGACAACTGGATGTGGCCGCGCCACACCGGCGACTTCGGGTTCTATCGCGCGTACGTCGGACCGGACGGCAAGCCCGCGGACTTCTCCAAGGCGAATGTTCCCTACCGTCCGAAGCACTGGCTCAAGATCTCGACCCGCAACCTCGGCCCCGACGATCTCGTGATCGTCATCGGCACGCCCGGCGTGACGAAGCGTCACGTGACGGTCTCCGACGTTGAAGCCGCCGAGGAGTTCGAGCTCCCGACGTCCGTGCGCTATCGCACGATGCTCGCGGACGTGCTGCGCGCGCGCGGCAAGGACGACCGCGACATCGCGCTCAAGAACGCGAGCCGCATCTCCGGACTCGAGAACTATCTGAAGAAGCACACCGGCACGCTCGAGGCGTTCGAGCGCGGCTCCTACGTCGCGGCCAAGCAGCGCCAGGATCAGCAGAGCCACGCTGCGCTCGACGCGACGCTCGCGGCGAAGTACGACGCGGCCGCGAAGGAGCTCGACGACTGGCTGACGAAGAAGCGCGCCACGCGCGATCGCGATCTCGTGTTCTCCTGGCTGTACCAGTCGTCTCCGATGCTTTCGCAGGCGAACACGCTCTATCGCCTCAGCGTCGAGAAGACGAAGAACGATCTCGACCGCGCCGAACCGTTCACCGAGCGCAATCGCAAGCAGCTCCTCGGCGGAGTGACTCGCAACCGCCGCAACATGGAGCCGGGCAGCGACCGCGCGGGCCTGCGCATGTTCCTCCTCGAGGCGACGAAGCTTCCGGCCGATCAGCGCATCCCGCCGGTCGACGCTGCGCTCGCCGCGACGGGACAGAGCGGCGCGGAAGCGCAGGTCGACGCATTGCTCGACCGCCTCTATGCGTCGACGCAGATCGGCACTGCCGAGGCGGAGACGAAGATGCTCGAGGAGACGACGGCGCAGCTCACCGCGCGCAACGACTCGATGCTTTCCTTCGCCGCGTCGCTGCGTCCGTTCGCCTCGCAGCTCGACGAGGCGGATCAGGCATATGACGGCGCGATGACACGCATCCGTCCGGTGATGCTCGACGCGCTGCGCGTCGCGCGCGGCGGACGTCTCTACCCCGACGCGAACGGCACGCTCCGTTTTGGCTTCGGTCAGGTGAAGGGCTACGCGCCGAAAAACGCGGTCTGGTACGCGCCGCAGACGGACGTCCGCGGCGTGGTCGAGAAGGAATCGGGCGAGGAGCCGTTCAATAGTCCGGCGCGTCTGCTCGATCGCGCGAAGACGCGCGAGTTCGGACCGTATGCCGATCCGGAGCTGAAGACGCTGCCGGTCGCGTTCATCTCCACGAACGTCGTCACCAACGGCAGCTCCGGCTCGGCGACGCTCAACGCGTGGGGCGAGCTGTGCGGCCTCGCGTTCGATTCGAACTGGGAAGGCGTCGGCGCGGATTACCTCGTCGAGGAAGACATCACCCGCACGATTCACGTCGACTCGCGCTACATGCTGTGGGTGATGGACGCGGTCGACGACGCGGATAACCTCCTGCGCGAGATGGGCATCGAGCCGCAACTCTGAACGAGGTAGGCGGTAGGCGTTCCGCTTACTGCCTACCTTACTGCGGTACACTCACTTCTTCCGCCACTGCGGAAGAAATGCACAAGATCGATCATCAAGTAGGCAGGCTGGTGGAGATCACGGTGGCCTCGCCCGTCGATGCCGCGGAAGTGCAGGAGTTCGTCCGCGAGTTCATGGCGGTGGTCGCCCGCATTCCTGGCAAGTATGTCGGCATCGTCGACCTGCTCGGAGCATATGTCTTCCCGCCGGCCATCGCCGAGGGTCTCATCCAGCTCCTCTCTTCCTCATCGCCCCGCGTCGAGCGCACGGCGTTGCTCATCGGCGACAGTGAGATCCTCGCGCTGCAGGCCGAGCGCGCTCTCCGCGCCGCGAACAGCGAGGACCACCGGCGCGTTTTTCGCCGGCCGGAGGAGTTGGAGGCGTGGCTCGGTGAAGCTCTGACCATCCCGGAGCTCGCGCGACTCAAACTCGTTCTCGCAGCGCGGCAGGCGCAATAGCCCCCGGCTTCAGCCGGGGGAACGGCGATGCGCGTAATATTCAACGACCGGCTATCGTTGATCCCATCGCCACCATGGCTAAGCGCTCGCGCATCAAGGATTTCTTCTGGCGCCACTCCGCCGGCATCGCGTTCTTCGTGATGCTGCTGTTCGTCGCCTTCCTCGGCTACGTCGGCTACAACTACGTCGTCATCACGAAGGAATTCGATTCGGCCCGGCGCTGGGACCTGCCGAGCCGCGTCTACTCCGACGCCACGCAGATCGTGCCCGGCGTCCGCTACTCGCGCTCGCTGCTCGAGCCGAAGCTCAACCACGTCGGCTATCGCGAGGTGAAGGCGCGCGTCGAGAACCCCGGCGAGTATCGCTACGTCGGCGACGACCTCGAGATTTTCCTCAACAACTTCGAGTATCCGGACATGGAGTTCCACGCCATGCCGGTGCTCGTCGAGATGAACGGCTCGCAGGTTCGCACGATCAAGCGCCTGACCGACAACATCACCTTGCGCGGCGTGCGCATCGAGCCCGAGCTCATCACCTCGATCTACGACAACGCGATGGAGGACCGAGTCCCGGTCGCGCTCGACGCCGTTCCGAAAGTCCTCACCGACGCGATCATCGCCACCGAGGACAAGAGCTTCTACACCCATCAAGGCATCTCGTTCCGCGGCATCCTGCGCGCGATCATCACCGACATCCAGCGCAAGCAGCTCGTCGCGGGCGGCTCGACCCTTACCCAGCAGCTCGTGAAAAACCTCTTCCTCGATTCCTCGCGCACGTTCCGCCGCAAGGGACAGGAAGCGCTGATGGCGGTGTTGCTGGAGCTGCGCTATGACAAGCCCGAGATTCTCGAGGCCTATCTGAACGAGATCTACCTCGGACAGAACGGAAGCGTGCAGGTCGTCGGCGTGGAGCAGGCCTCCCAGGTGTACTTCGGCAAGAGGGTCACCTATCTCACCTTGCCCGAGGCGGCCACGCTCGCGCAGATGATCAAGTCGCCGAACGTGCTTCAGCCGCTGAAAAACCCGGAACGCGCGAAGACCGGCCGCAACATCGTGCTCAAGCTGATGCTCGAGCAGAAGAAGATCAGTCAGGAGCAATACGAACAAGCGTTGGCGTCGCCGCTCTCCGTGACGCGCTTTCCGAAGATCTCTCGCAGCGCGCCGTTTTTCGTCGACCTCGTGCTCAAGCAGCTCCGCGAAACCTATCCGGAGACGCAGCTCAAGACCGAGGGACTGCGCATCTTCACGTCGCTCGACATGATCATGCAGCGCTCCGCCGAAGAAGCGCTCGACAACGGACTCGCGAACCTCGCGCGCAAGTACAAGCACGTCCGCAACTCCGCCACGCCGCTCGAAGGCGTGGTCCTGACGATTCAGCCGGGCACCGGCTACGTGAAGGCGCTCGTCGGAGGACACAGCTACACCAACACGCAGTTCAACCGCGCGATCCAGGCGCGTCGCCAGCCGGGATCGCTTTTCAAGCCGTTCGTCTACATCACGGCGATGGATCCGTCGCGCGGCCCGCAGACGCTCACGGCATCGACGGTGCTCGACGACTCGCCGATCTCCGTGAAGGCCGGCAACGCGGACTGGAAGCCGCAGAACTACGACAACCGTTTCCACGGACCGGTGACCGTTCGCGAGGCGCTCGCGCACTCGTACAACATCCCGGCCGTGCGCGCGGCGATCGACGCGGGCGTGCCGAACGTCATCAAGACCGCGGCGAACATCGGCGTCGAGAGCAAGCTCCAGCCGTATCCGTCAGTGTCGCTCGGCTCCTTCGAGGTGACGCCTCTCGAGATCGCGTACGCGTACTCCGCGTTCGCGAATCTCGGCGTGAAGTCCGAGCCGCTCACGATTCTCGCGGTCGTGACGCGCGAGGGCGAGCTCAAGGAGGCGCGCAACATTCGCATGAAGCGCGTCGCGCCGGCGTCGGTGTGCTACGTGATGAACGACGTGCTGAAGGACGTCTTCAACTACGGCACGGCCGCGCGTGCGCGATCGCTCGGTTTCGATCACGAGTACGCGGGGAAGACCGGCACGACCAGCAACTATCGCGACGCGTGGTTCATCGGCTACTCGCCGCGCATCCTGTCGCTGGTGTGGGTCGGCTACGACGACGGGCACAGCGTGCGCCTCGCCGGCGGCGACGCGTGCATCCCGATCTGGACACGCCACATGAACCGCATCGACGGCTTGATCGCGGACGTCGACTGGCGACGCCCGGAGGATGTGACCGAGCGCGAGATCGATCCGGAGTCGGGGATGCTCGCGACCCCGTACTGTCCGCGGAGCCGCACCGAGGTGTACGTCGCCGGTACCGAGCCGGAGTCGGTGTGCCCGTTGCACGCGGGAAGCGGCGAGCCGAGTCCGTTCTGGCCGGACCCTGACGTCTTCGGGGACGACCGTCACGACGCGCCGGCGCCGATGCCGGAAGACATCCAGCGCCGCGCGGCGGAAGAGAAACGCCGCGCGAAGCAGCGCGAGAACTCGATCAAGAAGCTGCTCCGTCGGATTTTCGGCGATGGATAAACGTTCGCATAAACTGCACCGCACAACATGACTGCTTCTGCCCTCGATCGACCGTCGCCGCCCGGATTCTTCGAGCGCGTTCGGATCCGCGCGGAGAGAACGTTTCTCTACATTGGCGGCTTGACGGACCTCGCGTTGCAGACCCTCCAGGCGATCCGCCACGGCGCGCTGGAGCGTCCGCTGCTCATCCAGCAGTTCGAGCAGATCGGCGTGCGCTCGCTCTCGATCGTGATCATCACCTCCGCGTTCATTGGCATGGTGCTCGCGCTGCAGACCGCATACGCGCTGGAGGATTTCGGCGGGAAGCTTTTCGTCGGCGTGATCGTGTCGCTCTCGCTCGTGCGCGAGCTCGCGCCGGTGCTGATGTCCCTCATGGTCGGCGGGCGCGTCGGCGCGGGCATGACCGCGGAACTGGGGACGATGAAAGTGACCGAGCAGATCGACGCGCTGCGCGCGCTGGCAACGAATCCCGTGCGCAAGCTCGTCGTGCCGCGCGTCGTCGCCACCACGCTCATGTTCCCGCTGTTGACCGTCATCGCCATCTGCCTCGGCATCATTGGTGGATTGATCATCGCCGTGGCGAACCTCAACCTCAGCGCGAACTACTACCTCCGCAGCGTCATCGAGACCGTGAAGTACAACGACCTCGCGTCGGGCATCGGCAAAACGTTCTTCTTCGGATTCGCGATCGCGCTCGTGGCATGCTTCAACGGTCTGCGCACCAGCGGCGGCGCGGACGGCGTGGGCCGCGCGACGACGACGACGGTCGTCACCGGCGCGATCACCGTTCTGATCATGGATTTCTTCCTGACGAAGCTGTTCCTGATGATCCTCTGATGACCGACAACGTGATCATCGACCGCCGGGCCTCGGAACGCGCATCGACGGATCGCCGTCGTACGCCGCGCGAGCCGTTCGTCGAGTTTCAGGAGCTCTTCAAGGCCTACGGCTCGAAGCAGGTTCTGCGCGGCGCGAGCCTGAAGGTCTATCGCGGCGAAGTGCTGGTGATCCTCGGCGGATCGGGCACGGGCAAGTCGGTCACGCTCCGGCACATGCTCGGGCTCGAGGTGCCGGATTCCGGACGGGTGATCGTCGAGGAAGAGGACATCACCGATCTTCCGGAGGAAGAGCTCTATCGCGTCCGCAAGAAATTCGGAATGCTCTTCCAGAGCGGTGCGCTCTTCGACTCCATGACCGTCTTCGAGAACATCGCTTTTCCCTTGCGCGAGCACACGGAGATGAGCGACGACGAGATCACGCGCGCGGTGCGCGAGAAGCTCGAGCTCGTGAACCTGCCGAACAGCGAGCACCTCATGCCCGTCGATCTCTCGGGCGGCATGCGCAAGCGCGTCGGCCTCGCGCGCTCGATCGTGCTCGACCCGAAAGTGATTCTGTATGACGAGCCGACCACCGGCCTCGATCCGATCACGGCCCAGACGATCAACGAGCTGATCGTCGACCTGCAGGCGAAGCTGAACGTGACCTCAGTGGTCGTGACGCACGACATCCACTCCGCCTTCTCCGTCGGCGACCGCATCGCTTTTCTGCATCAGGGCGTGTTCGAATGGATCGGGTCGATGGACGAAGCCCGCGACTCCGATCATCCCCGGCTCCGCGATTTCCTGAAGGCGAGTGCGGTGGTGGCGGCGCAGCCCACGAAAGAAACCTGAGAACTATGGCAAAGAAATCGAACGACAACTCGATCCGCGTCGGCCTCCTGGTTTCCGCCGCGCTCCTGATCCTGATGGTCTTCCTCTTCTTCATCGGGTCGGAGCAGAAGATCTTCGCCCGGAAGAACGAGTACGAGGTCCGGCTGGAGAACGTCACCGGACTCGCGGAGGGCAACCCCGTGAAGATGTCCGGCGTCACGATCGGCGTGATCCGCGACATCCAGTTGCCGCAGGACCCGAAGCAGAAGCAGGTCGAGATCCTGCTGATGGTCGACCGCAAGTTCGCCGAGCGCGTGCGCGGCGACTCGCGCGTGCGGCTCAAGAAGCTCGGCCTCCTGACCGGCGACAGCTACATCGACGTGACGCCCGGGACGCCGCGCTTCCCCGCGCTGGAACCGGGCGCGATGATCCCCGCGTCGCGGCAGGCCGACGTCGAGGCGCTCCTCAGCTCGGGTGAAGACCTCGTCGACAACTTTGTCCAGATCTCCTACTCGCTGAAGAACATCCTCCAGCGCATCGACCGCGGCGAAGGACTCATCGGCGAGCTCACGACGGCGCCGGAAACGAAGCAGCGCCTCACCGACACGCTGCTCACGACGCTCAACAAGACCAATGCCGCGCTCACGCACGTCGAGAGCGGCAAGGGCGTCGTCGGCAAGCTGGTTTACGACGACGCGTACGGTGAACAGCTCACCGCGTCGCTCGCGAGCGCCGCGCAATCGCTGCAGATCGTCACGGCGAACGTGCAGAAGGGATTCGAGACGAACGAAGGTCTCGTGCCCGCGCTGGTGAACGATCCCGCCGCGAAGGCGCGCGTGTACGAAGTGGTGGAGAACCTCCGCGTCACGTCCACGAATCTCGCCACGTTCACGTCGACGCTGCAAAAGGGCGAGGGCCTCGTGCCGCGTCTCCTCAACGACAAGGAGTACGGCGATCAGGCGCTCAACGAGTTCACGGCGCTGATCAAGCAGCTCAACGTCACCGTCGCGAAAATCAACAACAGCGAGGGGACGGCCGGCAAGATCATCAGCGATCCCACGATCTACGAGTCGATCAACGACGTCCTCATCGGAATCAACGAGTCGAAGCTGCTCCGCTGGCTGATCCGCAACCGCCAACAAGCCGGCATCGAGCGCCGCGTCGAGGAACAGAAGAAGGCGCCGGTGGTGGAGCCTCCGCCAGTCGTAGAGCCCGCGCCTCCCGAGGTCGAGCCACCGCCGGCCACGCCGCCGCCCACGAGCACCGACACGACAGGAACGTAACTCGTTGGGGGGCCGGCGCCCTCGCCGGCCGTGCCACCGGCCCCCTGGCCGGTGCCGTCGAGGCGACGGCGGTACGGCCGGCGGGGCGCCGGCCCTCCGTCTGTTATAGGATGCGCCCCGCATTTCGGCTGCCCGGCCGGAATCACACTTCACACTCAACTCTCTGCCCCCGGAGGCATCCAAGTGGACATCGCTGTCATCGGTACCGGGTATGTCGGTCTCGTCACCGGCGCCGGACTGTCGGACTTCGGCAATGACGTCATCTGCGTCGATGTCGATGTCAAGAAAATCGACGCCCTGAAGAACGGCGTCATCCCGATCTACGAGCCGGGGCTCGACAAGCTCGTCAGCAAGAACGTCAGCGAAGGCCGGCTGCGCTTCAGCACCGACCTCGAGGAAGCCATCCGCTCCGCGCGCGCCATCTTCATCGCCGTCGGCACACCGCCGAAGGCCGACGGCTCGGCCGACCTCCGTTACGTCGAAGAAGTCGCGCACACCATCGCGACGCACATGAACGGGCCGAAGCTCGTCATCACCAAGTCGACCGTTCCCATCGGCACCGGCCGGATGATCGAGAAGATCATCGACTCGCACGATACGGGTCACCAGGCCTCCATCGTCTCCAACCCCGAGTTCCTTCGCGAGGGCTCGGCCATCGAAGACTTCATGAAGCCCGACCGCGTGGTCATCGGCGCTTCCGATTCGGAAGCCGCCGAGATGATGAAGGAGATCTACGCGCCGCTGCACTCGCTGGAGATCCCGTTCGTCGTGACGAACGTCGAGTCGTCAGAATTGATCAAGTACGCGTCGAACGGCTTCCTGGCCGTGAAGATCACCTTCATCAACGAGATCGCCGTCGTCTGCGAGAAGGTCGGCGCGAACGTGCAGGACGTCGCGATCGGCATGGGTCTCGACTCGCGCATCGGTCCGAAGTTTCTGCAGGCCGGCCCCGGCTTCGGCGGCTCGTGCTTCCCGAAGGACACGAGCGCGATGGCCGACATCTCCCGCCGTCAGGGCTACGACTTCCAGATCATGGACGCCGTGCTGCGAGTGAACGACGCGGTGAAGCTGCGCATGATCGACAAGATCGTCGCCGCGCTCGACGGGGAAGTGAGCGGCAAGACAATCGCGATCCTCGGCCTCGCGTTCAAGCCGGAGACCGACGACATGCGCGACTCGCCGACGATCCCGATCATCAAAGGTCTGCAGGAGCGCGGCGCGAAGATTCGTGCGTACGACCCGCAGGCGATGGAGAACGCGAAGAACATCTTCACCGGCATCGACTACTGCGCGGACGCGTACACGACCGCCGAAGGCGCGGACCTGCTGGTGCTCGCGACGGAGTGGAACGAGTTCCGCGCGCTGAACTTCGATCGCATCCGCAAGGCTCTCCGCGAGCCGGTGATCGTCGACCTCCGCAACGTCTACGAGCCGCAGCGCATGGCCGCCCTCGGGTTCCGCTACTCGTCCGTCGGCCGCGCGGATGACCATCGCAAGAGGGTGCACTGATGGCTCGTGCGCTCATCACCGGCGGGGCCGGGTTCCTCGGGTCGCACCTCTGCGATCTCTTCCTCGCGCGCGGTCATGAAGTGGTCTGCATGGACAACTTCATCACCGGCTCGCCGGACAACATCAAGCATCTCTTCGGCCGCGAAGGCTTCTCGTTCATCAAGCAGGATGTGACGAACTACATCCACATCGACGGGCCGCTCGATTACGTTCTTCATTTCGCGTCTCCGGCCAGTCCGATCGATTACCTCGAGAAGCCGATCCAGACGCTGAAGGTCGGCTCGCTCGGCACGCACAAGACTCTCGGCGTGGCGAAGGACAAGAACGCGCGCTACCTCCTGGCCTCGACCTCGGAGACGTATGGCGATCCGCTCGTGCATCCGCAGCGCGAGGACTACTGGGGGAACGTGAACCCGGTCGGGCCGCGCGGTGTGTACGATGAAGCGAAGCGCTTCGCCGAAGCGATGACGATGGCGTATCACCGCTTCCATGGAATCGACACTCGCATCGTGCGCATCTTCAACACCTACGGCGAGCGGATGCGCATCAAAGACGGCCGCGTCGTGCCCGCGTTCATCTCGCAGGCGCTGCGCAACGAGCCGCTGACCGTGTTCGGCGACGGCTCGCAGACGCGCTCGTTCTGCTACGTCTCCGACCTCATCGACGGCATCTATCGCCTGCTGATGTCGGACGAAGTGCAGCCGACGAACATCGGCAACCCGAGCGAGATGACCGTGCTGCAGTTCGCGCAGGTGATCAAGAAGCTCACCGGCACGACCGCCCCGATCGAGCTCCGTCCTCTCCCCGAGGACGACCCGAAGATCCGCCGGCCGGACATCACCAAAGCGCGCACGCTCCTCGGATGGGAACCGCACGTGCCGCTCGAAGAGGGCATCTCCCGGACGATCGAGTATTTCCGCGCGGTTCTATAGGTCCCATTCGTCCCATCGGTCCTATTCGTCCCATTTCCGAACATCCGGTTCCCACCCACGCACGCGCCGCTCGAGGGCGCGCTATTCTTTGCAACGGTTTACCCATGGCACCCCCGTTGCGCTAGTCGCGGGACAATCGACGCCATGGATGTCCAAAGACCCGATCTCGCAAACGCCCGCCGCCGCAAGCGGCTGATCATCGCCGCGGTGGTGACCGTGCTCGTCGCCGTCGCCACGTTCGGCGTCACGCGCCTCAAGCCCGCCGCTCCCGAAGTCGAATCGGGAGGCCTCTTCATCGACACCGTCCGCCGCGGATCGTTCGTACGCCAGGTGCGCGGCAGCGGCGTGCTCGTGCCCGAACTGGTGCGCTGGATCCCCGCGGCCACCGAGGCGCGCGTCGAGCGGATCCTCGTTCGGCCGGGGACCGTCGTGCAAGCCGACACGGTCCTTCTCGAACTGAGCAACCCCGAAGTCGAACAAGCCGCGCGCGATGCCGAGTTGCAGCTCGGATCCGCAGTCGCGGAGTTGCGCAGACGCGAGATCGAGTTGCAGAGCGCGATCCTCTCGCAGCAGGCGCTTGCCGCCGACATCGAAGCGCAGCGCAGCGACGCCGAGTCGCAGGCCGCCGTCGACGACGAGCTCGCGCGCAGCGGCGTCACGTCCGAGCTCGCGCGCAAGCGCTCGCGCAACCGCGCCGAGCAACTGCAACACCGCAGCACGATCGAGAAGCAACGCCTGGAGATCGCGCGTAAAGCCTCCGAAGCCGACATGACGATGCAGCGCTCGCGCGTCGATCAGCTCCGCGCGCTCTACGACCTCCGCCGGCAACAGAAAAGCGGATTGCAGGTCCGCGCCGGCATCGACGGCGTGCTCCAACAGCTTCCCATCGAAGTCGGGCAGCGCGTCGCCGCCGGCACCAACCTCGCGCGCGTCGCGCAACCGATGCCGCTCAAGGCCGAGCTGCGCATCTCCGAGACGCAAGCGCGCGACGTTGCGATCGGACAACCAGTCACGATCGACACGCGCAACGGCACGGTCATCGGCCGCGTCACGCGCGTCGATCCCGCTGTGCAGAACGGAACCATCGGCGTCGACGTCGGCTTCGATCGTCCGCTGCCCCGAGGCGCGCGTCCCGACCTCGCCGTCGACGGCGTCATCGAGCTCGAGCGCCTCCAGAACGTTCTCTACACGGGTCGTCCCGTGCAAGGGAGCGACGGCGCAACGATCGGTCTCTTCAAGCTCACCGGCAGCGGCGACGAAGCGGTGCAGACCAGCGTCGCCGTCGGCCGCACCTCCGTCAGCAGCGTCGAAATCCGCTCCGGCCTGAAGGAAGGGGATCGCGTGATCCTCTCCGACATGTCCGCGTGGAGCGAGCACCCGAGGATTCGATTGAAATGAGTTGGCGGTTGGCAGTTGGCGGTTGGCGGGAGACACGCCCTCCCACGTTCTCCCGTCAACCGCCAACCGACAACCGCCAACCGGGAGAAAACGCATGCCCTTGATTCACCTCGAAGGTCTCACCAAAGTCTTCTACACCGACGAGATCGAGACCCACGCGCTCGACGGCGTTCATCTCGACATCGAGCAGGGCGAGTACGTCGCCATCGCCGGCCCCTCCGGCTGCGGCAAGTCCACGCTCCTCTCGATCCTCGGACTGCTGCACGCGCCGACCGGCGGCCAGTACACGCTCAACGGCACGCCCGTCGCGCAACTGACCACCGCCGAGCGCGCGCACATCCGCAACCGCGAGGTCGGCTTCATCTTCCAGAGCTTCAACCTCATCGGCGATCTCACCGTCGAAGAGAACGTCGAGCTTCCGCTCACGTACCGCAAGATGCCCGCACCCGAGCGACGCAAGCGCGGCGTCGAAGCGCTCGAGCGCGTCGGCATGTCTCACCGGATGAAGCACTATCCAGGACAACTCTCCGGCGGCCAACAGCAGCGCGTGGCCGTGGCGAGAGCGATCGTCGGCAGCCCATCCATCGTTTTGGCCGACGAGCCGACCGGCAACCTCGACTCGCGCAACGGCGAGTCGGTGATGACGCTGATGCGCGAGCTCAATCGCGAAGGCGCGACGATCTGCATGGTCACCCACGACCCGCGCTACGCCAAACATGCCGATCGCACCGTGCATCTCTTCGACGGCCGCATCGTCGAGGAAGAGCGGATGCCGGTCGAAGAACACGAGCTCCGCGAAAGCGGCTTTCACGTGCAGTGATGCCCGCGCTCCGATCGTTGTCTCGCGTTCCTTTAGTCAGCTCCGCCGTGACGCTCACGTTCGCGGTGGCGACGGCGATTCTCGCCATCGTCTTCGCGCTCGTGTGGCACATCCTCGTGCGCCAACTTCCGTACCCCGACGCCGAGCGGCTCGTCTTCGTCTGGAACCGCTACGGCGCGACGGAGACGCACAGCTCCACGCTCTCGCCGCCCGACTTCAACGACTACCGCCACGCGCGCTCGTTCGCGAACGCGGCCGCGTATACGCCGGCGAGCGTCAATCTCACGCAGGGCGAGCCGCGGCGTCTCAGCGCGACGCAGATCACGCCCGGATTCTTCGACGTTCTCGGCGTCGCCGCGCCCCGACTCGATGAGCACTCGATCATCCTCAGCGACGCGACGTGGCGTACGCACTTCGGCGCGCGACGCGATCTCGTCGGGAACACGATCCTGATCGACGGCGTCGCAACACGCGTCGCCGCGGTAATGCCGGCGAGCTTCGCGTTTCCCGACCCGAACACCGAAGCGTGGCTTCCGCTCGTGCTCACGCAGGAAGATTTCGCAGACGCAAACCGCGGCAACGAGAACCTGGTGATGATCGCGCGAATGCGCGAAGGAGTCACCGTCGCGCAGGCGCAGGCGGAGATCGACGTGATCAATCGCTCCGTCTTTCATCGCGTGCCGGATCGCGTCGACTTTCTGAAAGAGGTGAAGTGGCACGTCGCGCTTTTTCCGTTGCGCGATGACCTCGTGCAGCGTGCGCGTCCCGCGCTCCTGCTTCTCCTCGGCGCAGCGCTGCTGGTCGCGCTGCTGGCAGCGGCGAACGTGACGAGTCTCTTTCTCGCGCGCACCGTCGCGCGGCAGAAAGAGCTCTCCGTCCGCTCCGCCCTCGGCGCGAGCGTCTGGCATCTCCTGCGCGTCGTTGCGTTCGAGGCGCTGCTGCTCGCGAGCGTGGGAATCGTGGTGGGACTGTTCGTCGCACGGGTCACGCTGCCGCAAATCACGCTGCAAGGACTTCCGCGTGCACACGAAGTGCGCATCGACGCGGCGATCATGATCGGCACCGCGGCGTTCGTGCTGATCGCGGCGGCGATCATCGGATTCGGCGTCGCTTTGTGGTCGCGCAGAGCTGCATCGTCCGCGACACGGCTGCGCGCGATCCTCGTCGGCGCGCAGGTCGCGATCGCCGTCACATTGATCGTTTCCGGAGCGATGCTCTTCCAGACCTACCGCCGCCTGCGCGGCGTCGAGCTCGGGTTCGATCCGCGCAACGTCCTGACCTTCGCCGTCGAACTGCCTCGCTCGAAATACAAGATGCCGCAGCGCCAGGCGTTCTTCAGCGAGCTGCAGGCGCGGTTGAAGACTTTGCCGGGCGTCGTCGACGCGTCCGCGGTGAGCGATCTCCCGTTCTCGCCGAACGACTGGACCGCGACGTTCAACATCGAAGGCGTCGATCACCGCGGCAAAGTGCCGTCCGCGCATGTGCGTGTGGTGCTGCCGGATTACGCGCGCACGATGCGCATCCCCGTGTTGCGCGGGCGTTTCTTCACGACCGCCGATCGCGAGGGCGCGTTGCGCGTGTGCCTCATCGATGACGAAGCCGCGCGCCGTTACTGGCCCGGTCAGGATCCCGTCGGCAAGCGCGTGCAGTGGGGCGAGACGATGCGCGAAGTCGTCGGCGTCGTCGGCTCCGTCCGCACGACGTCGCTCGCCGATGACGCGGAGCCGCATCTCTACCTGCCGCTGCTGCAGCGGCACGAGTGGATGCTGTACGGCGTCGTGCGCGTGGAGGGCGATGCACAGCGAATCGCGAACGACGTTCGCACGATCATCCGCTCGCTCGATCCCGCGCAGCCGGTGTTTGCGGTGCAGTCGATGGACGCGTATCTCGACGACGCGATCACGCAGCCGCGTCTGCGCGCGGTCGTCGTCGCCGGGTCGGCGATCGTGGCGATTCTTCTCGCGCTGACAGGCCTCTACGCGTTGCTCGCATACGTCGTCACCACGCGCACCCGCGAAGTCGGCCTTCGCATCGCCCTCGGCGCAACACCCGCGCACGTGATGAGCTTCGTCGTTCGCTGGGCGTTGAGGATCACCGCGATCGGCATCGTCGTCGGACTCGCGGGCGCGCTGGTGATGACGCGCTCCATGCGCGCGCTGCTCTTCGGCATCGACCCGCTCGATCCCGCGACGTACGTGCTCGTTGCATTCGCGTTTGCGTTGGTCGCCATTGCCGCGGCCGCGCTCCCGGCGCTCCGCGCCGCCCGCATCGACCCGGCCGTGGCGCTGAGGCAGGAATGAGACTCATGAATGACCTGAAATTTGCTCTCCGCAATCTCCGCAAGTCCCCCGGCTACGCCGCGGCGGCGATCCTCACCCTGGCCATCGCCATCGGCGCGAACACGTCGATGTTCAGCATCCTCTACGCGGTCGTGCTGCGGCCGCTCGCGTTCCGCGAGCCGGAGCGCGTCGTGCGCGTGTGGCAGACCGATCTCCACAACGACAGCCCGCGCGAAGGTGCCTCGTCGCCCGACCTGCGCGACTGGCGGCAACAGCAGCGCGTCTTCTCCGCGATGGCCGGCACAACGAGCGGAATGCTCAACCTCACCGGGCCGAATGCCGATCCGGAGCGGGTCGCGACGTCGGTCGTCTCGTACCAGTATTTCTCCCTCCTCGGCGTGCGGCCGATTGCCGGGCGTGAGTTTCTTCCGAACGACGACCGCCCCGGCGCGGAGCCGGTCGCCATCGTCAGCGATGCGTTCGCGCAGCGCCGCTTCGCCGGCGCGAACGTCGTCGGCCGCAACATCACCCTCGACGGCACGTCGTACGAGATCGTCGGCGTGATGCCGAAGGACGCGTCGCTCTCGCGCGCCACCGTCACCGACGTCTGGATTCCGATGTCGCCCGTGCTCGCGCAGTTCGCCGACGTGCGCGGCGTGCACAACGTCTACGTCATCGCGCGCCTGAAGCACGGCGTCACGGTTGCGCAGGCGCAGACCGAGATGGACGTGATCTCGAAGCGCCTGGAGAAACAGTATCCCGAGGACAATCAGGGCCGCGGCGCGCTCGTCGAGCCGGTGCTCGACTCGATGGTGCGCGATGCACGTCCGCGGCTGTGGATCCTCTCTGCTGCTGTGCTCGCGGTCCTGCTCATCGCGTGCATCAACGTCGCCGGACTGATGCTCGCGCGCGCCGACTCCCGCGCCCGTGAGCTGGCCATCCGCGCGAGCCTTGGCGCATCGCGCGCACGCATCGTCCGCCAGCTGCTGACCGAATCGATCGCCCTGGCCACGATCGGCGGCACCCTCGGGATCGCGCTCGCATTCTGGATGACGCGCAGCGTGCTCGCGCTCGCGCCGGCGTTACCGCGCGCCGATGCCATCGGCATCAACGTGCCCGTGCTGCTCTTCGCTCTCGCTGCGACGATGCTCTCCGCGATCCTCTTCGGCGTCGTTCCTTCGCTGCGCACGTCCGCGGCTCCGCCGGCGAATGCGCTCGCTGCCGGATCGCGCGGCGTGATCCGCGGCACCCGCACCGCCGGACGCGGCGTCCTCGTGATCGCCGAGGTCGCGCTCGCGGTCGTCCTCGTCGTCGGCGCGGGCCTGCTGCTCAAGAGCTTCTCGCGCCTCCTCGCCGTCGACGTGGGGCTGCAGACGTCGAACATCGTCACGTTCTCCATGACCCTGCCCGACGCGAAGTATCCGTCCCCTTCGCGCGAGGAGTATCCGCGCTGGCCGTCCGCGACGGGTTTCTACACATCGCTGCAGGAACGCGTGGCCGCGCTGCCGAACGTCACCAGCGTCGCCCTGGGGATGGCGCATCCGCTCGATGCGGGATTCACGTCGCGCACGCAAGTCGTCGGGCGTCCGCAGGGCGACGGGCCGCAGGACGAAGTCCGCATCCGCCCCGTCGCTCACACGTATTTCGAGACTCTCGGGATCCCGCTTCTCCGCGGACGCGCGCTCACGCGCGACGACCGCCTCGATGCGCCCGCGACGATCGTCGTCAACGAGGCGCTGGTGCGGAAGTATTTTCCGCGCGAGGATCCCCTCGGCAAGCAGCTCGAGTTCTGGGGTCAGCCGAACACGATCGTCGGTGTCGTGAAAGGCGAGCGCTTCGGCGGCCCGCAGGCCGAGACGGAGCCCGCGCTCTACGCGCCGCTGGTGCGCCTGCCGATGAGCAACATCACGCTCGTCGTTCGCACCAGAGGCGACGCTGCAGCCGTGACGGCGTCCGTGCGCGCAGCCGTGAAAGAGCTGGATCCCGACATGGCGCTGTTCGACGTGGAGCCACTCGCGGACACGCTGCAGCGCACCGTCGCCACGCCGAAGTTTCAGGCGGTGCTGATCACGTCGTTCGGCGCGATCGCGTTGCTGCTCGCGGCGATCGGTCTCTACGCGCTGATCGCGTATCAGGTGCAGCAGCGCACGAACGAGATCGGCGTGCGTCTCGCCCTCGGCGCGAGCCGCGCAGAGATCGCTCGCCTCGTGCTGGCGCGTGCGGCCGCGCTCGCGTTCACGGGCATCGCGATCGGCCTCGCTGGCGCACTCGCGACTGCGCGGTTCCTGAAGGCGGTGATGTACGAGATCAGTCCGACGGACCCGGCGATCTACACGGCGGTGCCGTTGCTGCTCGTGGCGATTGCGCTGATCGCGACCTGGGTCCCAGTGCGAAGAGCGATGCGTCTCGACCCTGCGGTAGCCTTGCACATGGACTGATGCGAACCGCGGAGGCACATTCGGACCGCCGGCGTCCCCGCCGGCTGATGTGCGGGCGTCCCGCCCGCACTCGTACACGCGAGACGCGTGTACGTCAGCCGCCGAGACGGCGGCGGTCCGCTCGATGACCATGATCCACACCTCCAAACTCACGAAATCCATCGCCGCCGGCCCTTCGCGGGTCTGGCTTCTTCGCGACATCGATCTCACCGTCGACGAAGGCGACTTCGTTTCCGTCACCGGTCCGTCCGGCGCCGGCAAGTCGACGCTCCTTCACATCCTCGGTATGCACGACGCCGACTGGGAAGGGGAGTACACGCTCGACGGCCATGCCGTGCACAAGCTCCCTGCGAAACAGCGCGCGGATTTACAGCGGCGCACGATCGGCTTCGTCTTCCAGAGCTATCACCTCATCGACGATCTCACCGTCGCGGAGAACCTCGACGTCCCGTTGCGCTATCGCGACGTGCCGAAGAGCGAGCGGCAGAGTCTCGTCGCCGACGTGCTCGATCGCTTCCGCATCGTCGGTAAGAAAGACCTCTATCCGTCGCAGCTCTCCGGCGGACAGCAACAGCTCGTCGGCGTTGCGCGCGCGGTGATCGCCAGTCCAAAAGTCATCCTCGCCGACGAGCCGACCGGCAACCTGCACTCCGATCAGGCGCGTGAGATCATGGCCCTGTTCCGCGAGCTCAATCGCGGCGGGACGACGATCGTGCAGGTGACCCACTCCGAGGAGAACGCCGCTTACGGAAATCGCGTCGTGAAACTGCGCGATGGTTGGATGATCCCTTGAACCCGAGCGTCCTTGCGGCCGACGATCAGCCGCAGATCCTGTCGGCGTTGCGACTCCTGTTGCGCAACGAAGGCTTCGAGATCGAGACCGTCTCGTCGCCCGCGGCGGTCTATCGCGCGGTCGAGGCGAAGACGTTCGACGTCGTGCTGATCGATCTCAACTATGCGCGCGACACGACCAGCGGTGCCGAGGGTCTCGAGCTGCTCGAGCGTCTGCACGCGTATGACGAGCATCTGCCGGTCGTGGTCATGACCGCGTGGGGCTCGGTCGATCTCGCGGTCTCCGCGATGCGCGCCGGCGCGCGCGACTTCGTGCAGAAACCGTGGGAGAACGAGAAGCTCCTCGCCACGCTGCGCGCGCAGGTCGAGCTCGGACGCGCATTGCGTAAAGGACAACGTCTCGAAGCGGAGAATCGTCTGCTGCGCGGCGACGACAAGCGGCCGACGCTCATCGCCGAGGCGCGTTCGATGCGGCCGGTGCTGGAGATGATCGAGCGCGTGGGGCCGTCGGACGCGAGTGTGCTGATCACCGGCGAGAACGGCACGGGCAAGGGCGTGGTCGCTCGCGCGCTGCACGCGGTGTCGCGCCGCGCTTCGCGCGCGCTCGTCTCCGTCAACGTCGGCGGCTTGCCCGAAGCGTTGTTCGAGAGTGAGTTGTTCGGACATGTGAAGGGCGCGTTCACCGATGCGAAGTCCGATCGCGAGGGACGCTTCGAGCTCGCGGACGGCGGGACGCTGTTCCTCGACGAGATCGCGAACGTGCCGTTGGCACAGCAGGCGAAGCTCCTGCGGGTGCTGGAGACGGGAGAGTTCGAGCGCGTGGGATCCTCGCGCACGCGCAAGGCGGACGTGCGCTTGCTCTCCGCGACGAACGCGCGTCTCGACGCGGAAGTCGAGGCCGGACGCTTCCGCCAGGATCTCTACTTCCGCCTGCGAACGGTCGAGATCCACATCCCGCCGCTGCGCGACCGCCGCGATGACCTCCCGACGCTGGCCAGTCACTTCCTCGGCGCACACGCAACGCGCTATCGGAAAGCGGTGAACGGCTTCGACGAGTCGGCGATGAAGACGCTGCTCGCGCACGACTGGCCGGGCAACGTGCGCGAGCTCGATCACGCGATCGAGGGCGCGGTGCTGATGACCACCGGCAACACGATCCGCGCCGCCGACCTCGGCCTCGCGTCGTCCGCGAACAAGACTCCGCGCATCGAGGACATGAGCCTCGAGGACGTCGAGACGCTGCTGATCCGCAAAGCCCTCGCGCGTTACGGCGGCAACGTCAGCCGCGCCGCCGAGGCGCTGGGGTTGTCGCGAAGCGCGTTGTATCGGAGGATTCAGAGGTATGGGTTGTAGACGTTTCTCGTTACTCGTTGCTCGTTCCTGGAGCAGTTCCGCACGAGCAACGAGCAACTAGCAACGAGCAACGTATATGAGACGCCTCGAGCATCGGGTTACCGCCGCCGCGCTCGCGTCGCTCGCGCCGCTGTTGTTCGTGCTCGCCTGGATGCTCTTCGCCGAGCCGCGATCGCCGGTGACGCGGTGGAGCATCGCGATTCTCGCGGTGGTGTCGCTCGCGATCCTCATCGCCGCGGTGCGCGCGCAGATCGATTATCCGCTGCGTACGATCGCGAACCTCATCTCCGCGCTGCGCGAGGAGGACTATTCGATCCGCGCACGCAGCTCGTCCCGCTCCGATGCGATGAGCGAGTTGACGCGCGAGCTGAACCTGCTGACGCGGACGCTGCGCAATCGCCGTTTCGGCGAGGTCGAGGCCGCGGCGCTCGTGCGGTCGGTCGTCGAGCACATCGACTCCGCGATCTTCGCGTTCGACGAGCGCTGGCGCCTGCGCCTCGTCAATCGCGCCGGCGAGCGTCTCCTCGGACGTCCCGCCGAACAGCTCCACGGCCGCACCGCCGCGCACCTCGGCGTCGAGGCGTTCCTCACCGGCGACGACACGCGCACCGCGGAAGTCGTGCTGCCCGGCGGCCACGGACGCTTCCGCATCCGTCGCACGACTTTCCGTGAAGCCGGCGTGCCGCACGTGTTGCTGTCGATGTCGGATCTGAGCCGGACGTTGCGCGAGGAAGAGCGCCAGGCGTGGCAGCGCATCCTGCGCGTGCTGTCGCATGAGCTCAACAACTCGCTCGCGCCGATCCGCTCCATCGCCGGCAGCCTCGCCTCGATTCTCTCGCGCGAGCCGCTGCCGTCCGGCTGGCAGGATGACGCGCAACATGGACTCGAAGTGATCGGCGAGCGCTCCGCGGGACTCGCGCGCTTTCTCCAGACCTACTCGCAGCTCGCGCGCCTGCCGCAACCGGTGCTGCGCCCGATGGACGTCGGCGACACAGTCCGCCGCGTCGCGGGACTCGAGACCCGCATCGCGGTGTCCGTCGATCCCGGCCCCGAGGTCACTATCCGCGCCGACGGCGATCAGATCGAACAGCTGCTGATCAACCTCGTTCGCAACGGCGCGGACACCGTCCTCGAGACCGGCGGCGCCGTCACGCTGTCATGGTTCGTCACCCCCGACTCCGTCGAGATCAGCATCACCGACGAAGGCACCGGCATCAGCGCCGCCAGCAACCTCTTCGTCCCGTTCTTCACGACCAAGTCCGGCGGCTCCGGCATCGGCCTGACCCTCGCGCGCCAGATCGCGGAGGCTCACGACGGAACGCTGACGCTGACCAACCGCCCCGAGCCCGCGCGCGGCACGATCGCCCGCCTCCGCCTCCCGCGCTGAAATCTAGGAGTGCGGTGGCGCGGGAGGGTTGGAAGGGTGGGAGCCACCGCTCTGGTATGCCGCGTATCTCTACAACCGCGGTCCCGTCCCGCGTCGCGCGTGCCACAACGCCACGACCTCCACGACACGCGATTCCGCCTGTGGCCTGTAGTACAGAAAATAGTTCACTCGGTTCAGAAAGATCCGGCGAACGCCGGGCAGGGTCACGTTGCGGGCCACTGCTCCGATGCCGGGTGTTGCAGCGATCAGGTCCAGCGCCGTTCTGATCTCTTCTTCGAGAGCGTCCGGCGCTTTCGTGCGGTTCGCGCGCCACCAGCGCTTCGCCTCGGCGACCTCGCGAGAAGCTCGCGGTGTGAACCCAACCGTGAACCGATCGTTCAATCCGAGTCTCGGAACGTCCGCAACACGTCTTCAGCGGGGATGAGCTCGCCGCGGTCCGCCTCAGCCAGCGAAAGCAACAACTCCGCTTCCGCAGTTGCATCGAGCTCGAAACTCTCATCCGTGTCTCGCGCGAGAACGGTGACCACCGAACCGTCCGGAAGGGGCTCACCCTCCACGACGATGTGACCAGCCACGACCTTTCCCGATGTGACTCGCATGCGAATCGATTCTACCTCGGCAGGGAGAAAGGAGCGCCATGCCGAGCACGTGTTCGTTTTTGCGATGCCTGGGTACGCACTTACGACGTGTCGCGCAATGCACCGATAACGCGCTTTGCCTGTACGTACGTGTGTGCATATCATGACCGAGTGAGTAGGACCCCACCAAGGCGGAAGTGAACGCGACAATGCATCACGTTCACTTTGCCGACGCCGTTGGGTAACGATAGGCCGCGATGCGTTCGACCGACTGCTGGTCGTCGTTTATACGTGGCGTGGCTCGAACATCCCGCTTGATCTCGGCGCGCAAAGCAAGTCGACGAGAGCAAGCAAACTTCGGAAGGTGACGATGCGCAAAGAGTACGATTTTTCAAAGGGCACGCGAGGAGCTGTCATCGCACCCGACCCGGGCAAGACTCGCATCACGATTCGTCTCGACGAAGACATCATCGAGTGGTTTCGGGCGCAGGTGAACGCCGCCGGCGGCGGCAACTACCAGAGTCTGATCAACAAGGCTCTTCGGGAGTACATCGAGCATCGCACGGAAGCGCTCGAAAAGACGCTTCGGCGCGTGATCCGCGAAGAGTTGCGAAAGAAGGGCGC